>Ga0224555_1001230_pt1 | contig 36693 bp, 32 predicted proteins | sample 714S23034metaG_FD_180687 | JGI IMG/M metagenome (GOLD analysis project Ga0224555, IMG submission 180687) | Peat soil microbial communities from Stordalen Mire, Sweden - 717 S2 30-34 | ecosystem: Environmental > Terrestrial > Soil > Wetlands > Peat | place: Sweden: Norrbotten County, Stordalen... | reverse complement strand
TTTGTTTCGCATCCACAGTGTAATTACACATTGGCTAAATTTGTACAAGGCAAATCTTGCCTAGTAAGAGCTTGTCCATCATAGTCTTGCATCCAAAATGCCTAATCGAATTCCTATACGGCATTGGCCCTAAGCTCCTACATCACTGATGCGGCAACGAAAACCTTCAATGGGGTGAGCCTTTTCGCCTCGACGACGGGCACAACCGGTCTGACTGTTGGGGGCACGGGTTACACCATGGCGGCCATTAACTTTGGCACAGGTTCAGCCATTGCAAATTTGTCTTCAAACAGCAGCGGTGGTTACAGCTATGTTGCCGACCCGCTCCTGAGCCAGATCCCAAACGAAGAAGTGCCGGTTGCCGACGGCAGTTTTACAATCGCGGTTGGGTCCGGCAGCGCCGCCACGGTCGATTTCACCGCCAACGAAAGCATGAGTGACGTTTTGTCTGCGATCAGCACGGCGACAGGCGGCGAAGTAACCGGGTCTTTTAGCACCTCGACCGGCAAGGTCACTCTGACCAGCAGCGGAGGCAACATCACACTGGCCAACCCTGGGAACAGCCACAGCAACTTTTTGTATGCGACGTCACTGGTGTGGAACGGGCAGCCCACCGGCAATAGTGCCACCGTGACCAGCGTGTTATGCACGGATGTTCCCGGGGTTTTCAGCCCCGCCGGCCCCAGCTACGACCTCCTCAGCTCCAACGATGCGTTAGCCGCACTGGGGGCTGTGTCGAGTGCGATTTCGGAATTGGGCACCGATCGCGCGACGGTGGGCGCAAATTTGGAGCGTTTGAATTATACGTGGCAACAATTGAGCACGCTCAGCACAAATCTTACCGCGGCCAACAGCCAGATAAGTGATGTGGATGTGGCGACGGAGAGCAGCAACTTCGCCAAGTATCAAATACTTGTGCAATCGGGAACGGCAATGTTGTCGCAGGCCAATCAAAATCCGCAGAACGTGCTGAAACTCCTCCAAAATTTGTAGCGGTCCACTGACTCATGGCTTTGAGCCGTTTGGATTAGGATCAAGATTGGGATTAAGATTAAGAACAGGAATCAGAGGACGAGCGTGGGGCAGGGGACGTTTTGGGAGACGTGTTGCACGCTCACATGGGTTGCGCCGAGGCGCTGGAGGCAGTTGCCAACCGCCAGGCAGGCCAATTCCGGTTTGTTGCATTCACGGCTGATGTGGCCGAGGTAAAGTTGCCGCAATCCGGCTGACATGATTTGCTCAAGCAGGGCGGCGGCGTCATCGTTGGAAAGATGCCCGTGCCGGCCCATGATGCGCTGCTTCAAACTCCAGGGTCGCCGCGGGTTTTCCTGCAACATTTTTAAATCATGGTTGGTTTCCAAAAGAAGGACGTTGGCCGACCGGATGCGCTCGATGACCAGTTTGGTCACGTGCCCGAGGTCGGTGAGAAAGCCGATGTTGCCCGCGCAAGTGCGCAGCAGATAACCGACAGGATCGCAAGCGTCGTGCGGAATCGGGAAGGTGTCGATGGTGATGTCGCCAATCGTAAAGGAATCGCCGGTGATGAAGAGGCGGGCATCGATGCGGATGTGCAATTGATCCTCGATGGCTTCGCGGGTCGGGCGGTTGCAATAAACGGGCAGATGCAAATCGGCGGCCAGGGTGCTAAGGGCAGAGATGTGGTCGGAATGTTCGTGAGTGATGAGGATGCCGTGGACGTTTTCCGGGACGCGGGCAATGGTGGAGAGACGCTTGCGGATCTGGCGTCCGCTAAAGCCGGCGTCAATCAAAAGGCGTGTTTCCGGCGTTTCCAGATACGCGCAGTTGCCTCCCGAACCGCTGCCCAAAATCGTCAGTTGCACCGCCACGCGCTGACCTTAGAAGGGTTGGCGATGGCGGGCAATCCTTTTCTGATTTTTTGAATTCCCTCTTGAGCTAAGGCGATTTGAGGTTAGAATCTCCGCAATGGCTCAGGGACTACATTTGTCACAGCGCATGTCGCTTTCGCAGGTGCTGGCGCCGCAGTTGCAGCAGTCGCTGGCGCTGCTGCAGGCGCCGACGCTGGAGTTGAAGGCGCTGGTCGAGCAGGAGTTGCAACAAAACCCCCTGCTGGAGGAAGTGCCGACAGCCGAAGTGGAGATGAACGAGAAGGTCAAAAACGACGAGGCGGATGACGGAGCCATCGCCGCGGCCGATCTGGCCGAACCGCCCTCCGATACGAAATTTGATCCAGCCACGGAAAAGCCAAGCAACGCGCCGGTGGATGATTTTCAAGCGGAGTTTGAGAAGTTGACGCAAATGGACCAGGAATGGCGGGACCATTTTGCGCAGACAAACTTGCCCAATCGGCAGGGACCGGAAGCGGAAGAGCGGCGGCAATTTATGTTCGATTCGCTGGTGGCGGGCACCTCGCTACAGGAGCATCTCCTGGAGCAGATGCGTTTTTCAGACATGACCGAGGAAGAGAAGCCGACGGCGGAGATGATCATTGGCAACATAGACGACCACGGTTTTCTCAAGGCCACGGTGGAGGAGCTTGCATTTTCGACCAACCTGCTGCCGGAGAAAATCCTGGCCGTCTTGAAGGTCATCCAGACTTTTCATCCGCCCGGCGTGGCGGCGCGCGATATGCGCGAATGCCTGCTCTTGCAATTGGAGCGGGGGGGGCGCGAGAAGACCCTTGAGTACCGCATCGTGCGCGACTACATGGAAGCGCTGAAAAAGCGCAAGATGCCGGAAATGGCCCGCGGCTTGGGCGTCACCGTGGATCAGATCCAAACCGCGGTGGAGCGCATTGCCCGTCTGGAGCCGCGCCCGGGCCGCGAGTTTTTGCCGGATGACGACCGATATATTTCCCCGGAAGTTTTCGTGCAGAAGATCGGGGACGATTACGTCGTCACGACCAATAACGAGCAGATTCCCCACCTGCGCATCAGCAACACTTACAAGGACATTATGGCGAAGGCCGACGCTCCGGCCGAGGCGCGGGAATACATCAGGGAAAAAATCCGGGCAGGGAAATTCTTGATCAAGAGTTTGCAGCAACGACAGCAAACAATCCTCAACATTGGCAACGAGATCGTCAAACGGCAGCGCGAGTTCATGGAAAAGGGGGTGGCCTTTCTCAGGCCGATGACCATGGTGCAGGTGGCCGAAGTGGTGGGAGTGCATGAGACGACTGTCAGCCGGGCCGTTTCCAACAAATACATCGATACGCCGCAGGGGATTTTTGAGATGAAGTATTTCTTCACCTCGGGCATTCAAACGGACAGCGGCAACGGGGTTTCCAACACCAGCGTCAAAGACATGGTGTCGGAGATGTTCAACAAGGAGAACTCGAACAAGCCCCTCTCAGACCAGGAGATCGTCAAGATGCTCAAGGACAAGGGGATTGTCATTGCCCGGCGTACGGTGGCGAAGTACCGCGCGGAATTGAACATTCTTCCCTCCAACCTGCGCAAGGTTTATTGATGCCCGGCGGAGTCCGCGGGAACTTTTGGGGCCTTCAAAGCTGCTTTCGTCTCCTCCAGGAGATCGTCCAGTTTCGGTTTCAGTTCTTCCTTCTCCGAGCGAAGCATCCGGTCGATGAACAAAATGCCGTTGAGATGATCCAGTTCGTGCTGGATGGCGCGGGCCAGCAGACCACCACAGCGGAACTGGATCTCTTCCCACTTTTCGTTCATGGCCCGGACGTCCGCCTGGGCGGGCCGGGAGATGTCGGCAAAAATTTCAGGGAAGCTCAGGCAGCCTTCCGGGCCGGGCACGCTCTCGCCGATGGGTGTGACCTCCGGGTTGATCAGGACCAGGGGCATGGCGGCGTTGACGTCCTCCTCCTTGCCGGCGCGCTGCAAGGTTGAAGGCCGGTCCGTCACGCCGCGCACGTCCAGCACTGTCAACTGCAAAGCCCGACCGACCTGCTGCGCGGCCAGTCCCACGCCCTTGGCGGCGGTGACCGTCTCCAGCATGTCGGCGATGAGTTGCTTGATGCCGGCGTCGATCTTTTCCACGCGCGCGCCTTTCTGGCGCAGGACCGGGTGGCCGTATTTGACGATCTCCAGAATCATGCCCGCTGATAAGCCGCGGCGGGATCCGTCATCATGCCCGCGATTTGTTCGATGGAGGGGCTGTGGCCGGTGCGCACATAATAGCCGCTGGTGGTGACGCCGGTCATCAGGCTCATCTTGTTGTCCAGCCCGAGTAATTTGCCCAGGCAAAAGCCGGAATTAAAATGATCGCCCGCACCGGTCGTGATCAACGGTTTGGCCACATACGGTCCGTCCACCAGATCGGCCTTGCCAGCGCTGACGGCCAGCGCGCAGGACACCGGGTGGATGACGAGCGTGCCGATGTTCAGTTTCGCCGCCATGGCTGTGCCCAATTCAGCCAGGCTATCAGGGTGGTCCGTTTTTGGACGGAGTCCATGGACTTCGCCGATTTCGTGGGCTTCTTTCTCGTTCAAGCCGAGGATGACGTTGAAATATTTCTCAAACTGTCCGATCAACTCCAAGGCATGAAGGATGTCCCGGCGCGTTCTTTTCTCCGGGTCGGCGAGATCGAAAAACAAAACGCGGCGGCGGCCTTTCATGTCGGGGCAGACTTCGCGCAACAGGGCAGCCCACAGATCGCTCATGTATGGCAGCATCGTCCAATTGACGAATCCGACAAGATCATCCCCGCCAAACTTCGCGGCGAATTTATCCCGGCCGAAGCGGGATTTGATGTTCTCCCAGGTCATTTGCTTGAGGGAGGCATGTTTGCCTATCATGATTTTGCCATCCTCGAATTCCAGCGCGTCGGTTGTGCCCGGATCAGCGATGCTATGCACCTCGGCGTGTTTGGCAAAATTCTGGAAGACAGGGTGAAGATTGGGGTAACCCAGCAGTCCCAAATACGTCACCTTCAATCCAAGACTGGCCAGGGCGTTGGCCATGATGGGGCCGTTGCCACCCAATTTGATCATCTGGCTGACCAATTCGAGGTTGGTGCTTTTGCCGGCGGCGGCGGCAAGGCGTTCCGCCAGTTTGGCGATGGTGGGAAGGCGCGTATAGACCTCCGCGCTTTCGCGCTTATCGACCGTGTGCAAAATCTCGTCCACAAAGCCATCCAGGCCGACGAATGCGCTCAAGGTGTTTGCCCGGCCGGCATTGGCCAGCAGGGAAGACGCGGTTTGCGCGCGAAGTTCAGATATTTTCATCATAGCGATTTCCAACGGATGTTAACGCCGTCAAAGCGACGCAGGGGGCACTCCGGCAACATTCAGGATGCGCTCCAGGTCCGCATCACTGAAAAATTGAATTTCGATGGCGCCCTTGCCCTTTTGATAGCGCACCGTGACTTTGGTTCCAAAACGTTCCTGCAATTTGTCGCGCAGGCTGCTGAGATGCGCATCCTGGGTGAGCGGAGCGCCCGGAGTTTTTTTGGCGGTTTTGTCGCCGGCCTTGCTTTGCAGGAAGGAAACCAGTTCCTCCGTCTGCCGCACATTGAGCGATTTTTTTAAAACACGCTCTGCCGCGAGTTTTTGCTCCTCGGCATTGGCCAGGCCGAGGAGGGCCTTGGCGTGGCCGACTGAGAGACGGCCTTCGCGCAGCCGGGACTGCAATTCCAGCGGAAGCTTGAGGAGACGCAGGGCATTGGCCACGACGACACGGCTGCGGCCGACCTTGGACGCCGCTTCCTCCTGGGTCAATTTGAATTGGCCGATCAACTGCGAGTAACCCTGGGCTTCTTCAATGGCGTTGAGATTTTCGCGTTGCAGGTTTTCGATGAGGGCCAGTTCCAAAACAGCGCGGTCATCCGCCTGCCGCACGATGACAGGCACCTCGGCCAGACCGAGCATTTGCGCCGCGCGCCAGCGTCGTTCCCCGGCGATCAATTCAAAATTGCCGCCCGCAGCCCGTACGATCAAGGGTTGGACGATGCCTTGTTCCCGGATGGAATCGGCCAATTCCAGCAGGGATTCAGGCGCAAAATCCTTGCGCGGCTGGAAGGCACAGGGACGGACCCTGGCGACCGGCACGCGCTGCACGCGTTCGTGGGCATCGCTCGCGGCGGTCGGAGCCTGGACTTGCAAAGCATTCTCACCCGGCTTGGAGGCTGTGCCAACGCCGCCCATCAACGCGCCCAGTCCCCGCCCTAATACAGGTTTTGCCATGACACAGAAAATAACGGCAAAGGGACAAAGGGAAAAGGCTTTTCTTGGTTCACTAGTTCAATCTCAGATGTGTCGCAGGGATCAGCCCAAGGCCATGGCGGCGCTGGAGATTTCGAGCAGTTCCTTGGTGATGTTGGCCTGGCGCAGTTTGTTGTACTCCAGCGTCAGGTCTTTGATGAATTGCTGGGCGTTGTCAGTCGCGTTCTTCATCGCCACCATGCGCGCGCTGTGTTCGCTGGCCTTGCATTCCAACAGAATCTGGTAAACTTCGAAATTCAAACTGTGCGGCAATAATGCGCCCAAAACCTGGTCCTGGTCCGGCTCGAAGAGAAACTCCCCCGGGGAACTTTGCGGCGCGGGATGTCCGGCGTCCTGGCCGATGCCCGCCCTGACATGCTTGATTTCGCTGATGGGCAGAAGTTGCCGGATCTCGGGCTTTTGCACCAAGGTCGAGACGAAATTGGTGAACAGAATATCGATCTGGTCAACTTCGCCTTTGATGTAAATATCGCGGGCAAATTTGGAGATGGCGCGCGCTTCGGCAAAGGCCGGGGCGTCTTTGTAGGTGAATTCAGCGATGAGCTTGCGTTTGGTGCGGGCGATGAATTGTGACGCTTTGCGCCCCGCCGTGATGAAGGCCGTGTCCATGGGCAGCTTGGCGGCTTCGCGCATCAGGCTGCTGTTGAGGCCGCCGCAAAGGCCCTTGTCGGTGCTGACCACAATGACGCAACGGTTTCGGATGTCGCGCTTTTCCAAGAGAGGATGGCTAAAGTCTTTGCTGCTGGAGACCAGCGCCGAGAGGACTTCATTCATCAGACTTGCGTAAGGGCGCCCGGCCAGGGCGGCCATCTGCGCCTTGCGCATCTTGGACGCGGCCACCATCTGCATCGCCTTTGTGATTTGGGCGGTGTTCTTGACCGACTTGATGCGGCGGCGAATGTCGCGTGTGCTGGGCATGTGCGCTATTTATTGCTGTTAATTGCTATTTATATGTTTGCTTGAACTCGGCCACGGCGGCTTTGAGATCGGCAATCAACGGGTCGCTGAGGGCCTTTTCATTGCGGATTTTCTCCATCAACGAGGTCTTGCGGCTGGCCAGGTAATCCGAGAGCTTGAATTGGAAGTCCTTGATCTTTTCGACGGCGACATCGTCCATGAAGCCGTTCTGCACGGTCCAGAGGGACGCCACCTGCACTTCCACCGGCATGGGATTGTATTGGGGCTGCTTGAAAACTTCCACGATGCGCTTGCCGCGCTCCAGTTGGGCTTGGGTCTTGGCGTCGAGGTCGGAACCAAATTGGGCAAAAGCGGCCAGCTCGCGGAATTGGGCCAGGTCCAGCTTGACACGGCCGGCGACTTGTTTCATGGCCTTGATTTGCGCGGCGGAACCGACGCGGGAGACGGAAAGGCCGACGGAAATGGCGGGGCGAACGCCCTGGTAAAACAAATCCGTTTCCAGATAGATCTGGCCGTCGGTGATGGAAATGACGTTGGTGGGGATGTAAGCGGAGACATCGCCCGCCTGGGTCTCGATGATGGGCAGGCCAGTGAGGGAGCCGTTGCCATATTTCTCGCTGACGCGCGCGGAACGTTCGAGCAATCGGCTGTGCAAATAGAACACATCACCGGGATAAGCTTCGCGGCCGGAAGGGCGCTTCAAGACGAGGGAAACCTGCCGGTAAGCGACGGCGTGCTTGGAGAGATCGTCGTAAATAATGAGGGCGTCCATGGCGTTATCCATGAACCACTCGCCCATGGCGCAACCGGCGAAGGGCGCCAGATATTGGTTGGTGGCGGAATCCGAGGCGCTGGCATCGACGATGATGGTGTAGGGCATGGCGCCGGCTTCTTCCAAAACGGCCATGACGCGGGCGACGTTGGATTGCTTTTGGCCAATGGCAACGTAGATGCAATACAGCGGGCGATAGGCGGTGTTTTTGGCCGCCTCGGCGGCCTTATTCAGGCGCGCCTGGCTGATGATGGTGTCGATGCCGATGGTGGTCTTGCCGGTGGAACGGTCGCCGATGATCAACTCGCGCTGGCCGCGTCCGATGGGAATCATGGCATCGACGGCCATGATGCCGGTTTGGACGGGCTGGCTGACGGATTGACGCCTGATGATGCCGGGCGCGATTTTTTCGACGGGATAAAAGGTGTCGGTGTCGATGGGGCCTTTGCCATCGACCGGCTGGCCGAGGGCGTTGACGACGCGGCCCAAAAGGGCCTTGCCGACGGGCACCTGGAGCAGCTTGCCGGTGGTGCGGACCTGCTGGCCTTCGGATATTCCGGTGTAATCGCCCAGGATGATGGCGCCGACGTCCGTTTCCTCGAGGTTCAAGGCCAGGCCAATGACGCCGTTGCCGAAGTCAAGCATCTCATTGAGCATGGCGTCGGAGAGGCCCTCGATCTTGGCGACGCCGTCGCCGATTTCGCGGACGGTGCCGATGTTTTGTTTGGTGACAGCGGTTTTAATGCCGGCAATTTGGGCTTCAATATCTTGCAACAATGTACTCATGTGATTAAGGAGTCTTCAAAAACGTTCCTGCAAAGCGGTGAGGCGGCCCTGCACGCTGCCTTCATAAACATCGCCGCCGACCTGGACGCGCACGCCGCCGAGCAGGGCCGGGTTGACCACAAAGTTGAAACTCAGGCCGGCGCCGTATTTCCGGTTTAAATCGGCCTGGATCTGGGATTGGAATTGGGGGGCGAGTGGCGCGGCGCTTTCCACCTGGGCGGTGCGGCGGGCGGTTTCCAGCCTGACCAGGCGGACAAATTGGGTGAGGAGCGCCAGGTAGCCGCGGGGCTTGTCCCGGCTGACGGCTTGCACGGCCTGCCGGACGCGATTGTCGTCCAGCACGGCATTGGCCATGCAGGCGCGGAACAATTGTCGCGCGTCGCGTCGGGCTTGTTTGGTGATTCTCATCCGGGTCAGTAATGGGAGGTGTTAAGCAGCCAGTTGGCGGCGGGTTTCCTCAGCCAGACGTTGTTGGTCTTCCGGCGTCAACACCTTGCCGATGACCTGGTTGGCCGTCTGGACCACGAGGGTGCCGACTTCGCGGCGCAGTTCTGTCAACATGCGGCTGCGTTCGATGGCGGCGGCTTCGCGCGCCTTGGCAATGATCTGCTCGGCTTGGGCGATGGCCTTTTGCGTTTCCTGTTCCTGCACGCGCGCGGCGGCGGCGCGGGCTTCCTCGATGAGTTTTGTGGCCTGAGTGTTGGCCTTATCGAGGGCTTCCTGGCGCATGGCCTCGGTGCGGGCCAGTTCCAGTTTGATTTTTTCGGCGTTGTCCAATCCATCGGCGATGCGCCGACGGCGGTCGGCCAGGACGTCAAGAATGGGCTGGTAGGCAAACTTGTAGAGGCAAAAGGACACAATGCAAAAGCTGATGACCTGGGCGATGAAATGCGGCCAGTCCCATCCAAATTTCTCGGCAGTGTCGGTGGCGTTTTTTGCCAAGTCGCCGCCGAGGCTGGCGAAGAGAATCATGTGTGTCATAAATTGTGAGAAAGGCTGGCGCGGAGCACCGGCTCCGCGCCATTTCAATGTTTAGTGTCCCCCCAGGAAGAGGGCGTAAAAGACAATGGCTTCCGCGAAAGCCATGCCAATCAAGCCAATCGTCATGATTTTGCCGAACGCGCCGGGGTTGCGCCCGACCGCTTCGGAAGCTTTCATGCCGACCAGACCCACGCCAACCGCCGAACCCAAGCCGGCCAAACCGACTTGGATGCTGCCACCCATTTCCGCCAATACAGGCAATGCCATAATGACCTTTCTTTACTTGTTTCTGTTGTGTCCGGCGTCCCCCGCAATTGAATACGGTCCGGCCGCCGAAATTTAAATATTTAGTGCCGCTCTTTTGCGTGCGCATCGTCGTCGTGCTGGCAAATGACGGCGGTAAAACCTGCGGTCAGGAGCATAAACACGATGGCCTGCACAAAACCGACCAGGAGTTCCATGAAATAAAATGGTATCGGGATGATGACGCTGCACAAGGCCCTGGCCCAGGCCGGGTGCCGGATTAAGTGCGACATGGCCTCCATCAGGTTCTCGCCGGCGAACATGTTGCCGAAAAGCCGGAAACTGAGGGAGATGGGGCGGAAGGCGATGGACACGACCTCGATCACGCCGACGGCAAAGAAGACGATGATCATGGCATATTTCATAAAGCCACGGTTATCGCCCTGGGGTCCAAATATGTGGAGGAGAAAACCCACGAATCCGTTTGCTTGCAGCGCCCAAATGAGCCAGAGCAGCATGAAAATGCACGCCATGGCGGAAGTCATGTTGAGGTCGGCGTTGCCGCCGCGGAGGAGGGGGCGGGTCACTTCGAAGCCGTGCCCGGTCTGCACGCCCCAGCCGACGGTGCCCACGCCGGGCACGAGTCCGAACCAATTGGTGACGCAAATGAAAATGAAGATGGTGGCAAAGAACCAAAAAGTCTTTTGAATCAGGCCGCTGCCGACGATCTCCTCCAGAAAATCGTGCAGGCCTTCCACCAAAAACTCCCAAACATTCTGCGCGCCGTCCGGGATGTCCTTCATGGTTTGTGTGGCATAGCGGGCGAAGACAATGATGCCCAGGGCGGCGATCCAGGTGACGAGCATGGAATTGGTGACGGGGAAGGGGCCAATGTGGAAGACGGTTGAGGCGCTTGTTGGCAGAGCGGCGGACTCCGGTTCGGGCGCCGGTTGCGCCAGCGCGGGGACGCCTGGGGCAGCGGGGCTTGCCGGTTGGGCTTGCAGCCCGGCCAACGACAATCCAGCCAAAACGATCAATAAAACTGTAATTTTTATCAGCCGCACGGATTTAACCATTGCATCCAGGGAACACTGTATTCCGCCGGTTTTTCAATTGTTGCATTCGACGAAACGAGGGTGAACCTGCCTCACGGGGCGGCATTTCACAAGCGTTTTTTTGGGGAAATTTGCGGCGTGGAAAGGCGCACGGCGTTGCCGAATTCAAGGAGCGCTCCCGCCAAGTTCTGCGAGTGCGTCATGGTAATACGAACCGCCCTCTCCGCCTGAAGCCACGTGCGCGCGGATGAATTGGACGATGCGTTGCCTGACCACCGGGGTGCCAGCAAACGCCTCGTTGGTCCAGAAGCACCGCGTCCGATCGAAATAGCCGATACGCGAGAGAAACGCAGCGCCGAAATAGACGGACTCTTCCTGGCACTCCTCATCGCGCAATCGAAATGATCCATCCGGCTGAAGCGAATCCTTGAGGCACCAATCGAGCATTTTGTGAAGCTCCGTGCGGATGGCCTCCCGTTGGGGCGGGGTGGCGTATGTCCAGCCATAACGAAAGATGACGACTACGTCCATGTTGTGATGATTGGCATAACCGTTGTGACTCAGCCAGCCGTTTGGGTATCGCTTGTCCTTCATGGCCAGAGTGGTTTCGATGACCTTCGGCCAATCTGTGATTTGCCCCCTGAGGTAGCTGATGATGTGGAACGTGATGCTGAGTTGGCCGGCCTTCGTGATGTGATCCCCCGTTTTATACCATTCTCCCCAGAAGCCGGTTTCGGGATTGCGCGCCTTGTTCATGAGAAAGTCGAGAAACGCGTCCTTGAGTTGAGGGTGGTAAGGGTAGTTTTCCGGTTCATGGTGGATGACAAGCCGGATCAAGTCGGCAACAGTTTCGTTAAACTCGCGGCCATGGTCAACGCCGTCACTCCCGAGATCCGAGATGAGCAGGCGGTTGAGATGGGCGGTCAGTTTATCAGGGGAATTGATCCGATCCAGGAAATGACAAGGGTACCTGGGCGTCCGGCCCTTGTCGTCCAACGCGGAGATCTCATCGAAAGACGCATCCAGCTTGAAGAACCATTCGGTGTATCCTTTTCCCCAACTGCCATCGGTTTCAGATTGTTCGTCTGGAGCGTTCAAGCTTGAAGGATCGTTCAATAGAGCGCGCAGTGCCGCAAGGCGTTCCGCGATTCGCCCAAAATCGCGCGTTGAATCCACGAGCCAGCCGGTTTCGGTGAGAATCTGGCGCGCACAACGGGTATTATGGCCTGCTTTTTCCAGGGCCAGGACTTTTCGGTTTAATTGGCGGACTTGAAGCCAGTAAAAGGCCTTCTCCAAAAATACCCGGTGGCTGACGATCACAACCGCCAGCGCCATAAGGACAAGGACAACGGAGATCCGAAGCTTTCGCTTCATTGAACGCCCTTTCAAATCTTGTTTGGGCCCAGTCGAGATCATCCTGTCATTTTGCCGGCGGTGGAAGCCGGCATTTTCCATCTGACCCACGCCCAATGGCTTTCGTGGTCCACTATCTGCTTCATCAGCCGGATAGGTTGTTTCTTCATCAACTCAGTCCTCCACCGGCACGACGAGGCTTTCCATGATGTAATCCTTGCGCTCGGGGGTGTTCTTGCCCATGTAGAATCCCAGTATCCCGGCCGCGTCCAGCTTGGCCGCGTATTCCACCTGGCTCAAGCGCATTTGGGGGCCGATGAATTGTTTGAATTCGCCGGGAGAAATTTCGCCCAAACCCTTGAAACGCGTGATTTCACATGTCTTGCCAAGTTTGGCCGACGCCGCGTCCCGCTCCGCTTCGCTGTAACAATAAATGGTCTCCTCCTTGTTGCGCGCTCGAAAAAGCGGCGTCTCCAAAACGTAGAGATGCCCGTCATGCACCAAATGCTCGAAAAAGCGGAAAAAATACGTGATGAGCAGATTGCGAATGTGCAGTCCGTCAACGTCGGCATCGGTGGCCAGGATGACCTTCTCGTAGCGCAGGTTTTCCAGGTTGTCCTCGATATCGAGGCTGCGCATGAGGTTGTACATTTCGTCGTTCTTATAGACGATGTCGCGCTGGAGGTCCCAGACGTTGAGCGGCTTGCCTTTGAGGACGAAGATGGCCTGGGTGTTGACATCGCGGCAACTGACAATTGAACCCGCCGCCGACTGCCCTTCGGTGAGAAAAATCATGGAGCCTTTGCCCCGGCCCTTGGCCATGTCAAAATGAAGTTTGCAATCCTTGAGCTGCGGAATGCGGATGGTGATGGCCTTGGCCCGCTCCCGGGCGAGCTTCTTGACCTCCTGCAATTCCTTGCGCAATTGCTGGGTGTCCTGGACTTTGGCGATGATCTTGTCGGCCACCTCCTTGTTGCGGTTGAAAAAATGCAGCAGCTCCTCGCGCACGGTATTGACCAATTCGCCGCGGAGTTCCGTGTTGCCCAGCTTGTTCTTGGTCTGGGACTCGAAGACAGGGTCCTTGAGGCGGAGCGAGACCGCGCCGATCATGCACTCGCGCACGTCGTCGCCTTCAAACTTGGCCCGGGCAAATTCGTTGACGGCCTTGAGCAACCCCTCGCGAAAGGCGCTCAGATGCGTCCCGCCGTCGGTGGTGTACTGTCCGTTGACGAACGAGAAGAAAGTTTCCCCGTAGCGGCTGTTGGTGTGGGTGAAACAAAACTCCAGCGTTTTGCTGGAATAATGGAGCGGGCTGTAAATTGGTTCGGAATTGTCCTTGCGCAAATCTTCCAAAACGAGGTCAAGCAGGCCGTTGCGCGAGACGAAGGTTTGCCCATTGTAGGTCAGTTTCAGGCCGGCGTTGAGGTAGCTGTAATGCCGCAGCCGCCACTCCACCAATTCGGGCCGGTAGGCGCTGTTCTTGAAGATGGCGGGATCGGGCACAAAACGAACGAAAGTGCCGTCCGGCTCGCCGGGGGCCTTGCCGCTTTTCTCGCCCTTCAACTTGCCCAATTTAAAACCGGCCTCGACAAATTCGCCGTCCCGATGGCTCCGCACCAGGAATTCCCTGGAAAGGGCGTTGACGGCCTTGGTGCCGACGCCGTTGAGGCCGACGCTGAATTGGAAAACGTCATCGTTATACTTGGCGCCGGTGTTGATTTTGGAGACGCAATCCACGACTTTGCCCAGGGGAATGCCGCGCCCGAAATCACGCACGGTGACGGCGGTGTCTTCGATGCTGATTTGCACCTCCTTGCCGTAGCCCATGATGAATTCGTCGATGGCGTTATCGACCACCTCCTTGAGGAGGATGTAGCAGCCGTCGTCGGGATTGGAGCCGTCGCCGATTCTCCCGATGTACATGCCGGTGCGCAGGCGGATGTGTTCGAGGGAGGAAAGCGTCTTGATTTTGCTTTCGTCGTAAACGTGCTTTTTGCTCTCAGCCATAATGGGGAATTATGAATTATGAATTAAGAATTAATAGATCATTCTCCTCCTCGACTCCTTTAAATTCGACGCCGAGTTCCTGGCTGAGCCATTGACTGAAGGCTTGGGCCTTTTCCTCGCTCCAACCCAGGGTGATCAATTCTATGGGCTGGGAGGCCGCGCCCGATGCGCCGCGGCTCAAGGCCGGCAGATAGGTAAAACGCGTGCCGCTGGGGCCTTTGTTGTGGCGCCGTTGCATGGAAACGCCCGAAATCTCGCGGCGGGCGAGGGTGAGGGGCTTGCGGCGTCCGGCGGTTTGCGGGAGTGTGACAGTCTGGGCGGTTAGGTCGATGCGCAAATCATAACGGCCGGCACGGTTTCTGAGCGCCTGCCACAGGGCAACCGCAACGCCCATCGCCATGACCGCCCCCCACACCGCCTCCATCACGCGAAAGGCCGGCTCAAATCCGCTCGCGATCACGACAGGAAAAGCGGCAATAAATGCGGTCGCGGCGCTGCCATAAAAACCGGCGGCGATTGCCGGTGTTTCCGCCAGCGAAACACGGGTCTGTCCCGGCTGCCTGAGAATCCGCACGCCGCCCGCCGGGCGAACGCGGAATTTCTCCCGCAGCCGCACCACAATTGCGCTCCACAGGATGCAGGTCAAAACGTTCATTGGCAGCGTAAAGAGGAGGAGCAACAAGTCGCATCCATCGATCCCCGGCTCCAGCACCGCGTCGGCGGGATTTTTCGGATTGTAATAAACGGTTTGGAAGGACCATCGGGGATGCTCCACGACGGTGGTGTCCCATTCCAAACTCGCATTGTGATCGTCATAACGGAAGCGATGGCCGGTGTAATCGACTCCGTTCACGGTATAGTTGTATTCGATCTCGACTCCGCGCCGGCTCATCGGACCGCGTCCGACTTCGCTTTGAACGATTCTGCATTGGGTGGTGGAAAAGCGCAGGGCCAGGTGTTGGCGCACCGTGGTCTCAATCAAGGCAAAGGTGCCCGCGCCAATCAAACCGGTCCAGCAGGTCAGCAGAAGCAGGGGGTACATTAAGCCGGAATTGCGCATGAACGCCATTGTGCAACAAATTCGATTCCTGACAAAGCTGAAAAATCTGGCGGCTTGTCAACCCGGCGGCTTAGGCTTTAAATGGCAGGCGATTTATGAAAACGAAGAAGTCCGAATCCAACAGCAAACATCAAGCAAACCCGCGCCGCTTTTCCAGCATCGTCCTGGATGGTCCGGAACGGGCGGCCAGCCGCGCCATGCTCTATCCCGTCGGCTTCAAGAAGGAAGATTTCAAGAAACCGATCATCGGCATCGCCTCCACCTGGAGCATGGTCACGCCCTGCAACGCGCATATCGACCAATTGGCGCGCGAAGCCGAGGCGGGCGCCAATCGTGCCGGTGGCAAGGCCATTATTTTCAACACCATCACCGTTTCGGACGGCATTTCGATGGGGTCGGAGGGGATGAAGTATTCGCTGGTGTCGCGCGAAGTGATCGCCGATTCGATTGAAACGGTGGTGGGCTGCGAAGGGATGGATGGTTTTGTGGCCATTGGCGGCTGCGACAAAAACATGCCCGGATCGCTCATAGCGATGGCGCGGTTGAACCGGCCGGCGGTGTTTGTCTATGGCGGCACAATTCTGCCCGGCTGCATCACCGGAGACCCGCGCAAGCTGGATGTCGTGTCGGTTTTTGAGGCGGTGGGGGCGCATGCCGCAGGGAAGATCAACGACGCTCAATTGCAACAGGTCGAAGCCTGCGCCATTCCGGGACCTGGCTCCTGCGGCGGGATGTACACAGCCAACACCATGGCCAGCGCCATCGAAGCGCTGGGCATGAGCCTGCCCAACAGCTCCGCCCAAAACGCCGTTTCCAAGGCAAAAAAGGAGGATTGCCAGCGCGCGGGCGCAGCCGTCATGGCCATGCTCCAAAGCGGCTTGCGTCCTCTCGACATCATGACCCGCCGCGCTTTTGAAAACGCCATCACGGTTGTCATCGCGCTGTGCGGTTCGACGAATGCCGTTTTGCACCTGCTGGCCATCGCCAACGCCGCCGGGGTCAAGCTGGCCCTGGACGACTTTACCAAAATCGGCAAACACGTGCCCGTGTTGGCTGACTTGAAGCCGAGCGGGAGGCATCTGATGTCGGAATTGGTGGCCATTGGCGGCATCCAGCCGATGATGAAGACGCTGCTGGATGCGGGACTGCTGTACGGAGATTGCGTGACGGTCACGGGCAAAACCCTGGCCGAAAATCTGGTCCACGTGCAACCCTATCCGCGATTCCAGAAAATTATCCGGCCTTTGGATAATCCGATCAAAAAGAGCACCCACTTGGTTGTCCTTTATGGAAACCTGGCTCCGGGCGGGGCCGTGGCCAAGATCACCGGCATGGAAGGGACGCATTTTGAAGGGACGGCGCGCGTCTATGATTCAGAAGAGCAGGCTTTGCAACGGATCCTTGATGGCACCATCAAGAAAGGGGACGTAATCGTGATCCGTTATGAAGGGCCGAAGGGTGGACCGGGCATGCGCGAAATGTTGGCGCCTACCAGCGCCATTTCGGGCAAGGGCCTGGGCAATCAAGTGGCTTTGATCACCGACGGGCGGTTTTCCGGCGGCACACATGGTTTTGTGGTTGGCCACATCACGCCGGAGGCGTATGTGGGCGGCCCGCTGGCACTGGTCAAAAACGGCGACAAGATCGTGATTGACGCGGAACGGAGCCAGGTCAACCTGGGAATTTCAGCCCGGGAAATGCAGGCGCGCCGCAAGGCCTGGAAACCGATCAAGCCGCGCTACACGCGGGGCGTTCTCGCCAAGTACGCCCATGCGGTGACGCAGGCATCTTTCGGGGCGGTGACCGATCAGAATCTGGACTGCTGAAATTTATCTTCCAGCGAGGTAGGATTCCATCTGGTTGATGGTGGCGCTTTGGGCGGAAATGATCCAATTCACCAAGTCGCCGATCGAGATGAAGCCGACCATCTTGCCGCCGTCCAATATGGGCAGGTGGCGGATGCGCTTTTCCGTCATCAGCCGCATGCAATCCTCGATGGTGTGCTGCGGCGTGGCGCTGGTGACTTCCGTGGAAATGATTTCGCGCACGAGCGTCTTCTGCGAGGTCTTGCCCGCCAGGGCGACTTTGCGCGTGTAATCGCGCTCCGAGAAAATGCCGACGAGCTTGTCGCCTTCCACCACGGGCAATGCGCCGATGTTCTTTTCGGCCAGCAGTCGAATGGCTTCGAATACCGTTGCGCCAGGGGAGATGGTCCACACGGACGCTCCCTTGTGGTGCAAAATCGTGTCAATGTTTACGCTCGATGTCATTCTAATGCTCACTATAATCCCGGTCAGTGGCAATGCCAGTAAAAATTTCCAGGCCGGCGGAAAAGGGTGCGTTTTGACTCCAGATCGTCAAAAGCTGGGGCGCGCAATCCTTTGCGCGCCGAAGAGCAGCGGCCAGCGGAGTGTCCGCCCAATCAATCAGCCCCCGTCGCCACTCGACTACTTCGGATAGACTGTGGTGTAGGTGACGAAGGCGATGTTGCGGCTGTCTGGAGACCAGGAGGCCACGTTGATCGTTCCCTGTCCGCCAAAAAACTTCGCCAGGGTTCTGATCGCGCCGCCGCCGGCGGGCATGATGCGCAGCATGACGTCCTTGTTGGCCGGATGATCGTTGGGTTTGATGTTCTTGTTAAATGTCAGGAACACCATTTTCGTGCCATCAGGCGAGATGTGGGCAAACCAATTGTTGTGATCGTCGTTCGGCGTCATTTGCGTCTGCTCCGAACCGTCGGTTTTCATGCGCCAGATCTGCATCAAGCCCGACCGATCGGAATTGAAGTAGATGTAGTCGCCGTCGGGGGAGTATTCCGGGCCGTCGTCAAGTCCGCGAGAGGTGGTCAGCCGCTTTTCCTCGCCACCTTGGGCTGGGATGGTATAGATATCAAACTCGCCGTTGCGCCGGCCGCACAACGTCAGCCTCCTGCCATCCGGCGACCAGCCGTGAAAATAGGACGGTCCGGTGGGGGTTATGAGCTTGAACACTCCACCGTCGATGGGTCCCACATAGATTTTGGAAGGGTCGCCGCTGCTGACGGCCAACAGGGTCCCATCCGGCGAGATGCCGTGGTCGTTATTAATGCCGCTCGCGTTTAGAATGTGGATTGGTTCCGGAGTGGCGCCATTGGTGATGGCGATCCTGTACAACTTCCCGCCGCCATTGAAGATCAAGTGGTTGTCCCCGGTCCAATTGGGCGCCTGGATGTTGGCCTTGGTGTGATAAAGAATGGTGCGGTCTGTCGAGCTGATGGGCATCGTTTCAAGGGTGCTTTGCACTTCTCCCCGGATGCCGGCTTCCAGCGGGGGCAGCGTCTTCAGTTCCACATGGGAAAACTCGGCCTGCTCAATCGTATTGTTGTCATGGGCCGACACGGCCAGCCCTACATAATAGGGTTCCGTCAAAGGCAGCTTGAAGGAGCCGCCGGCGGGGTGCGGTTCCTCCCCGGTGGTCGATATCCAAAATGAGATGTAATCCCCGCGCTTCTCGATGCCGATGCGCGCCGGATTGGGGAAGCCCGACTGTGTTTCCTGTGTGATGCCGCCCTTGGTCTCGCGGAACTGCAACGCGGTCAAACCGACACCATGCTGGGCCACATCGACGTACGGAGAATCCGGATCCAGCGACTGGCGGACCATCAGGCAGGCCTTGCGGTGGGGGTTGCCGCCCGGTTTGGGCCAACTCACGGTGGCCGACAGGCTCAGGTCTCCCGTGATTTCCTTATAAACAAAATGGAAATCGTCGGTTTTTGCCCACATGTTGCTGCCGCCGCCGGAAATCGTGTAGGTGCCGGTGGCCGGGACGCGCGCCACCGATCCGGCCCGCCCCGGCCAGCCGATGTCCTGGTTCTTCGAAAAAACGGCCGGCTCGGACGATTGAGCCTGAGCCAGATTGACACAGAGGACGAACGGCGCAATGGCGACGGAGGTTAAGGTGATGATTTTCATAATGTGTCCTGGTCCGATGATTTGGAAGGCCAGCTTGGAAAGAAAGACTTATTTTTGTAACGGCCCCTGCTGGAAATCAACCGACAGCCAGGGCGGTTTCGCGCTTGTTTCCAGCTTTAACCGGCGTAGCGGCCTCTTCATTGTCGAGCGGGATTTCCAGGACAAAAGTGGCCCCCTGGCCTGCGCCTTCGCTGTGGGCCGTCAACTGCCCGCCGATTTCCCGGGCGGTATTGGCGCCGCTGTGCAGCCCGAAGCCATGACCGGTTTTGCGCGTGGTGAATCCGTAGGAGAAAAGGCGGGCCAGGTTTTCCGAGGGAATACCAACGCCGTTGTCCGAGACGGTGATTTTCAGACAATTGTTTCCGTTTTTGCCAACTTTGAGGGTGAGACGGCGATCGCGGCGGTTCGATGCATCCATGGCGTGCTTTGCGTTGGTGATTAAGTTGACCAGGATTTGCATGACTTTGTGCTTGTCCACCGTCACCAGGGGCACCTCCGAGTAATCGCGCATGACCTCAATGCCCCGGCGCGTGAAGCTGTCGAGATTGATCTGCAAGGCGTCCTCCACCAGGCTGGCGATGGCCAGCTTCTCGCGCGAGCCTGAGATGCGCGCGCAGGTTTGTTGCATGGCCACGATTTCTTTGATGTGCTCCACGTCGCTGGTAAGCTGCTTGTGCTCCTCTTGCAGCAGTGAAAGTTCCTGATCGAGATTGTCGGCCAGTTTGATGATGAAGCCGGGGACGAGTTTGCCCTTGGGGTCGGTGGTCAGGAAGGAAGCCAGATCGGCCTCATGCTCTTCAAGCAGGTCCCGGACTTTGCCCAAGGTTAGGACTTTTGAGCCCCGAAGTTTTTCCTGGATGATGTTGTTCGACACATTGACGCTGTTCAGGACGTTGCCAATATTGTGCAGGACGCCGGTGGCCACCTCGGCCACGCCTGCCTCGCGGGAAGCCTTGATCAGGTTCTCCTGGGCCGCGGCCAGGTCGGCATGGGCTTTTTCCCTGGCGAGGACCTGCTCGCGCAATTCGCGGGTGCGTTCCACCACGCGGATTTCGAGATCATCGTGGGCCTTTTGCAACGATTGCTTGGTAACGCGCAGCGCCTCTTCCGCCTGCTGATGTTCGGCGATTTTCTGTTGCAGTTCGCGCGTGCGTTCGGCCACGCGACCCTCAAAGTCGTCGTGGGCTTCCTGGAGCGATTGCTCCGCGAGCTGGCGATCAAGGGTCTCGTGCGCCATGGCGCGGGTGACAAAAATCGCGATGACGGACGCGCCCAGCACTGCCAGAAGACTCAGGCCGAGCATCCAATGCCGGATGGAGATGTAATGGCTTTGGGTCGCGCGGGCCACGATATCCATCTGCCGGCCCTGGTATTCCACGAACTTCTGCCAGTTTTCATGGTACTTGATCTGCAAAGGAATGGTCGAGTCGAGCATCACTGAGCGGGCCTCCTCAAATTCTTTGTCCTCGAGTTGGAGCTTGAGCGCCTTGAGGTAACTTTCGATGTACGGCTGGCGCGCCTCTTTGACGTCCGCCAGGAGTCTTTCCTCCTCGGGGGATTGCACGCTCCGCTGGATCTTTTCCACGAGATTGGAAATCGTCTTTGAATTCCCCTCGCGCTCGCCCAACAGCGCCTCGCTCCGCCGCGGGTCGGTCATCAAAAACGCCTCCAGCGTGATGCGGCTGTTGGCGGCGGAACAGGCGAGGGCTTGACGCGACAGCTTGACCTTCGCCCACCGCAGGCCCGCCAGGTCCTCGACGCTTTTATCGACCTGTTCCATGCGGTCCAGCGCCAGCCTGGCGACGCCCACCAAAAGGCCGATCAACAGGCAAAAAGCGCACACCAGTCTTTTACTGACAGAGCACTGCGTTGCCTTTTTGCGCTGACTTGTGTTGTTCATATTGGTCCATTCGTTTGCTTCGTTTCCTTGGTGTTTATTCAAAACTTCAGCCTTCTGCCTTCTGCCTTTAGCCTTCGGCATTCCTCTGGCGGCCAAATTGTATGCAAATATCTTTACAGGAACACCTTACAAAACAACCAACGGTTGAGCCGGTCATATTACTCAAAGTGACTCAAAGCGATTTTGTCTCCGCAAAAAGACAGGCAACGACAAGGTCAACCTGGCTGTCCTTTGCGTCTTTGCGTTTCAACTCGTCCGAGCCCAAAAACGATCCAAATCTTTCCGCTTTGTTTTGTTTGACCTCCCTGCCGGCTTTCCCTAAACTGCCCGTCATTTTATGAATGTATTAGTTTGCGACCCCATTTCCCCCAAAGGCATCGCCTTGTTGCAGAAACGCACGGAATTCAAGGTGACAGTACTAAAACAGAAACTCACGGAAGCCGAGCTGCTGCCGCTCGTCGGCGAAGTCAACGCAATGGTCGTGCGCTCCGAGACGAAGGTGACCCGCAAGGTGATGGAGGCCGCCCCCAAATTGCGCGTCGTCGGCCGCGCCGGCGTCGGGGTGGACAACGTCGATGTCGAGGCCGCCACGCAACGCGGCATCGTGGTGATGAACACCCCGGGCGGCAATACGATTTCGACGGCTGAGCTGACTTTCTCCATGCTCATGGCCCTGGCGCGCAAGATTCCCCAGGCCCACATGTCGATGAAGGAAGGCAAGTGGAGCCGCAAGGATTTTCAAGGCACCGAGCTTTACAACAAGACCCTGGGCATTTTGGGGCTGGGCCGAATCGGCACCGAAGTGGCCAAACGCGCCCAGGCCTTCGGCATGAAAGTTATGGCCTACGATCCTTTTCTGACCCTGGCACGGGCCAAGGCGCTGCAGGTTGACCTGCGGGAGCATGTCGATGAAATATATGCCGCGTCGGATTTCATCACCGTCCACATGCCCATGACGGAGGACACCAAGGGCATGGTCAACGCGGCCGCGTTCGCCAAGATGAAAAAGGGCGTGCGCGTATTGAATTGCGCCCGCGGCGGCATCATCAACGAGGCGGACCTCTTCGCGGCCTTGCAGAGCGGCCAGGTGGGGGGAGCGGGGCTGGATGTTTATGAGGCGGAGCCGCCGCCGGCCGAATTTCAATTGCGCAGCCTGCCGCAAGTGGTGATGACCCCGCATTTGGGCGCCAGCACGCAGGAAGCGCAGGAAAACGTCGGCATCGAAGTGGCCGAAGCCATCACGGATTATTTGTTAAGCGGCGGCGTGCGCAACGCCGTCAACCTCCCCAATCTGGACGCGCAAACCTACCAAGTGGTCAAGCCGTTTTTGAATCTGGGCGGGAAATTGGGCCGGTTGCTGGCCCAATTGGCCTCCAAACGCAATGACCGCATCGTCATCACTTACGGCGGGCGGGCGGTTCAGTTGCCCAGCGACCCTGTGACGCGGTCGGTTTTGAAAGGGTTCCTGGAAATGGCCGGCGGCACCGAAGTCAACCAGGTCAACGTCCACGCCCTGGCCACCTCCCTGGGTCTCGAGGTGCAGGAAGTCAAATCCAGCGTGGAAACGGATTTCAATGAATGGCTGCATGTGGCGGTGTTTTCGGGTGGCGAACAGAAGATCTCCGCGGCCGGCAGCATTTTTGGGGCGAAGAGTCTTCCGCGCATCGTCCGGATCAACAGCCGGCCGGTGGAGATTGTGCCCGAAGGCGTGTTGTTTTTGATGAACAACAAAGACCGTCCGGGAATGGTGGGGTATATTGGCACCCTGATGGGTAAACATCACGTGAACATCGCCAGCATGAGTTTGAACCGCGACACCGCGGGCGGCGAGGCGTTGACGGTGTTGAATTTGGACAGCGTTCCCCCGCCGGAACTGTTGGCGGAAATCCAGAAAGACCCGGATATTAGCAACGTCAGGGTGGCGAAACTTTAAGAGGAAGGACAAACAAAGTTGAAATTATTTGGAAAACAATATTTGCTGCCGGCCATGCTGGCATTGGGCCTGGGGCTGTGGCAGTCGCCCGTCCGCGCCGCGTCGCCGGGCGCACCCGCTGATAAAGCGTCCGATCCTGTCGTCGCAACCGGCAAAGGCTTTGTCATCACGCGCAGCCAGCTTAATGACGCGTTCCTGAGCTACTCCACGGCCATGGCCGCCCGGGGCAGCAGCATCCCGGAATCCCAACGCAGTTTGGTCAAGTCAAACGTGCTGGAAGAGATGATCGCCGGCAAAATCCTGACACAAAAGGCGACTGCGGATGAAAAGGCGGCCACCTGGAAAATGATCGACGATTACATCGCGCAGGCCCGCAAAGCGGCGCCGAGCGCGGCGGCGTTCGACGCGCGAATCAAGGCCAGCGGCAAGACGTTGGAGCAAATTCGACAGCAGGAATTTGAAAATGAGCTGCCTATGCGGGTCCTGATGAGGGAAACGACCAATGGAATCAACATTTCCGCCGCCGCCGTCAGAAAATTCTATGACGATAACCCGGACCAGTTTGTCATACCGGAAGAGGCCCAAGTCAGTCATATTCTCATTTTAACGGTGGTGCCGCCGGACCCGTTGAGTCCAAAGACCGCTCCAAGCTCCCTGTCGCCTGAGCAGAAAAAGGCCAAGGAAAAACTGGCAGGGGAAATCAAGGCGCGCGCCGACAAAGGGGAGGATTTTGCCAAGTTGGTCAAACAATATACTGAGGATCCCTCCGCCAAGGACACAAGCGGCATCTACACCTTTGCGCGCGGCCGGGCCGAGCCGGAATTTGAGGCCGCAGCCTTTTCCCTCAAGACCAACCAAATCAGTGATGTGGTCGAAACCCGCTATGCATACCACATCATCAAACTCCTGAAGAAAACTCCCGCCACGAAAGAACCGTTTGGCCCCATCGAGTCAAAAATCAAACTCCACCTCGTTGGGCTGGAGGCCGCCAAGGTGCGGCCGGCTTATCTGGCCAGGATCAAGGCCGAATCCAACGTTGTATTGTACGATCCAAACACCGGCAAACCTGCCTGGTCCGCGGCCAAGTGAGCGGGAGGAGCGATTTTGGCTTGCAGGCAGCGATGGTTTGGGCGGCTGCGGTCCGATAGGCGCGAGGCCCCGGAAAAGCGGGGCGAAACTTTAATTGCAAAGGAGAAATAATATGAATCAAGTTACAAAACAAAATGTCCTTCTGGCCGCGCTGGCCTTGGGGTTGTGGCAATGGCCTTCCGCTGTGGATGCCGCGGCGCCGGACAACCCCGCCGTTAATTTTACCGACCCGGTGGTCGCCACCGGCAAGGGCTTCGAAATCAAGCGCAGCCAGCTCGATGACGCTTTTGTCAACTACAGCGCGGGTATGGCGGCCAACGGCGGCGGCATTCGGGAGGAACAGCGCGACGCAATCCGGGTCAAGTTGCTGGACCACATCATCATCACCAAAATCCTGACACAGAAGGCGACGGCGGATGATAAAGCGGCCACTCGCAAGCTGGTGGACGACGACATTGCGGATGCCCGCAAATCGGCGCCGAGTCCGGAGGCGTTTGAGGCGCAGGTCAAGGCCAGCGGAATGACATTGGATCAGGTCCGGGCGCGGGCTTGCGAGGAACAACTCGCCCGGCGGGTCCTGGAGCGGGAAACGACCAATGGAATCACGATTTCCGACGATGACGCCAAAAAATTCTATGACGAAAATCCGTCCAAATTTGAGATGCCGGAAGAAGTGCGCGTCAGCCATATCCTCATTTCCACCCTGGAACCGGCGGATCCGCTGAGCCCGGGTGTGCCGCCCCGGCCCTTGCCGGCGGAAAAGAAAAGCGAGAAGGAAAAGCTGGCCCGGGCCATAAAGGCCCGCGCCGATAAGGGGGAGGACTTTGCCAGGCTGGTCAAGCAATATTCCGACGACCCCGGCTCAAAAGACAAGGGCGGCGAGTACACCTTTCCGCGCCATCAAATGGTGCCGGAATTCGAGGCGGCGGCTTTCTCCCTCAAGACCAACCAAATCAGCGATATCGTGGAAACCCAATATGGCTACCACATCATAAAGGGGTTGGAGAGATTTCCAGCCAAGCACGATTCTTTCGCCGAGTCCAAGGCCAAAATCAAGGCGTACCTGGTGGAAAAGGACGCCGAAAAAACGCTGCCGGCTTATCTGGATAAGCTCAAAGCTGACGCCGGCGTCAAGGTGCTGGATTCCCAACTCGCCAAACCCGGGCCAGCCGCAGCCAGGTAGGCGCGAGGTCTGAAAATTCCGGCGGGTCCTTATTGACCGTTTGAATTCTTGCTCCCGCCCGTCGCATGGCGCGTCAAATCATCGATCTGGCGGCGCGCTTCGGCGGCGAAGTGCCCGGCGGGGAAGCGCGTGAGGTAGTCCTTGTAGCTGGTCACCGTGTTTTCTTTGGTCGCTTCCTTCCAGAAGAAGCCTTCCTGCCGAGCCTGCAGCTCCTGGCGGGGTTCCGGGGCTGCACTTCTCGCGGCATGCTTTTTGACCGCCTCATTGATCATCGCCCTTTTGGTTTCGCTCCAAGTCCTTTCGTCATAGCAATGTCTGGCCTCGGACGTGTGCAGCCCCTTTGGCCAGTCGGTATAATACTGCATGTAATCGGTCGCTTGGTCCCTCGATTCCGCCCAGAGCCAATCCAGTTCATCGCGCGTGGCCGGGAGGACAAAAAGCAGGGCAAGAACGACAATGATCCCGATATAGACTGGTTTCTGATTCATGCCTGCTTCGTGTATAGCAAAAGGCGGGAAAAGATCAAACCTTGGTTTGGTTGGGCGCGGCGGAGCGGGCTTCGAGGAATTTCTTCAATTCCACCGCCGCCTTGCCGCCAAAGCCCGGCACGGCGGCGATGGCTTCGACAGTGGCGATGCGCAGGCGCTGCACGGAGCCAAATTTTTTCAGCAACGCCGTCTTGCGCTGCCGGCCAATGCCGGGAAATTCGTCCAGGATGCTTTCAGAGATTTTCTTTAATCGGAGCTGGGCGTTGTAGGTGTTGGCAAACCGGTGCGATTCGTCCCGCACGCGCTGCAGCAATTTCAACGCGCCGGAATCATGGCTGAGGCGCAACGGCGCGTCCCGGCCGGGCTGGAATACATCCTCAAATTCCTTGGCCAGTCCGATGACAGCAACGCGGCCCAGGCCCAACTTGGCCAATTCCGCGACCGCGGCGTTGAGTTGGCCCTTGCCGCCGTCAATAACAATCAGGTCGGGAAGCGGGACGGGTGCGCGTCCCGGTACGATTTCCGTCCCTTCGCGCAGGAGGCGCGCATAGCGCCGCCGGACGGTTTCGGCCATGCAGGCGAAGTCATCCTGCCCGGTGACGGTTTTAATTCGAAAACGGCGGTAGTTCGACCGGTCCGGTTTTCCGTCACGAAAGCTGACCATCGAGGCCACGGCAAAAGTGCCGCTGATGTTGGAGATGTCGAAGCCTTCGATGCGCGAGGGGGGCGTCGGAAGCTGGAGGACTTGGCCCAGTTCGGCCAGGTCCAGATGCGGGTCGATGGCCAGGGGCAGGTTGCTGGGCATCCGTTTGTAATGCCGGGTTTTTTGCGTGGTGCGGCGCAGGTCCTGCAGGGCGTCGCGAAATTGGGCGGCTTTCTCAAAATCCTCGGCCGCGGCCGCTTTCCGCATCTGCTCGTTCAATTCGCTTTCCATCTCGCCGGTTTGGCCGGCCAGAAAATCACAGGCGGCCAGCACCTGTTGCAGGTAATCTTCGCGCGAGACGTTGCCGATGCAGGGGGCGGTGCAGTACTTGAGATGGCCGTAGAGACAGTGTTTGTAATCTTCCGGACCGGGCGTCAAGGGGCGGCAGCCACGCAGGTTGAATTTGCGGCGGGCCAGTGTCAAGGTGTGCCGGGCGGAGGAGGAATGGGCGAAGGGGCCAAAGTAGCGCGCCCCGTCGTCCTGCATGACGCGCGCCAGCATGAAACGCGGAATGGGATCGTTGAGATTAATCTTGATGAGCAGGAAATGCTTGTCATCGCGAAAGCTGATGTTGTAGCGCGGCTGATATTCCTTGATGAGTTTGCCTTCCAGGAGCATGGCCTCCGGCTCGCTGGGCACCGTGTAGGTGTCAAGATCGTGGATGGCATCGACCAGCGCGTTGAATTTCAAATCCCAACCCATGCGTCGGGACGGATGGAAGTAAGTGCTGACGCGTTTGCGGAGGTCGCGGGCCTTGCCGACATAAATTACCGTGCCGAACCGGTCTTTCATCAGATAGACACCCGGCTTATGCGGCAGTTCGCTGAGTTTCCTTCGAATCTGCTCGGTGGCAGGCATGATCAGAATTTCATTGGTTCCTCAGCACCAGTTTAAGTCAAGTTTCAGGCGGGTTCAAGACCCATTGCCATCCATGATGGGGCGGGCGCCGGGCAAACTGCGGCTTGTGGAGACGGGGAAAGACGAGTATAGGAATGCCTCGATGACGACGCAGAACTTTGAAATGGCGTTGGCCCATGTTGCTGCTTCATTAGAAGAAGGGGCGAAATTGAGAGCCAAAGTCGCGCGCGACTGTGGCCGGGCGATTGTGGAAGCGGCGACGCTGGTGGCCGGGTGCTTGCGCTCCGGAGGCAAAATCCTTTTCTGCGGCAACGGAGGCAGCGCGGCCGACGCCCAACATCTAGCGGCTGAGTTTGTCGGGCGCTTCATTCTCGACCGCCAAGCCCTGCCGGCGATTGCTTTGACGACCGATTCCTCAATCCTCACCGCCGTGGGCAACGACTACGGCTTCGAGCAGGTTTTCTCGAGGCAGATTCAGGCTCTTGGACGGCCCGGCGACGTTACCATTGGCATTAGCACCAGTGGTCAATCTCCCAATGTTATTGCCGCCATGCGGGAAGCACGGAAAAAAGGCCTTAAAAGCATCGGGTTGGCAGGCAAGGATGGCGGGGCATTGGCAAAATGTGTGGATATTCCGATCATTATACCTTCTCAAAACACGGCCCGAATACAGGAATGCCATATCACCGTGGGGCATCTCATCTGTGAGTTGGTGGAGAAGGATCTGGAATAGGGGAACAATTTTGCGGATGGCACGGAACTAGCTGCGAATTGTCGTGATGCGAGTTATTCATGCCAATTGCCGGGCACAGTTTACGGCCGGGGACATGGATTTTATCACGGCTGTGCTGGGGAAGAAGGAAAGCTCGGGTTTCCTGGTGTCACTTTTAAGTGACGTTGAGACGCGCGACTTGATCCTGGACGACGAGATGCTGTTCGGCGCGCTGCTGGAGCAACGGGGGTGTCTGCGGGTTTCGCCGCATCTTTATTTTTACGTGCTGGTGCGGCACGTCCTGCGCCAATCCGGCCTGGACGACCGGTCGGTGGCGGATTACGTGGCGGAATTGCTGACGGAATTTTCGCGTGAAGAACGAACCCGCTGTGTGCTGCGGGGCCAGCTCCAGCCGATGGATTATTTCTTTGAAATGCTGACGGCGTTGCAGACGGCGGATGATTACACGGCATTTTGCCTGCGGGCGCATATTGGCAATCACTCTCTCTTTTTCTCGGGTGTGTTTCCCGATCGCATTCGTGCGCGGGCGGAGCGGCGCGGCTTCCCCGGTTTGCCATATTACCGGGAGATGGGGCGGGCCAGTTTCCGAGCGGCCAGCCATCATCGCCTGGCCAGCGAATTTGACCTGGCCCCCATTTTCGACACGCTCTCGGCGCGGTTTGAGCCGACGCGGCTGGCGCTGAACGATTTGGCCGAACGCGTTTTTTCAATAGGCGATCCGGACCTGCCACAGTTTTTTAAGGGTTAAGGTCCACGGGCAGACCGAGGCGGCGCAGGGCCGGGATGGTTTTCTCCGGCGTTTCGTGCAACAGCGCCTGCCAGCCCCGGGCCAGGCCCGCCTCCACGTTTTCGGCGCGGTCGTCCAGGTAGAGGATGGCTTCTCCTTTGTGGCCGGTCTGGCTTTCCACGACTTCATAAAGCTTCGCGCCCGGTTTCATCGCGCCATGTTGATAGGAAAGGACGTAGCCGTCGAAGCGTGAGAAGAAAGGAAATCGCGCGCGGATATGCCCGGCTGCAATGTCGTTGGTGTTGGAGAAAATAAATGTCGGCACGCCTCCGGCGCGCAAGGCGGCATGCAGGGCGATCATCGGTTTGATCTCGGAAAAAATGTCCGCGAAGGTCGAGCAAAATTCGTCCAGACTGCCTGAAAATCCACAGGCTGCGCAAACTTCGCCGTAGAATTGCCGGCGGTTCATCAAGCCCGTTTCGAAGCGCTGAAGCAGGGGGGAATGGTCGAGCAAATCGCGCACTTGGGCCGGGGTGAAACGGCTGCGCTGCGCGATTTTACCGGCTGAAATGCCATAATCGAAATCGACGAGAACCTTGCCAAGATCAAAGACTGCGACGGAAGGGCGGGTCATGGAATCAGTATGGACCAAGGATTCAAGCGGCCATCTCGCGGCGGCCTTCCAAGGCCCTGCTGAGCGTGACTTCATCGGCGAATTCCAAGCCGCTGCCAGCGGGCAGGCCGTAGGCGATGCGCGAGATTTTCGCCCCTTTGCCAGCCAGCCGTTTGGCCAGGTAGAAACCGGTCGCATCCCCTTCCACGTCCGTGCTCAGGGCCAGGATGATTTCCGCCACGCCGCGTCCCAGTCTGGCTTCCAACTGTCCGATGCGCAGGTCATCCGGCCCGATGCCGTTGAGGGGGGAGATTTTGCCGCCGAGCACATGATATTTGCCGTGGAAAGAGCCGGCCTTTTCCATGGTGAAAACGTCCACCGGCTGTTCCACCAGGCAAATGATGGAGGAATCGCGACGCGGATCGCCGCAGATGGCGCAAGGCTCCGTTTCCGTCAAGGCCCCGCAAATGGAACAAAGGCGGATTCGCTCGCGCGCTTCGGTGAGTGCCTGTGCCAGATGCCGGACGGCATTGGGATCACTTTGCGCCAAGTGCAATGCCAGGCGCTCGGCTGAACGCGGTCCGATGCCGGGGAGCCGACCGAGCGCTTCCGTCAAGGCTTGGATTGGGGCGGGCAGGGGCATGGCGCAGTTGGCGTCACATCAAGCCGGGCAGGCTGAAACCCTGGGTGGCCTTGCCCATTTCCGCGCTGGAAATTTGTTTGGCCTGTTCGAGGGCCTGGTTGACAGCGGACAAGATCATGTCTTCCAGCAACTGCGCATCCGCCGGATTGATGGCCTGCGGACTGATCTTGATCGACGCCACAGTGCCGTCGCATTTGGCGACTACTTTGACGGCGCCGCCGCCGCTGGTGGCCTCGACTGTGCGGGCGGCCAGTTGGGCCTGGATTTCTTCCATTTGCTGCTGCATGCGCGCAGCTTGTTTGACGAGTTTTCCGATGCTGGACATAATATATGGATTAGAGTTTAGGTGCGGACATCAACGATCTGGCCTCTAAAAACTTCCAGGGCCTTCTGAATCAAAGGATCATTCTTGAAACCATCCTTGTCAAACGAGGGAGGCTCTGCTTTTGCCGGCCCGGCCACGGTCTTTGCGGGCGCTGGAGCGGGGGCGGGCGCGGGCGGCGGGGCTGGCGCGGCAATCCGATTGGGCGGCGCTTCGGCCTGGATAAATCTTACCTGGAGCTGCGGATGGCCCAGTTCGGCGAGCTTGGTCTGGATCAAGGTGTGGTTTTTTGTATTATCCACCAGGCGAATGTGGTCCTTAAACTCCTCGTCAAAACCTATTGTCAGGACATTCTTCACCAACGATACCGGGTGCGCTTCCGTAAAATAAGTCCGCACAAAAGGACTGGCCCGGCCAACTGCTTCAACCAGCCTGACCCAAAGCTGCTCCAGTTCCGTGCCGCCAGCCGTGGTTGCCGCGGCCACCGGCTCCGGGGCGCGGGTTGGTACGGCCCTGGCTTGCTGCATGGGCGCGGGTTGCCGCGGCGCGGCGGCGATCGGAGCGACGACGGTCGGAGCGCCCGTGGAGGCTTCCGCCCGCAATTGCTGCACTTGCTTCAATACGGCATCGATGCTGACCGCATGGCTGGCCTCGATCATCTTCAGCAGTGTGACTTCGATCAGGATTTTCTTGGAAGTCGTGTCCCGCAGGCGGCCTTCGCAATCGGTCAGGACCTCCATGATTCGCGTCAACGCATCGCTCGCAATGCGCGATGCCTGTTCCTTCAACGCGGCCCCGTCCGCTTCAGACACTTCGATCAAGCTGAGGTCGCCGCGCGAAACCTGGAAGATGAGCAGATTGCGAAAATGGCCGAGAAGCTCGGAAACGAGGCGTCCGAGGTCCTTGCCTTGTTTCGATAGATCATTCAACTCGCGCAAGGCCTTTTCCGTTTCGCCCGCCAAAACCGCGTCGGCCAGCGCAAGGATCTGGCCTTGCGATGCCAGGCCGAACATGGACAAAACATCCGGCTCGGTGATGTCCTTTCCGCAAAAGCTGATCAACTGGTCCAGGGTCGATTCCGCGTCGCGCATGCCGCCGTCCGCGCCGCGGGCGATGGCGTAGAGGGCCGCCGCGTCAATTTTGACCCCTTCCTTTTTGGCGATCTGCTCCAGATGTTTGACAATCAAGGCGGACGGAATCCGGCGCAGATCGAAGCGCTGGCAGCGGGACAGGATGGTGGGCAGGACTTTCTCCGGCTCCGTGGTGGCGAACATGAATTTGACGTGCGCCGGCGGTTCTTCCAGCGTTTTTAACAACGCGTTAAAGGCCTCCTTGGTCAGCATGTGGACTTCGTCGATGATGTAAACCTTGAAGCGCGAGGAGGCCGGGACGTATTGGACCGTTTCTCGCAAGGCGCGCACCTCGTCAATGCCGCGGTTGCTGGCACCGTCGATCTCCAACACGTCCATGGAACGGCCGTCGGCGATTTCCGCGGCTTTGGGGTCGTTGTCGGGGAAATCGACTTTTGGGCCGCCGGTGCAATTGAGGCACTTGGCAAAAATGCGGGCAATGGTCGTCTTGCCGGTGCCGCGCGGGCCGACGAAGAGGTAGGCATGGGCGATGCGGTTTTGCGCGATGGCGTTGGCGAGGGTTTGGGTGACGTGTTCCTGACCGACCACATCCTCGAACCGTTGCGGGCGGTACTTGAGCGCTATGACTTGATAAGACATGAAATTGAATGCCAGGGACACCACGGCGGGTATGGAGCAAACTGCCGTTGCTGCATTCCTGCCCTCGCGGGGTTCGTAAGTCCACACTCCATGGGCCCTGGCAAAAGCTGGTTGGAGCATAGGGCCAGGCCCGAGGCGCGGCAAGAAATTGTTTGGTCGCATCGATTTTTTAACACGATTTAGCACGAATTATCTGGAATCAGCACGAACAGGTTGGGACACATTTGCGTTGGAACGCGTTGGCAGACAGCCTGTTCGGGCTGAAACCGTGGAAAAACAGCCCAAAACGCAGTTTTCGTGTTTCGTGGTGTTGTCGCTCCCTTCCGGGAATGCTGGAGTAAGCGGAAACATCCGGTTATAAGCGAAAGAAATCAAAGCGGAATCCTTTTAAAATGACTGCGATTTGGTGCGATTTGGTGCGACCCTCCTTCGCCGAAACGGCTACGGCGGGCAGGCCCGCTTTGAGTGAGTCTGAGTGCATGAAGCCGAATTGGTCGGGGGCATTGGTGCCAAAGGGATAGCCGCGAGAAGCAAAAAGTCGCAAAAAGGGGACTTTTGGTCTTGTCCTGCTGTCCAGCAATACGTCCAATTGACGCATTTCCGGGAAGATTGTCAAAGGAATGATTGTCAAGGGAATGAGAAGAAGGTGCAGATTATTCCGTGACAAACATTCCCCTGACAGTTCCGGCTTTTTCCGCGCTTCATCGCGTTGGTTGCGACTCTGCCGCGCCGGGCTTTTTGCGGATCTTCGCGGCTGCTTTGTGTATTGGCTTCCGCAGTCCCCGGCAACCCCTGAACTCCGTTCGTAATTTCGTTCTTCATACTACTCTTAGACTACACTAAGCATAATAGATTCAAGAGTCAACTAAGTTTCTTAATTAATTTTTGCAGACAACGGCATTTTGTGCGGAAAGGCGGCTGGATCAACGACTTCCGCGTTTTTCGGCACAAGTTGCCCCATCGACCCCGGCCAGCGGACGATTTGCCATGCTGAATGATGTTCGGAATGGGAGCAGGCAGTCATGTCCGCTCCCCTTTTATTCGAGGTCTGCGGGAGGGCTGGAAACCACATCCCCTTTTCTTGCGGCTATTCTCCCAATGTGCGCTCGCAATAACGCCTCCGGTGCGCTTCAATGCCCCTTGCGATGGGACAAATCATCTTCATCACGGGCACGGACACGGGGGTTGGGAAAACAGTCGTGACGGCATTGCTGCTGTGGCATTTGCGCCAGTCGGGCTGCGACGCACTGGCCATCAAACCGTTCTGTTCCGGTTCCCGCGCCGACGGACGCCTGCTGCGCGGCCTGCAAGATAATTTGTTGACACTGGATGAGATTAGTCCGTTTTTCTTCAAGAAACCCGTCGCGCCGGGTGCGACACTCTCAAAATTTCACTGGTTGGGTGGACGCGCGAGTTCCGTCGGCGAGACGCCGACGGGAGCGACCGGGACGGTCGCGCTCCCCAAGGCCGCTAATAATCAGGACGAGAACCGGCGGAAAACAATTCGTCTTGACACTGTTTTGCGGAAAATTCGCGATTTTAGCCGCCGTTGTGATGTTCTTTTGGTCGAAGGGATAGGGGGATTGATGGTTCCTTTGGGCAAAAACTACACTGTGGCGGACCTGATCTCGCGCCTCCATTGCCCGGTCCTGGTCGTCGGGCGTAACCGGCTCGGGACGATCAATCATACTTTACTGACTGTTAATGCTCTGCAAGTGATTGGCATAGAGCGAGTTAGGATCGTTCTGGTGGAGGAAAAGAAGCCCGATATTTCGGCCAAATCCAACCCAAAAACCATCCAAAAAATGGCGCCATTTGCCCCGGTTTTTTTGATTCCGGACCTCGGTTTTCGGGCTTCATCGGCGGGGGTTATAAAAATAAATGTAAAATATATGAAAAAAACGCTTGCGCGAATACTGGGGGGTGGTAATCTGCGTGCGTTCTTCCGATAAAAAGGAAGAAAAAGATTTTCAACAAAATCTGTTGACGATCGGCCCCGGGCAGGATTATTGTTCGGGGCATAACGAAGGCGTCTGAGATGCCGAGTTCAGGAAAAGAATCGGCACTTAGGATTTTTTGTCCCTTAAAAGGGGAGGGAAGATAGGGGAAGACGCCCGGATGTTCATTGAAAATTGAATTGTGCGAATAGTGAGAGCCCCTTTGAGTCTCGCCGGTTAGCGGGGAGACTTGGAGAGTTTTAATTGCAAAATCAGTCCGGCTAACCCCCGGACAAGATTCAAGCTAACGTTTTTAACGGAGAGTTTGATTCTGGCTCAGAACGAACGCTGGCGGCGTGGATAAGACATGCAAGTCGAGCGATGATCAAGGGGTAGCAATATCTCTTGGTTGGAGCGGCGCAAGGGTGCGTAACACGTGGGTAATTTGCCATAAAGTTGGGGATAACTCGCTGAAAGGCGAGCTAATACCGAATGTGGCCCGATGGAGGCATCTCTGTCTGGCTAAAGCTGGGGACCGCAAGGCCTGGCGCTTGATGATAAACCCGCGGCCTATCAGCTAGTTGGTGAGGTAACGGCCCACCAAGGCTAAGACGGGTAGCTGGTCTGAGAGGACGACCAGCCACACTGGAACTGAGACACGGTCCAGACACCTACGGGTGGCAGCAGTCGAGAATTTTTCTCAATGGGCGAAAGCCTGAAGGAGCGACGCCGCGTGGGGGATGAATGGCTTCGGCCCGTAAACCCCTGTCATTTGCGAACAAATTGGTTCAATTAACACCTGAACCATTGATAGTAGCGGAAGAGGAAGGGACGGCTAACTCTGTGCCAGCAGCCGCGGTAATACAGAGGTCCCAAGCGTTGTTCGGATTCACTGGGCGTAAAGGGTGCGTAGGCGGTCGGGTAAGTCTGACGTGAAATCTCCGGGCCTAACCCGGAAACTGCGTTGGATACTATCCGGCTAGAGGAATGGAGGGGAGACTGGAATACTTGGTGTAGCAGTGAAATGCGTAGATATCAAGTGGAACACCAGTGGCGAAGGCGAGTCTCTGGACATTTCCTGACGCTGAGGCACGAAAGCCAGGGGAGCAAACGGGATTAGATACCCCGGTAGTCCTGGCCCTAAACGGTGCGCATTTGCTGTGAGTGGAATCGACCCCGCTCGTGGCGAAGCTAACGCGTTAAATGCGCCGCCTGGGAAGTACGGCCGCAAGGTTAAAACTCAAAGAAATTGACGGGGGCCTGCACAAGCGGTGGAGTATGTGGCTTAATTCGATGCAACGCGAAGAACCTTACCTGGCCTTGACATGCAAATAGTAGAAGGGTGAAAGCCTGACGAGGTAGCAATACCAGTTTGCACAGGTGCTGCATGGCTGTCGTCAGCTCGTGTCGTGAGATGTTGGGTTAAGTCCCGCAACGAGCGCAACCCCTGTGTCCTGTTGCCACCCCTTAACTGGGAGCACTCTGGACAGACTGCCTCGCTTCAACGAGGAGGAAGGTGGGGATGACGTCAAGTCAGTATGGCCCTTACGGCCAGGGCTGCACACGTACTACAATGCCCGGTACAAAGGGAAGCAAGACCGCAAGGTGGAGCAAATCCCCCAAAACCGGGCCCAGTTCAGATCGTTGTCTGCAACTCGACAGCGTGAAGCTGGAATCGCTAGTAATGGCGCATCAGCTACGGCGCCGTGAATACGTTCCCAGGCCTTGTACACACCGCCCGTCACATCATGAAAGCCGGTTGCACCCGAAGTCGCCCCTTAAAAGGTGCCGAAGGTATGACTGGTGATTGGGATGAAGTCGTAACAAGGTAGCCGTAGGGGAACCTGCGGCTGGATCACCTCCTTTCTAAGGAGAAACCACGGGTTTGGGTTCAAAACCAAACTTCCGAGGTCGGACAACTCGCAAGAGTTGGATAGGTTCGGAGCTAATCGCACAATTCAATTTTCAAGAGCATTGTTCTTTGGACAATCAAGTGAATGAGATCGAACGCTGGCCAGCGGCATGAAAACATTTTCATCGCGTGGGGCTGTAGCTCAGTTGGTAGAGCGGTAGCTTTGCAAGCTATAGGTCAGGAGTTCGAATCTCCTCAGCTCCACCAAGTTTACAGGCGTGTAGCTCAGTTGGTTAGAGCATGCGCTTGATAAGCGCAGGGTCACTGGTTCAACTCCAGTCACGCCTACCACTTGATTCCTTATAAAATTTACGAAGTGAGTCTGCCGGATCTAGTAGTCTGGCAAGGCATTTCGGTGAGTTCTTTGACAACTACACATAGGTAGATACTAGGGCAAATAATACAATTCGCTGAGTTATCCATCGTTAATTCGATGGTATTCTTTGTGATCAAGCTACTAAGGGCTTATGGTGAATGCCTTGGTGCCAAGAGGCGATGAAGGACGTAGTAAGTTGCGATAAGCCACGGGGAGCCGCAAGCAGGCTTTGATCCGTGGATCTCCGAATGGGACAACCCAGCCAGATTTACATCTGGTTATCGTAGGATGAATTCATAGTCCTCCGAAGCG
>Ga0224555_1001227_pt1 | contig 36744 bp, 32 predicted proteins | sample 714S23034metaG_FD_180687 | JGI IMG/M metagenome (GOLD analysis project Ga0224555, IMG submission 180687) | Peat soil microbial communities from Stordalen Mire, Sweden - 717 S2 30-34 | ecosystem: Environmental > Terrestrial > Soil > Wetlands > Peat | place: Sweden: Norrbotten County, Stordalen... | reverse complement strand
GATCGTCCCCACGTTCACGTGCGGCTTTGAACGATCAAACTTTTCCTTCGCCATAAAACTCCCAAATCCCTTTCATCGCTCTTACTGCTCGTTGCCACTCGGGGCGCCGGCTGTCCGGCTCCAGCCCCAAAAATTAGTGTTCAGTGATCAGTTGTCAGTGATCAGTGCCTTTCTCAGTAGTACGCGTACACCTTCAAATACCTCTGCCTTAACTCCAGCGGCACCTTCTCCACCAGCCGCAGAAAACGCTCGCGCGTCAGCGCCTGGTCCGAGACCGGCAGCGCCTTGTATAGCCCGACCGCTTCCTTGCCCAGCAGCCCGCGCTCCAGAATCCCTTCATAATTCCTGACCCGCAGCTTCGCTTTGCTCACCCGGTTCAAAAAAACTTCCACGTCGCGCGCATCAAACGCTGCATCGATCAGCGTATGAAGCTTCTCATATCCCTGCTCGTCCGTAACTGCAATCGCTGCCTGCTCAAACATCCTCTGCAATCCTCACTTCAGCGTTCAGGTACGATCCACTAACTTCCAGCTCCATCCGGCTCGCCCCATCGCTCACCCATCCACCGGACCATCTGATCCCTGATCCCTGCATTTCTGGAGCGGGAGACGGGGATCGAACCCGCGACCAACAGCTTGGAAGGCTGTGACTCTACCACTGAGTTACTCCCGCCCAACGACAGTTGTCAGGAGTCAGAGATCAGGGATCAGTTCTTCTTACAAATGGAAGCCTCTTCGGTTTCCCCGCCGCCGCCTCGTCTGATCCCTGACACCTGACACCTGATCCCTGAACTTCTGGAGCTGATGACCAGGATTGAACTGGTGACCTCTCCCTTACCAAGGGAGTGCTCTACCAACTGAGCTACATCAGCCCTCGAACCACAACTCACAGCCCTTGGTTGAAAACTACGAGCTGCCTTTCTCCCCAGCCCTGCGAATCTTCTCCGCATGTCGGGCTAAAACCGTTCTCAACGCCATACCGCCAATCACAATCAGCGGAATCAGTTTCAACTCCACCGGCCTGCCAAACACGAGCACCGAACCATCGCCCATCGTCAGCCAAACCAGCACTGCCAAAACCGCGAACATTCCGAGAGCCGCCCAGAACTTCCGATCCAAATCCTTGTCGGCGCTCTTCACTGTCCACTGCCCACTAATCACTGTCATGGTGCACAGGGGAGGATTCGAACCTCCGTAGCTCCAAGGAGCGGCAGATTTACAGTCTGCTGCCATTAACCGCTCGGCCACCTGTGCCCAAAGGCCCCACGAACCAAAAAACCGTCCGCAACGCCCCGAAACATCTGCCCAACTCCCCCGCTCATCCATCTTCCGCGCACGCCGCAACCTCCGGATACCTTCCGGAACTTCTCGACGCTTCGCCTGAAGTGGATTCTCCGCGGAGTTGAGGCCCGGCGTTCCAAATTTCCTGTTCGCCTGTCAACTCTTGCCGCTTTCGTCTTCCGTTTCGGCTTCCGTCTTGTGGAGCTGGCGAAGGGATTTGAACCCCCGACCCTCTGATTACAAATCAGATGCTCTACCAGCTGAGCTACGCCAGCTCTTTACCCACCCGGAAACCCTCCCGGAGGCCGACTTGTTCGCGGACACACTCCAGCTTTCCGCGTACACGGCACAGAAATCAAGGTTAGCACACCGCCGCACCCCGAGCAAACGCTGAAAAGCCCAAAATAGCCGCCTCGAATGTGCCCGCCGCTGCTCCCGCCAGTCGCTGTCTGCCCGGGTAAAATCGGCCGCTGCCCGATCGCATCGCGTTCCCTCGAGCGCTGCTTCCCCCTCCCCTGATCTCCCGAAATGATTTGGTCTTCATCTCCGATTTGCCTTGACACAGGCGGCAGGAAGAATCGACGCTTCTTTCAGGCCCCTATGTTCGCCTCTTGAGGTCATTACATGAACCCCCAAAAATCCGCTTCTCTACTGGCGGGGCTGTTGGCCTTCGCCGCTGCCTTGGCTGTGTTACCCGCCTCCGCCCAAACCGCTCCCACGCGCAAACCGCGTGTCGCCGTGCTCGATTTCGACTACGCCACGGTGCAAAGCTACTCCTCCGCCATGTTCGGCGCTGATGTCGACATAGGCAAGGGCATCACCGATCTGCTCATTACCAACCTGGTCAAGGACGGCACTTTCTCCGTCTATGAGCGCCAGGCCCTCGACAAGCTCATGACCGAGCAGAATTTCTCCAATTCAAATCGTGCCGACCCCGCCACCGCCGCGCGCCTGGGCAAGCTTGCCGGCGTTGATGCCATCATCATCGGCGCTATTACCGAGTTCGGCAACGAGACCAAGAACCAGAACGTGGGCGGCGGAGGTGGCGGCTGGCATGGCATCGGCATCGGCGGCATCGGCCACTCCAACTCCAAGGCCAACGTGGCCATCAATCTCCGCGTGGTCAACGTCGACACCGGCGAAATCTTGGCCGTGGCCGAGGGCACGGGCCAGTCCAGCCGCTCTTCTACCTCGCTCCTCGGCGGCGGCGGCAACTGGCACGGCTTTGGCGGCGGAAACGTGGACTTCGGTTCCAGCAACTTCCAGAACACCATCATCGGCGAGGCCACCAAGGCCGCCGTCGATCAGCTCTCCGCCAACCTGATCGCCGATGCCTCCAAGGTCACCGTGCGCACCATCAAAGTCGATGGCCTTGTCGCCGCGGTCGATGGCGGACAGATCATCCTCAACGTTGGCGCCAAAGCCGGCGTCAAGGTTGGCGATCAGCTTCAAGTCCTCCGCGTCACCAAGGAAATCAAGGACCCCTCTACCGGCCAGGTCATTCGCCGCCTCACCACCACCATCGGCGTGGTCCGCGCTACCGACGTGGACGATGCCTCCTCGGTCTGCGTTCCTGTCTCCGGCTCCGGATTCCAGGAAGGCGATAGCGTCACGTCCGTGACCCAATAGCAGCCGCCACCACCCCCTCTCGCCCGCCGCCATCATCAACGCGGCGGGCATTCTCTTGCGCGACTTTCTCTTGCTCAACCGAGCACCATAACCCGAAAGTCCTCTTGCGAAAACAACGCGCCTCAGTGGATCATTTTCTTGTATTCCTGCAACACGTTTCCCGATCCCGCTCGTCAAGGAGAGGCTTCTATGCGCAAGGCCGTTTGTGCGCTTCTGTTCCTGGTGTTTTGCCCATTCCTCATTGCTCAGCAGGCGCTGAATAACGACTCCGTCATCAAAATGGTCAAGGCTGGGCTCACAGACGACGTCATCGTCGCCACCATCAATGCCACCTCGGGCGCCTACGACACCTCGCCCGATGGCCTGATCGCGCTCAAGCAGGCCGGCGTCAGCGACAAAGTCATCGCGGCCATCGTCGCCAAAGGACCAGGCTCCGCACCCGACTCCACTGCATCTTCCACTCCCGATGCCTCCGCGCCCGCGGCTCCGCTTCCTCCCGGCGTCGACAACATCGGCGCTTACTACAAAGACAGCGTTGGGAATTTTCAGCCGCTTCCCTCTGAGGTGGTCATCTTTCAGTCGGGCGGAATGGTCAAGCACGTCGCTTCCGCCGGCCTCGTGAAGGAAGACCTGAATGGCCTCGTCGGAGGCATGCGCAGCAGGCTCGTCGTCGGCGCACCCGTCACTTTCATCCTCCACGTCCCGCAGGGGACGCACCGCCAACGATTACGAGCTCGTTCGCCTTCATGTCGTCGGCAACAATCGCCAGTTCCAATCCGTCGCCGGCGGACTCATTCACGAGTCCTCCAGCTCGCTTCGCGACGAGATCGATTTCTCCAGCAAGCAAATCGGCCCATCCGCCTACCAGATTGTTCTCAACAACGAATTGGGCGAAGGCGAGTTCGGTTTTCTTGCGCCGCAGGATACGGCCTCACCAAAAACCCCTGCCAGCTCCGGTCAGATCTTCACCTTCGCCATCGTCAACTAGGCGGACTCGTAGCCACCGGCACGCGGCCTCTCCATTTCCAAGCGGAGCCGCGAGCACCCGTCCTCGGCCCGTAGCACGCAATTCAAAGTGATCTTGCGCAAATCTGAGTTTCGGTACATCATTCAGGTGCTTCCCTTGAATAGGTTTTGTCGTTTTTGAAAGACAAGGAGAAGCTGTATGCGTAAGTACATCCTTTCGCTTTTATCCCTGGTAGTTTGCTCTCTGCTTTCAGCTCAACAAGCGCCCGTCACTGCAAACTCCCCATCAGAATCTCCGGCCCCGGCAGCAGCGGCCCCAACAGGCCCTCCGCAGCCGCACACCTTGCTCGATGGAACGCCTGTCAAGCTGCGTCTCAGCCAGACGATCTCCTCGGCCGACGCCAAAGTTGGCCAGGAGATCCCCTTCGAGGTCGTTGAAGAGATCAAGGTCGACGATGCCGTTGTACTCCCCAAGGGAGCGACGGCAATTGGAACCGTCACCGAGTGCAACGCCAAGAAAAGCATGGGCAGGGCCGGCAAGCTGAACCTAAACATTAGCTACGCGCGCCTGGCAGACCAGGAAAAGGTCGCGCTGCGAGCAACTCAGGACAACAAAGGCGGCGGCCACGTCGGCGCCATGACCGGGGCCATGGTCGCGACCTCGATCGTCTTCTTTCCGGCCGCGCCGCTATTTCTCTTCATGAAGGGGAAAGACATCACCATCCCGCAAGGGACCGAGATCACCGCCTTTGTTGAAGGCGACATGCACCTCAACATGGCCAACTTCGGGGTAGCGCCAGCGCCCATTGCACCGCCCCCGCCCGCCGTCACTCAGGCCTCACTCGTGATCGATTCCACCCCGCCCGGCGCGGACATCGAGATCGACGGCGCATTTGTTGGCAACACGCCCTCCACCGTCCCCGTCACCCCTGGAAGTCACGAAATCGCAGTAAAAAAGAAGGGCTTCTCCGATTGGACCCGCAAACTGAGCGTTACCGGCGGCAGCATCCATTTGAGCGCTGACTTGAATCCTGCATCTGCGCCCACGCAGGCCCCTGCCGCACCTTCCGCGCCCGCCACATCACCCGCGCCTGCACCGGTCCCCGCCGGAGCGCCTCCGCCAACGGCCCCCTCAGCCACTCCGGCCCCCAACTCAAGCGCCTCCGCCCTCACCGCAGACCTAAGGTGTCGCGCTCATTCCTGACGGTTCCTATCGCTCAAGAGAATGAGCCAACACTCGCGCAAATTGCCCCTCGTTCAGCCTGCACCCCTGCTGTGACGGCGATTACCTCCTGAATTCGATCAAGCGGGTTAGAATCCAGGCGAATTCGTGGTGAGAAAGGAGATACACCATGAAATGCCTCGCACCTTGTCTTCTCACCCTCTGTCTTCTTCTTGCTGCCGCGCCGCTGGCCGCCAAAGATTCTCAACCGCAATTCAATATCGTCGTCGTCAAGCACTTCACCAATGCCAACGGAATGAACCAGTCCCAGGAGTTCATCAGCTATTTTGCCGACACACTCAGCTCCCAGTTGCTCAAGCTCAAGATCGCGCAGCAGGCTCTTGGCGAGGGCGCTAAAGTCGCCGACAGCGTCGCCGACAACTCGCTGCTGATCGAAGGCAAGTTCATCGGCCGCGATAAAGAAGTTTACATGGTTACAGTTGGGAAATTGAACGTAGAGATTGACATCTATCGGATCAGCGATCATGCGCTGGTGAAAACAGTGACAGTGAAAACCCTAATCCCGCCTTCTCTCTCCAAAAATGACCAGGACATGGCGGCGGAAACGGCATCTCAAGTCGCGCACCAGATCCAGCAAGCGCTCAAAGGTATCGACCTCTCGAGCATTCCTCCCGCGCCCCCGTCGGCGGCCGATACGACTCCTGCTGCCGCCGCTGCCCCCGCGCCTTATTCCAACGCTGCGCCGAACGGACCCGAGGCTGTGGCGTTGGTGCAATTCTCCTCCGACCCCAGCGGCGCCGAGATCGTCATTGACGGCAACTACGCGGGAAACACGCCCAGCCTCATTAAGCTCAGGCCGGGAAATCATTCGATAAGAATCACGAAGAAAGGCTACACGCCATGGGAGCGGTCGATCGATGCTGACGCCGGAGAGTCGCGCACCATCGCCGCCGAACTCGATTCGGCCAAGCCATAACCGAGCGCCCGCGCCCGCCTCACCTCCAGGTGTTACGCTCATTCCTGACGGCTTTCTTGAGCCTCGCCAATGAGCCGACGCACCCGCATCTTGCCATCATCAGGGTGCGCAGTCCCGCAGTGACGTGGAATACGTCGCGAAACTCATAAAAGAGGAGTAGCGTCGTGGCCGATTCCTGGTGAGGGGGGGAGATTGGCTATGAAACGTTTCGCTCCGTTTTTTATTTTGCTTGCAGCTTCATTCGCGGCCGCGCCGCTGGCAGCCGCGACCGGCGAGCCTCTGAAATTCAATACCGTCGTTGTCGAGCACTTCACCAATGCCAACGGGATGGCTCAATCGCAGGACTTCATCCAGTATTTTTCCGACTACGTTTCCGAGCAGCTGGTCAAAGACAAGGTCGCCGCTCAGGTCGTGGATCAGGGAACCACGGTTCCCGATGCTGTCGCCGCTAACTCAGTGGTGATCGAAGGCAAGTTTCTCTCGCACGAAGACGCCGGCATCATCAAACCGGGGAAGCTGATCGTGGAAATCAGCATCTACCGGCTCAGCGATCATGCGCTGGTAAAAACGTGGACTCCGACAACCCACTTCCCCCTCAACGGCGACCGCAAAGACAGGGCCTACGCTTATTACACGGGAGCCGCAGCCGCGAACATAATCTGGGATGCGCTCAGAAGCGTGAAGTTGTCGAACATTCCCCCCGCGGCCCCCGGCTCCAGCCCCACGGGTCGTGACACGGGTCCCGGCTCGGCGCCGGGCACGGCTCCTGGCACAGCACCCGCGCCGTCATCGAACGCCGTGCCTGCAGGCCCTGACGCTGTTGCTTCCGTGCAGTTGTCTTCGTACCCCGCCGGTGCTGAGATCGCGATCGATGGCAGCTATGTGGGCAACACGCCCAGTCTTATCAAGATCAGGCCAGGTACGCACTCCATCAGAATGACTTTGCCCGGATACGCGCCCTGGGTGCGGTCGATCGAAACCGCGGCTGGCGAATCGCGCAACCTTGCCGCCACGCTCGAAAAGACCAGCCCGTGACGTCACGCTCTCCGGCGCTCCAGGTGTTACGCTCAATCCTGACGGCTTTCTCTAGCCTCGCCAATGAGCCGACGCACCCGAAGAACGCTTCTTATCGTCGCCGCGGTCCTGCTTTTGCTGGCCCTGGCCATTTTTCTGCGCTCCAAGGCCCCGCCCGAGGCCGCGCGCCTACTCCCTGAATCCGATGGCATCATCTACTTCAACCTCAAGGCCATTCGCACCCTCGCTCACAATAACTTCCAGCCGCCCGCGCGCGTCCCCGAGTACCAGCAATTCATTGACGCCATCGGCATCGACCCCGAGCGCGATATCGACCAAGTGGCCATCGCCCTGCATCGCATGCCCGATCCCAATGGCCCCAACGGCCCCGTCGCCTACTCCATGGTTCTCGTCGGCAAAATCACCGGCCAGAAGCTGAATGCGTGGCTCGATTCTCATGCCACCTCGCGCGAAACCTACGTCGGCCATACCATCTACAACATCACCTCCCAGGACCGCACCGTCCGCGTTGCGCAAATCGGCTACGACATGGTCGCCGTCTCCAACACCCCTACTACCGAGCAGATCCACTCCATGCTCGACCGCCATCGCGCCGCCGCACTGCCTTTTTCCGGCTCCTCGCTTCTCGAGCGCCACTTCCACGATGTGCCACTGCTCTCCCTCGCCTGGGGCGTCGGACAGATCGGCCTTCCCTTCTCTGAGAGCGGCTCGATTCACGTCTTCGGCCTCGCCTTGCCGCTCGAACCCGACTCCACCATCATCGCCAGCGTCGCTCCGGCCCTCCCCGTTCCCGGCTCGCTTGCCGCGCTCCGCTTCAAGGTCGAGGAGATCGCCCCCAGCCAGGACAAAGCCGCCAGCCAGGCCGCCGATCTGGCCACGCTCGTTACTCTCGTCCGCGGCCTCGCCCAGCCCCTCGGCGATTCTCCCGCCAACAACGCCTTCAAGGAATTGCTCAAGACCGCCGCAGTCACCCAGCACGGTGAGCGTGTCGTCGTCACTGCCACCGTCCCCGCCAGCTCCCTCAGCGGTCTATAGCCCGTCTGTCAGGCGTTCCACAACAAACGTGAGCTTCAGTCCCTCACGGGTGCTTCTCATTGACTCGCTGACCTGCTAGACCCGCTAGCGTCCGCGTTGTAGCATGGGACGTGCCTGGAGATTTATGCAGAAGCGCACGTTAAGGTCCTGCTCCTCTCTTCTATTCGTCGTAGCCACAGGAATCATCTCCGTTGCGAGCGTTGCCGTCGCCCAGGACGTTTCCCAAAACGTCGACCGGCGGCCGTGGATGGATCCCCAGCTCTCACCGGAAGATCGCGCCGACCTCGTCCTCAAGCAGCTCACGCTCGACGAGAAGATCGCCCTCCTGCATGGCAATGGAATGGCTCACGATGCCAATTGGCAGGCGCCGCTTACGCCACTCAGCAATGGCGGCGCGGGTTACGTCGAGGGCGTGAAGCGCCTCGGCATTCCCTCGCTCGTCATCTCCGACGCGGCCTATGGAGTGAGGGATTCGGGTGCCAACGGACGATACGCGACCGCAATGCCATCCAGCCTGGGAGCCGCGTCGAGCTGGGACGCGGAATCCGCCTGCGATTTCGGCGCACTGATTGGCAGTGAGCTGCGCGCGCAGGGTTTCAATATGACTCTCGGTGGCGGCGTGGACCTCGCCCGTGAGCCCAGAAACGGCCGCACCTTTGAATACGCGGGCGAAGACCCGCTGCTCGCCGGAACCATCGTCGGCAATCTGATGAAGTGTGAACAGGCCCACCATGTGGTCGGCGACATCAAGCACTACGCGATGAACGACCAGGAAACAGGCCGCAACTTCGTCAATGCCATCATCTCCAAGCGCGGCATGCAGGAGTCGGATCTGCTCGCGTTCCATATTGCCATCTCCATCGCCAATCCCGCTGCGGTCATGTGCTCCTATAACCGGATCAACGGCGACTATGCGTGCGAGAACTCTTATCTGCTGCGCGACGTGCTGAAGAATGATTGGGGCTTCAAAGGCTTTGTCCTCTCCGATTGGGGCGGAACCCACTCCACGGAGAAGGCGTCCGCGGCTGGTCTTGATCAGGAGCAGCCCATGGCTAACTACTTCGGCCCGAAGCTGCGAGAAGCCGTCGATGCTGGGCGCGTGCCGCTCTCCGAAATTGACGACCATGCGCGCCGGGTTCTTTATGCGGAGTTTCTGTCGGGAATCGTCGACGATCCGCTGCAGAAAGGTGTGGTCGACGTAGAAAAAGGCTTTGAAGTTGCGCAGCGCGTGGAGGAGAACAGCATCGTTCTCCTTAAGAATCGCCAGGCCGTGCTTCCCATCGTTCCGTCCCGTGTCCACAGCATCGCCATCATCGGCGGCCACGCTGACGCCGGAATGATCTCCGGCGGAGGATCGGCGCAGGTTGACCCGCCCGGCGGCAACGCCATCATGCCTCCCGGCAAAGGGACAACACGCTGGCAGGAACACATCTGGTTCCCCACCTCTCCGCTCCTGGCCCTCAGAGCGAAACTGCCGCATACAAAAATCGATTTCGATCCCGGAACGGATCTGGACTCCGCCGCGAAGCTCGGCCGGAGTTCCGATCTTGCCATCGTCTTTGCCTATCAGTGGGAATCGGAAGGCATGGATCTCCCCAATCTATCGCTCCCTGACAATCAGGACGCATTGATCGAGAAGATTGCTGCGGCCAATCCGCGCACGATCGTCGTGCTCGAAACCGGAAGCGCCGTGACCATGCCGTGGCTCGACAAGGTCGCCGGAGTCGTCGAAGCCTGGTATGCCGGCAGCTCGGGACACAAGGCTCTCGCAAACGTTCTCGTCGGCGAAGTCAATCCATCCGGCAAGCTGGCCATCACCTTCCCCAAGAGCGAGCAGGATCTTCCCCATTCGGTCATTCCACAACCGCCGCCGCATCTCCGAGGGCAAGGATCAGCTCCCGTCAATGCAGGCGCGCCGCCGTCGAACTACGCCGTTCACTATGACGAAGGCGCGGAAGTTGGTTACAAGTGGTTTCAAGCCGAGCACAAAACGCCGCTGTTTCCCTTCGGCTTCGGCTTGTCCTACACCTCCTTCGCATATTCCGCTCTAAGTGTCGATTCAGCAGCAAAAACCGCGCGTTTCACCGTAAGGAATACCGGCACACGCGCAGGCACCGAAATCGCGGAAGTCTACGCGACGCTCCCCAAAGGATCCGACGAAACATTCCAACGGCTCGCTGGGTTCGCACGCATTACGCTCGATCCCGGAAAGTCGCAAACCGTCACCGTCTCCATCGACCCGCGAGTCTTGCAGACTTACGACGAGACTGCGGCCCGCTGGAACCTCGCGACGGGCAGCTATCAAATCCTCGTCGGGCCATCGTCCGGCAACACGCCCCTCACCGGCAGCCTTCTCGTTCGTTGACTCGCCCACAGCCCGCGTAGCGGGCGCGAAGATGATAGCCCCAGGCGCAAGCCTGGGAACCAGGGCCAGATCCCGTGGCAAAGCCCGCGTAGTGGGCGACAGATCCCACTAACCTCGCAAGCTCCGCCAACCCCGCTAACTCCTGCCAGTCCTCAGGGCTGTGTTTGACACAGAACATAAGTGACTGGCTCCAGCGGCGTAGAGTAAGTTGGGGCGAAGCACTCAGTTTTCTGTTTCTTCTACTCCCTGAGACTTCCTGACGATTACGCTTCTTTCGGCAGTCGCAGGACAAAACAAATTGAAGCGAGGAAGAATTCTTTATGCCGGCTCCAGTGAAACCGTGCGACGGCTCCTTTAGCGAGGAGACAAACAGATTACTCGTCGCCAATGTAGGCCGGGCACAATGGCATCTCCATCCGTGTGAGCGTTGCGGGCAACAGGTTGGCGCGCGCCTGGACAAGGGCCGTTGGTGTCCCGAGGCACACTGGCCTTCAGTCCCCCGGTGGCCTTCCTCGCGATCGGCAACGAAGATCCCTGCTGCCAAAAACGAAGACCACGCCCCTGAAGCCAAACAGGAAGACCAAGACTCGCAATAGCTTCAGGAGAGGGGTCTAAGCAGTGATCCCTCTGTCAAACTCTGTGCAGTTGTCGAGGTGATTCTTAATCACGGTATAGCATTCGCAGGCGGTTTTCGTGAGCCCGGCAACATCGAGGATTTGGATTAGCCCGCGCGAGTATTCGATAAGTCCCTTTTCTTTTAGAATGCCGGCTGCCATCGTAGCCGTGGGACGACCACCTCCGAGCATGTCCGCAAGAAACTCATGCGATATTTTGAACCTCCGGGTCTGCGCTCGTCGCAGGGGGCGACAGGTCCTCGGCGCGGGGGCGGCTCGTCCACTCGTTCTTGAACCCACCAACCTCGCCGGCGCATCTGAAAGAATAGTTACGGGCTCCCCGGCTGCACCTCAACCCGTTGAACTTCATCTCATCGAGAGGTCTCATGAAACATCCGCACCATCGCCATGCCGCTTCGGCCTTCATCGGCCTTGCAGTCTTCGCATCCACTCTTACCGTCTTCGCCGCCTCCGGCCCAGCCACCGACGACGCCGCCAAATCTGTCCCCAAGCACGTCGTCCTCACCGGTCAGGCCGCATTCACTGACGCGGCTCACGAGGCTCCCGGCACTCGCCGCCATCTCACCGTCGCCGACCTGCCCGAGCCCATGCCCGATCAATCCGTCGACAATGGCGCCAACGTCGTTCCCCGACCCGCCAACGCGTGGCCGATCGCGCCCAAAGGCTTCAAGGTCGAGCTATACGCCACCGGCCTCGACAACCCGCGCCTCATCCGCTTCGCGCCCAACGGCGATCTCTTCCTCGCCGAAAGCGCCACCGGCAAAATCAAAGTCTTCCGCGGCGTCGACAGCGAGGGGAAACCAAAGCAAGTCTCGGTCTTCGCCACCGATCTCCACCAGCCCTTCGGTATCGCCTTCTATCCGCTTGGCCCCAACCCCAAGTGGGTTTACATCGGCGACACCGACGCCATCGTGCGCTTCCCCTACCACAACGGCGACCTCACAGCAACCGGCCCCATGGAGCAGCTCGCCGATCTGCCCGGCGGCGGGCGCCTGCGCGGCGGAGGCCACTGGACCCGCGATCTCGCCTTCACCCTCGACGGCAGCAAGCTCCTCGCCTCCGTCGGCTCGCACTCCAATGTCGATGACGCCGACACTCATCCCGAAGAATTCCATCGCGCCGACGTGCTCGAGTTCACGCCCGAAGGCAAATTTATCGAGGTCTACGCCTACGGCATTCGCAACTGTGTGGGCGAGGCCATCAACCCCATCACTGGCCAGCTCTGGTGCTCGACCAACGAGCGCGACGCTCTCGGCAACAACCTCGTTCCCGACTACATCACCCATGTGCAGGAGCATGGCTTTTATGGCTGGCCCTGGTGGTACATGGGTCCGCATCAAGATCCCCGCCACGAGGGCAAGCACCCCGAGCTGAAGTCAAAGGTCATCACGCCCGACATTCTCCTCGAGCCCCACTTCGCCTCGCTCGAGATGACCTTTTACGAGGGCTCGCAGTTCCCCGCCGAGTTCAAAGGCGATGCATTCGCCGCCGAGCACGGCTCCTGGAACCGCGCCCAGCGCGCCGGCTACGAAGTCATCCGCCTGCCCATGCACAACGGCCACGCCACCGGCGAGTATGAGGACTTCCTCACCGGCTTTACCGTCGGCAATGGCGATGGCGATGTCTGGGGCCGTCCCGTGGGAGTGGCTGTCGCGCCGGATGGATCGCTCTTCGTCACGGACGACGGATCGCGATCGATCTGGCACGTGATCTACACCGGCAAGTGACTGCGCGCATATTGAAAGAGGGTGCCCCATTCTAATTGTTCGCCGAGGCGAACAATTAGGGTGGGATCGGATGCTGCGGACGGCACATTCGCTCCGCCAGCCCGCTAACTCCGCTGCCTTCCCCGCACACGGCCACCCTCGTCACCGCTCGGAGCTTCCTTAGGCGCGTATAATTTCGCTTCCTGGAAACTACAATGGAAATCCTGGCTGGAAATAGAGGAAGATCTCATGCGACTTCATTCTTCAGGACTGGTTCTGGCTTTGCCGTTCATCCTCGTCGCCGCGGTTTGTGCGGCGGCTCACGCGCAGACTGATATCGCGCTCAGCGGCTATGGCGCATTCGGAAACACGACCAATACCATCGTAACTGGCAACATTCCCTTCACGGAGATCCCATCCAACTCGGCAGGCGGCATGGTTGAACTGCGCCACATCAGCAATCCGCTCGTCGGCTACGAAGCAACCTACGGGTTTAACCGGGCCAACCAGGTGTACCTTGGCAACTGTACATTCTGTGAACCTGTTGTCGTCTCGGCCGACGCCCACGAAATCACCGGAGACTGGCTGATCTCAGCCCACGCGGCGAATCTCAGGGCGTTCGCGCTGGCAGGCATCGGCCTCCTGCTCACCGAACCCACCAGCGGCCAAAGCAACACCACAAGTTCAAATGAGCCCGTCTACGTCTATGGAGCCGGACTCGACTGGGGACTTCTGCCGCACCTCGGCCTGCGCTTCCAGTACCGCGGCAATTTTCACAGAGCTCCCGACATCACCACGGCCTACGGCACCTCCGCCCTCGCCTTCACGCACACGGCGGAGCCGATGATCGGCGCTTACTTCAGATTCTGAGTGATCAAAGTCAGATCCTGTGCCACGAGCCCGCTTGAGCGGGCAACAGGCCCGCCGACTCCGCTTCCTCGCTAACCCGCGAATCCGCAAACAGAACAGGCCCCGCAAAGGGGCCTGTTCGCTAGCTCCGCTAACCCCGCTGCCTCGCGTCCTACTTGTATGCCCCGTTCCCTTTCAGCAGCTCGTCGCGATGCTGGCTGTAGTCAATGAAGGAATCGAATGCCGGGCCGATCAGTGAATTGCCTTTCTGTGAACCCCTGATCGCCGCGCGCACCGTATCCACGCCTTCCGGTTGCGGTGTGTCATAGACGATCGCAACCAATCCCGGCGCATCGGTGTGGATGGCCTCGGTGTCGACCTCGTATTCCAGAATGGTGCCGTCAGCCAGCAGCTTCTCCATGGCCGGCACAATCACGCTCTTGCTCAGCGTGCTCACCGCATCGTCCGGCGCGTCCGCTTTCAACTGGTACATCGCCACGTTCACATACGCGCCCGTATAGGGGCCCGGCTTCCAGTTGTAATAGTGGCTCACTAGCACCATGTCCCAGTGTTTTGTGGCGCTCTCGAGTACCGGAGAAGTTGAATTGCCCAGCAGTTGATCAAGCACCTTCATCAACCCGGCCATCGACATCGATGACCACCAGTCATCGTGCGTCTCGCCGTCCGGCGTGTGCACCATATTCACATCGTTGCCGTACCCCACAAGCGTCCCGTCGGCCAGCGCCTTGTCCAGAATCGCCTTATCGGCGCCGTTCGCTGCGCCCATTTCCGCCCAATGCGCCCGCGGAATCTGCCAGTTGGCCACATACGAGTACATTGCTGGTTTCTCTTTGACCTCTGTCGCCTGCGCGCCCGATGGAATAGCGCTCAGCGCGAACACCGCGACCCCACACAAACCCGTGAAGACACTCCAATGCCTTGTGTTCATTTGCTTTCTCCTGTTGTGATTTAGTCAGCGATGCTCTGGGGAATGCCTGACCACGGCAAGTCTACAGCAGCCAGCACGGATCGCCACCGTGAATTCTTCGCGGTCTTCGGAATTCTTTTCCTCATTCATCTCTCTGCGCGGTCGCGGCCACGCAAACAAAACAGGCCCCGCAAAGGGGCCTGTCCACTGACTCGCTGACTTGCTGGCTCGCTAACTGGCTGGCTCGCTCGGTTTTTCGCTACAGGCTACTGGCTACAAGCTACTGGCTAAATCGCTGACTCGCTAGTCCGCTCTTCCTCGTCCGTAAAAATCTCCTCGATCGGCCTCTCAAACAGCCGCGCCAGCTTGAACGCGAGCGGCAAACTGGGATCGAACTTCCCCGTCTCAATGGCATTGACGGACTGCCGCGACACTTCCAACCGCTGGGCCAAATCCCCCTGCGACCAGTCCCTCTCCGCGCGCAGAACCTTCAGCCGGTTTTTCATCTGTACCTCCAGCGGTTGGCTGCGATGGCAACGATATAAACGAGAAAGAATAGGAATTGAACCGAAGCGATATCCACGCGCGGACCTTGACTGTACTTCTCCATGCTTCCGCAAAACGTGGTCACGGCCAGGGTCACTCCGATGGCCCACAGCATCGATTGAACGAGAATCGATTTCTGGAACTCATCCTTCTCTTCGGCCAGGTACAAACCGATGATGACGATGAATCCGATGATCGGCGACGACTGCACCGCGGCGCAGAGAACCGCCAGTGCGCCCGCCGGGTGAAGGTGGTGGTAGTGGAATCCCCAAATATCAAGAATTCCGTCCAGGACAAATAAGGGCACGATAAAGAACAAAAACCGGTCTTGAAATCGATACTGCGCGGGACTTCCGATGCAAGCATTCATGATTGGCTTCCTTTGCACATTGACACTGAAGAATCTGTTGTCCGAGCGCAGACGGCGCTCATCTGTACCTCATCCTCACCACCGGATACGACACCACAACGAAGAGCCAAAAGATCGGATAGACCCAAATCAGATCGAGGTGCGGCGCGTGCGCGAAGTCCTCCAAATAACCCCAGATCGTGGTCGTGGCCAGAGTTCCCCCGGTGCCGCCAAGCACGCACTGGACGAGAATGTTGCGCTGGAACTCGTCTTTCGCCACAGCCAGGAACCTGCCCAACTCCACAAGCACCCAAAGAATGGGAAGCGTGGGCAGAACAGCCACGACGTAGGCGGCAAATCCGTGCAGATGGTAAAGGCGAAATGCAGCGCAGGCGCCTATTGCGAGAGGCACAACCATCGCGGCGCTTATCCAGCAGGAGCGCGCCCAGCGGAGTTGTGCTGGACTCTTACTCATGCAGAACATGATTGGTCTCCTTTACAAAGTGACAAGGAAACATTACATCCAATTGCAAGAGCTGTCAAGTGTCATTGACAGGTTTTTCTTAAATCTCTGCCAAATAGGCCAAAACAGACAGTTTCCTCGCCCCGGAACCGGAAGGTGTCTTCCACTGCCCCCCACTTACCCGCCGCTGGTAGTCTCGTTCCATGGGCTTCCAGGATTTTTTGGGCAACGCGGCCACCGTCACGCACCTGCGCGAAAGCGTGCGCTCCGGCCGGTTTCCTCACTCGATGATCCTTGCCGGGCCGCGTGGCGCGGGCAAATACACGCTTTCCCTGATGCTGGCCCAGGCGGTGAACTGCCTCAAGCCCACTGAATCGGACGGCCTGCCTGACTTTTGCGGCGTTTGCTCCAACTGCGTGCGCATCGCTGCATCCGCGAACCTCGAAACGCTGGTCGAGGAAGCCGTCGCAGCCCGCGACGATCTGCGCGAGACCGACAAGCGCGAGACGCGCATCCTCATCCAGACGCACCCAGACGTGCTGGTCATTCCGCCCGATCCGCCGCAGCTCATGATCAAGCTCGGCCAGGTTCGCCAGGCCATCCACGTCGCTTTCTACCGCCCGCCCGCCGAAGCCCGCCGCGCCTTCACGATTTTTACTTCGTCAGCATTCATGAAGGAGGCGGCCAACAGCCTGCTCAAGCTTCTTGAAGAGCCGCCCGACCACACTTCGCTGATTTTGCTGACGGAAAATCCACAGGAGCTTCTGCCCACCATCCGTTCCCGAGCCGTCATTCATCGCCTGGGCGCGCTGCCTGCCGCCGATCTCGAGTCTCTGCTCGCCCGTCGCCGCCCCGAGCTCAAACCACAGGACCGTTCTCTTGTCGCCCGTTTGGCCATGGGCGCAGTCGGGCGCGCGCTATCCATCGATCTCGGCACCTACCTCGCCAGCCGCGAAGACGCGCTGATCATTCTGCGCACGGCAATTCGTGAACCGGACTATTCCGCTCTTTTCCACGCCACCGAGAGCTACCGCGCCGGCGCCGACGGCCAGGAGAAGACCGTCAACCTGCTCCGCGCCCTCTCGAGCCTCATTGAAGACCTCCTCTTGATCGTGGCCGGCACGCCATCGCTCATCCGCAACATCGACATCGCCGCCGAGCTAACCCGTTTGTCTGAAGGCCTAACTGTCGACTGGATCGACTCCGCCGCCCACGCCCTCGTCCAGGTCGAGCAGGGCATGCGCCGCAACCTGCTGCGCTCGCTTTCGCTCGACGCCATGGCCGTCAGCATCGCCGCAAACAGCGGCCTCTAGAGCGGTTCCAGAATTCATGTGCCTTTTCCAGAGCGGTGAAAGGTGGCATTTTCTTGAGGAAAATGCCACTCAGAAGCTGCGGCTTCGGGGTACTGCAATTCTGGAACCGCTGTAATCGCTTTCGCTGCCCGCCGTCCACTGTTCATTGTCCGCTGTTCACTGTCATCTGTTCCCTGTCGGCTGCTCCCACGCTTGACGCTGTCGACGAATGGCCGCAGAATGAAAGAGCAACCCCCAATCGGACGCAGGCATCTTTTCAATACGAGTACTCCCATTCGAGCCCAGGGACGCCGGGACACGCATTTCCCGTCAATGCCGAACTGCCTTCTGCTTCACTTGGTTTCGAGACTGGAGCCGTTGGATTTTTTTTGAAATTGCGGCCAGAGCTGCATCTGCAAACGGTTAAGTCGAATTTCCCCTTGTTCTTGCGGCCCCTGTTGTGTTTTGCGTATCGCACTTCATTTTTTGCGGAGGGTTCTTCCCCATGAGCATGCCATCGATTCTGCCTGCGTCGCGCGTTCTGGAACCCGGTCAAGCTCCGCCGCACAGGAGAAAGAACTTCGCCGCCCCGCTTCCCTTCCGTTTTCCGGCGCAAACCGCCGAAAGGGACGCGCCCAATCGTCACGCTGAGCTCTTCTATCTGCAGAAACAGATTCAGTCGCAGACGCCGATGGTGATTGTGCTCGAAGATGGCGAGCGCGTGGATGGCTGCATCGAGTGGTACGATCGCAACTCGCTCAAGGTTCGCGGCCGCAGCAAAACACTCATCTACAAATCCGCGATTAAGTACATGTACAAGCTTGGCGACAACGGGTAAGCAGAGATCAGTTGTCAGGTGTCAGTTGTCAGGCGCCAATCGTTAGCAGCCATCCATGAATGGGCTGTTCTGATCTCTGCGTTTCTACGTCATTATCTCCCTATGTCCGTAGTCCCTACGTCCCTGATCCCTGCCTTTATGAGCCTGTCCCGAATTGCCGCGCCAATCCCCACCGCCGGCGGCAGCGGACACAAAATCACCGTGCATCCTGCTGCATCGAGAGCGCGCAGCCCGGAAAAAAGCCCTTGGGCAAGTGTCTCCGGCGCGTACCAACTGCCCCACGAATAAATCTGCGCCGCCGCAATCTCCGTCGCCGCCGCAATCCCTTCCGGCAGCATTACGCCCAACCGCTCGCCGCGCTCAACTCGCGCCGCGTCGGCCAACCGCGCGCCCAATTCGCTGATCGGCGCCTCGATCAGCACAAGCCGCGCCCGCGGCGCGTAGTGCCTCAGTCCCACGCCCGGTGAAGGCAGCGCGGCGACAGGCGCATCGGGCGGCGTCTCCCGCAACGGCTCACCACTTCGGAACAGCTCCACTCGTCCCGCGATCCTCCCAATCTGCTCCGCCGTCACCGCACCCGGCCGATAGATCACCATCGGGTCCGCCAACGGATCGAGCACCGTCGATTCCACGCCGCGCGGCGCCGGCCCTGCATCGAGGACCGCGTCAATGCGCCCATCCAGATCGTCAAGCACATGCTCTGCCGTGGTCGGGCTCACGTGGCCGAAGCGGTTGGCGCTGGGCGCGGCGACCGGAACTCCCGCGCGCCGGATCAGCTCCAGCGCCACCGGGTGCGCGGGCATGCGCACGCCCACCAGCGGTCGCCCCGCCGTCACTGCGTCCGGCACAGCGCAGGTCCGCTTGAGCAGCAGCGTCAGCGGCCCCGGCCAGAACGCCTCCATGAGCTTGCGCGCTGCCTCCGGAACTTCTTCGACCAACCCATCGAGCATTGCCTGCGACACCACATGCACAATCACCGGGTCCCACGCCGGCCTGGATTTCGCTGCGAAGATTCGCTCCACCGCGGCCCGCTCAAGCGCGTTCGCTCCCAGCCCGTAGACAGTCTCCGTTGGCAACGCCACCAGTCCGCCGCCACGCAGAATTCCTGCCGCGCGGTTCAGTGCCTCGTCCGCCTCACGCGTTCCGAGACAATCCGCGTCCACCTTGAGCCGCAGAGTCTTCAATCCGTTCTTCTCTCCCGTGTTCTCACTTCCATTCTCGCCCCCAGCGGCGACCTCCCGCCACCGGCGTTATACTCGCTCCAACCCATGCCCCTCGAAACCGAGATCAAATTCCGTGTCGCCGATCTCGCCGGTCTCGCTGAGCGCCTTCAATCCGCCGGCTTTCGCCTGGAAACTCCGCGCAGCTTCGAGAGCAACATCCTCTACGACACGCCCGATCGCCAATTGCGCGCCCGCACTGAGATTCTCCGCATCCGCAGCTACGCAGGCCGGTGGACGCTCACGCACAAGCGCCTCCCCGGTGCAGGCGTCGCGACTGAAGACCGCCACAAGCATCGCGTTGAAACTGAGACCTTGATCGCGCGCGGGGACGCGCTGGCCGAGCTTTTTCTCTCTCTCGGCCTCGTGGCCGCATTCCGGTACGAAAAGTGGCGCACCGAGTGGACCGACGGCGAGGCCCACTGCGTCATCGACGAAACACCCATCGGCAACTACGCGGAACTCGAAGGCTCACCCGCATGGATCGACCGCACAGCCCTCCGTCTTGGCATTGATCCCGCCGATTACATCACCCTCAGTTACGGCCGGCTCTTCGAACAGTGGCGCATCGAGCACCGCAGCGCCGCCGAGGACCTCACCTTTGCCGCCGTCGCCGCCTCCGAGCGATAGCGTGCCCCAAAACACCAGCCGCTTTCATCAAACTCCGCTGATTACCCGCAGAAATCAGATCGCACTCATGCCCTCGCCGCTTATGCCGATAGGTCTCATAAGCGGCTCTTAACCGTCCTCGGCCAGAGCTTGCACAAAAACCTAATGAATTTGGGCCTTCGAGGTCCCCATGACCACTACCTTCGAGATTTCGGAAACCGAAAGTTCACTGCGATTCGATCTTCCTGACTCGGTCGGCCTGCCCAAGATCTCGATTGCGATCGTCGATCCCGACCGCGAGCGAAGCAAGGCCGTCACCGGAACCATGGTAGTAGCCAGAACGGGCACTGTCCGCGTCGTGCCCGGCTATCTTCCCACCGTCCAGGATGCGTCCTGGCTTACCGATCAGGGATTCGACATGATTCTCGTCGGACTGGACAGCAATACCCGCGACGCGCTGCGTACCGTGGAGAGCCTGTGCGCTCTCAGCCAAGCCCCAGTCGTCGTGTACTCGCAACGCTCCAGCCAGGAATTGCTGCTGCAGGCCATGCGCTCCGGCGCACGTGAGTTTCTCACCTTTTCCTTCGCTCCCGGCGCGGCGGAAGAAGCAGTTGCGCGAGTCGCTGCGCGCATCCAGGCAGCTCCGACCCCCAAAAAGACAGCCGGAAAAATTCTCGCCTTTGTCGGCGCAAAGGGAGGTGCCGGCGTCACCACCGTCGCCTGCAACTACGCGGTCGCTCTCGCGCAGGACGCCAAAAAAAATACCCTCCTCATCGACTTCGACCTTCCCCTCGGCGACGCGGCTCTCGATTTGGGATTGACCTCGGAATACTCAACTGCCGACGCCTTGCGCGAGGCCGAGCGTCTCGACATCGCCTTTCTCTCCCGCTTGATCGTCCGCCACAACTCGGGCCTCTCCCTCCTCGCGGCTCCGGGACGGTTTCCTCACATTCCCATCGACAATGTGGCCGCCAACAAGCTGCTGACGGTGGCGTGCAACAGCTTCGATTGCGTGGTCATCGATGCCGGCTCCCGCCTGGATTGGACGCGCACGCATCTCTTCGATCTCGCATCGCGCATCTATCTGGTCACGCAAATAGGCGTTCCGGAACTGCGCAATGCCAATCGCATGATCACCGGCTCCATTCCGGCCTACGGCTCCAAGCTTGAAATCGTGCTCAATCGCTATGCCCCCAAATCCATGGGCATCGACGACGGCGCTATCGAACGCGCGCTCACCATGGCGCCGCAGTGGCGCATTCCCAACGACTACTTCGCCGTGCGAGAGATGCAGAACCGAGCCGAACCGCTGGCCCTCGCCGACTCGCCTATTGCGCGCGTGATCCGCAAAATGGCTAGAGAAATCTCCGGCCTGCCCCAGGAAGGAAAAAAGAAGAGCCTGCTCGGGCTCTTCGGCTAGAACATTCGCCCGCCCCGCGCTCCGGGCTCGCCGGCACGTTCCTTTCGTAATTGATTGCGAACGGCAATTCGGCCGGAAGCCAATCAGCGCATTCGCCACCGCCATCGCTCTCCTTAGGCCCGCGAGACACGCCTATCCGATAACCCCCATCCCCTTCAAATGCTTAGCTTTTCTCCCGGCGTCTATCTTTTCAAACTCCCCCGAAAGGGTCATAGCAAGTGCCATATCAGCAATGAGATCGAATAAAATAGACAATGGGGAGTAGGTTCTTCGATCATGTCCCAAGCAGCGAGGGATTCCGTCATCCCGGATGAGACCACTTTAACTGTCGCGATTCTCGGACCCGACGAACAGCGCCGTAAGGTTGTCGCAAGCGCTATCTCCAGGCGTCCTGGCCTCAAGATCCACGAGTTCTCCTCTTTCCCCCCAAGGCTTGAGGATCTGCCCCAGATGCTGGCCCAGGCCTATGAAGTGGTCATCATCGACGTAGACAGCGAACCGGATTACGCGTTTGCTCTCGTCGAGAGCCTGTGCGCCAGCGGCCGCACCTACGTGATGGCCTACTCGGCCAACGCCGATATGAAGCGGGCGGTCCAATTCATGCGCGCCGGAGTGCGCGAGTTCTTCACTCTTCCTCTTGATCCGGCTGAAGTTTCCGCCGCTCTCACGCGCGCCACCACGCATCGCGCGGCGCCGCCGCCCCAGGACGAAAAGAAAACCGGCAAATTGTTTGTCTTTCTGGGATCAAAAGGCGGTTGCGGCGTGACCACGCTGGCATCGAACTTTGCCCTGGCGCTGGCTCAGGAGAGTGACAGCACCACTCTTCTCATCGATCTCGGCCTGCCGCTCGGCGACGTGGCCATCAACCTCGGCATCATCACCGAATACTCCGTCGCCACTGCCCTCGAGAATCCCAACCGTGTGGATGCGAATCTGCTCTCCACGCTTGTCTCCAAGCATAGCTCGGGGCTGTCCGTTCTTCCCGCACCGACAGATTTGTCTGACGCGCAGGCCACCAAGGAGGCCGTTGACAAGCTCCTGAAGGTCACGCGCGATATCTACGATTTTGTCGTCGTCGATGCGGGATCGAGAATCGACCTGATGGATTCCACCTTGTTTGAAGAATCCGCCACAATCTTTCTCGTCACGCAGGTGGGCATCTCGGAAATGCGCACCGCCAACCGCATGATCGTGAAGTATTTCGCCCAGCGCAATGACACCCTGCAGATTGTGATCAACCGCAATAAGAGCAGTGACGCGCTCTTTGACGAAGGCCAGATCGTCAAAGCTTTAACTCGGTCCGCACAGTGGAAGATTCCCGATGATTATGCCGCCGCGCGCAGAACGCGCGAGACCGCAACTCCGATGGTGATGGTCGACTCTACCATCTCCCAGACCATCCGCCTGATGGCCAAGACAGCCGCCGGCCTGCTCCCGGAGAAGAACGGGAAAAAAGGCTTCTTCAGCTTTCTGCGGTGAAAAAGACAGGGAACAAGGGAGCAAGGGACCAAGGGAACGAGAAAGACAGCGATTCACGCCACTGCCTAGCACTCTTGCTTCGCAGTCAATCCAAAATCAAATCAAGCTGAGAAACAATCGGGATTCAACCGCATTTCGCGGTCCCAAAGAATTCTCGTTACCTTGGTCCCTGCCTTCAGGCCCCGTGACACTTCTTGTATTTCTTGCCGCTGCCGCACGGGCATAGATCGTTGCGGCCCACCTTCTCGCCCGTCCGCCGCTGCGAAGGCTCGCTTGAATCTCCGCCGCCCTGCCGGCTGGCCACCGCAAGCTCTCGTTCCTTTTTGCGGTGGAACTCCTTCTCCAGCTCGTCGATGGTCGTCGAGGTTTTGCGCGTAGGGATCTCGATCTCCCGCGGCGCGCCGTCCCCGGCAGGCGGTCGCGCGGCGCTGGCTACCGGCGGGGCCTTGGGCACAATGCCCTGCGGCCGCGGCGTCGCATCCACGGGTTGACCATCCGGCCCAAGAATCTGCATCCGGAAGAGGAACCGCGCAGTGTCTTCCTGGAACTTCATCATCATCGCTTCGAACATGTCGAACGACTCGCGCTTGTATTCCACCAGCGGATCGCGCTGCGCATAGCCGCGCAGATTGATTCCCTCCTTCAGGTGGTCCATCGAGAGCAGGTGATCCTTCCACAGGCCGTCAATCACGCTGAGCATCACCATCCGCTCGTGGTAGCGCATCGTGGCCGCGCCCAGAATCTTCTCCTTCGCTTCGTACGCTTCGGTTAATTTGGCAAAGATCTCTTCACCCAGCTCGTGCCGGCTTAGCGTCTCTGGCTTAATGCCGGAAGCGGCGAGGTTGAATCCAAAATGATCGACAAGTTTCTCTCCTAACCCCTTGAAGTCCCACTGATCCTGCCGAACGCGCTCGCCGGCAAACTCGTCGAGAAGGTGAGAAAGAATTCCGCCCACATAATCTTCCAGAATCATCTCGCGCTGCTCGACGCCCTCGAGCAGTTGCCGCCGCAGACCATAAACGGCCTCGCGCTGCTTGTTCATCACATCGTCGTATTCCAGCAGGTGCTTGCGCGACTCGAAGTTCTGCGCCTCCACCGCCTTCTGCGCGCCCTCGATGCGTCGCGAAATCATCTTCGACTCGATGGCCTCATCTTCCACCATCACCTTTTGCATCACGGTGTTCGCAAATCCGCGCGCAAAAATACGGACCAGATCGTCTTCGAGCGAAAGATAGAATCGCGACTCGCCGGGATCGCCCTGGCGTCCGGCGCGGCCACGAAGCTGGTTGTCGATGCGCCGCGATTCGTGCCGTTCCGTTCCCAGGATGAACAACCCTCCCGCCGCGATCACCTGCTCATGTTCTTTCTGCGCCGCCGCGGCGTGCACCGCATTGCTCTCCTTCCAGTCCGCGTCGGAGATTTCGAACTCCTGGCCCTGGTAGTAAAACCGCAGGAATCCTGCCGGCGCCATGGGATTGATGGCGCCCTCCGCCACGCTGATCGCCCGCGCCTTTTTCTTGTCTACCAGTTCCTTGCGCGTCATAAAATCCGCGTTGCCGCCGAGCAGAATATCGGTCCCGCGGCCGGCCATGTTGGTGGCGATCGTCACCATCCCCAGCCGCCCCGCCTGCGCCACAATCTCCGCTTCGCGCTCGTGGAACTTCGCATTCAACACCACGTGCTTTACGCCTTTTTTCTGCAGGATCGCCGACAGCCGCTCCGATTTTTCGATGGACACGGTGCCCACGAGCGCCGGCTGCCCCTTCGCGTGCAGCTCTTCGATATTCTCCGCAACCGCCTTGTACTTTTCTTTCTCTGTGCGGAAAATCACGTCCGGATTCTCCAGTCGCCGCATCGGCATGTTCGTCGGGACCACCACGATCTCGAGCTTGTAAATTTTTTCGAACTCGGCCGCTTCGGTCTCTGCGGTTCCCGTCATGCCGCTCAGCTTTTGATAAAGCCGGAAGTAATTCTGAAACGTGATCGTGGCCAGCGTCTGGTCTTCTTTGCGGATGTTCACGCCTTCCTTGGCCTCAATCGACTGGTGCAGTCCGTCGCTCCAGCGCCGTCCGGGCATCAGGCGGCCCGTGAACGTGTCGACAATGATGACCTCGCCATCCTTCACCACGTAGTCCACGTCGCGCTTGTAGAGCGCATGTGCCTTGATCCCCGTCTCCACGTAATGCTTCAGTTCCCAGTTCTCGGCGTCCGCGATGTTGCCGATGCCCAGCGCCTTCTCGATCGTCTCCCATCCTGAATCGGTTACTCCGATCGTCCGCTGCTTTTCGTCGACGAAATAATCGCCACTCATGTACTTTTCGCCTTCGCCAAGCCGGATGCCTAACTGTTGCTGGCGCAGCGTGTCGCTCCATTCCACCTCTTCGCCCATCTCTAACTGTGGAATAATCCGCCTCACGCGCGCGTACTTGTCTGTCGTCTGTTCGGTGGGGCCTGAGATGATGAGCGGCGTCCGCGCCTCGTCGATCAAAATCGAGTCCACTTCGTCCACGATGGCGTAGTAGTGCCCGCGCTGCACGCAATCTTTGATCTCGAACTTCATGTTGTCGCGCAGGTAGTCGAAGCCGAACTCGTTGTTCGTGCCGTAGGTGATGTCTGCGGCGTAGGCGGCGCGGCGCTCGTTGTCATCCAAATCGTGGACGATGACGCCGACGGTGAGGCCGAGGAATTCGTAAATCTTGCCCATCCACTCGGCGTCGCGCTTGGCCAGGTAGTCGTTCACCGTGACCACGTGCACGCCGTGACCGGCCAGCGCATTCAAGTAGCACGCGAGCGTCGCCACCAGCGTCTTGCCTTCGCCGGTCTTCATCTCGGAGATCCTGCCCTGGTGCAGCACCATGCCGCCAATCAGCTGCACGTCGAAGTGCCGCATCTGCACCGCTCGCCAGCCGGCTTCGCGCACCACCGCGAAGGCCTCAGGCAGAATCTCATCGAGAACTTCCCGCTCGGCCGCCTTGATTTCTTCGGCGTCCGTAATTCCCTCGAGCCGGGTCGCAATCCGCGCCTTGAGCTCGCCCGTCTTCGCCTTCAGCTCTTCATCTGAAAGTTTTTGGATCTCCGGCTCCATCGCGCTGATTTCAATCACGATAGGCCTGAGCCGCTTGAGTAGCCGCTCATTCGCAGTGCCGAAGATTTTCGTCAGAATCTTATCGAAAAACACAGGTTTCTCCGCTTTCTAGTGTAAATGGCTGGGGGTGATGGGAGCCTTCCATCGCTCCCTTAGAAATACCAGGATTCGGCGTTCTCCGAACTCGAGTTACAGACGCAATACAAGATCCCCAACCTGCTCGCCCCGGCGAATCCGTTTGAGTTGGCGGTTAAGCCGTTTCGTGATGCCCTCCGGATCGCCCTCGTCGTCTTCATCCACATCCTCGTCCTGCCTTGCCTCAAGAACATGCAACACAGTTGGCCGGTAAAACATCTGCGCAAAAAGAAAAATCATTCCCAACGCGGAGGAAGAAGGACAATAGCCGGGATTTCTTAGTCCTTTCCGTTTTTTGCGCTTCCAAGCAGCCCGGCGCACACAGTAGTGGATCAAGATCGAGGCAATCGCCAAGAATGGAGCCCCTAAGGCGAACTCGCCAGCGAGAGCAAGAAGATTGGCATTCATTGACACCCTTCCTGACTGGCAAAACTTCATGAGGGAATAGAAGGCGACGCAAAGCAGCCGAAGCTGCCATGCAAAGCCAAATCAATTTCTCAGAGATTTAACCGAGCTGGATGGGAGGCGGCCGTTGGAAGGATGCGGGTAGGGCAGGGGCGTCGGGCGTACGGCCAAGATACATGAAGGCCATCGGCGACAGCAGACTGAGCGGGGAGATCACCCCGAAAAACAGAAGGATGGGTAGAACTGCCAACCAGGCTCCGGCGTCACCGGAATTACCATGCGGGACCAGCAGCAGAGCAAGAGCCATCAAGATTGCAATTGCTGCAACCAGAGCCCAATCCCGCCGATGCCAGCCTTGAGTCATCGTCTGACCCCTCGTGATGGGCAGTATACCAGCCCGATTGTCGATTGCCTTGCCGGCGTTTTCTCAGGGAACCCGGCTCAAAACGAAGCCTCCGGAATTTACCCGGGGGCTCATCAGTCTTGCAAGTGGGTTGTCAGGCGCTGAACAGCAGAACGCCGGCCGCCTTTTCCTCGTTTGCGCTCTCGTCCGCACTCACCGGCCGATAGAACAGCTGGTTCGCGTCGAGATAGACCTCGAGAAACGCCGGCCGCTCCTGAATCTGCCCTGCAATCAGCGCCTCCGAAAGCGGATCTTCGATGTACCGCTGCAATGCGCGGCGCAGCGGTCGCGCGCCGTAGCTGCGGTCGACCAGCGTCTTGTCGAGAATCCATTTCTTCGCGTCGTCGTTCACTGAGATGGTGATCGACTTCTGCGCCAGGTTGACGTTCAATAGCTGCACCAGCAGCTCGACAATCTGGATCAGGTCGGCGTCGTTGAGCGACTGGAAGAGAATCACCTCGTCGAGACGGTTCAGGAACTCGGGGTTGAAGGTTTTCTTCACCTCGTTCCTTACCAGTTCCTCCACCTTCTCGCTGACGATGTCCTCCCGCTCGCTCTGGAAGCCGAGCCCCTGCTTCTTCTGCAGGTGCCGCGCGCCGATGTTCGACGTCATTATGATGATGGTGTTCTTGAAATCGACGGTGTTGCCCAGTCCGTCGGTCAATTGCCCATCCTCAAACACCTGCAACAGAATGTTGAACACATCCGGGTGCGCCTTCTCGATCTCATCGAGCAGCACCACCGAATACGGCGAGCGCCTCACTCGCTCCGTCAACTGGCCGCCCTCCTCGTAGCCCACATAGCCCGGAGGCGAGCCGATCAGCTTCGACACCGAGTGCTTCTCCATGAACTCCGACATATCGAAGCGGATTAAAGCCTTATCCGACCCGAAGAGGAAGTTCGCCAGCGTGCGCGCCATCTCCGTTTTGCCTACGCCCGTCGGTCCGAGGAACAGGAAGCTTCCAATCGGCCTGTGCGGCGACTTCAATCCCGCTCTTGAACGCCGAATTGCGCGAGCCAGCGCCGAAATCGCTTTCTCCTGCGAGATCACGCGCTTGTGCAGCTCTTCTTCCACGCGCAGCAGCTTCTGCGTCTCCTCTTCCTTGATGCTGGTCACGGGCACGCCCGTCCAGCGGCTCACCACGTCCTCGATGTCTTCACGGCCCACAATGCCCGCCGCCGAGTCGTCGAGGTGGTACTTGTCGCGCAGTGCGCGCAGGTTCTCGCGCTCTTTGCGCTCCTCGTCGGAGTAGAAGCGCGCCTTCTCGAATTCGTGATTCGCAATCGCCGAGTCCATGCGGTGCACGATGAACTTGATCCGCTTCTGCACCTCGGTGATCTCTTCCGGCAGCGAGGTCTGGCGCAGCTTCACGCGCGCTCCAGCCTCGTCGATCAAATCGATCGCCTTGTCGGGCAGGAACCGATCGGGAATGTACCGGCTTGAGTGCGACACGGCGAACTCCACCGCGGCATCGGTGTAGCTGACCGCGTGGAACTTTTCGTAGCGGTCCTTGATGCCCATGATGATCTTGATCGCCTCCGCCTCGTTGGGCGGCGGAACTTTCACTGACTGGAAGCGCCTCTCCAGCGAGCGGTCCTTCTCGATCGATTTGCGGTATTCGGCCGGCGTGGTTGCACCGATGCACTGAATCTCACCGCGCGACAGTGCCGGCTTCAGAATGTTCGCAGCATCCAGTGATCCTTCCGCCGATCCCGCGCCCACCAGCGTGTGCAGCTCGTCGATGAACACAATCGAGTTCTGGCTCTCCATCAGTTCTTTCATGATGGTCTTCAGCCGCTCCTCGAACTGGCCGCGATACTTCGTTCCGGCCACGATCAGCGAAAGGTCCAGCGCCAGCACGCGCTTGTCGGCCAAAAAGCTCGGTACTTCGCCGTCGGCGATCTTCTGCGCCAGGCCTTCTACAATCGCCGTCTTGCCCACGCCCGGCTCGCCGATCAACACCGGATTGTTCTTCGTGCGCCGGCAAAGAATCTGCACCGAGCGCTCCAGTTCGGCTTCGCGCCCCACCAGCGGATCGAGATGTCCGTCCATTGCCGCCTGCGTCAGATCGCGGCTGAATTCGGCCAGCAGGCTCGACTCGCGCTGCCGCTGCTGCGGCGGCGCCTTCTCCTGCGTCACCCGCGCCAGCTCATCGCGAATCTGCGTCAGCTTTAGCCCGCGCTCCTGCAAAATCTCCGAGGCGAAGCACTTCTCTTCCCTCAACAAGCCCAGCAGCAGATGTTCCGTCCCAATGTGCTTGTGGCCCAGCCGCTCGGCTTCCTCCGCCGCATAGGCCAGCACCCGCTTGCACTCGTTCGAAAGCGGCAGGTCGACGCTCGTCGACACCTTCTCGCGGATCGTGGTGTGCGCTTCAATTTGCTTCCGGATCGACTCCACCGAGGCGTGCGAACGCAGGAAGCGGTTGGTTAACGCCTTGTCTTCGCGCAGCAGCCCCAGTAGCAAGTGCTCGGTCTCGATATAAGGCGAGCCGAACTGGCTGGCCTCGTATCGCGCGAAGAAGATGACGCGCCGCGCCTTCTCCGTATACCGCTCGAACATGATGAGCTCCCCCCCTTTTTTCGGGGATTGTCCCAGGTGATCGCTTGCAGTAGCCGTCCGGCGGTCTTCCCGGCTTCGGCCCAACCCGCGTTCGCCCTCCCGTTGCTTCGCCGCCGGCGGCCCTGGAAAGAAATGACCCGCGCCCCGAACAGCTCTTTTGGATGGTCTTGTATCCGCTTGCAACCTGTCGTCAACCGGCCCGAATTCTGCCGCCGACTACCACCCCGACCTCTGCAGGCCCGCATCGGAGAAACTTCCAGACCAGGCCCCTACTGAATAAGACTCAAAATTCGGCAAATTCGCTGCTTTTTCTATGCTAAGTTTCCAGCTTGCAACGGCTTCGACCCAGCGTCTGTGATCTCCGTCAGTCTACCGTTTCCGAGCCTCAAAACTCGTCGGCATCGGGTAGCCAAATCCATATTGTGCGTTACCAAAATCGACGCCAGCCCGTGACTTCGGTGCAGGCGCTCAATCAAGTCAAACACGCGCCCAGCCGTCGAGTTGTCCAGATCCCCGGTCGGCTCGTCGGCCAGCAGCAGCCTGGGGCCGCAAACCAGTGCCCGTGCCAGCGCCACACGCTGCTGTTCGCCGCCGGATAGCTCGCCGGGCCGATGGTCTCCGCGATCCTCCAATCCCACCTCGCTCAGCCACTTCTCCGCCGTCTTCAGCGCTTCGACTTTCCTCATATTCCGCGCTAAAAGCGGCATTGCCACATTCTCCAGCGCCGTAAACTCGGGCAGCAAATAATGAAACTGCCACACGTACCCAATCTCACGATTACGAAAGGCTGCCGCCTCTCTCGCGCTCAGCTTTGCCACGTTGGTTGAGGCGCAGTATACCGTTCCCGCGGAAGGCGTATCAAGCGCCCCCAAAATGTGCAAAAGGGTGCTCTTTCCCGCGCCCGACTGGCCCACAATCGCCACCATTTCGCCGGTCTCAACTTCAAGGTTGAGATCCTCGAACAGCTGCAGCGCGCCACGTGCCGTCTGGTATGTCTTGCCCAGGCCCTTAACCTGAATCACTAGTGATGGGGTTGATTGGAATGCGGACGCCCACAACTCCGGGTCCCGCGCGGCGCGGGGTGCCTGGGGAGCAGCCGCTGAAGGGGTTTGCATCATTCGGTTGCTCCTTATTTTACAGGACTGCGGCGGGCCGCCGCACATCCCCCAAACCGGGCATCGACGGGGCACCAAGGATGCCACGTCGGACAGTTACCACCGGGCTCCGCGCGTGCCCTCGCCGCCCAATTCAGCGCCTGGAAACCCGCCCAAACGCACGAAACGGGAGCCGATAGTTCCGGCTCCCGCCTCGCTGCTTCTCGGTCCTAACCGCGCCTACCTGCACCTACCCGGGCCTCAGCCCCACTTCTTGCCCAGCGCCACCAGATCGGCCTCTACCAGATCTTCCGGCGACATGACGACCCTGAACTTCACTTCGGCGTTGAAGTTGAGAAACCAGGGCTCGGCCAGCCGGGGAACGTCAGACGGCTTCGCCACGTCGACAATCAGAATGCCGCAGCGCTTGCCGTCCTGCTCGCCGAAGTACGCAGCCTCGGGCCTGATTTCGTCGAGAATCTTCATCATTTTTAAACCGGCAGTTCCATTGCGAACCTCTGTGTTGAATGGTTCAAGCGGCATTTCAACCTGCATCATCATCCGCATCTTTCTACCTCCGGGCGCTCGAAATTACCCCGAGGAGTGAGTGAGCGCCGATGCCCGGAAGCTACACGACGCAAGTGCGCACAGTCAAAACAATTTTCGGAACGTAGCCACCAGAGGTTCGCGATCACAGCCCGCGTAGCGGGCAAGAGACGGAAGCCCCAGGCGTGAGCCTGGATAAAGTCGTGGTCCGCTACCGTCAGCCCGCTTCAGTGGGCGAAAGAACCGCCGAGTCGGCATCCCGGTTCGAACCGCTCGCCGCCCCGCTTGCTATCATCAAGACAAAGTGCGCCGCGTCCTCGCTCGCGCCGCCGAACTTCTCTTTCGCCTCATGACTCCTGCCTCCCAAGCCGCCGCACCATCGGAGTTTGCCGCGCCTCACGCCGATTCCGCGCCGCACGCCCTTCATGCGCCTGCGCCCGGCGCCACGGCCACGCTCATCCACGATCTGCGCGAGCTCTTCAAGGTCAAAGTGGTCGGTCTGGTCCTGGTCACCGGTTGGGGCGGCTTCTATCTGGGATCGATGCGGTCCGGCATCTCTACCCTGCAGCCAGGCCTGCTCGACGCGCTCTTCGGCATCGGCCTCATCTCTGCCGGCGCAGGCGCTCTTAACCAGGCTCTCGAGCGCACCACTGACGCCCGCATGAAGCGCACCGCCGATCGTCCCCTCGCGTCGGGCCGCTGGCCCCTTTCCATCGGCATTATCGCCGGCCTCGGCGCTGTCGCCCTCGGAGCTGTCTGGCTCGCGCTGCGCACCAACCTGCTCACCGTCTCCCTCGCGCTTCTCACCGCCTTCACCTACGTCGCCATCTACACTCCCCTCAAGCGCGTCACCACGATGGCCACCTTCATCGGCGCGTTTCCCGGCGCTATGGGCCCTATGCTCGGCTGGACCGCGGTGCGCGACCGGATCGAGTGGCCGGCCGTCGCGCTCTTTGCCATCCTCTTCGTCTGGCAGTTCCCACATTTCATGTCCATCGCCTGGCTCTACCGCGACGACTACGCGCGCGCCGGCATCCGCATGTTGCCCGTCGTGCAGCCCGACGGACGGTCGACCGTCGTCGAAGCTCTCTTCTACGCCGTGCTCATGATTCCCGTCAGCCTGGTGCCGTGGCGTCTCGGCCTCACCGGTGCGGCCTACGCCTTCGCCGCGGTTCCGCTGGGCCTCGTCTATCTCGCCTATACCATCCGCTTTGCGCGCATCCTCCGCGCAAAATCCGAAGACGAAAGCCGCAAGCTGGCTCGCGACCTTCTCAAAGTCAGCGTCCTCTATTTGCCTCTGCTCTTCACCACGCTCATGCTCTGCGCCCGCGCGAAAGGTTAGCGCGCATGACCATTACTGCCCCAACCTCCGCTCCTCGCTCCGGCACTGGCCCCGCGATCGCAGCCATCCTGGCCATCAGCGCCGCGGCCACCATCTTTCTTTTCTGGCTTATCTACTTCCACCCGGCCCTCGACGTAACCGGCAGGGAGCTTTCCTTTCTGCCCGCCCTCAACGCAATCCTCAACGCGTTGGCAGCCACGGCGCTGGTCATGGGCTACCGTTTTATCCGCACCCACCGCATCAAGGCGCACCGCGCGGCAATGATTACCGCGTTCGCGTTTTCAACCCTGTTTCTGGTCAGCTACATCGGCAATTACGCGCTGCACGGCGAGAGCCACTACCCCGGCCACAGCCTTATCCGCATCGTCTACCTTGTAATCCTGGTCAGCCACGTGCTGCTCTCCATGGTGGCCCTGCCGCTGGTGCTCGTTACATTCTTCTTTTCGCTCACCGGCCGCATTCCCACCCACCGCAAGGTGGCCCGCTGGACCTTTCCAATCTGGCTCTATGTGTCGGTCACCGGGGTCGTCGTGTACGCGATGCTGGCTGCCGTGAGAGGCTAGACGGAAGCAAGATGCCCGCTCCCACCCAATCCGGCGATGGCACGCGACAGCTTCTTCAATGGGGCGGCTCGATGGTCGGCACGGGTCTACTGGCGGCGGTGCTGCTGGTCACCGTACTCGGCGGCTACTCCCGCACCGGCGCCAGCACCAACACCGGATGGTTCGCGCTCATCGTCGCGCTCATGTGCATTCCCTTCGGCCTCATGCTCCTCGCGCTCGGCCTCGCCAAATGGCTAAAGAACCGCCGCGAGTCCAGCACAGCGAGCGACGGACGCTAGTCCCACAGTGCAAGCCTGGGCTTCGCGCCCACTCCACGCACCCAAACCGCCTGCTGATTCGAAGACGCCTTAGCCCTTGAAGAACGCCAGCAGTTCGGCGTTCACCGTCTCCGCTTGCGTCGTGATCATGCCGTGCGGGAAGTCCTTGTAGGTTTTCAGCGTTCCGTTCTTCAACAACTTCGCGGTCAACGGCCCGGATGCGACGTAAGGAACGATCTGGTCGTCTTCGCTGTGCATCACCAGCACCGGAACGGTGATCTTCTTCAAGTCCTCCGTGAAATCGGTCTGGGAGAAGGCCACAATGCCGTCGTAATGCGCCTTGGCGCCGCCCATCATGCCCTGGCGCCACCAGTTTTGAATGCTGGCCTCAGAGGATTTCACTCCCGGACGGTTGAAGCCATAGAAAGGTCCGCTTGGCAGGTCGCGATAGAACTGCGAGCGATTGGCAGCGAGTTGCGCCTGCAGACCATCAAACACTTCCTTGGGAAGCCCCAGCGGATTGGCCGCCGTCTTCAGCATCAACGGTGTCACCGCGCTGATCAGCGCTGCCTTGGCCACGCGGCTTTCGCCATGCCTCCCCAGATAGCGCGTCACCTCGCCGCCTCCGGTCGAATGGCCCACATGGATGGCGTTTTTCAGATCGAGATGAGCCGTTAGAGCGGCCAGGTCATCGGCGTAATGGTCCAGATCGTGCCCATCGGCGGTTTGGCTGGAGCGCCCATGGCCGCGCCGGTCATGCGCGATCACGCGATAGCCGTGGTCGAGGAAGAACAGCATCTGCGCGTCCCAGTCATCGGCCGACAGCGGCCATCCATGGCTGAACACGATGGGCTGGCCGGTGCCCCAGTCCTTGTAGAAAATTTCAACGCCGTCTTTGGTTGTGATCGTGGGCATGTGTCCTCCTTTGATATGGGAACGCGAACGTCCCCAATTAGAGCACACTCCCCTGAACGTAGATTGAACCGATATTCAACAGAGGGCGACTGCCGTCGGAATCGGAAAAACTGCTTCGGGAAGGCACGAAGTGTCAGGGCACGAGTTCACTCGTGCCGTAAAAGGAGCAAAATTGACGAGGCCTTTAGGCCCTGAGGGAAGGCTTCTCTAAACGGCCCCGCTAGCGCCGCTAGCTCCGCTAACCCCGCTCGCCTTGCGCCTCAGCGCGAAAAACTGATCTCTGGTCTCTGACCCCAGATCTCTGGCGTAGCCATCCGCCCACCCATCTTTCGAGAAACAAAGTACGCAGCGAAGCCGCGCCGATTGCCTACTCAGTGACCATCCCGCGAATGCACACCGGCAAACTCTCGCCCCTGGACTATCCTTTCTAACTGAGACGCACCTGTGAGCACACTCAACCTCAAACCGACCAATGCGCCGGTCAAGGCCTATTACGCCACCCTCCAGCGCTTCGCCCGAGGCCACTTCGACAACGAGGGCAACATTCGCGGCGCGTTTGAGGACCTGCTCAAAAAGTGCGCCCGCCAATTCGACTGGACCCTCGTTCCCGAGTACCCCATCCCCCGCAAAGAAGGCCACCCGCTCTCCGTCGACGCCGCCCTCCTCGACGCATTCAACCTCCCGCGCGGCTACTGGGAGGCGAAGGATACGAAGGACACGCTCGAAGTCGAAATGAAGAAGAAGTTCGAGGCCGGCTATCCCCGTTCCAACATCCTCTTCCAGCGCCCCGACCGCGCCCTGCTCTTCCAGGACGGCCGCATCGCCTTCCACGGCCCCATCACCGAAGCGCAAAAGCTCGTCGATGTCCTCCACCTCTTCTTCGAGTGGCGTCAACCAGATCACGACAGTTGGGATCGCGCCGTAAGCGACTTTTCCGATCGCATTCCCGAGATCGCTCGCGGCGCCATGAAGCTTATCGACGACGAGCGCCGAACGAACCGCGCCTTCGTCGAGCGTTTCGCCGCCTTTGCCGAGCTCTGCCGCGAATCTATCAACCCCGACCTCAAGGATGAAGCTGTCGAGGAGATGCTCGTTCAGCATCTCCTCACCGAGCGCATCTTCCGCCGCATCTTCGACAATCCCGAGTTCACACGCCGCAACGTCATCGCCGCCGAGATCGAGAAAGTCATCGACTCGCTCACCCGGCGGCAGTTCAGCCGCGACGCCTTTCTCCGCGAACTCGACCCCTTCTATAGGGCAATCGAACAGGCGGCTTCGACGGTCGAGACTTACTCCGAAAAACAAAAATTTCTCAACACCATCTACGAACGCTTCTTTCAGAGCTTCAACCGCAAACAGGCCGATACACACGGCATCGTCTACACGCCGCAGCCCATCGTCGATTTCATGGTGCGCAGCGTCGAAGAGATATTAAGGACCGAGTTCGGTCGCAGCCTGAGCGATAAGGACGTTCACATCCTCGACCCCTTCGTCGGCACGGGCAATTTCATTACTCGGGTGATGAAAGAGATAAAAACCAGCAGCCTACCGCATAAGTACAAGGAAGAGCTTCACTGCAACGAGGTCATGCTGCTGCCGTACTACATCGCCAGTATGAACATCGAGCACGCCTATCTCGACCGCACCGGCGAATACGAGCCATTCGAGGGGATCTGCCTTGTGGACACCTTTGAACTAGCCGAGCCCAAGCAGACCGGCTTCGAGTTTATGAACGAGGGCAACACCGAACGCATCCGTAAGCAGAAGAAAGCACCCATCTTCGTAGTCATCGGCAACCCCCCGTACAACATGGGCCAGGTCAACGAAAACGACCAGAATAAGAACCGCAAATACAAGCACATGGATGCGCGCGTGCAGGAGACGTACACCCGCGCATCCACGGCCACACTCCGAAGCAAGCTCAGCGACCCCTATGTGAAGGCCTTTCGGTGGGCCAGCGACCGCATCCGCGCCGGCGGCATCGTCGCATTCGTCAGCAATGACAGCTTTGTGGATCAGATCGCCTTCGACGGGATGCGGAAATACCTCGCCCATGAGTTCGACAAAATCTACGTGCTCGATCTGGGCGGCAATGTGCGCAAAAATCCAAAGCTCTCCGGAACCACGCACAACGTCTTCGGCATCCAGGTTGGCGTTGCCATCACTCTGCTCGTCAAAACAGCCGCGCACGACATCACAAAACAGGGGGAAATCTTCTACGCATCAGTCGGCGCGGACTGGAAGAAGGAACAGAAATACGGACAACTTAGTGACTGGGAGGACCTCCATGGGGCGCCGTGGCAACAGCTCGCACCGGACGCGAAATACACATGGCTGACCGAAGGGCTCTCTGGCGACTTCGATCGTTTCATTCCAGTCGCGTCGACAGCGAAGTCGAAACGCTTGTTCTCGGAGCATTCATTGGGCGTATCAACCAACAGAGACGCCGTTGTATATGATTTTGAGAAGTCGAAGCTCCTGGACAGGGCCAGCGAATTCATTAACCGATACAACCTAGTGTAGTGTCTCATGCAGTTCGTCTTTTATTGAGAGCGGTGCGAGCGCGGGTCACCTTCTCCAGGATGTCTGTGGCCTTGGCGGTCCAGATGAAAGGCTTGGGGTTTTGATTGTGGCCG
>Ga0224555_1001225_pt1 | contig 36746 bp, 26 predicted proteins | sample 714S23034metaG_FD_180687 | JGI IMG/M metagenome (GOLD analysis project Ga0224555, IMG submission 180687) | Peat soil microbial communities from Stordalen Mire, Sweden - 717 S2 30-34 | ecosystem: Environmental > Terrestrial > Soil > Wetlands > Peat | place: Sweden: Norrbotten County, Stordalen... | reverse complement strand
GCGCCGCCGGAAATGGCCCATCAGCCCCGGCACGAGCGCGTGCGGAGGGGCGAGGTGCGCCCCCACCCTGACGTCGCGCTCGCGCAGCGCACCCGGCGTGATCGGCACCTGGGCGCCGGTCACCGCCGTCGCGGTGCGCAACGACTCGGGCAGCGCCGAGTAGAACCGCCTGTGGACCTCGCAGAGGAAATCCCCGGAAAAGGGCGAGCCCCCGTATTCGGCGGCCCAGCTCTGGCACGCGAGGTGGGCGAGTGCCAGCTGTTGCAGGTCACGCTTCTTGGGCTCGGTAGAGAAATCGTCGTGGAGCGCCGCCTCGATTTCCGTGACGAGGGTCTGCTGGCCCTCGATCAGGTTGGAGTAGTAGCAGTGCAGAAGCCGCGTTATTCCGGCCAGTTCCTCGCGAAGCTGCGGCCGGAGCTTCGCCTGGAGCTGGCCGGAACGCAGGATGACAGCGCAAGCCCGATCCTCCAGGGCTGCCATGTTCTGCTCGGGAAGGACGGGTTCGATAGAGGTTTCCGTGAGGTCCATTTTGCCGATCCTAATGCCGATCTAACTAGTATATGATATATTGTAAAGCAATTATTTACGTAATATGCCATATGTGGATATCGCTCACATTGCCGATATTCTTGCCGATTGGCAAAGCATCGGGCCAATCAACCTAATTAATTCATTTTCAAATAAATAGATCTGTCTACCGCAGCCTGCGACCGGGGAGAGCTTTGCCAGCTCAAGTCACCATGGATCCTCCGGGAACTGGGCACCAAGGTACTCCGATCCCGCCGTCCAGATGCCTGTTTTCTCCAGCACCGGCATAGTCCCCGCTACCGGTTGCCGCTGTAAGACCACGGCTTGCTACCGCTCGCAGCTGCTCAGTTCCTTTGGATGGAGAAGAAGGGAGAATCGTTCCGAATGTCCCCCACCCTTGATCCGACCAGCGCAAGGCCTCCAGCGGCGTTCCGGCCAATGATCAGGCCATACCGGGAAGGAGTTCCGATTCCATAGCCGGAAACGGCAACGTTCTCGAGCAGCGTGTGTAAAAGCGAAGGATGTCCGTTCCGGTTTGGCGGTGTAACAATTGAAATCCCGTCCGAGAAACTGTCGCGGATATCTACCTGCCGGATGGTCAAGCCGGAGATGCTCCGATGATCGAGGCAGACCTGCAGTGATCCTCGCCAGGCCCAATCGTGGTCGTAACCGCCGCAGCGCAACAGTCGGCAATTCTGGACAACCGTGTCACCGCTGAAGTTGTTGTCGATTTTTAGGGTCTCATCGGATGTAGGGAATGTCGTGCTGATCAGGATGCCGCACCCAGCTGTGATGTCGGTGAATAGGCAGTCCTCGATCCTGTTGCTCTCGCCGCCATAAATGGCCCCGCCGTTCGCGAGGTACGGAAGCTGTCCTGTGCAGCGCCGGATGATGTTATTCCCCGGCTTGTGGCCCTTCCCGACGAATCCCTGGTCGGACGCCGCGGGCCATATTGCAAAGCAGTCGTCGCCCGTACCGCGGGTGCTGCAATTCTCGATGACCGTATCGTAGGTGCCGACGCAAAGGTTTACTCCGTCCGCGAGCAGGTTGCGGTACCTGCAACCCGTGATTCGCAAATTGGACCCGTTGTAAATCCAGGTTCCCGTCTTGGTGTGCTCGATCCAGACGCGGGTGATTGACGAGTCGGCGCAGCCCGCGCCAACAATGCCGTCGTTTGGCTCGCTGTCGTTCCGGTAGCTCAATTTCCCTACGATCGAGAATTCCGCGAGATGGATGTCGCTGCCCTTGAGTTTGAACCTCACCCGACGGGCGGCGTCACTGTACAATTCCGGATCACCGATGAAAGTCGTGTGCCACATTCCCGCGCCCTGGATTGTGGTCGAGGAAAGAAGGACAATGTCATGGGTCAACCTGTATTCCCCGGCCGGGACCCAGACAATTTTCCCCTGACTGCGGGCGGCCGCCACACACCTTAGCAGCGCGTCGGTGTCATCGGTCACTCCATTTCCCGTTGCACCAAAATCAAGCACCGATATCGACGTGGCAGGCGCGGCGAGTGGTGGTGGGGCGGCCTCGAGGTCGACGAGGTCGATCAAGCACGGTAGCGCGTCGGATCCGCCCTTTGCCAGGCGGACGACGTCGCCAGCGGCGATCGCAAGACCTTTCACGCGCACCTCGTCATAAAAGTTGCGCGGCTTTCCGTCAGCGGGATTATTTGTGAACGGGGAGTTCCCGTAGAGCCACGAATAGCGGGAAGTGACCACGAGCGACCTAACGGGCTTCCCGTTGATCGAAAGCTCGATGTTGCTGGTGGCCCCTCCGCCGCCAGGCGCATCGGGGAGGCTGTAGCGAACCACCAGTGCATTTGCGCCCGCCGCCGCCGTGAACTCCACATATTGAGTCGCTTTGAGACTGACGCATTTCTGGCCCGAGGATTCAGTTTCGACCTGGTACGGGTCATACCTTGGTCCAAGCACGGCGCCCGTAGTCCGCATAGCCTCGGCCTCGTACGTGGTCCAGGGAGTGTCCGCGCCGACGTTTGCCTTGAGGCTGTTCGCAAAAACCGCGCAGGCGGCTTGAAGCGCAACGCCCAGCATGAGCACGCGCATCTTCGCGGACAGCGGCCCGCTGAAATCACTTGTGAATGGGCTCATCTTCCAGAAATCCGGCCTAATTGCAGGAGGCGGAAATCCGGTTTGTCGCGGGCTTCGACGGCAAGCGGCGGACGACGTCATACTCAATTGTCTGGGGTATGCCAGGCGCGCAATTCACGCTGACTCCGGCCACAACAAACAACCGCGTGCGCCGATTGTCATGGGATGGGGTGATCGCGACGGCCGACTTTGTAATCCGAATGTGGAATAAGTCCCCCTTGTAGGCCAGCTTGAAGCGGAGGCTGCGCCATTTTGAGAACAGCCGCGGATTTATCGCGACGCGGGTCTCGTCCGCGTGCAAGCCGGCGAAACCGAAAACCGCCGTCATCCATGCGCCGCCGTTGGCGGCAGGGTGCGAGCCGCCCGTGAAGACGTTACCGACGTGCATTTTGTACTTTGCCTCGAGGTCGATCTTCGCGGTCTTTAGGAAGTAAAGGTAGGCAAATTCGAGATTTCCAAACTCCGTGGCCACCATCGCGTAGGCACAGGCGCTGAGACTGGAGCCATGCTCGGTAAACGGTTCATAATACTCCCAGTTCGCCTTCTTTACACCGGTGGAGAAGCGGTCCCTGAACAGGTTCAGCATCATAACCACGTCGGCCTGCTTGATGACTTTCGTTTCCACGGCCAGTCCCTGTGCAGCTCCCAAATACTCGTTGGGGTGAAGCCTCTTGGCCTTGAGCTCTGAAACAGAAGCGTCCCTCAGCCGGCTGTAGCCATCGAACTGCTCGATGACTCCTGTCCTGGCATCCGGTCCGGGCACAAAGAGCAGCTCTGTTCCCTCCACGAACGTGGCCAGCTCCGCTTCAATGCCGATCTTCTTAACCAGGCGGCTAAAGTCGGCGGGATAATGGCGCTTGAGGTAGTCGACGACCGCGTTTGCAATGGCAAAGGTTTCCTTCACCACCATGTTCGTGAACGCATTGTTGTTGACGCGTTCGTGGTATTCGTCGGGTCCGATGACGTCGAGGATTTCGTAGCGTCCCTTGTCCTTCTTGAAGTAGGCGTATGAAACGTAGAACCGTGCGCACTCAAGGATCACCTCGGCGCCCCCCTCAAGAAGAAGACGGTCGTCGCCGGTGATCTTGAAATACTCCCACATTGCGATGGCCACGTCGCCGCTGATATGAACCTGCTTGTCGCGGAAGTGCGTCCGCAGGTCCCGACCCGTGGAGGGGTCGCCGACATTGAAGTAGGAGCAGGCGTCGTCGCCCGTCTCTTGGCTTTCCCATGCGTAAAACGCACCGCGGTAGCCCGGACCCTCGGTCTTGGCCTTACGGCGTGCGCCATCTAGGGTCTTGATTCGGTAGCGCATGAGCTCCACCGCCTTCTCGGGATAGGTGTGTAGGAAAAACGGGAACATGAACATCTCAGTATCCCAGAAGATCGCCCCTTTGTAGACTTGTCCCGACAATGCGCGCGCCGCGATCGAGTTGGTGCTGCTCTCGGTCGGTGCCACCATGAGCAATTGGAATATGCTGTAGCGGAGGGCGCGCTGCGCCTCGTCGTCGCCCTCGACCTCGACGTCGCAACGTTCCCACTTTTTCTCCCACTCCGAGCGATGCTGCGCCAAGCAAGCCTCGTATCCTAGCGCCCTCGCCTTCTCGACTGTCGCCACGGCCGCATCCAACACCGGCCCCTTCACCGGGTCGTTCTCGGTGAAGACGGCAAAATACTTACAGAAGGTGTAGGTTCTTCCCGCCTCGGCTTTGAACTTCACCACGCGGAGATGGCGGCGGTCCCTAACCTCGCGGCTCTCCTTCCCAAACGCCAGATCCACGGCCTCTGCGACCACCACACGCCTGCGCATCTCGTGCGTGACGCCTTGGACCGCGAGCACCGAGCCGCGCAGCTCGGGCCTGAGGTTTACCAAATGGGGTCCATTCAGATCCCAAATATTGTAGTCGATACCGGTGCGAATGGTGACCTGCGCCGCCCGATCGCAGCACACACTGTATTTGATCACGCCCAAGTTTGGCGTCGCCGCGCTGAGAAAGCGGGCGGACGAGATGGTCATCGCGTTGCCCTTGACCTTGAATGTGCTCTCTCGCTCATACAGGGCGCTATCCAAGTGCAGTCGCGCGCTGTGGTGCTTCAGTCTTCTGCCAAGCGCGGAGAGGGTCTCGCCGCCGAGCGCAGCCACCGTGAACCCTCCGTTGGGTGCGTTTACCGGCTCCCGCCACGCATCACCAACCTGGTCATAAATCCCGGCCAGCGTTATCCCCACCTTCTCCCTTGGGCCAAATTCGTCGAGAGTCCCTCGGTAACCCATGTACCCGTTCGCGAGCTGGTACACATTACCATTGCGCATGATGTTTTCGGGCTCGTTGACGAAGGAGTCCGTACTGACGATCCAGGGACCTTTCATGAAATTTCTCTCGCTTTCGCCATGTCCTTCACGAAAAGCATCGCGAAGCCAGCGAGTACCATGACCACTCCGCCCAAGACGAGCGCGTAGATTGCGTGGCCGTGGAACACGGTGCGCAGCAGCAGGCCGAGGCTTGCTGATGCCAGAATCTGCGGAATGACCACGAACAGGTTGAACATGCCCATGTAGACGCCCATCTTTTGGTGCGGCACCGCCGAGCTCAGGATTGCATAGGGCATCGTGAGCAGGCTGGCCCAGGCGATGCCGACTGCGGACATCGAGACCAGCAGCAGCTTGGGATCCCTGAACAGGTACATGGAGATCAGGCCCAGGCCGCCGATGATCAGGCAGATCACATGGGTCCCGACGCGGCCGGTCTTTCTCGCCATATACGGCAGGAAGGGGGCAACCAACGCCGCCACCCCGTTATAGACCGCCATCAATACGCCAACCCAGTTTGCGCCGTCATTGTAGGCAACGGAGCGGGTATCCGTGCTGCCGAAATGATAGGTTGTGACCGCCGAATTCGCATAGATGAACATTGCGAACAGTGCGAACCACGTGAGAACCGTGACCAACGCAAGTTGGGTCATCGTCCTCGGCATGTTCTTCAGGTCGTAGATGATCTCCACCAATCCATCGATTTTCCCCGCCGAAAATCGGAGTGCGGCCAAAAGCTGGAATGCGCCGTAGCCGGCTATGCCAAAGCCCAGAATGTACAGCGCCTTATCCCACTGCAGGGAATGCACGAAATACGCGAACACCGAGCCGGCGACTACGAGTACCGAGCCCTCCGCCAGATAACGCCCAATATTCAGTTCGATCGCCGGGCCCTCCTTGCCAGTTACTTCGCCTGCAACCTGGTTGAATTCCTCCTGCTCGGATGGCGAATACTCTTTCACCGTCAGGATGGTGCGAAGGACAGCCAGCAGATATACGAGGCCGCCGAGGTAGAAAGACCAGCGGACCGTAGGAGGAATCTCGCCCGCGGCCGCGGTGTTGGCCAAATGTAGCCAGCGTGCAAAAATGTACGGCAGCAAGGAGGCGACAACCGAGCTGGCCCCGATGAAGAATGTCTGCACGGCGAAGCCCGTGGTCCGCTGTTCATCCGGCAGCATGTCTCCAATGAACGCGCGAAACGGCTGCATGGTGACATTGATGGACGCGTCCATGACCCATAACATGCCCGCCGCAAACCACAGGCCGGGCGAATTGGGCATGACAAGCAATGAGAACGAGGCGAGAATCGCCCCGAGCAGAAAATAGGGCTTCCGACGCCCCAATCGGTTCCAGGTCTTGTCGCTAAGGTACCCAATAATGGGCTGAATCATCAGGCCTGAAACCGGTGCGGCTATCCATAGGACCGCGATGTCATCAACCTTTGCTCCGAGCGTTTCAAAGATCCGGCTGACGTTGGCATTCTGAAGCGCGAAGCCGAATTGAATGCCCACATAGCCGAAGCTCATGTTCCAGAGCTGCCAGAAGCTTAGGATCGGCTTCCTCTTCACAGATTTCCTTTCCGCCTTGGATCGCCTTGCGGCTGGGCACCGCCACAGCTGCGCCGGGCTTTGACCCATCGGTCAATCTGATCGACGCTGGCCTCGGCCAGGTCCCGCACCACCACATCAGCCCCGTGATCATACAACTCGCCGGCGTTGTTCGATCGGGCGACTCCTATAACAAGCGCAAAACCGCCTGCAATCCCAGCCCGGACGCCCGTCGCGGCGTCCTCCACAACCACGGCCCTTCCGTAGGGAACGCGCATATTGTCGGATGCCGCTGTAAAAATGTCCGGCTCGGGCTTGCCTTTGAGCCCCAGCCTTTCGGAAACGTTGCCATCCACGACCGTGTCGAAGAGGTTTGTGGTCCCGGTGGTGCTTAGAATGGCCGCCCCGTTCTTGCTGGATGTTGCCAGACCCACCTTGATCCCGTGGCGGCGGAGGTTTTTCACTAGGGCGATTGAGGAATCAAAAGTTTTGACGCCATCCTCAAGAAGCCGGTTGAAAAGGCTGTTTTTCTGATTGCCCAATCCGCAGATCGTTTCGCGTCCCGGTGCGTCGCCAGATGACCCAAATTCCAAGCTGATCCCTCGCGAATTCAAGAATGCCTGCACTCCCTTGTAACGGGGCCTCCCATCGACATGGGCGAGATAATCAGCGGAAGTAAATTCCTTGAAAGGCTGACGAAACACGCGTTCGCGGCTTCGGAGGTACGCGTCAAACGTTTTCTTCCAAGCGGCCGCATGCACTGAAGCGGTGTCCGTAATCACCCCGTCCATGTCGAAAATCACTGCGTCGAACTCTGAAATGATATTCAAGGTGATATTCGCGATCTTGGTTCGTCGATTAGCGACGCCCCATCTATGGGCCTTGGAAAGACCTGCCCCGAATGTGGCGCCGCTGTTGTTGCAGGGTTTGATGCCAGGCGAAGCCGAACTTGAAATGTTGGTTTGATTTAGTGTCACGCGACCACGGGAAGACACCCCGTCGACTCCGATTAATGAAAGTCGCCAGCCTTTTGGATCGGCTGGCGACCGGTACTATCCCCGGGATCGTACCTACCTCAGGACTAAGAGATCAGAAACTGAATACGTTCCTGACCGTCCACTTCTCCGTCGGACCGATGCGATAGAACGCAGGTTGTACCACTCCGTTTATCGGTGCCTGATAGCTGACCGGAATCAGATAATTCCCTCTGCCGACGTTTTCGATGTTGAGCTGGATGTTCCATAAGATCTTGTTGGTGATCTTACGGTGATAACCAACCCAAAGGTCGAAGTAGGTCTCACTCCCTTGCATTTCCGGCGCGGCTAGGTTCGGGAGGTATGGAGGCGGAAGCGCGGGATCGCCAGTCGGGGGATAGCCGAGGATCTCAGGGCCAGTATAACGCACGCCACCACCAATGTTAACACCTTTGAGGAAGCCGCGATCGAAGTCATAGTTCGACGTCAGATTGAAGCGCCACTTGGCCATCTGCGACGCCGCAACACCTTGCTGCTGCTGGAGTTCGGCGTAAGCGCCACCTACCGCAGGAAGGCCGTTGTAAGCGATGTAGTAGGCTTGGGCGACGTTAGGAACGCTTGGAGCGATGTCCTGCCCCCAGAACCACTGCTGAGAGCCGCCGGGGCCTTTAACATAGGCCGCCGTCTCCGCCATGAACTTGGTCAAGGCCGCGTCACCGATTTGCGTGATGACCGCATTCGTTTCTGTAGCGTTGAGTGTAACGCGCCAGTTCTTGGTGGGATTGGCGTCGAGCTCAAATTCCCAGCCCTGGGACACGGAGTTTTCGGTAATCGCGAAATTTTGTTCGCCTGGGGTGCCCTGCAACTGGCTTCTCGGGACAAGGCCGGCCTGTACTTGAGCCAGGCTACCCATGCCCCAATTCTTAAAGAAGTTAGGGAAATCAGTGTTAAGCTGGGTCTCCCATGCCCGCGTGGCTGCGGTCGAGGCATTCTGTAGATCCTCCATCGCCTGAGTGTGGTAGTTATTGCCATCGAAGTACCAGCCCGAGCCCTCGCCTCCAACAGCTAGACCAGCCACGCCCCCATCGGGGCCGATGCCCGGATTAGGGGACTGAACAGACGTGGGTCCTGCTTGGAGCGGAGTGGACTGGTCAGTGTGATAATAAAAGACGTTGCCGTAGTACGCCGAGTTGCCAACGAAATTGGCCAGCTCGGCGGCGAAGGCAGTACCGTCGGGGTTCGAACCGTTCGTGATGCCGGTCACATAGCGATTGATCTTGAGGGCCAACTTGCCGTTACGAGTCTCGATCAGAATGCCGCGCTCAATGGTCTTGCCTGCCGGAGGCGCGACGGGATCACCGTTAATGTCGAGGCGGCTTGAGTTCGGCTGGAAATTGGTCGATGTGCTGTAGGCCAGACTGACATCGAAGGGAAGCTTGCTGGCAAGCCCTTTCACGCCAGGGAGTTCCCCGAGGTGAGCCACAAGACTATAGGAGCGGGATTGAACTTCTACACGGCCCTGTTGGCCGTTCGAAAAGTTGACGTCATTGAAGTTTATGCTTTGCGGGTCGTTCGCATCGCCGAGGGTGGCTTGATCAGCATAGCTCGTGTTGATATCTTTGCGCCAGCCATAGATACCCACAAGCGCGTCGTCCAGCCACTTGCCTTCGTAGACCAACGCCTGAGAGGTAGTCACCGAGCGCGTAATGCTATCGGAGGTCGCCAAAAGGTCGCGGTTGACGGAAGGGTCGGCTTCAGAATTGGTAACTGTCAAGGTCTGCTCGCCCGCCCAGCCATTGTAGTACGCAGGGTTGGTAGGGCTCAATGATGAGTTCGCCGGGTTCGGAGTGAAATCGAAGTAATTGATCGGTTGGTTACCGATCGTCGGGTTGCCGGTGACCCTGGGAATATTAGCCCCCGAGAGCGACTTGCCCACCAACGAGGACCCCAGATAAATGACCTGTTGCGGTGCTACACTTTCGAAGTTACTACCGCTGTATCCGCCGTCGAGAGTGTCGGCGAGAGCGGTATTTGCGCCGAGATAACCATACTGCTGCCAAGCCATGGTGTCGGTAGTTTGCTTCGCATCTTCCGCCAAGCCGGTCAGGGTTTGGATGCCAAGGATCCTTGCCCACCATGCATTGCTGTCACTCGTGAAGTTATGTGTGACAAAGCCCGTGGCGCGCGAATCTTCGCGATCGCTTGTATATTCGTTATTGGTTGGGTAGTCGCCGTTAACGACATACGGGCGGCCATAGTTCGGATTCGGGCTCGCGGTTGCAAGCGAGGTTCCGTCGTTGTTGGTAGCCATGACGTCAATGTACAAGGGAACGGCACCGCCGAAGGGGTTGATCTGGCCGTCATTGTAGTGCTGTTTGTTGTAAGCAATGTCGAAGCCAACCTGGTCATGGAGGAAGGTTTGCGAGAGATCCGCCGTCGCTGACCAGAAACGTTGCCATTCCGATTTCATGGTGCCGTCGATCAAATTCTTGTAGAAATTGAAGGCCGAAGGATTGGTCAGCGAGGTATCCGTGAAGAGGCCAGCGTTTGCGTAAGGCAGCCCCGCATAGATTGGTTCCTGCGCTGCGCCGTTTATGTTGAGCCAGGAGCCGGGAAACGCGCCATAGAGCGGAACGAGGCCGGTGGTCGTGGCCAAACCAGGCTGAGGCAGGGAGGTGAAGCGGTACGTGCCCGCAGAACCGACGGTGGAACCGTTCTGGATAACATTTAACGGAAAACTGGAATTGCCGAGTTGGCTGTTCGTAAACCACGGGTCGGTATTCGAATTGCCGGCGCGGCCGGCGCCTGCATAACCATTGGCAGCGCTGGCGATGTAACCAGCGGGGAGGCCGGTTGTCCACGAATTCAAACCGTTCAATCCCGCCTGATAAGCTCCAGTATCGGCGGGTGTAAAAAACGGAGTAATTTGGTCCTCCGGAGGAAGCGCGCGAGGATTGTCGGAATCGACCTGGCCAGATTCGAAGTTCGCCTTGAAGACGGTATGATTTCCGCCTTTGTTCAGGAAAGCAGGTTCGACGCGGAGTGCACCGGATATGCGCTGGTCCTTCGAATAGGCCGGCTTCTGCTCATATTTTTCGTCGTCGTGCAGGACGTCGAGCCGGAAGGCGACCTGATCAGGCACGATCTGGAAATTGTAATCCAAGCTCTCGCGGGTGCTGCCCCAGCTGCCAAAGCGCAAGTCGAGGTTTCCAGAATTAGTGAATTCCGCATTCTTGGTGCCGGCATTGATGATGCCGGCTGGACTGCCTTCACCAAAGAGAATCGCATTCGGGCCGCGTGAGATATCGATGCGGTCGATATTATATGAGTCCCAGGGGATGTCTGAGACAAAGAAATCGTGGGTATTATCGGCAGCAGCGAGACCGCGGATACGGGTGTCCTCGCTCGGATGGATGGTGTCTTCGGTAAGGAGCGCACTGCTGCTACCGGGACCGGGACTTGCAAAGTTGCCATATACGCCACCCACTTCAGCACCGCCGATGCGTTGGAGCAGCGAGGTGTTGTCGGTCGCTCCGGTGTCCAGGAGGAGCTGCTGCGTGACCACGCTCACGGAACTGCCGATGTCGCGCAGTTGGGTGCTGAGTCGGTTGCCGGCCAGCGTGGTATCCGCATTATAGCTTTCTGAGCCGCTGGTGGCTTTGACTTCGAACGGGGACAGCAAGAGAACTTCTTCTTCCGGGGCAGCCGACGGGTTCGGGACAACCTGCGCGTTGGCGGGCTGGGCGGGCTGGGCGGGACTCGGGGCTGTCTGGGCCTGGATACTCGCGCAGGCGGATATCGCGGCGACCAATACGGCTACAAGCCGTGAATGCCTTGGTGTGTACTTCATAGTTTGGGGTGTAGTTTGGGGTGTAGTTTGGTTGCTAGGGAGAAGGCTGCGCTTCACCTGGGCCGGAATCTCCCATCAGGCGATGGGGTGAATGGGGTCGTTTGCGGGGTAGAGCGATCGCTAGGGGAACCCGATCGCTCAGGCTGGAGCGTGATCAATCCTGGGGGGATGCTTCCGATGGGGATGTTTCTGATATCACTGACTGACGGAAGCGATTTGCTACAAGCCGGGCGCCAATTCGATTCTATCCGTATGCAAACGTTGCGGAGTTACGGTTGCGAGAGAACCAACGACGACGATCCGGGAGGAAAAGGATGCTGCGTTGTCATCCCCAATGGCCAGCGAACGCGGACTTGGCGCGGCGGATTTGCGTCCGAATAGCCGAAAAAACAGGCCGAAGTGGATTGGCTGTAGTAGCCGGAACCGGCGTACACTTCGCTGTTCCTGGTCGAGCCATCCGTCAGTTCGACGGTGATCCTTGCACCCACCCCAGCAGGATTGCCGGCCGGCCCACGCAGCATGATGCTCACGGATTTGCGGCCGGCAACGCCGTTGTTCCGAAAGGCGAGCACATCGTCGTTGTTTCTCGAGACGAGAAAGTCCGGCCAGCCGTCGTGATCAAGATCGAGCACGACGAGCGCTTTCGCGTCACGCGGCGCCACCAAACCGCTCTCGGCGGGAGGCACCGCGGTGAAGTGGCCCTGGCCATCGCCACGCAGCATCTGGCTCAGGCCGCCGTCGAAACGGCCGACGGCGGGAATGGGCGCGAACGAATTCTGCACCGCGTAGATGCCGGCATTGCCGTCGCCAAAAAAATCTCCGGCGACGATCCCCTGCAGCGGGGCGATCTGGGCGATCCGCGGCAGCGGTTCAAAGCGGTAGGTTCCATCGCTTTGGCTGAGGAACACGCCGCTGCGCAGCTCCGTGGCCGCGAAGCGCTGGGCTTTCGCGATCTTATCCTCGCCAAAAATATCCCCCACCGTGGCCCGCGCATAATCGTTGTTGAGGGGGAAATGTTTCAAAATGAACGGTAACACGGCGCCAAGATCGCGGCGCGCGCGCCAGGGATAGATGCGGTCGCCCTCGTAATAGGCTTCGACCAGATTCGAGGAACCGTCGCCGTTGAAGTCACCCGAGTAAATCAGGGCCGGATGCCGCGCATCCGCGTGGTACTGCGTATTCAAACCCAAATTGCCCACCACGTAATCAGGCCGGCCGTCGCCGTTGAAATCCGCCGCCGCGATCGACGTCCACCAGCCGGTGCCCGCCGCGGCAAAGCCCGCCCTTTCTGTCCAGTCCTCGAAGCCTGTGCCGCGATTATTATGGAAATATTTCACGTGGCCCCACTCAAGGGTCAGCAGCAGGTCCGGCCACCCGTCTCCGTCCACATCGCTCCAGAGAGCCGATGTGACCATGCCGACTTCACGCAGCCCGGGAGCCAAAGTGTCGGTGACGTCTTCAAACGTGCCGCCGTGGTTCTTCAGCAGGGCGCTTTGCGGCGCGAACGGGTACTGCCCGGAGCTGATCCGGCCGCCGATAAACACATCCAACCATCCGTCCCGATCGAAGTCCGCGGCCGCGACCGCCCCCGCATTGATCGACAATGGCGGCAAGGCGTCCCCGCCGGCAGGTCGCAAGCCGCCCTGGCCATCGCCAAGGTAGAGACGGGGTTGGTACTCCGACATCCCGGCGGGGAGTGAATTGCCCCCCATGGTGACGAGAACATCGTCGTTGCCGTCGCCATTCGCATCGAAAACCAAGATCGGCCCATTATCGACCGGATTGGCGGAAACTCCCGCAAGGGGAGCGACCTCGAAGTTTGCCCCGCCGATGCGGCGGGCGATTGTCGGCAGATCCTGCGTGGTGCCTCCGATCACAATCGATTCCCGTTCTCCTCCGGCCAGTTTTCCCACCGCCAAGGCCGGACCGCGGCGATTGAAGCGAAACGGCACCAAACGCTGCAACGCCGCTTCATCGACGGTCTCCTCCCGCATGCGCACGGCAAGGCCCAGGTCATGGCTCACCTCCTTAAACGACGTGCGGGGCGCTGAAACCTCCGCCGGCTGGGAAACGGAAGCGGGCGCGGCGGGTCCAGCGGGTTCGGCAATCAGATAACGCTGATCCACCGCCACATTTTCCCAGGCCTGCACGCGGCCACTGGGCCAGGTTACAACGAGACGCTCGATCACCGTATCCTCTCCCAGACCGAATTGGAGCATGGGCTCGCTGCACGAAAGGTAGCCCCGTGCCAGGCCCAGCGTGGACACCTGCACCCCCAGCGCGCTTTCGATTCGAACGGTGGCCCCAATGCCAAAGCGATTCGACGCCGTCCCGCGGAGGTCAAAAATCACCCGATGTCCCGTTTGGCAATCATTCCTCAGGACCGTGGCGCCGGCGTGGTAGTTGCTATAGACGATATCGAGGTCTCCATCCCCATCCAGGTCGCCGTAGGCGGCGCCAAAACTCACTCCCCGTTGATCGAGGCCCCAGTCCGTGCTGACGTCTTCAAACTGGAGGTTCCCGAGATTACGCATGGCAATGTGCTTTTCCGACCGGATCGGACTCCCCGTCATGATTCGAATGGACTCGGACATGCCTTCGGCGCTCATCTGACGTTTCACGACGTCAACGCTAGGATCGTACGGAAATCCATTTGTGACGTGCAGGTCGAGGCGACCATCATTGTCCAAATCCACCAGACGGATCGACCAAGTCCAATCGGTGGCGGCGACTCCCGCCAGGAACGCCGCTTCCTGAAAATAACCCGTTCCCGTATTGATCAGCAGGGCATTTCGAGGAATCTTCGCCACTGTTGTGGCGCCATCCGGCCGTTCGTCGAGGCGCGCCCTGGCATCGGCCATCATACGCTGGTCCTTCTCATGGGTGGCGGAGGCCATGTCGGCGACGATGAAATCGATCAGCCCGTCGTTGTTCACGTCACCGTAATCCGAGCCCATGGAGGAGAAAGCCGTGTGCGGCAACACGCTTCCGGAAACGTCGGTAAACGTTCCATCCCGGTTGTTATGGAAAAGGGAGTCCGGCACGCCGTAGTCGTAGCCAGCGTAAAGATCCGGCCAACCGTCGTTATCATAGTCCCACCAGGTTGCAGAATGACTGCGGGTGCGCAGAACGATGCCCGCCTTGTCGGTGACGTTCAGAAACGTCCCATCGCCCTGATTACGGAACATATACCCTCGCCGCCCGCCACTGTCGCTTTCGTTGGCCAGCATGTTCGTGGCGATGTACACATCGAGCAGCCCGTCGCGGTCGTAGTCGCTGAACGCCGCCATCACCGAGGAATCGACCACGTCCAGGCCGTAGGCATGGGCCATCTCCTTGAAGGTGCCGTCGCCCTGGTTGATATAGAGCAGGTTCGGAGCATTATAGCGACAGACGTAGATATCCAGGAGGCCGTCGTTATTCACATCGGCAAAGGTGGCGCCAAACTTCCAAATCTTCGCCGCGTCACCCTTGTCCCCGACGCCGGCCTTGTCCGTCACGTCCTCGAACTTGAAGTTGCCGAGATTGCGGAAAAGGCGGCATGATTCCGTTTTGCTGACCACGAAAATATCCGGCCTTCCGTCGTTGTCGAAATCCCCGATCGCAACGCCCGTCCCGATGGAGCCGCCGTTGTATTGTTGGAACAGGGCGCCCTTCATCTGTGGATCGGCGTACTGGTTTTCCGTCCGCACGCCAGTGGCTTCGGGTGGAAGCGGGGTGAACATGGTCTTTCCGGGCGGACCGGAGCGCGGATTCAACTTGCGCCCCACCAAAGGCGCGGTCTCAAATGGGACCGGTTTTGTCTGGGGAGTTTCCTGGGCCGCGACCCGAAGCCAGCCGCGCAGGCCGAAGCCCACGGCGGCGGCAGAGGACCGCACGATCATTTCCCGACGATTCATGGGCTGTTTTCTTCCGCGCTGCCTGTCGGCTTCATGTCATACCCCCTACTGCAATCGAAAGCGCAAGGTCGGGGGCATAAGGCTGAGCGCGAGGGCGTGTTCCGCCGGCGGCATGGTCACTCCCAATCCGCGACACAAAACCAGCAGCCGGTAAACGGACCCCGGTGACAGTGAACGGATGCGGTCATCATCGATGGCATTGATACACAGCGCCAATTGTTTCTTGGCGAGCACCGTGACTTTGGCTCGGGCCAAAACCACCGCGAGATCGACGCGGCGGTTCCATGAAATCAAGGGCTGAACTCTCAGCGCCAGGCGTGACTGCAGCACCTTCAGGTCCTTGGCCAATTCGGCATCATCGTGGATGGCGGCTGCCACCTGGGCACGGGCGACCCAGGCGCCGAAATCGGTGGAGAATCGGGTCAGCCCCTCGGCCGCCGACCGGGCCCGACCCAAATCCCCTATTTCGGCAAAATACAGCGCGATATTGCCCAGGGTGGTCGCGTCATCCTGTTCATCGACAACCTCTAAAACCGTCACGGACTGGTCCTCGAAACCCGGGATGGAAGGCAACGGGTAGGCCAGGGGACGCAGCCAGCGTGGAAGAGTCGTGAATTTCAGTTTATCGATGAAGGTTCCTTCGATTTGACCGAAGGCAGCGCGGTCAAAGTCATTGAAGAACGTGTCCCAAGACAGCAGGACGATGTGCGTGATGTTGCGGCGATTCACCATTTCCTTCGCCTCTTCGACGTTCCGGACGCTCATGATGCGAATGGCGGCATCTATGCCGTCTTTGTTTTCATCGCTCACCGAGCCGAGGCCACGGAACGCTCCATAATAACAAAGGGCAGTGGATGCGCTGGGGGGCGAAAGCACGATCACGGTCCCCGGATCGGAATGCTGGCTGATCCAACCCGCAAGATCGCGCAAAATCAGGTCCTGAACCTCTGTTCGGCTAAGGACATCGCCCTGGCTTGGCCGGTCCCAACCCAAAACGTAAATCAACCCGGGAGCGAGCAAAACGACGACGACGCTGATCCAGCCAAGGCGTGCCTTGGGGCCAATCGCCTGGGAGGAAATCCCCGGCGCCACCGCGGCCAGGGTAACCAGCAGCAATGCATCGAAGGTTTGCCACCAGGTGAGCTTAACGCAGGCGAGGGATAGCGCCACCATCACCGGTCCCAGCGTGATCGCAACTGCCGCCCGGGTCGGCTTCGCGATCTGGCGATTCTTCAGAACCCAGATGGCCGGAAGCAGCGCGCCCAGCGGCGCCAGCGTCAGCCACAGCCAGATCGATGGTCCCTGGATTCCTATCCATGCCGCCAGGTTTGGCGCCACGATCCCGCCGCGGAGCCGAGTCAGATGCGAGCCTAGGCTGTCGAGAACGAAAAGATCGACGCCGTGACGGATCAGGAGCGCGGCGGGCACGGCGATCACGACCGCGATGGACAACGAAACCAGGACGAGATTCTTGGGGGACCGGGAGAAGGTCCGGTTTTGAAGCCAAGCGCTTGCCTGGACCAGCAGCTCTCCCGCGCCGAGCCACGCCAGACCCTGGAGCGGGTGGACAAACGACAGTTCCCACGTCCAGAGTTCGGAAGGCGAGTATTCGACCAGTGAGGCCAGCATCGTGGTCGCGGCTCCCGCGCAGGCCCAAGCGCGCCAAGGAAGCAGAGGTGTCGGCCCGTTTGCCGGCGTATTGCCGCGCGGAGCGAGGAGTGGGACGAGGAGACCGCCGCCGGCAATTCCCCACAGGACCGGAAGCTGCACGGAAACTTTGACCCACAATCCCAATCCGCCCGCGATGCCGGCAAGAATGAACCAACGTCGCCTGGCTTCCTCGTTTTCGGGCGCTGCCGCGGCAGCGCAGGAAAGAAGCAGCACGCTCGCCATCGCGAGAGCCTGAGCGAGACCTCGGTCATCAGGCGCGCCCGGCCAAAACCCCGTGATGAAGGGAAAAAGAGAGACCAGGCCGACGGATACGAGAGAGGCAGAAAGCGAACCAAAACACTTCGCGGCGAGAATCGCCGATCCCAATATGATAATTCCCCATAAAAGCGGATCGGCCAAGAGAGCTGCCTTTTCGACCAGCGTCGAGGGGGGCGCTCCTGTAGCTAAATGCTCACACCAGGCGAGGAAACCCAACCACCATCGATAAGGTGAGGGTGTAAGCACGGTCCGGCCGAAAGGCGCATTTTCATAATCGATGTGGCGCACTCTGGCTTCGCCGCGATTCAGCATGCGCTGGGTTTGCGCGAGCCAGTGGTAACTCGCGTCGAGTTGATCGGGTATGGGCAGCGAATTGTTGGGCGTCAGCTCTGCATCGCCTGGAGCGGAACCGGTGACGCCCCCGGTGTGATTCTCAGCGGGGGCTCCGATGGTTGAGAGGTAATCGAGGCGATTGATTCGGGCGGCGGTGTTCCAAATGAGAATGGCGCCGGCCCCCAGCAGGAATGCAATCCAGACCGAGGAGAAATGCCGTCGCGATTTCATTGGGATTGCGGGTTGCCCAAAACAGGCGCATCCAAGGTCGTCGGCAAGCTCTTCCTAGCATCCGGGCTATGCGGACGCGTCTCAGGTCAGCAAGCCACGGCGGATCTGGTGAAGCGTGTTCAAGACAGCTCCGCGTGGGACAGCACTCTGATCATCATCACCTATGACGAAAACGGCGGGCGCTGGGAGCGAAGGCGTGGAGAGCCTGGGGTATTGGAGGGGGGGCGGCAGTCTTGGGCTTCTATCTGATCGAGTCTTTTCCTAATGGAATGGCCGGCTGGGAGCTCCGAACCATACATCCACTCTACGGTGTGGCGTGGCTGGGCTTGGGTTTGGCCCTTTCGCTGGTAGCAGAAGCGACCCAACGCGGAATCCGAGCCTGGACGCTTCGCAGCTGGGGCCTAGGGGCGTTCTCGCTCGTGGCTGTTGCGGCGTTGCCCGTCGCGATGTGGAAGCTCGATAGCAAGGGTTTCCTCGCTCCGGAATTCGCTTTCTTGAGGTTGGCGAAGCTACCCGGCAGTGACGTGAGCGCCAGCGTTCTCGCCTGGATGATACACGACGGAATCACGGCAAAGATTTGCGCCACCCTCCTTCCAGCACTTCTGGTCCTGCCGGCTGGATGGCTGATCATGCGGAGGTCGACGACGCCTTGGGGGCGTGCGTCCGTCGCCATCGCCCTGGGTCCGGTGCTGGTTGCCGTCGGGCAGGCCACGTGGCGTGTCGGCGAATGGAGCGCCGCCGACGCATTGTTGCTCGGGTTGCTGGTTGCGACCACCAGTCACTCGTCGCCAGGCCGAGTCGTCGATTATGCTTGGTCCGCAACCGTGGCTGTCGTGCTCGCTCTCGGGATAAGTCAACTTCTGCCTTCAGCGCAAATGGGCACTTTGACCAACGCCGAGTTGCTCGACTTGGTAGAGCGCGACCTGGCCCAATGGATGGCTTAACATGCGCCTTCTGAGCAGGCAGTCGTGCTCGCCCCGCCCAGCGAGACGATGACCCTTTATTATTGAAACTTGCGGGGGCTTGGCACGCCCGCTTGGGAAAACCTCGCAGGAATCCAGGCCGCCATCCGCATCGTCAGCGCCTCCAACCTGGACGAAGCCAAGGGATTGATCGACCGTCGCGGCGTCAGGTTCATAGTGATCCCTTCCTGGGATTCCTATCTGGACGAATATGCCCGGAACGGAATGGGGCAATTGGAGGGTACCTTTATTGCCCGGCTGCACGTTTGGAACATGACCCGTTGGCTGCGGCCGATCGCGTATCACCTGCCGGCCGGGGCCGGCTTGGACGGCCAGTCCGTCACAATCTTCGAGGTTGTCGATGACCAGGACGAAGCACTGGCGCTTTGCCGCTTGGCCCAATATTTCGTGGAAATGAACCGGATGGATCTGGCGGAAGGCGCCGCCCGGGGGCTGCGGCGTTATCCGTCGGATCTTGATTCCTGGATAGCCCGTGCCGAGGTTGCCACTGCGACTGGCAATGAGGAGGCAGCAGCCGGCGCCTTGAAGCTGATCATACCCAGAATCAAGAGCGGCGCCTATCCTCGCCTGCCGCTGGACCGACGGGTGGGGCTCGCGGTTCTGTTGGCGCGCAACAGGCAGACGGACCTTGCACGCGAGCAAACACGCGCCTGCGTCGATCAATTGAACGAGACCGCATTACGGTCGCTCTCAACCGGCTCCCTCTATCGCCTCCTGGTGCTGATCAGGGGTTTCGGCTTAAGGATCGACCAGCCACCAATGCTCGATCTCGCCAGGAATCTTCGTCCCCGGGATTTGCGCGGTCGATTCTGAGGACGGCCACAGCGACCGTGCACACGCGACCTAAACCTCGCAGCCGGTCTTGACTCCCATCGGCGGCCGCAATGTCCCGCCGTCGTGCCAGTGTCCGTGAACTTGAAGGGTACGGGGAAGCTGGGGAATCCCGCGTTCCCCGGCCTGCAGTTTCGAAAACAACATGTCGACCGCGGCGCGGCCAATCTCCTCAGAATGCTGCTTAACCCCGGACCAATCCGAATGAATCCGGGTCACGTCGAGCGAGACAAGGCCGACATCCTTCGGAACATGCTTGCCGCTGCCCGCCAGCCAGGCATCCATGATGTTGGGTTCGTTGCGGAATGTTGAGAGAGTCAGAACGCAGTCGACTTTGTGCTTGTCGACCCAGCTCAAGAATAGGTCGGCGTTCATCTGCGTTGGCAGGAGCGGCGGGATCTGGGCCAACAAAGGCATTGTCACTGAAAGTCCTGCGTAACCGAGGGACCACCGAGCATCGGTTATATTGTCCTGATACTTTTCAATCGCGAGGCCGATGCGGCGGTAGCCGCATTGCGTGATCCTCCTGGCGGCCATTGTCACGGCCTCCGAATGGTCGCTCAAGACGCAATCGAGACGTGGCGATGCGATTTGGTGGCCCACTTGAACAATTGCAAAATCGTTCCATGGAAACGAGATCGCGTGCGGCTCCGTCGGAAATGCCGCCAGGAGAGCTCCGGTAATCCCGCGGGCCGCGAGAATCCCGCCGAGCCGCTGTCCCGTCATCCCACTCGAACAAAGTGTGAACTCTGTGATTCCGTATCCGAATGATTCGGCGCGTTCGCGCGCCGCCTCCCAATTGCTTTGGAGAGTGGGAGTTGCCCGCCATTCATGAGAGTCGGCGACCGGTGTCACGAATGCGATTGTCCCAAGATGATTCTGTGCGTCGCCGCGGCGGGTGGCTCGCATAACCTGACTCACCAGCGCATTGTGCTTGTAACCAACGGCCGTCGCAGCAGCGCAGACCCGCAGCTGCGTTGAATTCGCCATCTTCGCAGCGCCGCTCAGGCAGCGCGATGCAGTGGAAATGGAAACTCCAGCCTTTCTTGCAACAGCTTGGAGTGTGGACGCCGTGCGGGGTGGCACAACGGTGTTCATGTATCTTAGGGTTCCTGATGCGACTGGAACTCGCAGTCAAGTGATCTACGGCGGATTGCCTTCAAGTGGCGGCTCCAATCGGTCATCTCCCGAAAGAGTCAAAAGCACGAGTTATATTGTCGGATAGTCTCCGTCATCGTACACTTCGTTTGTATGCATGTACACTTACGGTGTCGTTCCTTATACTTTCCTTTGTAAGAAAACAACGCCGCGAAATCCTCAGACGTCGAGCTGCGGCCTCTTGGGGTCGGGCCAGTCGAGGTGGTGGAACTTTCCACGGGGCTGGTCGACGCGCTCGTAGGTGTGGGCGCCGAAGTAGTCGCGCTGCGCCTGCAGGAGGTTGGCCGGCAGGCGCGCGCTCCTGTAGCCGTCGTAATAGGCGAGCGAGGCGCTGAAGGTGGGCGCGGGCACGCCGCATTCCGCGGCCAGGGCGATCACCTTCCTCCAGTTGGTCTGCGCCGCCTTGAACGTCCTGTTGAAGTACGGATCGAGGAGGAGGTTCGCCAGGTCCGGCTTGCGCGTGAAGGCCTCGGTGATCTTCTGCAGGAACGCGGCGCGGATGATGCAGCCGCCCCGCCATATCTGGGCAATCTCGCCGAAGTTCAGGTTCCAGCCGTAGTCCTGGGCGCCCGTGCGCATGAGCTGGAATCCCTGCGCGTAGCTGCAGATCTTCGAGCAGTAGAGGGCGTCGTGGATCGCCGCCACCAGCGCCTTCTTAGACCCGCGGTATTTCTTGGAGGGCCCCCTGAGTATCTTCGAGGCGGCGACCCGCTCCTCCTTGACCGCCGAGAGGCACCGGGCGAACACCGCCTCCGCGATGGTCGGCGCCGGCACGCCCATGTCCAGCGCGTTGGTCGATGTCCACTTGCCGGTCCCCTTCTGACCCGCCGCGTCGAGAACGACGTCGACGAACGGCTTGCGGGTGACGGGGTCCCTCTGCCTGAGGATGTCCGCCGTGATCTCGATTAGGAAGCTGTCCAGGATCCCCTTGTTCCATTCCGTGAATACCCCGCTCATCTCCGCGGGCTTCATGCCAAGCAGCCCCTTCATCAGCGCATAGGCCTCGCAGATCATCTGCATGTCGCCGTACTCGATGCCGTTGTGGACCATCTTCACGTAGTGGCCCGCCCCGTTGGAGCCGATGTAGGCCGTGCAGGGCACCCCGCCACTGACGGGCCTGCCTGGCGCGGCGCCCGTGATCGGCTTTCCCGTCGCCGGGTCGACCTTGGCGGCAATGGCCTCCCAGACCGGCTTCAACTCGAGCCAGGCCTGGTAGTCGCCGCCGGGCATGAGCGACGGCCCGAAGCGAGCGCCCTCCTCCCCGCCGGACACGCCGCTGCCGATGAACCTCAGGCCCTTGTCGCTGTAGGCCTTCTCGCGCCTGATCGTGTCCGTCCAGAGCGCATTGCCGCCGTCGATCACGATGTCGCCCTTCTCGAGGCAGGGCGTCAGGCCGTCGATGACCGCGTCCGTCCCCTTTCCGGCCTGCACGAGGAGGATGATCTTCCTCGGCTTCGCGATCGAGGCCACGAGCTCCTTCACGGACTTTGTCCCGACGATCCCTCCCGGCGTGCCCGGGTTTTCCGCCACAAACTTGTCGGTCTTCTCGGTCGTGCGGTTGAATACCGAGATCTGGAAGCCGTGATCGGCTATGTTCAGGGCCAGGTTCTGGCCCATGACCGCGAGGCCAACGAGCCCGATGTCGGAAAATTGCTTAGCCATGGCGCCACGAATCTCCCCGACAAGCGCCCTTAAACCAAGCTGTTTCTGGGCCGGCTACTTCTTGTGCGGCTGGTCCGGCGTCGACGCCTGGTTGGTCTGATAGGCGCCCGCGCTCGGGAAGAACGGGGCGATCTTGTCGAAGAACGGCGTCAGGGCCTTGGGCTCGGTGCGATAGTAGATCCAATTGAAGAACAACAGGCCGCCGCCGATGAAAAGGACGGCGCCCATGACAATCTTGTTCGTCTGCATCACTTTACGCAAGACGAGGACGACGATGATGATCGCGAGGATAGCGATCCCCAGCTTCGCCCAGAATGCCGGCGGGATCTTCTGGAGCTTATCGAGCGTGGTGGCTGCTGCGAAGTATGCGTCTGGAATGCCCATTTTCGTGGCTGTTTTGTAACGATGCCTGGGCTGGGTGTCGAGTTGAAGCACATGCGCGGCGGCGGCGGGTTTTGACCGTCATCTGGTCGTCCCCGCGGCCGGGCCATCCCTCTCTGCGCAGCTGATCCACTCCGAGGCCCCGCCGGCGTAGTGCTCCTTCTTCCAGATGGGCAGGCGCGCCTTCGTCTCGTCGATGATGTAGCGGCAGGCGTCGAACGCGGCGCCCCTGTGGACCGCGGCCACCGCGACCCAGACCGCGACGTCTCCGAGCCCGAGCCGGCCGGTCCGGTGCACGCACTCGGCGCGCAGGATTTCAAAACGCCCCCGGGCCTCCGCGAGGATCCTCTCCCCCTCCTTCTCGGCGAGCGGAACGTAGGCCTCGTACTCGAGCGCCTGCACCGCCCTGCCCTCGTTCAGGTCGCGCACCCGCCCCTCGAAGAACGCGAGCCCCCCGCAGCGCGGGTCGCCGAAGCCCTCGACGAGGGCTGCGGGGGCGATCGGGGAGCCCGTCATCCTGAAGGCCATGGCGAATCAGCCCCCCGCCACCGGCGGAATGAATACAACCGAGTCCCCGTCCCGGATGGCGGCCCCCCAGGGCTCGAACTCGTCGTTGACGGCCACCCGGAGCCGGTCCGCCCGCAGGGTGAAGCCATGGCGCGCCCGCAGCTCCTCGTAGAGCTCGGCCGCCGTCGCCGCCCCGGTCGACACGCGCTCCTCGCCAAGCCCGCGCTGCTCGCGAAGGACGGCGAAGTAGCGCACGTGCAGGCTCTTCTTCACGGGGCTCGGTAGTCCCTCCTGCCGCCCGTCTTTTCGAGGAGGCGCACCTCCCGGACCACGATGCCGCGGCTGACAGCCTTGCCCATGTCGTAGAGGGTGAGGGCGGCGACGCTCGCCCCGGTCAAGGCCTCCATCTCGACGCCCGTGCGCGCCCGCGTGGCCGCCCGGCAGTGGATCTCCACGTCCGCCGAGCCGTCAGGGCGGGGCGGGCAGACCCTGATCTCGACCGTGCAGTCCTCGAGCGGGAGCGGGTGGCACAGCGGGATGAGGTCCGCGGTCCTCTTCGCCCCCATGATGCCGGCCAGGACCGCGGCCTGGAACACCGGGCCCTTGCGGCTGGGGATGTCGCCGTCCTCGAGCCTGCGCGCGAGCGCGGGCGGCAGCGCGACGACCGCCACCGCGTGGGCCGTCCTGCGCGTGACGCGCTTGCCCCCGACGTCGACCATGCGGGGCCGGTTCGACGCGTCGATGTGCGAGAATTCCTTCTTCTTGGCCATCCTTGCCCGAAAGTTGTGCGCTATTTCGCGCCAGTTCAACCGCAGCGTTGCCGGTCGCGGCTTAGGCCCACCGCCAGAAGGGCGCGAGGACGCCCGCGGGAAGGCCGCCCCGGCCGGCCGGCAGCTCGACGAACCCGTCCGTGTCCACGAGCCCGGCCAGGTCGCCCGATGTCCCGAGGGGCTCGGGGCTCGCCAGCAGCTCCGCACGGGGCCCGCTCGAGATCCGCACGGGCATGAGGAGGGACAGCTTCGGGTCGGACGGGCAGTCGGCGGCGAGTGCGGCGGTCAGCGGGGCTCGGGGGGTCATCCCGCTCGCGTGGTTTAGCGCCGGCAGCACGTAGCGGTGCAGGCACGTGTAGGCCGAGACCGGGTTGCCGGGAAGGGCGAACACGGGCGATACCCTGCCGCTCAGACCGAACCAGAAGGGCTTTCCGGGCCGCTGGGCGACGCCCTGGAACACCTTGTGGACGCCCTGGCGCTCGAGCTCGGCCGGAAGGAAGTCGAACTTGCCCTTGGAGATGCCCCCGGTGATGAGCAGCACGTCGTACTCGGCGAGGATGTGCCAGAGCATGTGCTCGATCTCGTGCCTGATGTCGCGCAGGTGGAAGCGGTCGGCCCGCGGGTAGCCGGACTGCATGAGCGCCGCCCGCAGAGAGTAGTCGTTGCTGCGCCGAATCTGGTGCGGCCCCACGAGCGCGTCGACCTCGACCAGCTCGTCCCCGGTCGAGACCACGGCGATCTTCGGCGAGTGCGCCACGTTGAGCGCGGGGTGCCCGCAGGCCGCGGCGACGGCGATCTCCCTGCCCGTCAGGCGCGCGCCCGCGCGCACGATCACCTCGCCGGCCCTGTGGTCCGAGCCGCGCCGGTGGACGTTCATGTGCGCGGCGTCCCCCTCGGGGGCCCGCGCGACCTGCGCCCAGGACCCCTCGCGCGGCGCATCCTCATACGGGATGACGCAGTCGGCGCCTTGCGGAAGGACGGCGCCCGTCATCACCTCGACGCACGCGTCCTCCGCCGGGCCCAGCGTGAGCGGCATCATTCCGGCGGCCTGCGTCGCCTCGACGCGGAAGCGCCTCACGCCCGAGCGCAGCGACGAGGAGCGCACCGCGAAACCGTCCATTGTCACCCTGTCGAAAGGGGGCAGGTCCCGGTCCGCCCGCAGGTCGCCCCTGAGCACGCGCCCGTGCGCCTCGGCGATCGCGCAGTCCTCCTTGTGAAAGAGCGGGATCGTATCGAGGATGAGCGCCAGGGCGTCGCCGGGTGTGAGCACGACGGCGATGATAATACACAATTCGCTGCTCGCGAAATAACGATTTCAGGCTTTTTTTGCCAATCCCATGGCCGCGAACCCCGACACACTAGGCCGCCCCGTGCGCGACCTGCGCGTCTCGGTCACCGACCGGTGCAACTTCCGCTGCCCGTACTGCATGCCCAAGGAGGCCTTCGGGCCCGACCATCCCTTCCTGCCCCCGCACAGGCTGATGACCCAGGAGGAGCTCAAGAGGATCGTCGGGGCATTCGTGGGCCTGGGCGTCCACAAGGTGCGGCTGACGGGCGGCGAGCCGCTGCTGCGCCCGGAGCTGCCCGCCATCATCCGCTCGGTCAAGCACGACCTGAAGGTCGAGGACGTGTCCCTGACCACGAACGGCTGGTTCCTCGCTAGGCAGGCGGCCGCGCTCAGGCAGGCGGGGCTGGACCGGATCAACGTGTCCCTGGACTCGCTTGACGAGGCCACCGGCGGCAGGATGAACGGCCTCGGCTTCAAGGTCTCCCGGATCCTCGAGGGCATTGACGCCGCCGCCGCCGCCGGCCTCCCGGTGAAGGTCAACTGCGTCGTGCAGAGGGGCGTCAACGACGGCGAGATCGTTGCGCTCTGCGAGTACTTCCGGGCGCGGGGGCACGTGCTGCGCTTCATCGAGTACATGGACGTCGGCAACACGAACCACTGGTCCGGCTCGCAGGTCGTCGCGGCCCGCGAGCTCGTGGAGCGCATCTCGGCGGCCTTCCCCCTCGAGCCCCTTGTGCCAGCGTTTCGCGGCGAGGTCGCGGCGCGCTACCGCTACGCCGACGGGGGCGGGGAGATCGGGATCGTCAGCTCGGTCACCGAGCCGTTCTGCAGGGACTGCCACCGCGCCAGGCTCTCGGCGGACGGCAAGCTCTTCACGTGCCTGTTCGCCTCCGCGGGGACCGACATCCTGGGCCTGCTGCGCCGCGGCGCGGACGACGCGGCCCTGGGCGAGCGCATCGCGGGCGTGTGGCGCGCGCGCACCGATCGCTACAGCGAGGAGAGGGCCGCCATCCTCGCCGCCGGGAAGGCGCGCGAGAAGGTCGAGATGAGCTACATCGGGGGCTAGGGCCCGGCGGGCCGCCCCGCTATCCTCGTCAGGATGTCCAGCAGTGCGGCAAAGTCGTCGTCGCGCGTCCTGCTCTCTATCAGGAAGTCGAACTTCGGGGCCTCGCGCAGCTCCGCCTCGGCCGTCGCCATGCGCCGGGCGATCTCCGCCTCGTCGTCCTTGCCCCTCTCGCGCATGCGCGCCATCAGGCGCTCGCGGTCGACCATGATGAATACCGTCGTCAGGGCCCGCGCGAGCAGGGGGTTGCCCGCAGCGATCCTGCGCAGGCTCTCGACCCCCTGGACGTCCACGCTCATGGCCAGGCTCTGCCCCTGACGCAGGGGGCCGAGGACGCTCGCGGCGAGCGTGCCGTAGCGGCGCTCGCCGTGGACCCACGCCCATTCCAGGAACTCGCCGGCGGCAATCCGGGCGTCGAACTGCTCCGGCGTGAAGAAGTGGTAGTGGACTCCGTTCACCTCGCCCTGCCTCGGCGCGCGCGTCGTGCTCGTCACGACGCGCTTGAACCCGATGTCCGCCTCCACCAGCCGGTCGCACAGGGTGCTCTTGCCCGATCCGGCGGGCCCGGCGAGAACAAGCAGGACGGGGTTCCTCGGGTCGGGCCTCGGCGGGTGGCGGGCGCTCATCGCATCGTGAAGGCGACCCCGCAGAGGAGGAGCCCGTAGGCCACGAGGAAGCCGCCCAGGCCCCGGGACCTCGCGCCGCGCGCGAAGAGCCAACCCAGAAAGTCGCGCAGCCTCCAGGGCTGCGCCCCGACCCAGATCGCGAGCGCAATGGCGAGATAGACGAAGCCCACCATGAAAAGCCGCAGCGGCCGGCCGTATTCCATGTAGGCCGCGTCAAGGAACGGCGCAGCCCCGATCAGCACGAGCGCGCAGGCGCCCCGCACGCCGAGGAAGTCCGGCACGCACTTGAACGATAGCACGGCCACGGCCGCGAATCCGATGAACAGGAGCGTGCGGTACTCGCCGAAGTCCGCGTTCGACAGGTGCCAGATGTTGTAGAGGAACCAGGCAGCGGCCGCGCCGAAGACGACGTTGCCGACCGAGGCGGACCTGGGAAAGGCCGCGATCGCCGCCTTCGCCCCCGAATGGTCCAGCAGGAGCGGCGTGCCGAAGAGGACCAGGACGAGCCCGGGGATGAGCGTGGCGGCGAACAGGGACATTCGGGTCTTGGCCCTTAGAGTGACGCGGGGCAGGCCGCGGATTGCAAGCCGGCTCCCGCGGGAACCAGGCTTCCGTAGAGCGTGCTGACGCTGGCGTCCGTGATCGCCACCGCGGCGAGCGACCCCGCGAGCCGCCCCGGGCCCTCAAACACGACGGCGCGGTTTGCGCGCGTCCTGCCCGACAGGCGCATCCCGGTCTTGTCCGGGCCCTCGACAAGCACCTCCTGGACCGCGCCCACAAGGGAGGTGCTGCGCCGCAGCGAGCCCGCGCGCAGGACCTCGAGCAGGGCCTGGTTGCGCCTCTCCCTCACCGCCTCGGGCACCTGGCCCGGCATGGTCGCCGCGGGCGTCCCCGTCCGCACCGAGTACTTGAAGACGTAGGCCATGTCGTAGTCCACCTCCTCGCAGAGCGTCCTTGTCCGCTCGAAGTCCTCGTCGGTCTCGCCGGGGAAGCCGACGATGATGTCCGTCGAGAACGCCATGGCGGGCTGGGCCGCTTTTAGCATGCGCACGATCTCCAGGTAGCGCTCGCGGCTGTAGGGCCGGTTCATCGCGCGAAGGATCGAGTCGCTGCCTGACTGCACGGGAAGGTGCACGTGCTCGCCGAGCTTCGGCAGGCGGGAGAAGGCCTCGGTCAGGTCGCGCCTGAAGCCGCGCGGGTGCGGCGAGGTGAAGCGGATGCGCTCGATGCCCGGGATCTCATGGACGCGCTCCAGCAGCTGGACGAACGGCGAGGCGCCGGCCTCGCGGGGGTGGTCCCTGCGGCCGTAGCTGGTGACGATCTGCCCGAGGAGGGTCACCTCGCGCACGCCCCGGCCCGCGAGCTCCTCGCACTCGCGCACGATGTCTTCCATCGGCCGGGAGCGCTCGTCGCCCCGGGTCCTGGGCACGATGCAGAAGGTGCAGTTCATGTCGCAGCCCTGCTGGATCGAGACGAAGGCGCAGACCCGGCGCCCGGGGCCCTCCATGTGGTCGCGGATCGTGTTCTGCGAGCCCTCCTCGGACCCGGTCTCCACGATCGCCTCGGCGATCGGGATGCCCGCCTCCCGTGCGGCGCGAAGGTTGTCGAGGTAGTCGGGGACCCGGTGGAACTTCTGGGTTCCGACGATCAGATCCACGTCGGGCAGCCGCTCGAGGAGGTCGGCGCCGCGGTTCTGCGCCATGCATCCCAGGATGCCGAGCACGAAGTCGGGTTCGCGCCGCTTGCGCGCGGCCGCGTACCCGGCCTTGCCGATGGCCTTCTGCTCGGCGGCGTCGCGCACGCTGCACGTGTTGAGCAGGAGGATGTCGCAGTCGTCCTCGCTCGGGACGATCCGGTATCCGCGGGCGCGAAGCATCGCCGCGACGGCCTCGCTGTCGCGCTCGTTCATCTGGCACCCGTAAGTCTTGATGTGGACCCGGTTCATCGGCGGGAGGGGCTACGTAATAGCGTGCCAAAAAGACGGTCAAACGGATTACTGGGTATGCACTTTACTCAACCAACCACAACCTGTAGTGGTATGGCGTGGCAGGCGATTACCCGGATTCGCTGAAGGAATTGGAGTCTCGCTTTGCGAGTGAAGAGGCATGTCGGGAGTACCTGTTTAGGCTGCGATGGGCCGATGGGTTTAGGTGTCCAAGGTGCGGGCACAGACAAGCTTGGAGCATGAAGCGGGGCCTGTGGCTCTGCCAGGGGTGTCGCCGGCAGGTATCGGTCACATCGGGAACGATTTTCCAAGACAGCCGACTTTCGTTGCTGACCTGGTTTTGTGCGATTTGGCACGTCACCAGCCAGAGGCACGGAGTAAGTGCGGTCGATCTGCAACGCGAGCTCAGCCTGGGCAGTTATAGGACGGCCTGGACTCTGTTGCACAAGTTGCGGCGTGCGATGGTGCGCCCAGGCCGGGACCGTCTCGACGGTGTCGTCGAGGTGGATGAGACCTACTGGGGCGGTGGCGAAGTGGGTGTTAAAGGCCGACTTACGTGCAAGGAGATCCTCGTTATGGTTGCCGCTGAGGTGGACGGCAAAGGGATCGGAAGAATACGCCTGCGCACCGCCGACGAGCTGACCAAGGCCAGTGCGAAGGCGTTTGTCACGGATATGATCGAGCCAGGCAGCACGATCCGAACCGATGGGCTGATCGTCTATGAGAACATCCCGAACTATGCACATGATCGGTCGGTGCGGGGAACCAATCCAAGGGCGGCAGCGGTACTGCTGCCAAGGGCCCATCGTGTGGCGTCCTTGTTGAAACGCTGGTTGCTGGGAACCCATCAGGGTGCGATTGGGCACAAGCAGCTCGGCCATTACCTCGACGAATTTGTGCTCCGATTTAACCGCCGAACGTCCGCTTCGCGCGGAAAGCTATTTTACCGCCTCGTTCAACAGGCTGTCGCGATGCCGCCGACCCCGTTTGACGCAATCCGCGGCCACAACCCCTAGTGGTCGGTTGAGTAAAGTGCATACCCAGTAACGGATTTGCCCCGGAGGCGGCCGGGCGGGAGGCTCCGGCACCCCCCTTGGGGGGACCGCCATGGACGCCTCAGCCGTGATCTCCCGCCTGCGCTCGCTCGGAAGCAGCCGCAACGTCGCCGGCCAGCGCCGCTTCGGCATCACCCCCCGGACGCTCCATCTGGGGGTGCCCATTCCCGAGCTGCGCCGCATCGCCCGCTCCCACCCCAACGACCACCCCCTGGCCCTCGCCCTCTGGTCGGCCAACATCCACGAGGCCAGGATACTTGCGGCCTACGTGGACGACCCCGCGCTCGTCACGGAGCGCCAGATGGACGCCTGGGCCCGCGGATTCGACTCGTGGGACGTCTGCGACCAGGTGTGCTCGAACCTGTTCGACCGCACGCCCCACGCCGTCGCAAGGGCGGCGGCCTGGAGCGCGAGGCGCCCCGAGTTCGTCAAGCGCGCCGGCTTCGCCATGATGGCCTGCCTCGCCGTCCACCGGAGGGACCTTCCGGACCGGGTCTTCCTTGGGTTCCTGCCGATCATCCGGCGGGAGGCGCATGACGGGCGAAACTTCGTCATGAAGGCGGCCAACTGGGCGCTTAGGCAGATTGGCAAGCGCAACGGCCGGCTGCGCAGGGCGGCCGTGGCCGAGGCCCTCCGGATCGCCCGGCTGGGCGCCCCGTCCGCCCGCTGGATAGCCTCGGACGCCCTCCGGGAGCTCGGAAAATGACGGCGGCAAGCCAATTCTGATCGCAACCCGCGCCGCGGTCGCTTTGCTCCAATACATGGGATTCTTTGACCGATTCGCCGGCAAGCAGCCCACTCCCGCCGCAGGTGACGCGGGCGCGACCCCGCCCGCGGGCCCCGCCGAGCCCTCCGTGTCGGGCGTGGCGCCGCGGCTCGTCGCCGCGCGGGAGAGGCTCGACGCCAAGGACCTTGCGGGGGCCCTGGCCATCTATGAGGAGGTTCTCTCGGTCGCGGGGGACCGCGCCGACGTCCTCGTCATCGTCTCGGGGGACCTCGGCTCGACGGGGAACATATCCCAGATCATCGAGCTTGTGGCCCCGCGCTACGACGCCCGCCGCCACGGACCCGCGACGGGGATCAACCTCATCCAGGCCTACCTGGCGGTGCGCGACTCGGATGCGGCGCGCCACGTCCTTGACATCCTCTTCTCCCTCGAGAAACCCGAGCTGCAGGAGCGCCTGAACGGATTCTCGAACGCCATCGCGGAGCTGATCCAGCACGGCGACGTGCAGGGGATCCCGGCCGCTCCGGCCTTTGCGGGCGCCCAGGGCGATGACGGGGCCAAGAGGCAGGCCGGCATCGCCCTCGTCACGATCAGCAGGCCCATCTGGTCATACGGCCTCGAGGCGTTCCCTGACGTGCTGCCCAAGAAGGAGGGCAAGCTGCGCCGGGTCGCCTTCGCGCAGCTCGCCCTACCCGGCGCCTACGGCGACATCGCCGCGGCGATGAGGCAGCCCGAGGACGAGCTCGGCCGATTCTCCCGCGGGATCCCCCTTTGGCTCGCCGAGACGTTCTTCTTTTCGCCGCTCTATTCGTCCGTCGCGGCGCTCGGCAACTACAACGAGTCGGACGGCTCCAGGCGTCCGGTCATATTCCCGGCGGAATGGACGGTCGAGAACCTGAAGAAGCTCGTGGAGACCACGGCGGACGGGCTCGACTACATCTTCACCGGAACGCTCAAGCGCGAGGGCGAGGAGTTCGTCCTCGGCCTGCGGGTCTGGGAGGTGAAGAAGTTCCGCGAGCGCAAGCAGATCACCGCCCGCTGGACCGCGGCCACGGCCGACTCGGAGCTGACGAAGCTGCACGAGTACGTCAGGGCGTTCATGGAATGGTCGCCCTACCCGGCCGGCGCGGCGTTGCCCTATTCCGCCCCGCCGTCGCCGGTCGCCTGGATCGACGCCCTCGCCGCGCTGCTCGGCCTGTTCCTGGTCGATAAGGGCCTCCTTCCCAAGGAGCAGCTTCCCGGCCTTTCGAGCGTGTTCGACGCGTTCGCGCCGCACGCATTCAGCCCGCCCTCGTCCTCCCTCGCCTGGATCATGCTTCGCTCGAGGGCCGCGTCGCTCGGGCTCCAGCCGAGCCTGGCCGAGGTTCTCCTGAGCTCCCACCCCGCCGTCGCGCGGGCGCGCACCCTCATCGCCTCCTGAAGGGGCGGGGCCGAGATCTGGACCGGCCGGCATGCACCGTCTCACCACCGACCTTCGCATCCGTGCGACCAGGCCCATTCCGGCCCCCTCGGTGATCGAGGGGGAGTACCCCCTTGACGACGCGGGCGCCGCCCGCATCGCGGCGTCCCGAAGGGACATCGCCGCGATCATGGCGGGGCGCGACGAGCGCGTCTTCGTCGTCGTCGGCCCGTGCTCGATTCACGACGTCGCAGCCGCCGAGGAGTACGCAGCGCTCCTCAAGGCCGCCGCGGACAGGCACGCGGGCAGGCTCGTCGTCGCCATGCGCGTGTACTTCGAGAAGCCGCGCACAGTCGTAGGCTGGAAGGGCCTGATCAACGACCCGGACCTGGACGAGACCTTCCAGACGGCCAAGGGCCTGCGCCTCGCCAGGAAGCTCATGTCGGATGTAACGGCGATGGGCCTCGCCATCGCGACGGAGTTCCTGGACGCCACGCTCGGCCAGTACTACGCGGACCTCGTGAGCTGGGGGGCGATCGGCGCGCGCACCGTGGAGAGCCAGATCCACCGCGAGCTCGCGTCGGGGCTCTCGATGCCGGTCGGCTTCAAGAACCGGACGGACGGCGACGTCAAGGTGGCGGTCGACGCCGTCCGGTCGGCGCGCCACCCGCACTGGTTTCCGTCGCTTTCCCGCGACGGGTCGCCCGCCTGCCTCCAGACGACGGGCAACGAGGACACCCACATCGTGCTGCGCGGGGGCGGCCCCGGCGGGGGCAACTACTCGGCCCAGGCCGTCCGCGCCGCGGTCGAGTCCCTGGCGGCGTGCGCGCTGCCGCCATTCGTCATGGTGGACTGCAGCCACGCGAACAGCGGGAAGGATCCGGAGCGCCAGGTCGCCGTGGCGGCCGATCTCGCCTCGCGCATTGCGGCCGGCGAACGCTCCGTCGCCGCCGTCATGATCGAGAGCAACCTTGTCGGCGGATCTCAGGACTACAAGGCTCGCCCCCTGGTGTACGGCAGGAGCGTGACGGACCCGTGCCTGTCCTGGGAGAAGACGGCACCCGTGCTCTCCGCCCTCGCGGACGCCGTCGACCTGCGCCGGTCGCGGGCCTAAAAAGGGCCCGCGCTTTCAGGCGGCCGGGGGCACGCCGGGGGCTGCTGGCGGGGCCTCCTGGGCGGCGGGCGGCGGGGCAGGCGCCTGCTGCGCCTGCGCGGCGGGCTCCCCTTCCGGCTCGTCCTTCTTCTTCGGCCGCCCCTTGCGGTGCCTGCCAGAGTGCTCCCCGTCTCCCGAAGCGTACTTGGAGACCTTGGCGTTGAGCCAGAGCTCCCCCTTGCTGTTGCGGTTGAGCCAGAAGATCTCCCCGGCATGCTCGACGAAGACGGGCTTCTCCCGGGCCTTCTCCGGGATGTGCAGGCCGCAGGCCGAGAGGGCCCCCAGGAGCTCCTCGGGCGACTTGCCGAGCTCCGAGGCCAGGCGCTCGATAGTGGCCGCAACGCCCCCGGTCCTCGTCTCCCTGAGGAGCAGCCGCACCGCGGCCAGCACGTTTCCAGGCACCGGTGCGTTCGGATCGGCGGGGGCCGGCTCGGCCGACGGCGCAGGCTGGGCCCCGGCGGCCTCCTCCGCGCGCTTCTCGCGGGCGTTGATCCAGGTGGCCCCGCGGCTGTCCTTGCTCAGCCACCAGGATTCCTCGCCGACCTGCGCGAACACCGGCGGCTCGCCGGGCGCCGCGGCTGCGGAAAGGCCCATGGCCGTGAAAGCGTCGATGAGCGCGGCCTCGCTGCACTTGAGGGCGCGGGACAGGAAGCTCATGCTGCCCGAGCCGCCGGGCTCGTGGCGGTTGCGCCTCATCAGGGGGCGGATGCGCTCAAGGAGCGCCGGCCCCTCAGGGAGCGGGCCCGCCGGGGCCGAAGGCTCCTGCCCGACCCCGTGCTTCCTTTGCCTCTTCTCCTCGGCCTGGCCCCCGGGCTCCTCGGGCTTCGCGGCCTCCTCGGGTTTCGCGGCCTCCTCGGCCCTGACCGGCGCCGCCCTGACGGTGCGGAACACCGGGCGGGTCTTCTCCTTCGTGTTGACCCAGAGCTCCCCGCGTCGGTTCACGTTCACCCAGTAGAGGTCCCCGTCGTAGTCGACGTACTTGATCTCAGCGTCCTCGTCCTCGGGAATCTCGAGACCGCATTCCTTGAGGGCGCCGATGACCTCGGCCTCCGAGAGGTCCCACTTCTTGGCGAGGTAGTCCACCCCCGCCGAGTAGCCCGGGCCCCTCTGGTTCCTGCGAAGGTGCGGGCGCATCGCCTCGAAGAAGGTCGGAAGCGCATCCTCGTCTCCGAGTTTGTCCCAGTCGTCCTCGGCCGCGTCCGTGTCGGGGGCGTCGGGGTCCGAGTCCCTCTCGGTGTCGCGCAGGCTCCTGAGGCCGTCGTGCTCGCGGCTGTCGCCCTGGGGCTGCTGGGCTTCGGCCTCGGGTCCGCCTGCCGCGCCGCCCGCCGCCTGCGCCGCGGTGGCGCTGCGAAACTTCGCCTCGAACTCCTCGCGCAGCTTGTCGGCCTCGACCTTGGCCGCCGCCGCCGCGGCGTCCCCGAGCGTCCAGTCGCGCTGGGTCGGCCTCCGGGCGAGACCGGAGAAGGCCAGGGGATTGTCCGGCTGCCCCCGAAACTCGATGATCTCCCACTCCTCCGACCCGAGTTGATTTAGAAATGACTCCAGGAGCGCGGGCGAGGCGAAGCCTCCCTTGCCGCTCGAGATTACCTTGTATTCCCAGACTGCCATAATTTGTTGCGAGGATTAGACATCCTAAATGCGGGTCCCGATGCCGAGACTAATCTTGTACGCAAACTGAGATTCCCGCCACCGGCAGGTTGATTAGTCCCCGTGAAAGTGCCCAAATCCCGGCCCGCATGCCACGCCTAGACCAGCTCCTTGCCAGCCTTGGCTACGGGTCCCGCCGCGAGGTGCGGGACTGGATCGGGGCGGGCCGGGTCTCGGTCGGGGGCAGGCCCGCGACGGATCCCGGCGCGCGGGTCGAGCCCGGCTCCGTGCTGGTTGACGGCGGGCCCCTGGACCATCCCGGCGGGCTCCTCATCCTTCTGAACAAGCCGGCGGGCCTCGTTTGCTCGCACGGCACCGCCGAGGGGCCGAGCGTCTACGGGCTGCTGCCGGAGCGCTGGCGCCGGCGCAATCCACCCGTGACCACGGTGGGGCGCCTCGACAAGGAGACGACCGGCCTGCTCCTGCTGACCGACCAGAGCGCCCTCGTCCACCGGCTGACCTCGCCCAGGCACAAGGTTCCCAAGGCGTACCGCGCCACCCTGGACCGCGAGCCCCCGGCCGAGGCTGAGGAGATTCTTGCAGGGGGCCGCCTCGTGCTCCCGGGGGAGGGCAAGCCGTGCGCCCCGGCAACGCTTCGACGTTTGGGCCCCCTTGAGATGGAGCTCGTGATCACCGAGGGACGCTTCCATCAGGTGCGCCGGATGTTTGGCGCCCTTGGGTGCGTGGTTCTAGGCCTCCACCGCGTGCGATTCGGCGACCTGGAGCTTGGAAGTCTCTTTGTCGGAGAATGGATGGAATTATCCATCAATACCTTCGACAAGACGTAGGCCCAGGAATGTCGGGGCGGCCGGTACGGGAGGCCTGTGACAAAATCGGCGGGCGGCGCTTGCAATCCAAGATGATTAGCTGCCTAATTACCCCTTTATTCATGACGACCAAAGTCCATTTCAAGGGCGCCGATGTACCCGTGGAGGCGCCAACATCCGCGTCCAGGGCACCCTCGCGCAAGGCCGCAATCGGAGTCCTCGCCGCCGTCGTTCTGGCCGTCGGCGCATTCTACGGGATAAGGCGCGGGCAGTACTTCATGGTCCACGAGGAGACCGATGACGCGCAGGTCGAGGGCCACATCAGCCCCGTCCTGCCGAGGGTCTCGGGCTACGTCGCCAAGGTGCTTGCCGACGACAACGAGAGGGTCGGCGCCGGCCAGGCCCTCGTCGAGATCGACCCGAGGGAGCTCGACCTGAGGGTCGCGGCGGCGCAGGCCGCGCTTCGCAATTCGGCCGCCGAGCGCGCGACCGCGGACGCGTCCCTCGCCAGCGCAAAGGCGGCCGCGGCCACGGCCGCCGCGAACGTCCAGACGGCCCTCGTGCGCCAGCGCAAGGCGGCGCGCGACCTCGAGCGCGACGCAAGGCTTTTCAGCACGGGCGCCATCACGGACAGCCAGCTCAGCGACACCCAGGCGGCCGCGGACACCGCGGCCGCGGTGCTTGAGTCGACGCGCCGCGAGGCGGAGGCCTCCGACGCGGCGGTCGGCGTCGCCGCGGCCAGGGTGGCCGCGGCGCAGACAAACATCGCCGAGCGCTCATCGGACCTCGACCTTGCGAGGCTGCAGCGCTCCTACGCCACGGTGACCGCGCCCATCGCGGGACTCGTTTCCCGCAAGAGCGTGGAGCCCGGCCAGTATGTCCAGGCGGGCCAGACCCTCGTTTCGATCGCCTCGGAGACCGACGTGTGGGTCGTCGCGAACTTCAAGGAGACCCAGATGGCCCGCATGAGGCCCGGCCAGCAGGTCGAGTTCGAGGCCGACAACTACCGCGGGTACGCCTTCCACGGGAAGGTCGATTCCATCTCCGGGGCGACCGGCGCGCGCTTCGCGC
>Ga0224555_1001222_pt1 | contig 36790 bp, 33 predicted proteins | sample 714S23034metaG_FD_180687 | JGI IMG/M metagenome (GOLD analysis project Ga0224555, IMG submission 180687) | Peat soil microbial communities from Stordalen Mire, Sweden - 717 S2 30-34 | ecosystem: Environmental > Terrestrial > Soil > Wetlands > Peat | place: Sweden: Norrbotten County, Stordalen... | reverse complement strand
TTCTGAGAAGGTTGCGGATGACCTTGCGAGCTGCTGGCTCTGAGCCCAGAAGGTCGATGATGTCCCCGGCAAGCACCACATCGCGGCCTTCCTCCCGTAAGGAGAGGACCACTTTTGTTTCTTTTGGGCCGAGCGTTCGCAGATTTGTTTCCATAACTCTTTTGCCCTTTTAGGGCAAATCCTTCATACGAACAAATCTCCGCCAAAAAACCTGCCGCGTCAAGACATGATTGGTTTATATTGTAAAAAAGCCTGAAAAGGGCCAATTCCGTATATAAATCAATTGATTCTCAGCGGCAGATGGAATCGAGCCCGGACGTGAGCCGCAAAGCATTGAAAACAACTTTTTTTGCTTTTTTTTGTAAATGCCCCACATTGCTGAGTACCCGTCTATAGCATCCACGAATACCGCGCTCACACCGCTCAGCAGGTGCCCCGCTACTTTTCCATCCTCCCGCCAAAACCGCCTTACCAGCATCGAGTCCAGCGATTCTGGCGTGGTGATCAATATCTCCGGCGCCGACTCCGCCCCGGCGAAATCGCTTGTCTGCGCCCCGCACCGCCAGCCAATCCGCGCCAGTGGCGCCTCCAACCGCGCCGTCAGGTCCGCCACCAGCGCCCGCGTTGGCGCCACACCCAGCACTAGCGTCCTCCGACCTCCGTGCTACCTGCACCTTTCTTTGACTTCTCTGCTTTTTCCTGACCGCTCACAATGTCTTTTTCCCCTCCGCCTTCGCCTTCGCCCATCGCACCCGGGCAGCCGCCGCAAGCTTGGCCCTCACCGCTGGACTGCTGCGACGATCCCTTCTTTTAGTCGTAAGCAGAGAAACCCCTATTCTCTGAGCGGGGCTAGGAAAATGGCTACGTCGGAATAATTCACCGAGCGGCGTTCCAAGATCGGGGCAAACAAAGCCGCCTCTGTCAGCGGGGGTCTTCATTCTGGAGGATTTGAAAAGCATAACGATATTCGGATTTATGGCGGCCCAGGCAGCAGGTGGCGCTGCATCAGCCTCCTCCGGAGGCCTCGCCCCAAAACCCCGCCCTTTGGGCGGGGATTTTTACTGGCTTTTGTTATGGGCGTGTTGCCTTTTACCTTGGCCCACCGTATTTTCCGTGCCTTCGCCAGATCGCCAGAAACGTTGGCGGATAGTCAGGTGCGCCAGCTAACCCAAAGCCGGAACCAAGGGTCAACGATATTGCAGGTTCCCTCACTGCGGTCTACGAGGTCTCTGTTAATCAGGCTGTTCATGGCCCGCTGGACGTTTGCTGCCGCCTTCAGTCCGCTGTGCTGGATGAAATCAGCCGAGAGGTATTGTACTTTGCGGCCTGGATCGGCTGCGAGCGCCTTCAGAAACTTCCGCTGATTTGCGGTCAGGGTTTCCCAAATGACGGTGAACGCGTAACTCTCCCGCTGCAGGACCGTTTCCCGAGCCTGGGTAACCTCCGTTAAGCTCACCGAGCCGCGTTATGCACGATAGAGAATGAATATTACCGCGTCAAGGTAATTCGCTAAGCATAATCCATTTCCCACGGCTGGCTCATGAAGCCTCCAAGGCGCGCGATTCCTTCGAGTTGACCAGTGCGAAGGCGCGGCGTTGGTGTTCCAAGCCCATTTCTTCATGAAAATCGGCCAAGGTGGATTTGGCCCGCTTGGAGTCTTGATTGCGCCAGTGCATGAACAGGCTCACACTGATGCGGCGGAACATTCCCAAGACCCACGCGGCATTGCGATGGCGCACGCGGCTGCGATCCTCAGCGGCGCTGACATCCAGCCGCTGGTGCAGTCCGGCTTCGATGCCCCTGTAAGCGCGTTGCGCCGCCAGCCATTGCGGGGCGCTCAAGCGTTCAGGGGCGCGGCTGGTCAGCAGATACTGGAGGTCGGGTTGGTCGCCCAAGCCCTGCCGGAGAATGATCGCGCTCTGCGCGGCGGCGGGAAAGCAGGCTTGCTCGGGGCTGATGGGCGCGGCGCAGAGGGTGCGGATTTCAGTCCGGCCCCGGTTTTTCTCCGGCCCGGTCTGCGCCCAGTGGGGCGGCAGGGGCTGGGGAGGGGGAAAAAAACTGCTCCGGGGTGGGCAGCCGCTGGGCCAGGGTTTGACGCAATTCCTTCTGGTTGGCTTTAACCGTCAACAAGAAGTCAGCCCCAGCCTCCTGCACGATTTGCCGCGCGGTGTCCCGTTGAGTGTGCAGGGCGTCGATGCCGACCAGACAGCCAGCCGCCTCGACCCGCTCCAATAACTGCCGCACGGCGGGGATTTCATTGGACTTGGTTTCGACCAATTGGCTGCCGCGATAATACTGGCTGGCGGGATGGATCAGCGTGACCACTTGGGCGCCTTGGGCGTGGCGCAAGGCTTTCCCGTCGGCAGCCAGCAAGTCCTCCTGGGGCGCTGCCCCTCGCACCTGCCTCTGCCACTCCAACAAGGCCTCTTCCAGGCGCAAGGGATCGACCGCGCACAACACCCGGCCAAAAGTGGCTTTGCTGGGGGAGGGATAGCGGCCAGTCTTGGCCTCCCGGCGCACCCCCAAGGCGCATAACTGGGCCTGGGTGAAGCGCCGGGCAAAGGCCTTCAAATCCCGATGGCCGCGCGGCGCCCCACAAAGATGAGCGCAAGCCACCATGGCCAGCGCGCTGCTCAATGGATATTTCTCCACCCGTCCGCGAAAATCCGGCACGGCGGCAAAATGAGCGCGCAAGGAACGCAATTCTCCGGCCCGAAGCGTCGGGCGCGGCGGAACCTTGCTTTCCACCACCGCCGCCAGCGCCGCCGGCAGATGTTCGACGCACAAGCTGCGCCGGGCCTTTTTCTTGAGTTCTTTGACAAACAGCGCCTTGGGCCGGTCATGTTTGACATAGTAGTCCTGCTGGCAGCGGCCATAGCCCTGGGTCGATCCCAACTGGGTCCAGCCGCTGGCTTTGTAGGCCGTGCCCTGGAACAACTGCGTGTCAACAAAGCTCTCCGCCACCCACACCGGATGACCGTAGCGGGCCTGCCAATCCCCCGCCAGCCTCGCCAGACACAGACTCATGACCCGCGTCGCCAGATTGGGATAGTGACAATGCGGCAAAACCAAGAAGCGGGCATTGTTGGCCACCAAGCCCAAACGCGCGCGCCGCTGCGCTTCCGTCCAGCCAATCCACTTCTCCCGATGACGCAGGTGTTTGGCCGCCGCGCAAAAAACCAGCAACGCCAGCCACTGGCCACGCCAAGCCGCCACGTAATAGAGCCGTTGGCCCACCGGCTTGATTCCTCCCAGATAATGATGCCGCCGGAGCAACGACTGAAAACGAGGGAGATCCTCCAGAGGGACCAACTCGACTTGGAGTTCCTCCAACACGATTCGTTCGTCGGCCTGCGGCACGTCAATAGGTTTCGACATGCCCAGAGGCTAAAAAAGTTTCAAACCGGTGTCCAGCCCAAAGCAAGCAACCTGCTGTTCCTAACAGACTTTCACTCCCTCATGAGCCAGCCGTGTCCATTTCCTTGCGCGGGAGGCTTTCGCGCCGAATAGGTTGCGTCCCCGCGACATCGATGCGACCACCATGGCTTACAAGCGTTAAAGCGGTACAACTGTCTTTTGGGCCATGATACGGAACCGTTGCGACCGGGCCACGTTTTTGCTGGGTTCCTCGTCAGGACAGCGCCCTTTGAAGGTGCTTCCCAGCCTCGGCAGCAGCCAATTTCCGCAATTGTATGTGATTATGGTTTTCGAGGTCGGGACGCCGGTTGCCGACGCGCCCGTCACGGATTAGTTCAAATCACCAGCAAATGTGGCGGCTGCGGGCGGGTAAAACTTCCTCGTGGTCCAAAAAGGGTATTATAGTGGGGGGATGGACATTTGTTGGAGAATCCGCACAGCAGCCCGGCCTGGTTGCCATCGCTGAGTTTCGTCAGGCTGGCCGCAGGAATGACACCCGCTCTTGGCGGAGATGGTGCAGGGAGCCGTGATGGCCTGGAAGAAAGGCCCTTCGCGATAATCGTCGCCACGCCCTTCTTTATGGGGATTGCAAGTGTCAAGTTTAAGATTGGGGACATGGAGGCCATGGGCAAGAATTTGGGCGGCGCCGTCTGCTTGTTCCTGGAGCCCATCCGCAACGCATCAGCCCACTCAACAAGGCCGATCCGGCTTTCACCGCGCCTCCCCGGCCCGCCTGCCCCACCGTGTCCAAAACGGAGAACTCCAAATAGCACGGGTCGCACCATCGGCAATTAAATTTCACGAATGCGAACATAATCTCTTTTGGACGGCCCCGGCTTATTTCAAAAGATCCGAGAAAGGGAGCAGAAAATCAAAATAGCCGGCCGACTCGATTTCCGGGTGCAACTCACCCTGATAAACGAGGCCCGTCCGGACCGAGAGGTCCCGCGGCAGCCGCAGCCGCCTTATTTTTTCTTTCACCTCTTTTATGACCGACTTGTCGATTTGCTTTCTAAACTTCACTTCGAACACGTAGAGCGAATGCCGCGAGCGAGCAAGAAGATCAATCTGGCAGCCGCCGCAAGAGGCCTTCCGCGGCTGATAAAACGGCCCGGCATTCAACATCGGAACGCTGGCCAATCCTGCCCGATCCAAGACCACGGCAAGATTTCCCAGGACCAGGTTTTCGAACTGCAGCCCCATCAGGCTGTCCCACCCCGGCCGAGCCTCTAGCGGCATCCATTTGAACAGCCCCTTTTCGATCGCCTGCCGCGAGGGTTCGATGTAGCGCAAATAGAACCTCAGATAGTTGTCACAGAGGCGGTAACGGACGCCGCGGGGGAGGGTTTGCCCGGTCGCTGGATCCACGGATGTTTCCCGGCTGACAAACCCGGCGGCCGCGAGGTCATCGGCCACGGAAGCTAATGTTCCGCCACGCTCCTGCCCCAGCACCTGGTTGATCTGGGAAACTGTCAACGGGCCCGCGGCCAAGGCGGCGGCCACCTTCCGGTAGGCTTCCGCGCGCCGGGAAAAGATATCATGAAAAATTTGGTCAAATTCACGAAAGAGGAGCCCGCCCGAAGTAAAACACAACCGCTGGATGTTCTGCTCCGCTGTTAGGCCGGGATCGATCTCCTCAAGGTAGCGGGGGACCCCGCCGGTCACGGCCAGCAGCTTGAGCTTCTCCGGCGCGCTCACGGTTTTCTCGCCCCAGAAGGCGTTGCAAGCAGGCAGCGAAAGAGGGGGCAGCGAAAACTCCCAAGAACAGCGGCCCACAAAGCCCGTTTGATTGAGGATGTTCTCCTGTATCCACGAACTCACTGACCCGCAGAGCACCACGATCAGGCCCTCACGCCGCGAAAATAACTGGTCCCACCCTATCTTGAAATAGCCGGCGAAATCCGGCTCGCCTGTGGCCATCCAAGAGATTTCGTCCAGCAGAAGCACGGTTCGCCCCGGCGGAAGGAGGCGGGCCAAGAGCTGAAACGCCTTCGGCCAGCTCTCCAACGGAACCTCTGGCACATGGGTTTGCTCGGCCAGTTGCGTGGCAAAAGCTTTCAGCTGATCCCCACAGCCCAGGTTTGGCCGTGGAGGCAGTCCTTCAAAGACAAGGAAATGCTGCGCCTCTTTCGCGCATTCGCGGATGAGCGTGCTCTTGCCGATGCGGCGCCGCCCCTCGCAGACTGCCAAAGAGGCCGTCTTTTTGCGCAGCATCTGGCGAAATTCTTCCTGTTCTTTCTCCCGGCCGACGAATAGGATTGGCGGGGGCGTGGTTGCTGAACCAGTTCGCCGGCTTTCGATTGGTGGTCTTCTATGTGGCCCAAATGCCGTCCGCGGAGGCAAGACAGGCCATGGGCTTCCACGAGGAGCAAAAAGGAGAGAATGTCTGGCTGGTCGTGCCGAACGATGAAGGCGTTTTCGACGGCGCGTCAGAGCGGGTCGGCATCCGCTGTGTTCACCCGGTGCAGGTATATATGGATTTGAAGGATCAGCCCGAGCGATCCACCAAAGCGGCAGAGCAACTGCGCGCAAAACTGCTGAGAAAGGACGGCCATGTGTTCGCCACCGATCCTTATTGCAGCTTCGAAAGCGCCGCCAACACCGTTGGCCAGTGGAACCGCCAGGAGCGACTGTTAAACCTGATACAGGGTATGACGCCAGCATTAACTTTAGTGCGAATCCATGGCTCAGAATATCCCAGCCTTTCGGCTACTTCCTCGATCGTCAACAACCTGTCGTTGTCGGACAACTCTTGAGCTGGCGCTAACGCATTCATAACTGCCGCTCCGGAACCCGGAGCGACAATATCATTCTATGGTTTTGGCACCCCCTTTGCGTGGCTGTTGCTATATTTTTCGTTTTTTTAGAATTCCGCTTTTCCTGCGCGGTTTGCCCGAAGCGTGGCATGCAACCACTGGCAGACCATCATCTAAGTGTTGGCCGACCAAGAAGTGCTCCTCTCGAATCCGACGGAGTCTGCGCCGGAAATGACCCTCCTTTTCCGCACCCCTATGTAGTCACCCTATCACCTTCGCGCGAAGTAGACGGCTTTTGCCTTTTGCCAGCATTTGCCACCATAGCGTTACACCCTACATTTCATTGCTTCTTGCTTCTTTTCGTTTATAACAACTCACCAACAACTTCTAAAAAAGTGGATAACTTGTAGCAGAACCATGGGGAAAAATATGCCGTTGTTATCTCATCGGGCATAACATATGCAGACTTGCTCGACCATTGATAATAAAGAACTTAGAATCTATAATCATTTGAGATTAGATTTTTTCCACCATTTTTGCCAGCAAGATGGATCCTCAGTGTGAGGGGGCTAATTAATAAGGAGCTGGCCGCCGGGCAATCGGCCGAGGTTGCTAACTGCCTTCGCTGAACGGCCTATGAATAGATGCGATATTTCCCGCCTCACCGAAGCGAGCTTTATTAGCGGGAACGTCCACTAATAGGACTACGCACCAACGGATGGCGGCAAGCAAAGTATCGGCGTGCAACGAACCCAGCGAGAGCGGTACTTCCACATCCGGGAGCCTGTTGAACCTAGGCTGACAATGTTTAGTGAACAAGGCGACATTGTCCTCATTGCCCGCCTGATTGACTCTGAATGACCGGGCCGGGTGGGGAGGATGGCGCACCCAGCCGGAGTAAAGATGCGGTTATGATTTGCGCCGGCAACTTGGCAAAGCGCGATTGGGCGTCAGCGGCGATGCGATATGAGAATTGCCACGGCCGATTGGGCTGGCATCGAACAGAATTGGCGATCCGCCAGCAAAACCGCCACAGATAAACGCAAGGGACGCTCACGACGATTGTCCAGAGCCTGGAAACTTATGCAGCAATTCGGACACGCCACCGAGGATGGCGCCGGCCTGTTCGTTCCTGAGATGCTCAAGCGGCCATCGACGGAGGGGACCACTTACTGGCGAGCCGGCTTGTTGAGCCAACCAATCAGATTCGTCAACATCGCAAAGGCGCCGAATCGTCACTGGCGATTTCCGCCGAAGTTCCTGCGCAAGTTTACGCAGCCTCTTTTTTCTCGTTCTCATCTTCCACGCGCCGCTTTGGATCTTTGCGACTTGGAGGAATTCTGGGCTTAACTCCAGCTTCGGCCCCCTCCCGCAGTAAAGTCAGAATGTCCTCCGCCTCTTGTTTATCCCAGCGGACGGGGCGCATCCACTTCCGCTCACCATTAATTTCGAGAATTCCCGTGACACACCAAGCAACAGGTTCGATCTTTCCATTCACGAACTTCAAGGAACTGCCTTCGACCGGAAATTGCATGGGCTCCTTCGGATTGGTGACGTTGTATTGCCGCGCTAGGGCGACGACGTCGGTTTTTTTTGTCAGAATATTTCGATGCAATTGGTCAGCTTCATCCAAATACATGACCGCCCACGCATGCTCGACCAGCTTAAAAACATTTGGCCCAACCTGCTTGCTACCGACGCGGCCATCAAACCGGACAAGGTGCGGGTTGGCAAGTTCACCGGCTATTTTCTCGATTTTTTGGCTTAACGCCCCGTCATCCTTAATGATATACCACGGAGGCAGTCCGATCACATAATCATCTCTCCGGCCTTTATTCTCCTCCAGGGCCATCTCCTCTTTCGACAGCTTAGCAGCCTCGAGATTCTTGTAGGCGTCCGGCATCATGCGGTAAACCCGTGCTACTGCGGCTGGAATGTTATCCGTCCGCAATTTACCTTTGTATTTTCTGTAAAACATGTTGTCGAGATTGCCCGCGTAGCCAGAGGTCGCGCCTGCGTTACGATTCGTAGCATAAAAGTAAATATCCAGACACGTGTGCCTTGGCCCGTCTTGAGCCCAACCAGCCTGATATTTAATGGGATGGTTTTTGTAGAACCGCTGAGGGTCGAGTCGTTTCTGTAAAATTGTCTTCTCTGTTATGGCATATCCGATCAGGGCGTGAAACCACGTGAGGGTTCCAGGAGCGGAATAGCGGATCCGATAACAATTTGGCGCCCCTTTTAATTCATCCGCATCGAGCCGGCCCTCTTTTCTTAGGATATTTAACATAAGGCGGGCGTTCATCGGCAGAGCTACTTCCCGGCATCCGGTCTTTCGCCTGCTGTCAACGTAGAAGATGCCCCCCGTGAGGTTGAGATAGGAGCCATTGTGTTTCTCTTCATCCCAACTGTCCACTTCCTCAGGTCGAATAGCGCCAAATAGAAGCAGTATTGTTCTGGCAGCGTGGCGCCCGCCACATTCATTCCAAGCTCCGTTCAAGAGGTTTCGCATTTCCTCTTCATCCATGATATACGGATCGGACTCGGTTTCTTCGGGATACCAGAACATGCCCTTTGCCGTAAATTCCCCTACATACTTCCCCCGAGCCCAATGCATCATTGCCGAGATTCCCGCAGCTACCATGCGTTTGGTTGCATAACCCCAAGGCCGTTCCGTCTCGGTTGCCAATTCACGAGGAATGCTCCGGTCAGGCAGAATCACCGCTCGATTCGGAATCGGATCGTCTCCTTCGCAAAAGGCCTGAACTTTGTTCTTGTCCAGCAGAACTTGCACTGGCTCGTCCCAAAAATAGAGACGGACATGCTTCAAGGCCTGTGTCAGATTTGAAACGTTGCTCTCCGACGTTTCCCTCTGATCGAGTTGGAGGTTAAGCCACTCCAAATACTTAGGGACGATCTCGCCGACTGTTATTGGCGGAAGACTTTCGTCATATCCCATTTTTTTTGCGAATTCGACTGTTCCTGCAAACGTCCAGCCTTTCGGTAACTTCGCGCTGATCGCGTCCTTTGCCGTATCCGCGGAAAGCAAATCCTGCAATTTCACGCGGCTCTTTCCTTCAGCCGCAGCCACATAATCCGCGAGGAGTTCCCCGGCCTGCTGCTTGTTATCTCGAACCGGTTTTACGACTTTCTTTACTCCATCCTTTTCCAGCGTCCCTCGAACCTGCCAGCTGACGGGTTCAATGTCGCCATTCAATATTTTGAACTTCTTGTTGCCGTTCTCACCTTCTATGGGAAACTCAAATTTAGCATCGGCAGCAACCACATTATGCTTCTTAGCGAGCTGTTCGAGTTTCTCCTTCTTGTATAAAACCTTTTGGATTTCGTTTCCGGCCTCATCGGTGTAGGTGATTTTCCACGAGAATTCGTGTAAACTGAATTGGTTGACTGGTAGTGCCATTGTGCTTTTCAGTTTGGGGTTAAAATCCTGATCTTGTGACTGGTTGTGCCATATTGAGTTTTTGTTTCGAGGGTCATTTTTCTGGCTTTGTTCAGAGATGCAATTGGTTGAATTCTAAAACGTTATCGGTTTATATGGCCGCCCTCGTTTTCCCGGCATCTTGTGAAAGGATGTTTGCATCGCCTGCATCACGGCACGTGGAATGAACCACACGTGGCGGCCCCGGCGAATGCTTGGAATCGCCTTTCGCTTTTCCTGCTCTCGCAGCCAGCGAAGACATGGACGACTTGACTCGTCCCAGAGCAATTCCAAGAGTCTTGGCGCCGTTACCAATTGTTCAAACGGATCTGGCTGGGAAGTCGTCGCGTCGTCGAGCGATTGCGACAATTCGTCTGTTTGAGCGGATTCATTCATAAGTCTTATCGAACTATAGTTTGGCGTCCATTCGACACCGAGGGCTAATGTGGGCCTACTTCCCTGGGTGATGGTAACTAAATTGAAAATATCTGATTCGAAAAGCACGCTTTGATCCAATCCCCTGTCGTAGTACTCAACTCTAGGGCGTATCAAAAATGGCTTAAGAACCTTTTTTAAGACGGACACTGCCTGAGGTTCGATCGCAGCCGGAGCGTTAATGAGCCAACCGAAAAGCTCAAAAGCGTTGATGGACGTCGTCATGCCAATGGGGCTTCCAAATCTGCTCTGATTGCGGTCCCTCGCGGATGCCAAATGGAACTCTACAACCTGCTGTGCTTTTCTTTCAGTTGCCATAATTTCTAAGACGGTTCTCCGGGGATTGCCCGCAACGGGCTAAAAGCTGGAGAATGAGGCCGGTACCCAACGCCCCGAAAAAGTACCGCATACCCGAATTGCGAAGCAGTGAAATTTTTCATCGTGATCGCTGCAGGTGAATGTTCCTTTCAGTGCTGTGGTAGATTTCTTGCGTTGGTCCTGACGTGTCCTTTTGTCCGACAAGAAGTTAGTGCGGCAGGTTTTAGGTGTTCGCAGAGCCCTTGCGAGGCAAGGTCGACTGGGCCTCCACCCGCTCAACCTCCTGGCGTGGGACCAGGTGCTTGCCATGCTTCCAGATGGTTTGGAGTACCCCGCTGCGAATATCTCGGCGAACGGACTCTTTGCAGCATTTCCATCGGGCAGCCAGTTCGCATACCGTGAAGTGCTCGTTTAGCGCTGGCAGGTCGTGGTACTCGGCCGATTTCCCATTTTCTACGCCTGACTTGTTGGTCTGCTTTGTTTTCACGAGAGTATTCTAGGCTCGTCCTTTTCGTTTTGCTTGGCGTGCGTGATCTGAAGTTGCCTGTCCTGGTGGACCGGTTATGCTGGAACCTCATCTGGAAGACAGCTTTGCTACATAAGTGGCTGATTGCCAAGTGATTGGCCCATTTTAGGCTATCCCGTCTTTGCAAAACCGTGGTTTAGGGGCAGAGGTATAGGATCTCAGGCGTTTGCTGGTACTACTACCAAGCACACCCGGTCCGCGTATCCCCAGCGCGGAAGAAGTTCGGGTGACCCGCAAAACGCTGTCATGGGGTCCGATTTTTCTGGTAGATCGTCTGGCGTCTTAACTAAACCTAAAAACGGCAGTTGAAAAAGCTGGCCAGGGTTGCGCTGTCTTGGTTTGTAACTGTTCAGGTGCCTCCGGGCAGCCAAGCCACGCCCGCCGCTAGCTTCGCGATCACTCAGCGGCGTTAAAAACTATCACCTTGGGCTGGTTATCGGCGATGCGCTTGCCGGTGCCGGGGTCAATGACCACGGCGGCAAGGGTGCCTCGGTCAGTGGCTATCTTGAGACCCCCGCTCCCCCGGCTTGATGCTGGCAAGCTCGAACTGCTGAAATCCAGCGGCGCCGGGGAGCGGTATCCCGCCAACCACGACACCTGTACCACCCCAAGTCACGGTATTGATCGTGTGGGTCATGGCGGCAATATTGCCCTCCCTATCAATGGCCACGATGGAGTCGGAGTGTTTTGGGGCGCGGTCCGTTCCTGGAACCGGGATCTGGCTGAGCAGCGGTGCCAGCGCCCGGGCATAAGCCTTTCCAAGCTGCGCCTTCGGCGAAATATCAATGCCATTGGCCGACGGGAACTTGAAAACGGCGTCGCCGAGCCGCAGGGCAAGGCGGACGACGTCAGCGATGTGAGCGAGCGCTTGGAAGGTTTCCGGGTCTTGCCAATAAGGGCCCTTTTGCTCGAGATGCAGGGCTTCGGCCACGGAGGAGATTGAGTCCTTTTACCATTTGATGTCTTCAATGAGTTGCTCCAATTGCTGTTGGACACGCTCGTCCGATGAATTCCTGAGGCTCAGGTAGAGCGACAAGGGATCCACCAGCCGGTCGTCACCGAGCAGGTGCGGATTGTAGGACCAAATTTCAATTTTCACCGCTGCGTTCTCCGCATCGTGGCAACCGGCGCAGACGCCGCGCTCCAGCAAATCTCGAAATACCGCGAGCGGAAGGGCATACGTCGGCAGACGGTCGGCGGCAATCATGGTTCGCAGGCTCAAGGCGCTCATCCCTGCGAGCAATGCCGGCTCCTCAGGTTTTGACCACTTAACCCAATGTGTTTTTTTGACGGGCGAATTCAACTGAGGTTTGACCTGCTCCCACAGAGCACGACCGGTGGCCTTAAAATCCAAAACCATTGAGCGGCCGCTTTGGACAACATCGCATATCTCGCTGGCTTCCAATTCATCCTTTACTTTCGTCATCCTCATCGGGGAGTAATGAATTTTTCGGGCAATATCCTTGAGCGAAATTCCTGCCAAAGGCCCGCGCAATAGGTGGTAAAGCACCGTGCATTGAGCGGCGGGACTCAGGGTCTCCCGACGCTTGGAATTCGGTTGTGGGAATCTCTCCCGCAAATCGATCATGCTGTTCGGGATGAACATTTGGCTGCCGGGCACAATGAATGGAATGCCCATCCGCACCATCCGATTTCTGGCGTAGGAAGGCAGAATCGGCAGAACCAGAACGACGGGTTCACCGAGCTTCAGTTTAAGGGCCTCTTCGTGCTTCCCGTATTCGCCCGGCGATCCGATTTCCCTGTCCTCCGCTTCAACCGCCAGCAGAGACTTTCTTCCAAAGAGGCGGGTGGAAAACACCGCATACCGCTCCCGCAGGAATAGCGGCAGGGCGGAACCGGCTTCTGCAGCCAAGTCCGGGCGCTCACCAGAGATTAACTCCAGATGGTTAAGCAGGCGTTCTTTGAGACTTGCCATTCTTCAATACACTAAAGGAGCACGATAAATATATCAAGTGTATCGTGCGCAATTCCAGTATTATATTGGTTTTGTGGCTTGCCTTCAAGCCAGCCACCGCCAATCCGGGAGGTTTGGTTGTAAAAATGCATCCGAGCCGCTGCCGGCTCTCTGCGCTCGCATCTGGCTTCAACGGGGCCGCCCTCAATTGAGGGCGGAATGGGCGCCCTGTTGCAGCAAGGCGGGGTCGCCCCCGGTGTGCTTCAACGGGGCCGCCCTCAATTGAGGGCGGAATGCATCGCCCGCAGGGCTATGCCGACGTTGCTGGCCACGCGCTTCAACGGGGCCGCCCTCAATTGAGGGCGGAATGCAAGGGAGATTTTAATATCGCCATTGCGGAATGGAGGCTTCAACGGGGCCGCCCTCAATTGAGGGCGGAATGCGCATCCGGTCGGCCTCTCGCTCACCATCGCCAACACGCTTCAACGGGGCCGCCCTCAATTGAGGGCGGAATGAAGGTGCAAGCCAGCGGGTTAGTCCGGCATACGCCAAGCTTCAACGGGGCCGCCCTCAATTGAGGGCGGAATGGTCACCGTGGACAACCCCGGCAACGCCAACACCACCGCTTCAACGGGGCCGCCCTCAATTGAGGGCGGAATGCGAAACGAAAGCGGTTCTCCCGCATCCCCACATTAGCTTCAACGGGGCCGCCCTCAATTGAGGGCGGAATGGCCGGATGAGGGATTGCGATCATGGTCAGTCCGGGAGCTTCAACGGGGCCGCCCTCAATTGAGGGCGGAATGTTCAACGCAAGCAGAAAGGGCAGTTGAACCTACTATGCTTCAACGGGGCCGCCCTCAATTGAGGGCGGAATGTCCAGGATTTGGGGGACAACCTGGCCGACAACGGTGTGCTTCAACGGGGCCGCCCTCAATTGAGGGCGGAATGGGCGAACAGCTGCATGTTCCTTACGATGCCTTCGTTGCTTCAACGGGGCCGCCCTCAATTGAGGGCGGAATGACCGCCGATTGAGTGCGGAAAAACGCGCTCAAAAGAGCTTCAACGGGGCCGCCCTCAATTGAGGGCGGAATGAAGAACAAGATAAAACAGGCCGGATTTTCCATTGGTGGCTTCAACGGGGCCGCCCTCAATTGAGGGCGGAATGGGGAACGAACTGCAAGTCGGTGGGAATTTCTTGTGTGCTTCAACGGGGCCGCCCTCAATTGAGGGCGGAATGAAACCGTCCGAAAACCGGACAGCTTTCCTTCACATCGCTTCAACGGGGCCGCCCTCAATTGAGGGCGGAATGGTCATGCTAGATAATGGCAGGATGAAAGAGGTTGAGCTTCAACGGGGCCGCCCTCAATTGAGGGCGGAATGGTATAACAAGAGCACCGGCTTGAACGCGTTCGAGGAGGCTTCAACGGGGCCGCCCTCAATTGAGGGCGGAATGCGCTTCCGCCAGGTTCTCGGCCAGGCGCTCCGGGCTGCTTCAACGGGGCCGCCCTCAATTGAGGGCGGAATGCAGATCGTAGAGCGCGGCCTGATTGGCGTCCCAAGCGGCTTCAACGGGGCCGCCCTCAATTGAGGGCGGAATGGCATCGCCAAGGGCGGAAGTTGGATTGACAGCCGTGGGCTTCAACGGGGCCGCCCTCAATTGAGGGCGGAATGCGGATGCCTCGGCGGTGGGTGGGTGGGTTTATAATTTGCTTCAACGGGGCCGCCCTCAATTGAGGGCGGAATGATCCCTGCCTCTGCCGTGGAAGGCAGCGGGTATTCGCTTCAACGGGGCCGCCCTCAATTGAGGGCGGAATGAACATTTTAGCCGTCACCCCGGCAGGCATCACGCTGCTTCAACGGGGCCGCCCTCAATTGAGGGCGGAATGGTTGCCCTTGTGTTTGACTTCCTGCACCAAATCGTTGCTTCAACGGGGCCGCCCTCAATTGAGGGCGGAATGCACGGAGGAAATCAACCGCCCCCTGCGGGAGAGCAATGCTTCAACGGGGCCGCCCTCAATTGAGGGCGGAATGATGCCGTGCCTATTCGGCCGCCCGGAAAGGCCAGACGCTTCAACGGGGCCGCCCTCAATTGAGGGCGGAATGCGTCTTTATGGATACAAAAGAAACGACTACTCTCCAGCTTCAACGGGGCCGCCCTCAATTGAGGGCGGAATGTCCCATTCGTCCAATCCGTCCTATCAGTCAAAATCAAGGCTTCAACGGGGCCGCCCTCAATTGAGGGCGGAATGGTTGGAGCTTGTCACGCAGGCCGAGGCGGAGACGGAGCTTCAACGGGGCCGCCCTCAATTGAGGGCGGAATGGTTGTTGGTGAGGTACAGTTGAATGGAAATTTTGTTTGCTTCAACGGGGCCGCCCTCAATTGAGGGCGGAATGGTTGCGTGTCCGTGGGCATCCCGTTTTTGGCCACGATGCTTCAACGGGGCCGCCCTCAATTGAGGGCGGAATGATCTTTCAGAAACTCTGGTTCACCTGGAACGGCACCCAGCTTCAACGGGGCCGCCCTCAATTGAGGGCGGAATGGTGCCAAAGCTTCCGTAGATTTCCACAATGAAGTCATGCTTCAACGGGGCCGCCCTCAATTGAGGGCGGAATGAACTCGACGGCGCAAAACAATTGGCCGACCAACTCGCTTCAACGGGGCCGCCCTCAATTGAGGGCGGAATGTCCCGCCCGGCTCCGCTGGAGCGTCGCCCTACCACGCGCTTCAACGGGGCCGCCCTCAATTGAGGGCGGAATGCAAAAAGTATGACAGCACAAGAATGGAAACCGGGAATGGCTTCAACGGGGCCGCCCTCAATTGAGGGCGGAATGGCATCAGTTCTTCCTCCTCCTGGCGATGGCCGATTTCGCTTCAACGGGGCCGCCCTCAATTGAGGGCGGAATGGTCGCAAGAGCAGCTGCACTACCACCACCGATAGCCGCTTCAACGGGGCCGCCCTCAATTGAGGGCGGAATGCCGGCCCTGCGACAACAATGGCTCAGCCGCCTGCAAGCTTCAACGGGGCCGCCCTCAATTGAGGGCGGAATGACACGAAGCCCCTCCCATTTGGAAGCCGCATGTCGGGCTTCAACGGGGCCGCCCTCAATTGAGGGCGGAATGTTGTGAGACCGTTACATCTAAAGGAATTCCAGAGTCGCTTCAACGGGGCCGCCCTCAATTGAGGGCGGAATGGTGAGGGTTTAGGTACTCCTCGAATTGCAGATGATGTGCTTCAACGGGGCCGCCCTCAATTGAGGGCGGAATGAGCATGGTCGGAAAAGGCCGTATGACAACCGTGTCGCTTCAACGGGGCCGCCCTCAATTGAGGGCGGAATGATGAAGAAATTGTAGCGGCAACGGTCGATGCCATCACGCTTCAACGGGGCCGCCCTCAATTGAGGGCGGAATGTATAATTGGCTGGTGGCCAACACAAGTCAAGGCGTGGCTTCAACGGGGCCGCCCTCAATTGAGGGCGGAATGGCGGGAACGCGGTAGCGGTATTTGTCCGCCATGATTTGCTTCAACGGGGCCGCCCTCAATTGAGGGCGGAATGTTCGCAGCCGATCACCTCGCCCTGGCCCGTTGCGAGGCTTCAACGGGGCCGCCCTCAATTGAGGGCGGAATGCGCAATTGTTTGGGTGGGATCAATGCAGACAGTCAAGCTTCAACGGGGCCGCCCTCAATTGAGGGCGGAATGTTCATAAATTGCAAAGTCGTCTGAACCAACGTGGAGTTGCTTCAACGGGGCCGCCCTCAATTGAGGGCGGAATGACATCGCTCGGCTTCCCATCATTCTCCAATTGTTGACGCTTCAACGGGGCCGCCCTCAATTGAGGGCGGAATGCAAATGGCCGTTGTTCAAGGAGACAACGCAACTGCACGGCTTCAACGGGGCCGCCCTCAATTGAGGGCGGAATGCTGAAAGCGGCCCGCGAGCTTGAAAGTGAACTTTTAGCTTCAACGGGGCCGCCCTCAATTGAGGGCGGAATGGATGCGCGATTTTGTCAACTGGTCAAAGAATACGTCCCGCTTCAACGGGGCCGCCCTCAATTGAGGGCGGAATGAATGTTTCTTTACACGAAACGCTGCAAAGACGAAAAGCTTCAACGGGGCCGCCCTCAATTGAGGGCGGAATGTCAAGTAACAATGGTTGACATTGCGAAGCGGTCTGAGCTTCAACGGGGCCGCCCTCAATTGAGGGCGGAATGTCGCCCATTCGGTTGCGGAGCACGCGGCCAAATTCAAGCTTCAACGGGGCCGCCCTCAATTGAGGGCGGAATGGAATTGGTTGCGCAGTCAATACAAATCCTATCCCCGCGCTTCAACGGGGCCGCCCTCAATTGAGGGCGGAATGAACGAAGCGAAGTCGAAAGCCGGGCACGGCAACTGGCTTCAACGGGGCCGCCCTCAATTGAGGGCGGAATGCTCCTTTCACCGTCACAGCCGGAGCCGTGGTCGCCTTGCTTCAACGGGGCCGCCCTCAATTGAGGGCGGAATGCCCGACAATGCCGGTGCAAGTCTGCACCATCTTACGCTTCAACGGGGCCGCCCTCAATTGAGGGCGGAATGCTGCCGTGGAGATCATGGGCCGGCCATCGGCCATCCGCTTCAACGGGGCCGCCCTCAATTGAGGGCGGAATGTACCATTCCGGTTTTGTGGACTCAGGACACAAGCAAGCTTCAACGGGGCCGCCCTCAATTGAGGGCGGAATGCACTTTTGTGACTCTTTAGAAGACACCTTATGGTTAGCTTCAACGGGGCCGCCCTCAATTGAGGGCGGAATGTGTCGAGGCGGGCTTTGTATCAAAACGCCTACCAGGAGCTTCAACGGGGCCGCCCTCAATTGAGGGCGGAATGGACCTGTAGCAAGACTAATATATAACGTAGAGGAAGCTTCAACGGGGCCGCCCTCAATTGAGGGCGGAATGCCCTCTTTTGTAACCCTTTCCGGCACAAGCTCGCAACAATTGAATTGCGATTGCCTGCGTCCCTCGCGTTAACCTTCTCTTCCTGCTGTCGATCATTCTCACACTATTTGTTCACAATCAAGCGTTTACGTCATGCGAGCACCGGCGGGGGTTTCCTCATCACCTCGCCTCTCGCGGGTTCAATTATCAAAGAACACCAAAGTCTCAAACTACATAACACGGCGCGTCCAGCTTCGTATAGGGCAGTCCCAACGCCGTAATTACCCGATCCCCTCGCCCTTCCGCCGGTCCCAGCCCAACAAATATCACCTGGTCTTCGTCGTGGTTGATAATTTCGCTCAAAGCTGTTTCCAGTTCAATCTTTTCCGATGGGTTCAAGTCGCACTCGAAAACGGAGAATTGAAGGTGGTCGCCAAAATTGCCACAGGTCTTAAACACCTTCCGCAGCCGTTTGTCGTCAGCGATATCGTAACAAACCAAGTAAGTTGTGCGCATGAGGGAACGGGGTTAGTGATTCAGGTTAAAAATTGGGACCGAGGGCAAGTCTGCCTCGTTCGTGGGAACAAGGCTGAGAGCATCTGTGAAAAGCCGATTGGCGACGGCGTCTCTGACCGGGATGAATCCATGAGCGAGGATGCTCAGGTTCCGGGCAACGAGGGGCGATTTGCTCTCGTTGGGATCTTCTTTTGTATCGAGGCCGGCGGCGAAGAAAGGATGGGCATCCGCCGAAGAGAGCGCCTTAAGAAGTATCCATGCTTCTTGCAGGCCGAGTTTGACGAAGCCGTTTTTGGCGTGCAGGAAGACTTTACTATAGAGGGGTTCGGGAATCTTTTCGAGCGGGACTCTGGCAGTGTCCGAGACCCCTGCGTTGGCGAGGTGGAACTGCGCCGTAGCCTCAATTGCGCGGTAAAGGCGTGCCGTGGCGTCGTCCCAGCGGTGCTCGTCCATGCGGCGACGGGCGTTGGCGAGGAGGTCGAGAATGAGCGCGCGGCTGGGTTGATGAGAGCCAGCGCCGAGGACGGCTTGGAGATGCGTTTGGATTTTGGCGGTGGCGACCAGAATGACCTGAGCCCGGCTGCAACCAAGGGCGGCTTCGAGGTTGTGTGTGTGTTTGGCCAGATCGCGAAATTTGTTCAGGGCCTTCTCATGCTGGAAGCGATCCCAGTCGGCGAGGGCTTCGGCGAGGTTGGTCACGGCACTGAGTTCGGCTTTACGGGCGGGATCAGTGACCCGATGGAGAGCCTGCTGCAAGGTAGTGTGGGCGGCGGCGAAGGCGTGAGTACGGAGAAGTTCAATGGATGTGTCAAGGGCTAGGAGGCCCAACGCATCAGCGGGGTTCTGGGCATGGAGGATTTGCTCCTTGCCAGAAACGACGATGCCAACGCCGTCTTTGGTACGCTCGTTGCCGCCGACGTAGGAGATGCGGGAGGACCAGCGGCCGGCAGCGAGGGTGAGCGCGGCACTCATGGCTTTGGTGCCGCCGGTGAGGTCGGCAATGACTTCGGCCCCGGAGTGATCGTGCTGCCAGGCGGCGACACGGTCGTCAAGGGGGCGGAGTTGGTTGACGATTCCGGAATAGTCTTGGTGGTCGGCGATTTCGTGGAGGTCGTAACGCCCCGCGTCGAAGTCTGGCCAGCCGGCATCACAGACTTTGGGGAGAATGTTGCGGATAACCGCGTCACGGGTCTGCGGGGTAACGATGAACACGGCGCGGGCGGGCCGCCAATGGAGAAGGCTGGCGATGATTGGCTCGGTCGCACCACCGACAGTGGCGATGAGAAGGCGGTTTGGGTTGGGTAATGAAGTATTATTCATGGAAGGGGGAATGGCACTGCAAGTCCAAAGGCGAAGTGAACCGCCTGGCGCTTTTGCGCACGGATAATCAAGGCAACGCCTTCAGGAAGGAGCTCGTCCATTGGAATGGCCCGCCCCAAAAAGGGAGGTAAACTAGAAGTGGCGAAACAAGCGCCGGGGCGCAACATTAAGAGTGGACGCTTATATATCTGTTCATTTTTGAGGCCAAAGTCAGGGCCGAGTTTACCGTACTTAACAAAGGATTCCCAAAGTCCGTCGGTTGGGTCATTAACGGCGGGTTGGAACGTGGACAACATCATGCAGCCGTTCGTTGTTGTCGGTGGCTCGTCCAGCCATGCGACAGCCTCCGGTTCGCGCAACAACTCGAACTGCCCCAGTCCTGCCGAAGTGTCGGCCCCGAATCCCGTGGCAGTAAGTTCGCGCACTAGGCGAACGAGTGTCGGAGCGAATTCATCCGTAACCCGCGCATAAACCGATAAATACGGTTGTTCGCGAGAAAGCCAAGTTTCCGAACTGGGCCACAGGCCCCCGCGTTCGGGGGTTCCTTGGGTAGCGCGGTCAAGGGTGTTGCGTAGCCGGTCCTGACCAACGAAAGCGCGGTCCGGGAGAAGGTCTTCAACCCGAAAAGAGCCGTGACTGCGGGCGCGAATGAAACTTTCTTTGGTGAGCCAACGGGCGCGTTTGACGAGTTTGCGCTGTTCGTCAGGCCAAGACTGAAGATGGGCGATGATGGGAACTGGAAACAAGTCACCCGGAAAGGCATCAGAAAGGACAAAAGGCGGTTTGCCGCGCAGAGCCGGAGCGGTAATACCATCCTCCAGCAAGTCATGTTCGCCGAGTCGAGCGACAGTCCAGCAAAGGAGGCCGGTGAGCGTATCGGCCTGCCAAGCAGTACGCCAAGCAGAGAGAAGGCGGAGTTTGAACTGAAGCAACTTCACGGTGGCTCAGATGGTGAAGTCATTTCCGTCCAACTTGAGATTGCGGAACTCGATTTCACCAGATCCCTTACTTACGCCCGACCCGATGCCAGTTCGCTGGACCCGTCGCAATGCCTCATGCACGAATTCAATCAGGGCGTTGGGGCCTGTGTGTTCTTTGCCTGAATCGTCACGAAATTTGCAAAGCACGCCGTTGTCGATGTCCCAAACCTGAAGCGCCAACTTGAAGACAAATTCTGATCCTGAGACAACGCGCTCAATCTTGCGCGGATGCATGGCGGCGCCAGTTTTGCGGTCTATGACGTTCTCGGTTTTGTTCTCAAGTTCGCCTCCCTTAGAAATCGGAGCGTCTCGAACAATTAGGCGGCTTGGACCAAGCTCGTGTTGAGCATTTTTGTGAGGTCCAAAAATGCGGCAGACCAAACAATCTTGCTTAGCGCAACCGCAAGGTTCGTGGCCATTGCCGCTAAAGCGACCTTCACGCTGCTCCATCTCAGAGCGGAGGCGCCCTTTTAAAGATGAACCCGGTATGTAAGGTTGGAGTGTGACCGGATGCTTGATGCAAGTGAGGTCGGTGCCGCCGGTTTGAAGCAGGTCGTCGCTGCCGCCGATACGGAGCCCGCTCAGGCAGGCGATTGTCCCAATGATGACATGATATTCAGTCTTTTTCATATTCTAGTTTCGTTCAGATTTTTTGAGGTGGAGTGAGCCGAAGCCCACGAGAGCTTCAAAATGCGGCAGGAACCCTTGGAGGAATTCCTTTTCGGAGTGAACAGCGGCGACATTGCGCCGGATGAAGTCGTGGAAGATCGCGGGGATTTTAGCTGGGCTTTTGCCGGCAGCGTCCGCAGCCACGGCGTCAAGCTTGCAGAATTCCGCCTCCAAGGCTGGCCAGGCGGCTTGGCGGGCGCGCAAACGAGCCTCCAATGCGCGGCAGTGCTGGAAGAAACGGCGGAGTTGGTGTTGTGTCAGTTCTGGTTGGCTGCGAGCCATAGCTTTGACAAGCGGTTCCACTTTGTCACGGCTTACGTAGTCGCGATGCAAATGGTTTTCTGGAGTAAAGTAGCCCCCCTCCAAGTAGTGCGGCCAAATGTCGCCGATGGTTTGGTGTGCAGGCCGTGATGTTTGAGATTCTTGTCGGCCGAGAGCTTGCTCGAATGGCCGATTCCCAAATGAGGATTGTCGTTCTTTATTCATGATTCGTCCTTTGCTGGTGAGCGCGTCGCTGTGAGAGCATAGCGGAGAATGGCTGGGAGGAGGCGTGTTTCGGGACGGACACCCGCATCGAAATCGGCAAGCACGGCTTCGGCCCATTGCCGCAGTTCACCCTTCGCCCCTTCCGCGTGTCGCGAAGGCAGGTTTCGACCAATGTGATAGGCAAGCCGGGCCGTCACCGGTCCAGCTTCTGGACGGATGCGAGTCTCCGCTAGGTCAAGGAACGTATGCAACCAACCGCGAGGCATGACCTTGTCGTCTTGCACCCAACGGATTAACTTTTTAGCACTGTGGCTGACAGTCTCGTGTTCATGCCACTTCCACACCTGGCCAAATGCGGCAAATTGGTCTTTTGCCGTTTCAGTGCCGGGAGCGCACTCAGATTTTGCGCGTTCCAATAATGCGTCGGCCTGTTCAACGGCATTTCGGATAGGAAAAACAGGTTTGATGACCGCCAAACCAGCACTTAGGGTGAGGCCGTCCTTTGAAAACTCGCGGGTAAATTCGCGCTGGACTTGCGATGCAAAGCTGAAGGCTATATTCCACGGGCCGATGAGCAGCAAGTCGTCGCCACCGGAAAACACCACATACAGTAAGTCCCAAGGAGACTGGTTCATCATGTTGTTCACCTTGGTGGCGAAAAAATCATCCAGACGCCTGCTGAATTGCGTCAGAGGAAGCAGATCTGTGGTGTTGTTGAGAACTTTCCGGAAAGCGAGGCCAAGATTGTCCGCGTCCATTTTGAGAATACCCAATAACGGGGCTCCGTCGGAGTAGGTAGCCAACTCTTTGAATTCAATAGGACGCCCTCCTTTATCTTGCGGGATATGACGTGCAAGTGGACGTGGTACAATTCTCGAATCGCCCGATGCGGATTGCGAACCGACCGGAAAGGCTTGCAGAGCCTCGGGAGAAAGTCCGTCGGCGGCGCTCGCGCGTAGACCGAAGCCGAGGAGGTCGAACGCCTCCTCGCCAGGAACGGCGTGTAACTCCAACCAGCGTGCGGTGGGCAGATCACGGCCTAATCGCCAATCGCCACTACATCGCTGGCAGATCTTTCGATCAATGCCGTCGTCGCTGAAAGTCTGCTGCGCTGAACGGCGGCGACACAGTTCACACGCTGGTGATATCGCCGGCAGAATCAACGTGTCGGTTTGCCAACGGCCGGAAGCTGTGGCGCAGCCAGCCCAGGGCCGCATTTTCTCTCGCTGCAACATTTGTTGTGCGCGGCCAAAAACGGCAATAGGCAACGCTCCCGGAGTCGAATCGCAAAAGATGACCGCCAGACGCAACCCACCGCATGTCTCTGTCAACAACCAGCGAGTAGCTTTATCAACCTCGGTCTTGGCCGTTACGGTACTGGCCCCCTTCAAACATGGACCGGCCAGCAAGAACTTCCCGGCTGACGAAAATACCAGTTCCCGTCGCGTCCAACCGACTGAATCGAGGATGCGGCGCGCGGCGCACTCCGCCAGCAACGAAATGGACAACGATCTTGCCCTTAACCGCCGCGCCTGCCCGCCACCCTCCGCAGCCACGTCGAACAGGTAATCCTGCAAGCCCGAAAGATCACCGAGGATGAGTGTTTGGTTAAGATTCATTCAGAGACTGATGCGTCGGAGTTTGTGGTGCGGTAGTGCGCTTCATCTCGTCAATAATGGAATGTACTCGGCAATTTCACCGGTCAGGGTTTTTGCCAGGAGACGCGCCTGCAATTCAAGCGCCCGACGATAACTGACTTTGTAATCGAATAATGGATGAGTGATCAGCGAACTCATGCGCTGCTCATACATCTGGAAAAAGCGTTTGCGCCCAGGTGCGGTGAGATTCACCGCTTGACCAGCTCGAACGAAATCCTTTTCCGTGATGACGCGGTTGTTGATGCAACTCAACACGGTGGACTCCGCCACCAGGGGCCTCATTTCTTCCATCAAATCCAACCCTAATGCCGGCCGCCCAAAACGCGGTTGATGGTAAAAGCCTATGTATGGATCGAAGCCAACGGCCAGGGCCGCGAGCGTGCAATCTTTGCTCAACATGCTGTACGCCAGGGAAAGCATCGCGTTGACGGGGTCGGTCGGCGGCCGGCGGTTGCGATTGGTGAAGTTGAAATTGAATGCGAGCTGTTTGGGATCTTTGCCAGGCATTTCGAGGCCGGGCAGATCGTCTTCAACTTTGACCATGCCGCTGAACTGCTGAAAATATTGGCTCGCCGCGGCCCCCTCGATGCCAAGAAGCTCTTCGATTGACGCCGCCGCCAGCGCATCCTCGGATGCCCGCTTGAGTTTCATGATGATTGGCTCCGGTGGCTCCAGGTGGTTGCGCATGAGCAGCGTGCGGTGGTTGCGGATTTTTCCATGAACAAATTGTCTGGCCAGCGAAAGGCAGGTCGCCTCATCTCGTGCCAGCCGAAATTGCTCCATCCGCAAGAACACGTTCTTCAAGGAGTGGCCGCGCGTGATGCCGTAAAACCAGCCGCCCATCGAAAAGTAGGTGATCGGAATTTCCTGGTCGCAAAGCGATTGGATGGCCTGAGTGGAGATTTGGATGTTTCCGAACAGCGCCACATGTGAAAGATCGCGCATCCGCACCTCCTCGATCACCCTATCTTTTTCTTTGACCGTCAACACCTCGTCTTTGCATCCGACACGATAACCTTGGGTGTTCAGATACAGGGGGCGAGTGTCGTCGCGGGCGGCGATCAATCTCCGGGGAGGCTCACCCGCCACGGCCGATTTATCCCCTGATGCAGACGGGTTCTCCTGCGCGGTCGCCTCAACGGCCAACGGAGTTTGCGCCAGCATTCGTGTTTCGTCCGGCAGACACACCGGCGCGAGCGAACAACGCACGCACTTCGGTGAATTGACCAATGGCGCCGGAATTGGACCGGTGATAACCCGCTTGGCTTCCGCAATATTTTGCAGAATCCAGCTTTCCAGTTCGGGAGTGATTGGCAGGCGAACGCGCTGCTTTGTGGCACGATAATAAATGACGCCCTCGTTGCAGGTGTAACCGTTATCACGCAGGATCAGCGCTTGCAATCCAAGCTGCATCTTGTCGGTGTCCCATAATTCGTTTGCTTCTTCTCCCTCTTTGGGCGCACCCGCCTTGTAGTCAACCGGGCAGACTTCCGACGCCGTGAATAAATCTTCTTTCTCCGTCTTGGATTCAACCAGGTCCATTTTCGCCACGACGCCCAATCGCTCGGAACCCATCTGCACGGAGCGCGAATGAATTGTTTCGGGTTCCGCGTTTTGCGTTTCTGCCTCTTTGGTTGGAGCCTCAACGGTCGCCGCTGGCTCATCCTGCGTCGTCTTCTTCGCTTTCTTCTTGGCCGCAGGCAAAGCACCGCTGCCCGAATCAACTCGCTTATGAATGGCATCGCCCCGCAAGGTATCCACACTTTCAACGAATACCCCTTCCACAAATTCGTAATAGAACAGCCGCTGACAATAAACGAACTCGTTTAACATCCGCGCGGGAATCTGTTGCGGTTCATTCTCGTGGCGAGAGGGCGATGGTGGGGGCTGCGGCATTGCGGGCGCTGGAGTTTCGACCGCAGGTTGTGCCACGCCGGCCAGTCGTGACTCAACGGCCTCTATCCGCAAGACAATCTTCACCTGTTTCGGCTCGCCGGTTTTCTGAGGTGCCTCCCGTTCGCCGCCCAATCTGGCCCCGCCTGCACTAGGCGAAAGCCCCCTCGGCGTCGGTGACGATTCCGGTTCCCTCAAACGATTTTCGGACGAAGCTGATGGGTCTTGGTCGTTCATATCTTTGATTGATTGCAGACGGACTCTTCGAAGTCGCCTTGGGCGGGTTGCGCGGTCCCCCCATCCTTGATCGGCAGAAACAGGCCAAGACCGAAGTGGGAACCGTAGCCGAAAGCGAGTGGGCCGTTGACGGGTTCGGGAAATGTGATGATGAAAGCGTTGCCAGAACTGTTGCCGCGATTGCCGCCGCCGTCGTGCCGGATGGTCTGGAATTGCAGTGAGCGGAGGTGTCGGTTGCCAAATTGAAACGGGCGCTCGCGTTCGTCGCATTGCTTAATGGTGGCGGCAATGCCTGGCGGATGGAGGGCGAGAAGGCGGAGCAGGTCATGCGCGCCAGAGCCAACCTGCCAGCCGCTGGCGTCCATCTTCGGACGCCCATCGCGGAAGGTTTTGGCGTGGCGAGTAGGAACGAAAGGCGTGAGCGAGCGCCAAACTCTGGCTTTTCCGAAAAGCGCACAGTCTTTGAAATCGCCGGGCTGGCCGATGCCATGTAGCACGAGACGAATATCGTGGCCGCCGTGGCCCCAGACTTTGTTCAGCCTGCGCAGCGCAAGGCAGGCGCCCTCGTCGAATTCCATCGGTGCCCAAATGGTGATATGCGTTATCGCGTCGCGCAGGCCGTTGGCTTCGCAGAAAATGTGGGCGTGGCGGTGGTCGGTGCGTGGTTTCCCATCATCACCTAAGCCAGTGAACACGGTGGCGCGGCCTTTGCCGTGATCGGACCATTTGCAGAGTGCGTCATGCACGCGAGCGGCGACGGAGACCGCTTGAGTGATGCTCGGCGCGACGGTGCTCACCACGGCGTAACGTGCCACGGTTGGCAATGCTTTGCTTTGCCGAGGACGCGGCTTGGTGGCCGGCGCGAAGGCATTTTCCGGACGCGTGTAGTTTACGAATTGCGCACCGGGCGGAAGATTCCATCCGGCGGCTTGCAGTTCACCCGTGTCGGCGTGAAGCGCTTTGAACAAATCAGGCGGGACGATGGATTCTTCAGGCACATCCTCCGCTTTAGCTTTCTTGCCGGTTTTCTTTTTGCTGCCGGCCGATGGCTGCTTGTAAGTCTTGAGAAACTCCTCCCGCCATTTCAGATAGGCATCTGGACTCATCGGCGCGAGCAGGCGGACGAGTTCGGTTTTCTCAGGCAGCTTTGCGTCATTGTCCAGCGGCGTGGCATTGGGTTCAATCGCCGAGATGCCTTCCAGCACGCGGGCTTCGACGAGGCTTTCCGCGCGTCCGAAGTAGCCGAGTCGTCCGGCGAGCGTTTGCAACGCGGCGAGTTGCTGGGGTGGCAAAGCCATGTCCCACGCAACGAGTACGGCGTCGCGTTCCGAAATCTGAACGAAGGTGTCGAAGACCTTGGTGGTCTTCTCATTCTTGCCCTCGTTGTATGGCATGTAGTGCCGTGTGTGCGCGGTGGTGGCGCGAGGCAGGCGAAAGACCGGCGACTGGCTCGCCAGCGCATCGGCGAGTGCGCGGATAGTAAGCTCAGAAATCTCTTCGTCTCTACGCGCTTTCAAATACCACGTCGCAATCAACGCACGAACGATGCGCCACGGCGAGGGCGGCCATTCGACCGCGCCTTCGTTCACATGACGACCCCACGGCGTCGCGTGATAACGCCCGGCAGGGAAACGCAATTCGAGAACGGTCATGGTTATTCCTCGAAGGTGAGGTCGGTAGCTGACGGATTTGCGAAACCGCCCGCCGCCTTTTTAATGAGTCCGGGCAATTCCTTTTCCAACTCATCGAGCGACGGCATCACCAACTTAGCGGGACGCTGGACGGTAAGTTCGCCGACCATTTCCAAATCACACGCCGTCCGCAATCGCAGGCCGTCACGCAACAAACGTTGGATTTTGAAAAGTGCGATGGTGATGAGCATCGCTTCGACATCTGCACCGAGACCGAAGCCGCGAATCAGCGCGAGGTCGAGATTGAAAAACGCGGTAATGCTTCCGCAATATTCGTCGCGGTGGAAAGGGACGTTGCTGAAGCCCTTCGCAGTGTCGCCAGAAGGGTTTACCGCATCATTCTTCACGCCGCCGCTTGCGGCGATGGTCACGCCTTCGGCTTCGATAAAAGCGGTGAGTGCGCGTGGCAGGCGCATCCGGCCGCCAGCGATTTCCTTTTTAGCAAGGAAGACGCCATGCAGCAGTGCGTTGGTGTCATATTTCAAAAGGGTGGCGGTGAGCTTTCTAATATCCACAATACCCTTTTCGGCGATGGCGAGTTCCTTTTGGATCGTTGCAAGGAAGGCTTTGTCCTTACCTTCGAGTATATACGGGCTGTTTAGCCGGTGGGCTTCGAGCACGGAATTCGTGAGCGGTTTGCCGGCTTTGTCTTTCACTTTTACGACGGGCAATCCCTTGAGTGGCGTCACCCAATCATCGGCAACGGTATCCCAGCAAACGGTTTCAAGCCGGTTGGCCATGCTTTGGGCGGACTCCACAAGAAGCATCTTTTTTGTTCGCCCTTCGCTGTCAAGGGCATCGTAGGTGGCTGCGCCGAGGTCGGGGAAGCCGGTGGGTTGAAAGCGCGTGCCCTGGATCGGCTTGAGAGCCGCCTTGAGGAGCAAACGCGGTTGGTCTTTGAGTGCGGTGAGGTTCATGTGTTTTATGTTTTTGATAGTTGAAGAATGCTGCATTCGAGCGGACAGAAATCCTGTGGGGCGATGGGAAAAAGCATCGCCGCCGCCGTGCGCCGGGCAATGTCACCGCTCACGGGCAGGTCTTTGACGAGCGGCGCTTTTCCCGATCCGCGCAACCGGCGGGCGGCTAGTTCTGAGGCGGCTTGGCCATCGCTATTCATGGCGCGTTGGAGAATCGCGGGCACGAGTGGGATAGCGTCATCCATCCCGTCGTAGGGACGGAAGCAAAGCCGCAGCATGGCGTAGAACGATGACGGAATCGCTTCCTGCACACCGCGAAATTCCGACGGCAACGGTTTCACCTTTTGCCAATCGAGCAGACTCAAACCCCAGATGAGATCTGCAAGCAAATCATCGTTCGTGCGACCCTCAATGAAAGCAGTGATGTCGTCAAGGTGCGCGAACCGTTTCGATTCATCCGGCCAACCTTTCGCACCCGACTGCCCTACGCGCATGACGCGCCGCGCGAGAATGGCGTTGAGCGCGTCAGTCAAATCACCGCCGTGCCAGGCCACGTCATTGCCGGCTGTGTCGTCCCAACTAACCCAAGAGCGTTCCTTGTTTGCCGTGATGCCGACCGGTTCGAGATGCTGCCGAAACCAAAGTGTTTCTTTTCCGAGCCACGCGCTCATTCCGGCAACGGATTGAGCAAGGCGGAATTCCGGAGAGTCATCGTCCGCATCGTCAAGCCAGCGTTCTTTCAAGCCATGCAGAGGCCGCAGATATGCGCCAGCAGTCCATTTGAAACTTCGAGCCAGCGCCCGCTCGGTTGCACCGCACGCGGCGATGAGCGATTGCAGGCTGGAACAAGAATCATCGCGGCACAGTTCAATAATACGAAGCTCAAGCTGGTTCAGAGCGCGGGCGACTGAAGCAGGCGGCTCAGGGTTGGCGCGCGCCCCGGCTTTTTGCCGCAGGCGGTCATACCATTGCTCGATGTCGGCAAGCAGGTCCGCTCGTGCGTTGCGTCGCACGATGACGCGCTCCAGCGGCGTGGCGAAATAGGCAAGGCCGTTGCGGACTTGAAAACCGTAACGCTGAAACGACGTGATGCCGCGATCCACGCCGAGCGTCACGGCGGCTTGCGCGAAATCCACGCCGCTACGCGCTGGGCACCCCCGCACCTGTGCGCGGCCTTCGCTGAAAATCGCGCGTAACTCGGCGAGTGTGGTCGGCTTGTCCCAAAGCGGCATCCACATTTCGCACCGTGCCTCGACTTCATCAGTCTCCGCCGCGCTCGCATAGCCGACGCCAGCCTGCCGCACGCAGAAGGGATATACGAGTGCTCCGCCGTCTGCGCTCTCCAGGCGTTTCACCGACGCGGCGGCGAAAAGGAGCGCGCCTTCAATCATCAGAATGAAATCCCACGGATTCACTGCTGACGCCGCATCGAAGCCCGAAGTCGCATTCGCGCCGCCCGCCGCACTTGGGAAGAATTGGCCGACTGGTGCTCTGGTCGCAAGTCCCGGAGCCGCGCTCCCAAAAAGCGCCGCCCGCAGCCAGCGAGCAGATTCTGCTGTCGGCTCACCCGTGGCCGGGTCCATCACCTCGGTGATACGTTGCATGAAGTTGTTTGTGAACTCTAGCCGTCCGTCGTTGCCGCCCGTGCCGAGAAGAGGCGGAAACTTCGCGCCGTCCTGACCGAGCACGAACACAGCGTCGAGCCAATCGAGCGCGTCTTCGCGAAAGGAGTTTCGGCAGCTTTGAAGCAAGAGTGTTTTCGCTTCGCCGTCCGGCTTTGCTTTCAAGGCCAGTCGATTCAATTCCTTTCGGGCTGCCGCTATTCCTGCTCGATAAGCCTCTAGGCGCGTTGCGTTGCTTTTTTCAATCGCAGACAACGCCTCGTCGTTGTCTTTCGGGAAAAAGCCGCTGCCGCCATTCCACGGCGCGAGCACGGAAGTTGGTCGGTATCTGTGCGTGAAAAACTCCGTGAGAGCCGAAGCGTCCGCCGAGAAGTGAAGCGACAAATAGTCGTTCAGCCACGAACCGCAAGCGGTCGCTTCAACTTGTTCGGATACAAGCCGAAGGACGCCCAGCGCCTTCAAATAGTGAGCGAGCGGGATAGGAGCACAGCCGTAAAGAGTGATGGCGGGCATGGTGTCAGGTTGTTGTTTCACGCGAAGCACGGGCATCAGCGGCGCGCAGCAGAGTTTCGAGAAACGCCAGGCGGAAAGGACCGAGGCGGTCGCGCAGGGCGACAGTGCGGGCGAGCCATGAAGGGCTTATTTCTTTACTCTCGCCTCGCGATCCTTCGCCCATTTTCATGAAGCTGAGGTCAAGGGTGGTTTCAGGGATGGCGAAGCCATCGAACTGGACGGCGGGCAATTTGTCGCCATGCCAGATGCCGCGAGCGAAAAGACGCTCGGCGTCCTGCGGGTCGCCCTTTTCCTCCGGCAGCGAGCGGATTGAGAGGCGGACTTTACCATGATGCGCAACGATAATGTAAGCGATGAGGTCGCGTTCAACAGCATCAGCGGGGCCTTTCAACAACCAAGCGAGAGCAGAGGCAAGTTCATGGCGAAAGCCGTAGCGGTTGCATTTGCCGTTCTTGTTTTCCGATTTCGCCCAAAGTGTGTCTTGGCGTGAAACGTCGTTGCTGACAAGCATAGCCTGAAACTCGTCGTGCGCCTTTCCGATGTCGTGCCACAGCGCGGCGGTGTGGAGCGGCGCGGCGTCTGCTTCGCTGATGGAAAGTGCAGCGGCGATGGCCGTCATCTCGCTGACGACTTTCGCAGTGTGCTCTGCAAGCGACTGCCACTTGTGTTCAAAGGTGAGGCGATTGCCAGCGTATTTGGGAAGCTCGCCGTCCTTCGGAGGATGGGGCGTGGGTTTGTCCTTCGGGTCGCCAGTCCAACCAGTGGCGTCACTGTATCCACCGCTTTTCACGTCCACGAGATAAACGACACCGGGCCGGGCAATTTTGGATTCTTCCCATTCCTCGGAAAGCGGATTCCAGCGCCACACTCGGGGCTTTTTGCCGAGAAACTTCACGGCGTCACCGATGGAGACGCGGCAAAGTTCATCACGATGAGGCGGAGGCTCTTTATCCGTCGGCTCATCTTCCTCGACGCTACGCCAAAAAAACTGCACGTCGTTGTCGTCGCCATCGCGAATGTAGCGAGAGACATCAAGGTCTTGGCCGCAAATATCGGGGGTGGTGTCGAACAAATCCACCAGGTCGCGGCGGCGGATGACGGGGCGGATGACGTTTTCCTCCGCAACGGTCACTTCACGCAACGCCTGCGGACTGGCATTTTTGAGCGGCGTAATGGCGGCGCGCGCCTCATTTAGTTCCGTTTCCGAATAGGGCCGGAGCAAGTCGTCTTTGTCGTCCTTGGGTTGGATATCCACCCACAAGACTTCCGCATCAGGAATGTTCGCGCGCCGATTGCAGCGCCCAATGCGCTGCACAAGCGAGGACCACGGCGCGAGTTCGGTAATGAGCAGCCGCGCGGAAACATCCACACCCGCCTCGACGGCTTGCGTCGCGATGACAATGCGGTCGCCGTCGCCGAACAAGATGGCTTCGTGGCGTTGACGGTCGGGCCGACGGAAACGGGAATGAATCAGCGCCACCTTTACTTTTGACGGGTCGCACAAAGGTTTTTTCCCACCAACCAGAGCGTCATAAACCTCCCGCGCCCGCGCGACCCGATTGAGGACAACAAGCGTGAGTGTGCCGGTTTGGTGGCGCTCTTTGACGAGCTTGGCAAGTTGCCCAGCGTAATCTTTCGTTGCGGAATTGAGCGTGAGCGGAGCAGGCGCGTCTTCAAGTGTCCGATCCTGAATTGCATGAGATCACTTTAAATCGCGCCAAAGTGGAACCCGTCCCTTCGTCGTTTCTCGGCGTGGTCTTATTGTTCTACCAGAACGACTTGTGGACTGCGAGCACGAAAATCAGGGTTTGCAGCATTATTCAAAGTGATGCTGATTTGCCGCCCAATCCATGGATTGTTTGAGCGATTCAGTTTGAGGTGTTGGCTGCCGGGGGCAGGAGCATTGCCACCGCGAAGCATTTAGCGGAACGGTGGAAGGAGCGGAATGACCGCAGCCAACGTCCCAACGGAAGCGTCGCGCAAATGCGCGGCCTTAAACCGAAACGAGCGCACGCGGAGCAAAGTGGTCGAACGGGCATCAGGGTGCAATCACGGCGCGGAGCGCGCGCTGGTTCCGGAGGATTCTGGTCGCGGCAATCCGCGCCGAACGGCTCTTTTATGACCGCGCGGTGGATGATCTAAATGCCATCATAAAGTTTCCGCCGCTGCGATCCATTCAAATTCGCTTAGAAACTCAGGATAGTTCGCCTTCAAAAAGCGGATCACTTTCACGTTCTCCAACAGTTTTTTCGTGTATCCCTTCACCACCGTCAGATTCAGCATGTTCTCCCCAAATGCTTCGTCGATTGCCTTGAAATCCTTTTCCAATGACTCCATCTCCTGCTCCATGCGCGCGATTTCTTCCCGCGATAACCCCTCCTTGACTTTCGGGGTTTCAGCATCGACCAGTTGGTCTCGCGACGTGCCCAGGTATAGCGCCTCGGCATATCCCGATGCGAAAATGTTCGCATTCACCATCAACTCAGCCATTTCAATTTGCCGAACGCCCGTCACTTTTTTTAGAAACCGAAGGGCTTTGGGGCTAATCGGCTTGTCCTTCAGCATGTCGGCCGCTTCGGCATGAATACCGTCCAATAGATTCATGGATGCACGCACCGCGCTCAACGGCATGTCGAGGGCCGCAGCAATTCTCTCCGGCTTTACCCCGTTTTGCACGGCTTTGACAATCATTTTGTGCTCTTGGATGGGTTGCAATCGACTGATCCGGGCGTTATAGGTAAAACTCTCGTCATCGGTTGCGATAATACAGTCCGCTTCTGTCATACCCAACTCCTTTAAGGCGCTATGACGAAGATGCCCGTCGAGGAGCATGTAGGTGCCAGATTTATCCCGCTGCGGGTGGATTGCCAGCGGTTCGATCAGCCCCACCTCTTTGATAGAGGTTAGAATCCTTTTGTACCGGCTGATTGTTTTGTGCGGATTTTTCATCCGGCGCAGAGGTAAAATCAGATCAAGCGACACCTTGATCGTTTTCATCTCGAACGCCACTTTGGCAGCACTCATGCGGCCTCCTCATGTTTGTGGGACGTTTTCGTCCATAGGTATTTTGGCATGGTGAACAAAGCTTCGGCCCTCAGCAAATTGACAAAGTTTTCGTCCCCAACCAGCTTGTCGAACGCCTTCACCAAAAACAGAAGCTTCTCTTCGCATAATTTCGCTTTCCGTACCTGGAGTTTTTGGCGCTGACACTCGCGCCTGTAAATGCTCACCATGCTGTCGGCGCTGGCCTGGCTGTCTCGATCTCCTCGAACCCGGGTTTTTCCGAGAAAACGTCGCTGCTCGATAATGCGTTTCACTACCCGAATCGAAATATGGTTCAGTTTTTTGCTTTCGAGTCCCTTGAGCATTTCCCGCTGCATTTCCACGTCTTCGGTTTTCGCAATGTCGATGGCGACCCAAATTGGAATTTTGCCGTTCAGCGCCTCAGTGATAAGCCTCTCTTCTCCGGCCCGCTTTAGCGTCATCAAATTGCTGACGTACGAATCAGAAATTCCCAACTTTTTGCCAATATCGCCATTGTTGTAACCGGCGGCTTTCAACCGCTCGATTTCGCGCAACAAGTCTGCCGGCACCGGAAATCGCCGAGCCGCATTCTCTACCAAACTCCGCAGCAACCGCTCTTCCTTGCTCACCTCGACTACAATCGCCGGAATTTCTTTGTAGCCCAAGCCCATGCAAGCTTCAATTCTTCCCTGGCCGCAGACCAGATCATAACCCGGCTCGTTTCCTTCATCCGCCGAACGGCGGCTCACCTGAATCGGCTTTTTCAGCCCAAGTTTTTTAATGCTATCCACAATCACCTCAAATTTTGCTTTGTTCCGAAGTCTCGGATTGATGATGCGAATGTGGTCGATTGGAATCATTTGTATGTCGTCGTTCATGCAGTCTCCTGTAGTTTTGTGCGTTGAGCCATCCCGAAGAGATATTCCAGCGTGTCAAATCGATACGCGTCCAGGTAAATGCCGTTCTCCTCCCCAACATGCAGGTTTTCCCAAGTCATATCAATCGCTGGCAACAGGTAAAAGTCTCGGATTCCGGCATTGGCGGCGTCCATCCGCACCGCCACGGTAATGTCCGGCTTTAACCCGTCATCCAGTCGAACCAGCCATCGCGAAGACCCGGCGGGCGTCGTGCAGTGCCGGCAAAGGACAATAGAAACGCGGAGTTCATCATTCAGATGAACAATCTCGTGTTTTTCGTCCCACCGCGCCACCGCGCCGAGTTCCTCGATTTGGCGGACCACCCGTGCCACTAACACTGGATGTTCTTGGCGGAGGCGACGGTTCACCTGTATAAAATCATAATCAATGCCGGGATCGTAGCCGATTAACTTGTAAGCGGAGACCAAACTACCGAAACGAGACCGAAACGCTGATGCGGAAGGAAGGTCGTCGGCCTCGTCGATCAGTATGCCGCAGATGCGACCGTGTTTGTTGAGCACGCCGCGCAATTTCTCCAGCATTTCATTATCCGAAAGCTTCCGGCTCCTAGCTAAAATGATGCCTTGGGCCGTGTGAAAAAGGCTGGATTCCACAATGCCCTCAAACTTGCCGTCGCCACGAATCCACTTTTCTTGAGGGTTTGCCACATGCTTGAGTTTCAATTTGAATGAAGTGCGATGATACACGTTGTTGCCGATGTATTTTTCGTTGGTGAGCACCTGATGAATAGTGGCACGATTCCACGCGCGCCCAAAGTCAGTGAGCACTCCCTGGGCATTCAGCGCCTTGGCGATTTCCGATTCGCTTTTTCCTTCATTAACAAACGCCTGATAAATCCACCGAACAATTTTAATTTCCTCCTCCGGCCCCGGAATCAAGATCACCCGGTCGGTTTGAAGGCTTTTGTGTTCCCCCATTTTGAGCACGGCTTTTTGCTGGCCGCTCTGGTCAATCAGTACGCGTCGAAGGCCGAATCCGGCAGTTCCGCCCTGTTTGAACCCCATTTGGATCAACCGGCAGGCACCTTGGAATACTTTGGATGAAAGCTCGCGGCTGTATTCACCAGCCATCGTCCGTTTCATGGTTTTCATGACCGAGGACATCGGGCTGCCGTCATTTTCAAATTGCTCCGCGCAATAATGCACCGAAACTCCGGCCCGGCGGCAGATGTATTCGTAATACGCGCTTTCGTCCGAGTCCTGGAACCGTCCCCATCGGCTGACATCATAGACCAAAATTGCGGAAAAATTGATGCCCCCGGATTGGACATCCTTGATCATTTGGGCCAACGAATCGCGCCCCTGTATGTTCAAACCGCTTTTCCCCTCATCCGAGTAAATTTTTACAATCTCAAAGCCACGGCGCTTGGCATATTCCCGAACTACATCCATCTGGTTGCTGGTGGAGTATTGTTGATGCTCAGTGGACATTCTCACGTATGCCACCGCGTTTCCGGGAGGAAGTTTTGCATTGGCCGCGCTCATGGCAAATAAGGCCCCTTTCCGCCTTCGGTTGTCGGGGAATCCGGCCTGTTATCCCGTTTAAGATGCGGGGCGCAATAATGCACCGAAACCCCGGCCAGGCGGCAGATGTATTCGTAATAGGCGCTTTCATCGGCGTCCTGGAATCGTCCCCATCGGCTGACATCGTACAGGAGAACAAATGAGAAATTGATGTGCCCGTTCTGAACATCCCGAATCAACTGAGTCAAAGATTCGCGGTTTTGGACATTCAGCCCGCTCTTGCCTTCGTCAACATATTCTTTGACGATCTGCAATCCACATCGTTTGGCATACTTCCGAATTGCATCCACCTGGTTGCTGATTGAGTCCTGTTGCGGCTTCGTTGCTATTCTCACGTAACTTGCGGCACGGGTAAACGGCAAGTTCTTTTGTTTCTTCCTCATACGAAATAAAGCTCATTGCCACGAGCGCCGACGGCAAAATCGCGACTTCTTCGCTCCCTGATTTTAACTCGGACGCCCTCAAGGGCGCGTCGTTTATCGCTCAAAGCTGATTCAAGAGTCGTTTTCATTAACGCGGACAGATTTCCACGCGTTGGCTTTCAGGGAAATACATAAGTTGTGTGGAGCCGCGTCAGTGCGTCGGCGGCCTGTTGGAGTACGGAGAATGGCAGCGATAACGACCAAACAGGGTGACGCCGAATTGGCCCACCAGTGTCGCTGTAATTTTTTCAAGATCACCGAAAGTTGTGGCCATGACCTTCCACCATCCAGTGGCGTCCGAATGAGGCGGCGACCGCGAGACCACGGACCTGATGATGCGGTCAATCCGTGGAAGCCAGTCTGAAAAGCGGTTCCAGTACTGTTTCAAAAGTTGGAGCCACGAAAGTGCGTTGGTGCTGAGGGTTCCGCCAAAAAAGTCGTTTATTGTGATATTCAAAACCAGCCGGTACGGTTGTACGAATGAAGGAAGGACACTGACCGTTTTGCCGCAGCGACAACATCGAAACCGCCGCACTATAATGCGCAGGACACGGCTTTTCGGATTGGTAACATTGCGGGAATAATAGCCCAGCGCCTTTAGGGCAACCGTCGCACCACAATGAGGGCACTTACATGGCGGCTCGACACTCTGATGGAAGCTTGTG
>Ga0224555_1001221_pt1 | contig 36816 bp, 26 predicted proteins | sample 714S23034metaG_FD_180687 | JGI IMG/M metagenome (GOLD analysis project Ga0224555, IMG submission 180687) | Peat soil microbial communities from Stordalen Mire, Sweden - 717 S2 30-34 | ecosystem: Environmental > Terrestrial > Soil > Wetlands > Peat | place: Sweden: Norrbotten County, Stordalen... | reverse complement strand
ATATTTCCTGAATTTTCAAGCACATAGTCGGCGAGGTGGGCTTTTTCGGCGTCGGGAATCTGGTGGGTCAGGCGGAGGCGGGCATCGGCTTCGATTGCTGGGCGGCCGGCTGGGGACGGGCTGATGCGGGCTGCGTAGCGGGCGATTTTTTGCTCGTCGGGGGCGGTGACCACGATGACGCGATCGATACGGCGGCGCCAGTTGGACAGTACAGAATCGCTTTCGCCTCGGGCGCGGGCATCGCGGACTACTTCAAAGATCAGCGCCGACTCGACTATGGCTACGGCGGCTGGGTTGCGTGCGAAGATTTCTTCCATCCAGTGCTGCTGGGCGGCGATTACCGCGGGATGCACGATGGCGTTCAGATCGTTGAGACGGCCTCCTTCAAAGGCCAGCTTGGCGAGGCGGGCGCGGTTTAGGGTGGCATCGGGGTTGAGCACTTCCGGGCCGAATGCGCGCACGATTTGGGAATAGACTTGCTGGCCGGGCTCCATCATCTTGCGGCCTAACTCGTCGGATTCGATGACCTGGGCGCCGAGGTTGCGCAGGAATCCAGCGACGGTGCTCTTGCCGCTGCCCAGGCCGCCGGTTAGTCCTACTCTCAGCATGGTCTTGAAAACTCCCAATCAAGTTTGCTTCTGTACATTGGCATTCCCTCAGGGGCTAAAGCCCCGCATTATTGGGGCGTATTTGCGGCACGACTAAAGTCGTGCCCTTTCAAAGCAAACATCTGAAAAATTAACGACGTGTTGAAACTTTAAACCTAGATTCCTCGCCGCATTTTGGCGGCGCGCACGGTGTTGGACATGAGCATGGCGATAGTGAGCGGCCCTACGCCGCCGGGGACAGGGGTATACGCGCTGGAGAGCTCGAAGGCTTTGGGGTGGACGTCGCCCACTATCGTGGAACCGCGCTTGGCGAAGGCGGCTTCGCGGCTGGCGTTACCGGCAAAGTAGCGGTTTAAATCCTCACGGGTGGTGAGGCGGTTGATGCCTACATCGATGATGGTTGCGCCGGGCTTTACCATCTCCGGGGTGATGAAGCCGGGACGGCCGATGGCAGCTACCAGAATATCGGCCTGGCGGGTGATCTCGGCGAGGTTTTGGGTTTTGGAATGGCAGATGGTTACAGTCGCGTTCTGATGGAGGAGCAGCATGGAAACGGGCTTGCCTACAATATCGCTGCGGCCTACTACTACCGCATGACGGCCGCTGATGGGGATGCCGCTGCGCTTCAGTACTTCTATGATTCCTGCCGGGGTACAGGGGGCTAGCGACGGACGGCCAGCTTGCAATCGGCCTGCGTTTACGGGGTTGAAGCCGTCTACGTCTTTGGCTGGGGTGACGGCGTCGAGCAGGGCTTTGGTATCGACGTGGGCGGGAAGCGGCAACTGGATAAGGATGCCGTCGATCTCGTCGCGGGCGTTGAGGCTGGCTAAGAGGTCGAGCATTTCGGCGGTGGTGACGGACTGGGGCGGGGTGATGAGGTCGCTGAAGATGCCGAGATCGGCGCAGGTTTGCACCTTGCTGCGGACGTAAATCTCCGAGGCGGCTACGCTGCCGACCAGCACCGCCGCGAGGCCGGGACGGATGCCCTGGGCGGCGAGTTGCTTTACCTCTTCGGCAACTTCCTTCTTGATTTCGGCGGCGATGGCCACGCCATCGAGAATTTTTGGCATTCTGCGCTCCACATATCCATCGTATCGTTTCCCGGCTGGGCTGGGAGTGCCCGCAGGGGCTAAAGCCCTCTCTCCTCTCGATTGCTGCTGCGGCACGGCTGAAGCCGTGCCCTTTCAAAGCCAGATTATGAATCAGACTCGACTCAACGCTCGCATCACTGTGACTTGTGATTAGGCTCACATACAGCCCAGCACCACGCTCCGTAGGGTCAAGGCTGCTAGAAGTGTTTTAGATCACATTTTGGTTTGATTCGCGGGTTTTCGTAGCTGGGGCATTACGGAGATAGAGCTTGATGAGTGGATTCAAGGATACAGGGCATCTTTTCCGGTTTGCGGGGCTGTTTGTGCTCGCCTTTCTGGTGTTTCTGGTGGTACGCCACTACATTGTGCCGAAAAGCTTTGGGGAGTATGGGCACTATCGCGGGGCGGCTATGGGCGAAATTGCCGCGCGTCCGGCGAAATTTGCCGGGCACGAGAGCTGCGAGGGGTGCCACTCGGACGTTCAAGAGGTAAAGATGAAAGGCAAGCATGCGCACGTGAACTGCGAGGCCTGCCACGGCGCGCTGATTGAGCGTATGCCTGCCGCGCCGCAGCCTGCGCCGAGCCTTTACCGGCGCTTGATTGCATTGGTTACTCCACCGATGCCGGTTGAGAGCCCGTTTGTACGTCATGCCGACGATCCGGGATCGGTGATTCCTCCACTGCCGGATACGGCTGTGCTGTGCGTCCGATGCCACACGGCCAGCGCAGCCAAGCCGAAGGGGTTTCCGCAGGTTGTGCCGGCTGACCACTCCCAGGGACTAGCCTGCGGGAGCTGCCACAAGCCGCACGATCCGGGCATGAATGCGGGAGGTGCAAAGTGAATATAAACCGGCGTCAAATGATGATTCTTTTACCCGCGGCGGCAGTTGCATGGAAATACGTTCTGGCCGGAACCCCGGAGAGCGCGCCCAACTACAAGATGAGCGATCACTGGTGGGGAATGTTGATCGACGTCTCCAAGTGCATTGGCTGCGGTAACTGCGTGCGCGCCTGCCAGACGGAGAACGACGTGCCGGACGGGTTCTTCCGCACCTGGGTGGAGCGCTACCACAGGTCGGACTGGCGCATGACCAATCCCAAGATTATTACGGCCAATCCGCTGGTAGATCCCGATGTGATCTCGCCCGACGGCGGCAAGGAAGGATTCCCAGTGGCCACGGATGAGAGCGGGGAGTATTTCTTCGTTCCCAAGATGTGCAACCACTGCTCGGATTCGCCTTGTACGCAAGTGTGCCCGGTGGGCGCAACGTTCATCAGCCCGGACGGCGTGGTGCTGGTGGACCCGACTTATTGCCTGGGCTGCGCCTATTGCGTGCAGGCCTGCCCATACGGTTGCCGTTACGTTCATCCGGAGAAGAAAGTGGCGGATAAGTGCACGCTCTGTTACCACCGGATAACCAAGGGGCTTACCACCGCGTGCTGCGAGGCCTGCCCGACCGGTGCGCGCCAACTGGCCGACTTGAAAGACCCCAATGACCCGATCCACGAGTTTCTGAAGACGCACAGCGTGCAGGTGTTGAAGCCGCAGATGTCGACCGGCGCGAAGGCCTTCTATAACGACCTGGATGGATCGGTGCGGTAGGAACAGCAGGGAATAGGGAATAGGGAATAGGGACTAGGGACTAAGGGACTAGGGACTAAGGGACTAAGCAGCTAGGAGCTGATTTTATGAACGGCGTTGAAGGCTACATGTATCCCAACGAAATCACACTCTACTGGAGTGTGCTGATCGTTTTGTATCCCTATATTACGGGGCTTGTGGCGGGCGCATTCATTCTGGCGTCGCTGGAGCGGGTGTTCCGCGTGGAGGCGGTGAAGCCGACTTACCGGCTGGCGCTGCTGACGGCTCTCGCCTTCCTGCTGGTTGCGCCCCTGCCGCTGGTTTTGCATCTGGGCCACCCGTTCCGCTCTCCAGAGATGTACTTCACTCCGCACAGCACTTCGGCCATGGCCATGTTCGGCTATGTATATATGTGGTATTTGATGGCCGTGCTGGTATTCGAGATATGGCTTGATTACCGGCGCGAGATCGTGCTGCTGTCGCAATCGAGCAAGGGCCTGCTGCGCCTTGTATACCGGATCATGACGCTCGGCTCGACCAACATCAGCAAGCAGTCGCTGGCCATCGACGAGCGGGTGGGCTGGATCGTGACCTTAATCGGCATTCCATCCGCTTTTCTGCTGCACGGATACGTGGGGTTCATCTTTGGGTCGATCAAGGCAAATCCGTGGTGGTCGTCGCCGCTGATGCCGGTGGTATTCATCTTTTCCGCCATGGTTTCGGGGATTGCCGGGGTGATGCTGCTTTACATGGCGTTCACCAAGCTGCACAAGGAAAAGATCGATATGCGCTGCGTGGACACCATCGCCATGTATATGTTCTATATCTTCGTGATCGACTTCAGCCTGGAGATGCTGGACCTGGTGCACAGAATCTACGAGGCCGATGAATCGTTCCGCAGCCTGGATTTCATGGTGCACACCAAGCTCTACTTTTCGCAGATCGTCGTCCAGATATGCCTGGGGACAGTCCTTCCGTTGCTTTTGCTTTTCATTACGCAGATCGTGAAGCTGCCGGAGATTGCACGCAAGTATATGTACTCCATCTCCGGGTGCCTGGCCCTGATCGGCATCTTTGCCATGCGCTGGAATGTGGTGATCGGCGGGCAGTTGTTCAGCAAGAGCTTTCTCGGCTACACAACCTACAAGATGGCCCTGGTGACGCGCGAAGGGCTGCTGGTGGCGATTGGGTTGCTTCTGCTTCCGCTGCTTTTTTTGTGGGTGCTGATGAAGCTGCTGCCGCCGTGGGCTGAGAAAAGTGCGCACGGGACTGTGGCGGCGAACTGAGCGCAATCTAGTACGGCGACCGCGTTGTTTCGTGGTTTCCCAGGTCCCCAAGAGCGAGGGACCTGGGGCACCCAGATTCGTGGACGGGATTGCGAAATCACGAAGTCTCGGTACTAGATCGGGTGGAAATTATGGATGGTCTTCCCGACGCCTTAGAACGGCTCACGGCACGCCTGGAAACACTGGAGCGGCGGGTTTACGTTCTGGAACATCCTTCCGAAGCGTCCTGTCCGATTCCCGCGATCCGGCAAAATATTTCGACGGCGGTGAAGGACGCGGAAGTGCCCACCAGTGCGCCGGCGAGTGGAATCTTCTCTGTGCTTGGCAGGGCGATGCTGGGCATGGCCGGGGCTTACCTGCTGCGGGCTATGGCGGAGGCGAGCTTGCTGCCCAGGCCGGCGGTTGCGGCTCTCGCCATTGTTTACGCGATTCTTTGGCTGGTATGGGCGACGCGTGTGCCCGCCGGGGCGTGGTTCGCGAGCATCACCTATGCCTGTACCTCCGCCTTGATCCTGGCTCCCATGCTGTGGGAACTTACGCTGCGCTTCAAGGTATTGCCGGTTGCGGTGACCGCCGGCGTGCTGGGCCTGTTTGTGATTGCGGCCTCGGCTTTGGCGTGGAAGAGTAACGTCAAGTCGGTATTCTGGATAACCAATATTACGGCGGCCGCGGTCGCACTGACGCTCTCTATCGCCACGCGCGAGCTGACGCCGTTTATTGCGGCGCTACTGCTGATGGTTCTTCTCTGCGAGTACGCTGCGGGACGAAGCCGGGAATTGGGCGTTCGACCCTTGGTGGCGCTGGCTGCCGATCTGAGCGTTTGGGCTCTGATCTATATCTATGCGAGCTCTCCGAGCACGCGACCGGATTATCCGGTGATTGGGACGGCAGCATTGCTTGCACCGGGATTTGTTTTGTTCCTGATCTATGGAATTAGCGTGATCTTCAAGACTGCGGTGAGCAGGAAGACGATTACGGTCTTCGAGACGGTGGAGGCGATGATTGCGTTTCTGCTTGCGGCTTGCGGCTGGCTTTATTTTGGGCCTCACGGCGGCGCAACTGGTTTGGGAGTCTTCTGCCTGGTTTTGTCGGCTGCGGGTTATGCGGCGGTTTTTGCGATCTTCGACCGCGGAGGCTTCACAGAACGGCGCAATACCGTTGTGTTTGCCTGCTGGAGCGCGGCGCTTTTTCTGGCCGGCGGATGGTTGTGCCTGCCGCCGTTGGGTCTGGCGGTATGCCTGGGCGCGGGCGCCATCTTATCAACTGTGCTGGGCGTTCGGCTGAAGCGGCTGACTCTTGAGATTCACGGCGTGATTTTTCTTGTGGCGGCCGCGGCGGTCTGCGGAGTGCTGGAGTATGTTGTTTGCTCGCTTGCGGGGACTCTGCCTGGAGCGCCTGGGTGGGGCGTCTGCTTTGTCGCGGTTTGCGCGGCAGTTTGCTATGCGGCCGGGAGCGCCGGACAGGGAGAATCGTGGATGCGGCGGATTCTTTCAATTGTTTCCGCATCGGTGGCGATTGGCGCCGTGGCGGCGATGCTGGTGGAGGGCCTGATGGGGCTGACTGCGCTGAGCATCATTCCTGGACCCCAGCATCTTGCTTTCCTTCGCACTTTGACCCTGTGCGCGGCGGCTTTGGGGCTGGCCTTCTGCGGTTCGCATTGGCGGCGTAGGGAATTGACTGGGATGGGGTACGGGCTGCTGGCGCTGGTGGCGGTGAAACTGGTTTTTGAAGATTTGCGGCTTGGGCATCTGGAGTTTATAGCTGCTTCTATATTTTTGTTTGCGGTTACGTTGATTGCGGTTCATCCGATTGCGCGGATGGGACAGAAGACGTAAGACACGGCTTCGGCTTACGTGGGGTGGAGGTCTCAGAATCGAAACCTCCACCCCGGACCTGGGGCAACCGGCGGACGGAGCAGGGGCCTTATTCTGCGAGGCACGAAGGAAAAGCCCGCGGCTTAAGCCGTTTTCCTTGCCAACCTGCGTTCAGTGGCCTGAAGGCCACTGCTCCCTCCGGCGAGCCATACTCCAGGCAGAATGAATAGGAGCCGGCGAATTGCGCCGGTAATCAGCGGTAGATCTGCGGGTCGTAGCGGCGCGGAGGCCGAATAATCTCTGGGTAGCGCGCTTCCGCGTTCCGCAACTTGAGTTTGCTGATGTGGACTTCGTATTCGGCTCCGGGCAGTAATGATTCGAGCACGAAGGTCTCCGTGCTTCCGGAGCTGAGCTCGCGATAACGGTAGACGCCTACATCACCCTCGCTGGTTTCAGTGCCGCCGGAGGGCGCGTTGAGGAAGTGCTGCGCATCGGCTACTGTATGTGCGGAGTGGGTCTCGCCTTCGGTGAGGCTCTCGGCTGCGTAGGAGCGGACCAGCTTGGTCCAATAGCGAGCGAGAAGATCGGTATCGGCAAAGAGGTCGGCCCAGACGATCTCTCCGCGGACGGCTACTACTACGCCGACGGCGTGCTCCTGGCGAAGCTGGGCAAGGACCTGGTCGCGCGACTTCATGAGCGGGGCTACGGCTTCATCCACCTTTTCGCTGACGGCAGAGTCCTGCATCGCCTGGGCATAGCTGGTGGTGCCGAGGGTGCGGGGATAAACCGATCCCGATCCAACAATCATATTTCCGCCCACGGAAGGAACAGCAGGTACAACCATGGGAGCAGCCGCCATCTCCATCTGGGAGATGCTTCCCCTTACCGAGTCCCAAACCTGCTGCTGGTCTTTGGCGACCATGGCCTTTTGGCGGACGGAGGGTTGCACCATGAAGCTGTGGGAGGGCATCTTTGCCGACGCGCCGAAGGAAGACGAGCTTCCAGTCCATCGGCCCGGCTCGATGCAGAAGACTCCGAGATCGATGGGATCGGCGTTGGCGGAAACGATGCGGTCTTTGGCGATGATGCGATCCTGCTTGCCTCCGGTTACGATTTCGCCGGCCAGCAGAAGGAGTGGCTTATCGGAGTGGTTGACGAGGACCAGAGTATTGACTTCGTCGCCGCGCACGTTCTCGTCAGGATAATCAGGAGCGCCGCGAAAACGGTCATCGTGGTAAGGCGGAACGCCGACGCTTCCCCTGTGCCGCACGAGGCCGCGCGCTTTTCCTGCTTCGGTTACTTCAACGTCTCCGCTCTTGATGCCCTCGTCAAGGGTGATAAACGGGGTTGCGCCGGGAGATTTTCCAGCTGCCCGGACGACTGGAAAGAGCAGCAGATTGCCGCTCTCGATGGGAGCAAGCACGCGGTACGGACCATTTTCAGCATCCTGCGGTCCGCCGGCTGCTTTTACTGTACTTTCGTGAACAAACGCAACAAGAGCCAGCAGCATTGCGCCCACCAGCCCGAACCTGAACAAATTCTTCATCGCTCTCCTCCGCCGGGGAAAGATCGCCGGCCTTTGACTCTGGAACGCAGGTGCAGCGGTTTCTTGCAGAGATTTTTTAGAGTATCTTGAGGGCGTGGGGATAACGCCTACCCAATCCGTTGAAAACACAGCCGGGGCGGTGATTCCGGCGGTTGCGGTTGGGCTGGACGCTCAGTTGCTTGCGGAACTTTGGAGTGAGAGCGAGGCGGGCGGCTGGGGGCTGGAGCAGGGCGAGTTCAACGAGATTCTGGTTCGCGTGGGAACGGAGCGGAACTACGGGCTGGGTGCGTTGGAGATTGCTTCACGGCGGCAACAGGCGGAGTTTTTTCGCGGGCTGAGGCTGGGCGATCTGGTGCTGGCGCGGGCTTGCGCCAACGGGAACGAGCGCGGCTGGGAGCGGTTTGTTGCACTTTACCGGCAGACGCTGCTGCGCGCCGCGATTGCGATTACCGGCAGCGAAACGCTGGGCAGCGAACTGGCCGATCAGCTCTATGCGGAGCTTTACGGGCTGACGGAGCGGGATGGAAAGCGGCGCTGCCCGCTCGATTCCTACCGGGGAAGAGGATCGCTGATGGGCTGGCTGCGGACTACGCTGGCACAGCGATTTGTGGATCATCACCGCCGCAGCCACAGGGAGCAGCCGCTGGAGGAATTTGACGTGCCGGCTCCCGAACCGGAAAAACTTACGGTCGAGCTTACGGCGCTGGGGAATGCGATTGAAGAGGCTCTGCGGCGGCAGGATGCGGAGGAGCGGTTTCTGCTGGCTGCCTACTATCTTGATGGGAGGACGTTGCTGGAGATTGCCAAGGCGCTGGGCGTGCATGAAGCGACGATCAGCCGCAGATTAAGGCGCGTGACCGACGGCTTGAGGAAGCAGGTTCTCAAAAATCTGCAAGACGCCGGCCTGAGCAGGCGGGCTGCTGAAGAGGCTTTGGGGGCCGATCCGCGCGACCTTGATCTGAATCTCAAGAAACTGCTGCAATATTCGCAAGCGGAAGCGTTCCAAGAGAAGGCTGCATCATGAATTCAACCACCCAACTCGACTTTCATCCCGACGCGGAGAGCCTGAACGCTTTTGCGGAGCAGGCTCTGCCGGAGCGGGAGCGCGGGCAGATGGTGGCCCATCTTGCCGTGTGCAGCCGCTGCCGGCAGGTGATTTTTCTTGCCCGGCAGGCAGCTGAGGAGATGGAAACGGCTGCGGCTGCTCATTCCGCGGGGAGAAGCGGCACATGGTTCAGAGATTGGCGGCTGGCTTGGATTCCGGCAGTTGCGCTTGCGTCGGCATTCGCACTGGCTGTCCTGGTTCACGTCCGGCATGTGCAACCTGGTACGGAGATGGCCAGGGTTACGCCTCAATCTGTTCCGCAAGTGGAGGGGAGCGCAACGAAACCTGCCGCGAAAGAGCAGGTATTTGCGGAAAAAGCGCATGCACCGGTTTCCCATGCAGTGGAGAAGCTACCGGAAATCAAGACTGAATATGCACCGACTGGCGCGGCCTACGTTCCGGCTCCGGCAGAGACTGTGCCTCCGCCGGCAGTCGTAGGCGAGACAGTTACCGTTACGTCAGCGCAGCCGCTATTGCAGACGTCGAATGCATCGGTTGCGCAAAGCCCGCAGATGGAACCAACAGAACAAGCGCCAGTACCCACAGCGAGCATGCCCCAACGCGTAACCGGTTCGTATTCGAGCAATTCCGCGGCTGTCTACGCACCCCAGGCGAAAATGGATGAGATGGAGGCACGCGCACGAACCAGCCAAAAAGCGCAGGCCAGGTATGCCGGCTCGGGCGGAACTTCAGCGATGCAATATAAAAAGGAAGCTGCGCCGCACAGCAGTTTCGATGCCGGCGGACTCATGCCTGTGATCCAGTTTGAAGCTGCTCCCAGGTCGATCACCGCACAACTGCCCAGCGGATTGAATATTGTTTCCAGCGTGACGGCGCAAAATCGCAGGCTGGCAATCGACGATGCAGGAGCGCTGTTTCTTAGCAGGGACTCAGGAAGCCACTGGGAATCTGTTGCCCTGCAGTGGACTGGACGGGCTGTTGTTGTGAGCGTTCTCCCATCTTCGAACGGAAGATCATACGTTGCTGCTCCCATCAACGGGGCGACGGCAGCACCAGCTGCGCAGCCCGAGGTCTTCGAGTTGCGGAATGATAAAAATCAAACCTGGGTGAGCACGGACGGAGTGATCTGGACGGCGCGATAAGCCGTAGAGGATTTTTGATTCGGTCGGTTTGATTGGGCTGGCGGTCCCTCCGGGGGCTAAGCAGGCAGCGGAAAAACTCCGACTATGGAGCGTGAATCCAGAAGTTGAACACGCAGTGGCTAGAGCAGTTTTCGTGAAGGCTTAGAGTGAGCGTGGACCGGGAGGTCCACGCTACAGCCGGCCGGGAGGCCGGCGCTATCAATTCTTGCCGGGAGCGGTGATCTTCGGGCCAGTAGAGAATCTCCCTAAACTTATAGGCGAAACGCTCAATGACCGATTCCTGGGCACATGCGGTTCCTCCTCATGAAAAGCAGCTCTCCTGCCGAAATAGGCAGTACAGGGGATGCCAACGCGCGGGTTGATTGTGCCGGACTGGAGAAGCGGCCCGGGGGGCTCGGTTTTGGGCATTTGTGCCTTAGTTTTGGGCATCCGCGCCTTTATCAAGGGAGATATTTAGATGGACCATAGCGCGAGGGAGCGTCCGGAAGTGGAGAGCATGAGCTGGACCCATCTGCGCCTTCCGCCGTTTCCTCAGGTCGCAATCCGGGTATTGCAGTTAGCGAACAAGGAAAACGTGCAGTTGCACCAGATGAGCAACCTGATCTCCTCCGATATGGCCTTTGCCAGCGAGGTGTTGACCATCGCGAATTCGCTTTTGTACGCGCCGCGGTTCCCGGCCAGCAGCATTCTTCAGGCAATCGCTGTATTGGGGATCAATAATCTGCAGGGAATGTGTCTGACCGTGGCTGCGAGAACTTATATGGGCAATGCGCTGAACCAACCGGCCATGCAGGTTCTTTGGCGCCATAACCTGGCCTGTGCACTGATTGCAGAGCAATTGGCCTCTGCCGGATTCTTGGACAAGGACATTGCGTATACCTCGGGCATGCTGCATGATATTGGGCGATTGGCGCTGGCCACCGTGCGCCCCAAGGAATACTCCGCGCTTTTGCAGACGCATAAAGGATCGGGCGAGAGCATCCTTGAGCCGGAACGGAATCTGTTTGGCATGGATCATTGCGGAATCGGGCACCATCTCATCTCGGATTGGAAACTGCCTCCCGACCTTGAAGCGGTTGTCCTGGAGCATCATCTATCGCGGAAGAAGGAAAGCGAGTGGGATCTGGCTGAACTGATCAAGATGAGTTGCAAAATGGCCGACTCGGCCGGCTTTCCAGCGTTCGAGGGTTGCGATGCCATGCCCTATGCAGATTTACTGGGCGAACTCCCGACGCGGGAACGTCGTCTGTTTCCTCCTGAAGTTGAAGCTCTGTCCATTGATGTTGCCGACAAGATTCAGGCGATTGGGATCGCCTGAGGCAACCGGCGAGGGAACCATTCAAGAGGCATTCGAGCAAAAACGCGATTCACGTATCTGGAACTATCAATCTAAAGTACTGATTTACTTAAGTTATGAGTCCCTTCTAATGGGAACTGTATCTTGCTTCTGAGCCAACTTATGCCTGGCAACGAGCGCCATAAGTGATTGACATCACACCATGGCGACGAAGATTGCAGTAGGAATTGTCTTATAGCCTGGCGCTCGCTGCCGACGATAGGCTCAGCGGAGACCCCTTGTGAATTCAATGCACAGCGCAAGCCGGCGGGATTTTATAAAGGGCGCGCTTATGGGCGCTGCGGTTCTGGGCGCAGGCGGCACGGAACGGCTGGCGGCGGAACAGGGAGCGGCGAAATCAAAAGTTGTGATCGCGCGCGATCCATTGTTGCGCGGCGCCGGATCAGCGCCAAACTCCAGTATTGACTCAAGGCGGATGCTGGCGCTTCTCGATCGCGCCGTGCAGGCGCTCTTCGATCGGGATCATGCGATTGAGGCCTGGAAGATGCTGGTCAAGCCGGGCGAATTGGTGGGATTGAAGGTGAATACGTTGGGAGGGCGCGGAATCTCAAGCAACCTTCAACTCGTGGAAGCGATTTGCGAGCGGCTGCAGGAGGCGGGGATCGCAGCGAACGCTATCGTGGTGTGGGACCGCGAGACGGAAGAACTGGAGCGGGCCGGGTTCCATATCGCGACGGACGGGAACGGAGTGCAGTGCTTCGGCACCGACCGGGTGGATTACGAGCAGGAGCTGGTTGCGTATGGCAGCGTGGGCAGCCGGCTGTCGAAGATACTTACTCAGCGCTCGAATTTGCTGATTAATATTCCGGTGCTGAAAGATCATGACGGCGCCGGAGTAACCATCGCTTTGAAAAATATGTATGGAGTTATTCATAACCCGAATAAGTACCATCCCAACGGATGCAATCCCTATATTGCGGACCTGAATATGCTGCCGGAGATTCGGACGCGGATGCGACTGACGATCTGCGATGCGACGACGGCGATGTACGATGGCGGCCCGGGATTCAAGCCGGAACATAGCTGGCACTACAACGGCTTGCTGGTTTCGCAGGATCCGGTTGCGCTCGACTATACGGGCTGGCAGATCATCGAGCGCAAGCGGGCGGAAAAAGGACTGAAGACGCTGGAAGGCGAGGAGCGGGCGCCACACTATATTGCAACCGCAGCCGACAAAGAACATCGGCTGGGCACGAACGATCCGAAACGCATCTCGACGGTTGAAGTTTAGTTGAGAGCGTGAGTGGGAGGTTCGATATGTTTTGTGAATTAGAGATGCGTGAAGGTGAAGGTTTTGGATTCGGCAGTGAACGAAGTCCGTTCAATCGACGCTCGTTTTTGAAGTGTGCGCTGGCTTCTGGGGCGGCGCTGGGGCTGAGCGAATTTGCTGAGCCGGCGGGTGCGATTTCTTCCGCGGCCGATCTGCAGAGGCAGGACGATTCGCAATTTGTCGTGGAAGCGAAGTTTTACCAGAAGCAGCAGAACAAGAAGATCAAATGCAAGCTGTGCCCGCGCGAGTGCGTGGTGGGCGACAAGGAGCGCGGCTATTGCGGCGTGCGCGAGAATCGCGGAGGAACTTACTACACACTGGTTCACTCGCGGGTGTGCGCGGCGCACGTCGATCCCGTGGAGAAAAAGCCGCTCTTCCACTATCTGCCGGGGACGGTTGCTTTCTCGATTGCCACGGCGGGTTGCAATGTGAACTGCAAATTCTGCCAGAACTGGGATATTTCGCAGTCGCGGCCGGAGCAGATTCCCGCCGAGTATGCGCCGCCCAAACGGGTGGCCGAGATGGCGAAGCAATATGACTGCCCGACGATTGCCTATACCTACAGCGAACCGGTGATCTTCGCGGAGTTTCTGATGGATGTGGCCGATGCAGGGCACGAAGCGGGCGTGCGCAGCATTGTGGTTTCAAATGGCTATATGCAGGAGGAGTCGCTGAAGGCGGCCTACGGAAAGATGGATGCAGTGAAGATCGATCTGAAGGCCTTCAGCGAGAAGTACTACAGGGACGTGGTGACGGGCCAGTTGAAACCGGTGCTGGAGTCGCTGGTTACGCTCAAAAAGATGGGCAAGTGGACGGAGATTGTTTATCTGGTGCTGCCGGGGATGAACGACGGCGACGAGGAGTTGCGCGGACTGGCGCAGTGGGTCAAGAATAATTTGGGAACGGATGTGCCGCTGCATTTTACGCAGTTTCATCCGCAGTACCTGCTGAAGAATCTGCCCATTACGCCGGTGCCTACGCTGGAACGCGCCAAGGCGATTGCCGATGCGGAGGGGCTGCATTACGTTTACATTGGAAATGTGCCGGGGCATCCGGCGCAGAACACTTATTGCCCGCAATGCCGCAAAATGGTGGTGGAACGTGTGGGGTTTACGGCGAGCGAGATGCTGATCCGCAAGGGTCGTTGTCCGTTCTGCCAGCACCCGATCCCAGGCGTCTGGCACGCGTGAGGAGGTTTGGCAAATGAAGTTCATGAGGAGTAGCAAAATGTATTGGGTGGCAGCTCAAGTTGTCGCGCTTATGGGGATTGCTCCATTGCAGCATGTCCGCGCCGGAGATCAGCAAGATCAACAGAAGGTGAGACCTGCGGGGGTTGCGGGCAGTTTTTATCCGGCCGACCCCAAAGAACTCACGGACATGATCGACGAGATGCTGGCGAAGGTATCGCAGCCGCCGATTACAGATACCATTTTGTCGGTGGTGGCGCCGCATGCGGGTTATCCGTACTCCGGGCCAGTGGCTGCTTACACTTACTCGGCGTTGAAGGGACGGAAGTATTCGCGCGTGGTGGTGATTGCGCCGTCGCATCACGTGGCCTTCGACTTTACCTCGGTCTACGACGGCGATGCTTACGCGACGCCGCTGGGAAATGTGCCGGTGGATAAAGACTTTGCGGCGAAGCTGGTGAAGATGAGCTCGACCATTAAGTTTTCCGGTGAGGGGCACGATGCTACTTCGGCTGGCGCCGAACATGCCATCGAGGTGGAGTTGCCGTGGCTGCAACGGGTGCTGGGCAATTTTGAGGTGGTGCCTATCGTGATGGGGGATCAGAGTTATGACAGCAGCCGTGCGCTGGGAGTGGCGCTGGCGAAGCTGATCAAAACCGAAAGCAAAAGCGGGGCCGAGGGCAAAAGCGGAGATACGCTGGTGCTGGCCAGCTCCGATCTATCGCATTATCACCCTTACGCTGAAGCCGAGATGATCGATCACAAGACGCTGAATGCTCTGCAGGCGTGGGACTACTTCAGCATGTCGCAGAATTTCCAGACGCGGGTTTGGGAAGCCTGCGGCGGCGCGCCGATTGTGGCGGCGATGATTTATGCCGAGCGCATGGGAGCGAACCAGGCGCGGGTGCTGAAGTATGCCAACTCCGGCGATGTGACGGGCGACAAGTCGCGCGTGGTGGGCTATAGCGCCGATGTGTTTGTGAAGACGCATCACGAAAAGGCTGCGGAGACGCCGTTTTCGCTTACCGATAAGGAGAAGGCTGAGCTGCTGGCCCTGGCGCGCAAGTCAGTGGAGTACGCGGTGGAAGTGAATGAGCCGTATGCGCCGGATGCAAGCGCGGACGAGATATTGAATCAGGAGCGAGGCGCGTTTACCACGCTGAAAGAAGCGGGGCAACTGCGGGGGTGCATCGGGTATACGTCGGCGAAAAAACCTCTCTATATGACGGTGCGCGATACGGCTACGCTGGCGGCGTTGCAGGATCCACGGTTTCGGCCGGTAACGGCGTCGGAGTTGCCGAAGCTGCAATACGAGATCTCAGTGCTCTCGCCTTTGCGGCGCGTTACCGATATTGAGGAGATCAAGGTCGGACAGCACGGCTTGCTGATGAAGAACGGCGGCAGCGAGGGGCTGCTGCTTCCGCAGGTGCCGGTGGAACAGGAATGGGACCGGCAGACATTTCTTGAGCAGACCTGCCGCAAGGCGGGCATGGCGACCGGTTGCTGGAAGGATGAGGATACCGACATCTTCATGTTTACGGCGGTGGTGTTTGGGGAGCATAAGTCGTAGGAGAGATATGGCTAAAAGCATCTCAGAAAAGGTCATTCGCGGCAGCGGCAACGTCTTTGCGGACATGGGACTGCCGGATGCGGCGGAGCTCGACACCAAGACCCGGTTGGGAGCCGCCCTCAACCTGATTGTCAAGCGGAAGAGCCTCACCCAGGCTGAGGTCGCGGCTGCGCTTCGAATTAATCAGCCGAAGGTCTCCGCCCTCCTGAATTACAAACTGGAAGGCTTTTCCGTCGAGCGCTTGATGCACTTTCTGGTAGCACTCGGGCAAGACATAGAAATTGTCGTCAAATCCAAGCCAACCACCCGCACTGCCCGCATTGCCGTCAAAGCCGCCTGATTTCGGGGGCGCGTATGCCCGGGATGAGGATACCGACATCTTTATGTTTACGGCGGTGGTGTTTGGGGAGCATAAGTCGTATGAGCTTTAGGAGATCAATTCCGTGTCACAGAACACAAAAGCGTACCTCGCATTCAAGGCGGAATCTGAGCGCCTTACAAACCTAATAGCATTGTTCTCTCACGCCGTACCTGTGCTGAAACGGGTTCTGGCATCAACGCAGGCATCGGCCTTGGTGCCTCTCAAACCCGCAGACAGCTTTCCCAATGACAAAGCGACTGGATCAATGCTGTTGCAATGGTCGAAAGACTACGAAAAGGACCTCGCCCGCATCATCGTGCTGGTAGTGTTCAGCAACTTCGAAGCCTATATCCGCGCTGCGCTTCTTGAGATCTACGACCGACAGGGAGGGGTTGAAAACTTCATAACGCTTACCGGAAAACGTAGCATGCGTTACTGGAAATCGCCGCCGACTAATATTGCCGAAGCAATAGCAAAACTGCAAACGCCGGATGATAAGCGTAAAGCCGACAGATACCGAAAGTATTCTAAGATTCTTATCGCTGCGGGTTATCCCTTTCCGACGGACCTTCTCGCAGTTTATGGCGCGCGTAAACTCGCTGAAAAGTTACAGGAAAAATCCCGAACCGCTTTCCGCGCTTGGGAGATACCGGTTTTGCTAACAGAGGCATTGCTGATGAAGATTACTGACACCGAGAATGAGATGTACGAGGAACTCAGAAAGCTACGTAACGATGTTGGCCACGCTGTCCCAACGACGCTCTCGGTCCATGATGCAATCAAGAAAACCACAAAGCTTCGCAAGTGGGCTTCACGCATTGACGCCCATATTGAAGAGCATTTCCTTGTTTTGACCAAATTCGCCCTTTAGCCGTATGCCAAATCCATTTCTCATTCCATTTACACAGTGACTTGATTCCCTGGGTCTACGGAATGTTGTTTCTTCCACAAATCTTGTTCTGCTTGGAATGATTGAACTGCCCTTAAGTATTCCTGCTCATTAGGGTCGGATACCCTCGGAATCCATAATCCAAATTCTCTAAGATGCGCGATTAGGCCTCCTGCGTTAATGGGGAGCGACTTAATGGCTTCAGTCAGTTTCCTTATTGATGGACCGCTGCGCCAATCGGTTTCAGCATCAATGCGAATAAAGCGCAAATAGCGATTCACGAATAACCCTCCTGCGGAAGCAGCATAATTGCCGTACTCTATGTTGTATGCAGCTTTGCTCAGTATCTCGCGCAAGATGTTGTCGACCGCATGACTCTTCCCTTGCCCGCGCAGCTCAATCCGAATCAGCGTAACCCATTGCTCGGCGAACGCCTCAGTCTCAGGTTTCGAAAAGTATGAATTCCTGATTAGATCTACGCAAGCAAGTGAAAGATCAGAAGCAAATTTATCCTTATTCGTCCTCAAGAACATACGGTAAAAATATATTGGGAGACCATTCCAGATGGCTTTCTCAGTCTCATTTCCGATTTTAATTAAGTAGTCGCGTGTGGACATAAACTCTCCCCAATTGAGCTAAACATCAAGGCGTACTTCCAAGGAGTCGGAATCAAGCCAACGAAAATGGCGTGCCTTGACGACCTCTGAAGCGCTCATAGTATTCAGACGAACAGTGTCTCCAACATTTGGAACGTTGTTATCGGATGAGTCAAGGAAATCCTGAAAGTAACTCCTTCCACTGGGCAGACGGTCTGCGGGCTGAACATATATCCTCAACTTCATATGAATATTCTCCCGGGCCATGATTATAAATACAGGGAGGCAAATCTGCAAAAGTCTTTTCAGAGACACGTCAAAGCATGGAATGATCCGTCATATAGGACAATGACAGACTGGACAACGAGCTATTGTTACCTTTCCATCTTCTTCTCTTCCATGCCTACCCTCACTGCAAGTAGCGCCGGGGCAAGGTTGATGGCCGCGCAGAGCCAGGCGGTTTTCCAGAAGCCGAAGACGGGGATTAGATAGGTGCTCAGCAGGAGCGCGCCTGCGCATCCGCCTAGCAGGTCGAGGGCGTAGAGGGTGCCTAATCCTGAGCTATTGAGTTGCGGCGGAGAAAAGCAAAAGCAACCGCAGATCCTTCGACTCCGGTCGCCGTGGCGACCTTCGCTCAGGATGACAGATTGTGATTCGTTATAGAGGCCAGGTTGTGATTCGCCCTGAGTGACAGATTGTGATGGTGCAGTCGCATTGGGCGGGATCGGTGATTCCGAACGGCCAGCGCGGTCGTGGAGGTAGATCTCTGCCGCGATGGGGAATTGATAGCCGCCTAAGATTCCTGAGAGTGCCGCTAAGGACGGGAGAATCAACTGGGCTGCGAGCCAGGTGGTTGCGCTGCCGGTGAAGTGCTGGAGGAGGCTTACGGCTAAGAGCAGAGCGGGGCAGGAGAGGGCTAGAAGGAGTTGCGTGATTGCCATGGTGGAATGGGGCGGGGCGGGGTGCGAACGAATGCGGCGCAGGGCGAGCCAGCTTCCGAGGGCGATGCCTGCCATGGAGAGGCCAATGAGGATTGCTAGCTGGTGGTAGACGTAGCCGTAGATGGATTGGAAGGCGAGGAGGAGGAAGATTTCGAGGGCGATGAGCGTGAAGCCGGTTGCGGCGGCGCAGGACGCGGCGGCGGAACGGGCGGGGTGGAAACAACCGCAGATTCTTCGCTTACCACCCCCAGGCTGAAGAAAACGCCTGGGGCCCCTTGCGCTCAGAATGACAGCCAGGGTGAGGAGGATTAGGAGCGTGGCGAGGATGCGGGTGAAGGGAATTTGCGCGGCGGCGCGGAACAGGCCGGAGTAACCCGACTTGAACTGCGCGCTCCAGAGCACTACGTCGAAGTAATAGGCGATGGGGGCGAAGTCGCGATTGACGGGCGTTGAGGGGAGCGGCTGGAGTTGCTGCTGAACTTGCATCATGCGGTCGGGCATCATGCGGTAGGGGATGAAGTATTCGCTCACATACTGGGTGCGCAGGTTTCGCTGATGCAGGCGGGCGATAAGGATTTTTGGGTCGCTGGTGAGGACGTTGGGTTCGGCGGCGGCGAAGAAGTGGATGGTGTCGCCGGGGATGGCGACTACGTAAGGGAAGACTTGGGAGAGGGTGCGCTGGATGCAGCGGAGGAACTCGGCGAGGTCGGGGTCAATCGATTCTTCTGACGAGCGCAGTTCGAGGGCCAGCAGGCCGCCGGGCGCGAGGTGAGCGCGGGCGGAACGGAAGAACTCGACTGTGTAGAAGCGGTTCAACTGCGCGGTTTGCGGGTCGGGGACGTTGAGGATGATGGCGTCGAATGCGGCGGGGGTGGTTTTGAGGTAGTGACGGCCGTCGGAGAAGTGGATGTGGACGCGTGGGTCGGAACTTGATGGCTGGGCGGGAAAGTACTGGCGGGCGATGGCGATGAGAGCGGGGTCGAGCTCGACGTAGTCGATGCGCTCGACGGTGGGATGACGGAGCGCCTGGGTGACGCTGCCGTTGACGCCGCCGCCGATGAGGAGAATGTTTTTGGGCGCCGGGTGCTCGAGGAGCGCGTAGTGGACGGCTTCTTCGGCGGCGGCTTCGTCGGGGGCGTTGGCGAGGAGGACGCCGTTTGAGTAAATGCTGCGGATGGAGCTGGTTTGAGTGACTGCGAGGTTGCCGTAGATGGAGTCGCGCGTGGCTATGAGGTGGAAGCCTTGCCAGAGGCGCTGTTGCGACTGGATATTGAGGGGCGGGGCTACGTAGACGACGAGAAAAATTGTGAGGAGGGCGGCGCTGGCTGCGAGGGCGGCGAAAGACAAAAAAGCCTGGACGGTTGAGAGTCGTGGTTTCCCACCCTTGCGCCCAACCACCCCACGGACTAAGACCTGTCCGTGGGGACCCCGGTAAGTCGCAAGGATGGGGCACGGGGCGATGAGAACGGCGGCCATGAGGAGGTTGAGCAGGGAGACGATGGTGGCGATCTGGAAGGAGTCGAGGAAGCGGAGCAGGACGATGCTGGCCAGGATTCCTCCCAGGCCGGAGCCGGCGGCCTCAAGCAGGTAAGCCGAACCGGCTGCGATGCGCGGGGAGACGGCGCGCTCGGTTTCAAACATGCGGGCGGCGGCTACGAAGAGCGCTCCTGAAAGCAGGCAAAAGAGGCTCAGGCAGAGGAGGGAGGCAAGCAGCATGGGCGCGGGGCCGACTAGCTCGCCGGGGACGGTTTGAAAGATGGACTTGGAGGCGCGGAGGGCCCAGATGGTGGGCGGCAGGCTGACGGCGAGCAGGCATTCGAGGGCGGCGACAGCGCGGCGGGCAGTTGTTCCGGCTAGATTGAAAAAACTGCACAGGCTGCTGCCGGCGGCGGTCCAGAAGAGCCAGGTGGCCAGCAGGATTCCTAACGACATTTCGTTGCCGTTGAAGACGACTATCAACTCGCGCATGAGAACGATTTGGCCGATGACGGCGCTGAAACCGATGAGCGCGAGGGCTACCGCGGCTGGGTTGATTGCGCGGGGTATGGGGACAGGCTGTTTTGGCGCTTCCATCCGAACGGAATTAGAAGCTAGTTGGTGCGGAAATGCAAGGGAGGATGAGGGAATGGTGCAAGTTGGAGTGGATGTACTTAGAGACCGCGGTTGGGAATAACGACGGCAAGTTAGCTCCGCTTCGCGGAGTTGGCAAGTTGGCAGGTTGGCGGATTTTGTGGGGATGCGGGCTGTTATAGCTGAACTCGGATTTTGGTTTCTGAACACTGATCTCTGAAACCTGATCTCTGAATTCTGTTACTTCGGCAACTGGGTCGCGTCCCAGCCTCCGCCGAGAGAGCGGACCAGGCCTACGCTGGAAACAAATTGGCGGGTGCGGAGATCGATGTCTGTGCGCTGGTTTTGAATGAGCGTGGCTTCGGAGGTGAGGACTTCAAGGTAGCTGGTGACGCCGCCTTTGTAGCGCCGGTTGGATAGATCGAAGGAGTGCTGGGCTGAGGCTACGGCACGGTCTTCTACGGTCGATTCCTGCTCAAGAATTCTCAGGCTGGAGAGCTGGTCTTCCACGTCGTCGAAGGCTTGAAAGATTGTGCTTCTGTAGGCGGCGGCGTGGGCTTCGTAGGTGTGGCGGGCCTGGCTGGTGAGGGCGTGGCGCTGGCCGGCGTCAAAGAGCAACTCGGTTGCTTGCCCGCCTAAGCTCCAAAGAGCGCTGGGGCCTTGAATCAAGGTGCCAGGATTGGTGCTTTGAAAACCGCCTGTGCCGCTGAGAGTGACCGTGGGATAGTAAGCGCTGATGGCGATGCCGATTTGCTCGTTGGCAGCGGCGGCGAGGCGCTCGGCGGCGGCAATGTCGGGACGGCGCTCAAGGAGCTGCGAAGGCACTCCGATGGGGACTTTGGGCAGCGCCGGATTTTCGGACTCGTCGAGCGGCGAGGGCGGAATGCTGAATTCATTCAACTTCAGGTTGGCGATGGTGCCGATGGCATGCTCATACTGGGCACGCGCCACGCCTATGTCAATGAGTTGCGCGCGCACGGTTTCGAGTTGCGTTTGTGCCTCGGCCACGTCCACATCGGTGCCGATTCCGCCGGCGAGAAGACGCTGGGTGAGGTCGAGTTGGCGCTCCAGGTCGGCGACGGTGGCTTTCAGCAGTTTGGTTTCGGAATCGAGACCGCGGAGCTGGAAGTAGTCTGTGGCCATTTCGGCGTGAAGGGACAGATCTACGATGGCCATATCGGCGGCGATGGCCTGAGCGGTTTCGCGGGCGGCTGCGACAGTGCGGCGGACGCGGCCCCAGAAGTCCGGCTCCCAACTGGCCTGGCCGGTGATCTCATAGTCGTTGTAGCTTGGGTTTGCTGTTGAATTGAAGAGCGGCTCGTTGGTCGAGACTCGGTTGCGCGTGGCGGAGGGTCCGGCGGAGAGCGTGGGAAAAAGAGCGGACCTGGCAACCTTGATCTGATCGTGCGCGGCAAGATAGGTCTCCATGGCCTGGCGGAGAGCCTGGTTACTGGGCTGGCCGTTGGGGCTGATCTTCTCTTCCAATTGGTTCAGTTGCGGGTCCTGGTAGATCTCCCACCATTTGCCGCGCAACATTCCGTCAGAGGGATTTGCCTTTTGCCAGCCGCCTCCGGCGGGGTTGGGCGGAGGGACGATGGCCGTGGATGCGCCGGTCTCTTTGTAGGCTGCGGGGGCTTCAAAGCCGGGGCGATTGTAGTTGGGGCCTACGGGTTTGCAACCGGTGAGAATGATCAGGGTTGCGAGAAACAGAAAAGCCTGGATGGTTGAGAGTCGTGGTCTCCCACCCTTGCGACAAGAAAAAGTCGCAAGGGTGGGGCACGGGGCCTTCATATGGCGGCCGGAAGGACGTGCCTCCGGGGCTAAAGCCCGCGTTTGTTCTGTGGACATTGTGCGGGGGTTGAAACCCCCGCCTCCCTCCGGATCAAGTATTTCCGCAGCATGAAGCGCCGGCATGATTACTTGCCTCCCGCATCGGCTTGGCTGCCGGGGCTGACCACGCGAACCTTTTCGCCCTCGATGAGCGAGTCGGGCGGATCCTGGATCACGCGGTCGCCGCCGTTGAGTCCGGAAATAATCCGCACGTTGGCCCCGTCGTCCTCGCCGATGATGACCGGAACCAGATGCGCGACGCCGCCGTTGACTACGGTGCCTATGCGCAGACCCTCTCTGCGGAAGATGAGCGCCGCCGCGGGCACGATGAAGGTGTGGCCGGCGGGCGGAGTTTTGAAGTGGACCTGGGCTAGCGATCCGGGCAGCAATTCTCCGGCGCGGTTATCCACGTCGACTTCGACCAGCAGCGTGCGGCTTACGGGATCGATGGCGTCGGCGGTGCGGGTCAGGGTTCCCTGATAAGTTTTTCCGGCGTGTTCGGCAAAGGTGAGATCGATTTTGGAGCCGCGCTTTACGTTTTGCGAATCAATCTGCGGCAGATTGGCAAAGACGCGCAGGGTCTGAATGGCCTGCACATGGAAGAGTTCCTTGGCCGCGCCGGCATCGATCAACTGACCGGTATCGATGTTGCGGGCGGTGACGACGCCGTCAAACGGCGCATAGACTTTCTCAAAGGATTTGAGATCGGTGAGCCGCTGCACGTTAGCCTGCGCGGATTTGACGGCTGCTGCTGTTGCGGCGGCCTGGTTGACGAAAGTATCGGTATCCTGTTGCGAGACCGCATTGGACTTGACCAGCCCGGAGTATCGGTCGGCCTGGATGCGGGCGTTGTTGGCGTTGGCCTTGGCGGTATTCAGGTCGGCCTTGGCCTGGTTCAGTTGCTGATCGATTTCGGGAGTGGATATCTCGGCCAGCAGAGCGCCTTTCTGTATGCGGGCGCCGATGTCGAAGTACCAATGCGTCAGATAGCCTGAGGTGCGCGCGTAGATGGGCGAATCAATCCACGCGGTCACGTTGCCGGGGAGCACAAAGCTGTCGACCGGAGCGCCTTGGCTGGGGGCGATGGCGATGACTGTGGGAGCAGCCAGTTCCGTGGTGTGCGCGGCCAGCGCCCGATTGGCATGAACACGGCCGAGAATGCCAATGCCCGCCAGCACCGCGGCCACTACGAGCACTACGGCTATGCCCATGAGAGCCAGCCGCGGCGAGATCGGCTTCTGCTCGGGCGCGGTGCCGCGATCGTGATCTGAATGAGAAGCGGGTTGCTGGGGCGAATTGGATTCGTTGGTCATAAAAGAGTTACTCCGAAAGATCGTCAAACTCGTCAATTGATCCGGCCCGCGCGGCACCTTGCGTCGCATTGCTGCGGCTTTCGAGCCAGCCGTGGACCAGAGAGAAAGATGCGGGAACAAAGAACAGAGTGGCCACGGTGGCCAGCAGCAGCCCGCCAATTACGGCGCGTCCCAGCGGGGCATTCTGTTCGCCGCCGTCGCCCAGACCCAGCGCCATGGGCCCCATGCCGAGGATCATGGCCAGCGCGGTCATGACCACCGGACGCAAGCGTACAAAACCGGCGTTCAGCGCGGCCTGGCGCGCATCGCCCACCAGAATCTCCAACTGCTCGCGGGCAAAGGTCACCACCAGGATGGAGTTGGACGTAGCCACGCCCATGCACATGATAGCCCCGGTAAGCGCGGGCACGCTGAGCCGTGTGCCGGTAAGAAACAAGAACCAGGCGATGCCTGCCAACGCCGCCGGGAGCGCCGCGATGATGAGGAAGGGATCGAGCCAGGACTGGAAGTTGACCACGATGAGCAGGTAGACCAGCAGGATGGAAAAAGCCAACCCGGCCAGCAGCCCGATATAGGACTTTTTCATGGTCTCGCTCTGCCCGCGCAGAATGAAGTGCGAGCCGCGCGGCAGATCGTTTTGGTGGCGTGCAATGATTTTCTCGATTGCACGGGTCACGGAGCCCAGGTCAGTTCCATCCACATTGGCGTAAATATCGAGCACCGGCTGCACATCGTAGTGGCTTACGGTGCCCATTTCCGCGCCTGGCGCGATGGAGGCCAGATTGCCCAGAACATTAACCGGCGTCGTGACTCCGGGAACCGTGGTGGACTGTGCGCTAGTTTGTTGAGCGCTGGCGGCCTGTTGCGCGGCGAGCGAGCTGGTAACGGGCAGGCTATTGAGCGCGGCTACGGAGTCGAGCCCATATTGCGGGGCCTGGACGACCACGCTGTAGCTCACCCCGCTTTTGGGATCGAGATAAAAGTTGGGGGTGGTCTGGAAGCTGCCGCTCAGGGCCACCAGCAGGCTTTGCGCCACATTCTGCTGGGTCAGGCCGATGGTCTGGGCGCGGGTGCGGTCCACGTTCACCGTCATATTGGGATAGTCGAAGGGCTGCTGGATGCGCGCGTCAGCCGCGCCGGGAACATAGCGAACTTCATCGAGCATGCGCGCGGCGAGCGCGCGGTTGCCGTAGAGGTTGGGGCCGACGATCTGAATATCAATGGGCGCCGAGAGGCCGAAGTTGAGAATCTGGGTTACGATGTCCACCGGCAGCGCGTAAAAAGTAACGCCGGGATACTGGCGCGCCAGCACTGTACGCAGTCGCTCGATGTAAGCGGCGGTGGAGTGGTGATCCTTGGTCAATTGCACCTGGATATCGGCGTCGGCTGGGCCGATGGGCGCGGAGGTGGAGTAAGACAGATTCAATCCCGAGTAAGGCAGGCCGATATTATCGACGATGGAAACCACCTCATCGGCGGGAATCTGCTCGCGAATCGTTTGGTCGATGTGGTCGCAGAGCAGGGCTGTTTCCTCGATGCGCGTGCCGGTGCGGGCGCGCACGTGAATCTTGAACTGGCCGGCGTCGACGGAGGGGAAGAAATCCTGGCCCAGCGAAGGCGTGAGAAGAACTACCGATCCCACCGCAAAAACCATGAAGAGAATCAGAAAGAACACGGGATAATCCACGCACAGGGTGAGAAGCCTGACGTAGCCGTGGCGCGTTTTTTCAAAGCGGGACTCGAAGGCAAGTTGAAACTGGACCAGGGGATTGCGGCTGACGCGTTTTTTGGCTGTCTCCGCGTCGTCGTGTTCTGTGAGCAGATACCTGGCCATGGTGGGCACCACGGTGCGGGAGAGCAGGTAACTGGCCAGCATGGCAAAACACACGGCTTCGGCCATGGGGACAAACAGGTAGCGCGCCACGCCGCTCAAAAAGAACATGGGCACGAAGACGATGCAGATGGCGAGGGTAGAGACCAGGGCCGGAGTGGCAATCTGCGCGGCGCCGTCGAGGATGGCCTGCTCAATCTCCTTGCCCGACTCCAGGTTGCGGTTGATGTTTTCGATCTCTACCGTCGCGTCGTCCACCAGGATGCCGACGGCCAGCGCCAGCCCGCCCAGGGTCATGATGTTGATGGTCTCGTGGAGCGCGTAGAGCATCATGAGCGAGCAGAGAATGGAGAGCGGAATGGAGACCGCAATGATGATAGTGGAGCGCCAACTACCCAGGAAGACCAGGATCATGATGGCGGTGAGGCAGGCGGCGATAATGCCCTCGCGAATCACTCCGTCGATGGAGCTGCGCACGAAGATCGACTGGTCGGAGAGCGCATTAATCCGCATTTGCGGCGGCAATTGGCCCTTGATGCTCTCCAGCTTCTCCCGCACCCCGGCAATAATGTCCAGAGTGGACGACGAGCCGGTTTTCATAATATTCATCAGTACGCCGCGGCTGCCGTTCACGCGCACGATGTTGGTTTGCGGCGGATAGCCATCGCGCACGTGGGCCACGTCGCGGACGTAGATCATGGCGCCGTTCACTGATTTAATCGGCAGATTGTTCAGATCGTTGACCACAGTGGGCGCGGAGTTGGTTTCGATCGCGTATTCGAAGCGATCGACCTTCATGGTGCCGGAAGGAACAATCAGGTTTTGCGCGTTGACGGCGTTGACCAAGTCGGCCGGCGAAAGCCCCTTGGCTTGTAGCGCGTGCAGATCGATATCCACCTGGATCTGGCGCATCTTGCCGCCGAAAGGAAACGGCGTCTGCGCTCCTTCAATGGTGGCCAACTGGGTGCGGATGGTGTTTGTGCCCAGATCGTTCAACTGCTGCTCGTTCAAGCGTTGCCCGGAGAGTCCCAGTTGCAGCACCGGTACGCTGGAGGCGTTGTACTGGATGATGAAAGGCGGCGTGCTGCCCGGCGGCAGGCTGCGCAATTGAACCTGGCTGATTGCGGTTACTTCGGCCACGGCGCTGCCGATGTCCACATGGGGCTGAAAGAAAATCTTGATAACGCCGATGCCGTTGAGCGATTGCGACTCGATGTGCTCGACATCGTTGACCGTGGTGGTTATGCCCCGCTCGCTGTTGTAGATGATGCGGGTAGACATCTCCTGCGCGGAGAGGCCGGAGTACTGCCAGACCACAGTCACCACGGGGATGTCGATATTGGGAAAAATGTCCGTGGGCATCGACAGGATGCTGAAGACGCCGAGGAGAAGAATCAAAAGCGCAAAGACGGCAAAGGTATAAGGCCGCCGCAGCGCAAGCCGGACAATCCACATCATAGGACGGGTACTCGCTCCTGAGCCGGGGTGCTCTTACTATTTTGCCTGCGACCGGTTGCTCTTGAACAGCGCGGCAAGTTTCCCGGTCCGGTTGGCGCCGGCTCGCTGGTTCTAAGGGCCGCACGCATCAAATACCAGGACGCCGGGACCCTGACCAGGACTGTTGGAACTACTATGGTAGACGAAGTTTCGGTATAAAGGCGAAAACCGGACAAGAACAAGCTGCCCGCATAGGTAATAGACGCTCTGAGTAACGTAAAAGACGCAATTTCGTGGGCCGGGCACGACGCCACTCCAGCCGCAAATTCCCGTGCTTAGCCCCTATTTCGATACGACAGAACCGTAGTCCAAGTTCACTTCGCTAATGCCTCTTCCTCCACCTTCGCCTGTTCGATCAGTTTCACCGGATAGTAGGCGTTGCGCGTGTACTGCTTCACCATGCGGTTGGTGTTGAAGTAGGAGCCGTTGAAGGCCAGTGTGTGGCGCATCAGTTGCGCCCACTTCTCCGGCGCATCCCGATAGAGGGGAACCACTGCCGTCTCAAGTTTCTTATAGAGCGAAGCAGCTTCCTCTTGATCGTTGGCTCCGTCTTCGATGGCCCAGCCGGTGAAACCTTCAATGCAGCCCTCGATCCACCAGCCGTCAAGAATCGATAGACTTGGAACTCCATTCAGTGCGGCCTTCATGCCGCTGGTGCCGGAGGCTTCATAGGGACGCCGCGGCGTGTTTACCCACACGTCAACGCCGGCGGTTAACAGCGCACCCAGGTTCCAGGCGTAGTTTTCGAGGTAGACCACACGCAGCACATCGTTGGAGTATTTGGCCGCGTCCTCGACGACTTCCTGGATCAACGTCTTGCCCGGCTCGTCCTGCGGATGAGCCTTGCCGGCGAAGATAATCTGCAACCCGCCCGCCGCTGTGGCGATCTCCACCAGCCGCTTGGGATCGTTGAACAACAGCGTGGCACGTTTGTAGGTGGCAGCGCGGCGGGCAAACCCGAGCGTCAGTACTTTGGGATTCAGCACCAGCCCAGCGCTCGAGGTAACCTCGGCCAGCAGCGCCTCCTTGTTGCGGGCGTGCGCCGCGAGAATATCCTTCTCCGCCAGATCGATGGCGTTGCGCAGGTATAGATTGTCGCGACGCCACGCGGAGAAATTCGCATCCAGCAACTGCTGGATGGGCTCGGAAACCCATGTGGGCGCATGGACTCCGTTGGTAATCGAGTCGATATTGAACTCCGGGAACATCTCCCGCGACACTTTTGCATGCTGCATGGAGACGCCGTTGGCATAGCGCGAAAAGTTGAGCGCCAGCAGCGTCATGTTCAGCATGCCGTCGCGAAAACAACCCAGCTTTTCCAGGCGCGCAGTGCGGTCGCCACCCAGAATGCGAATCGTCTGCTCCAGAGAAAAGCGATCGTGGCCGGCGGGAACCGGCGTGTGGGTGGTGAAGACGCACCTCTGGCGCACTTGTGCGAGGTCGGTTTCAGTGGCGGCGCTTAGCGGTCCGCCGCCCAGTAAGCTCTCCAGCAGCGCCAGCGTCAGCAGCGCCGCGTGGCCTTCGTTCATGTGATACACATTTACCCGGTGGCCCAGCGCGTGGGCCATTCGCGCGCCGCCCATGCCCAGCACAATCTCCTGCTGCAAGCGGTAGTTGCTGTCCCCGCCGTAAAGATGATCGGTCAAACCGCGATCCCATCCAGAGTTGACCTCGAGATCCGTATCCAACAGGTAGATCGGCACCACGTGCCCGTAACGGCCCTGCATTTCATACCGCCAGGCACGCACCGTCACAATGCGATCTTCCACTGCAACCGTAACCCGCGCCGGCTCCTCGGTGCAGAAGTCGGCTGGATTCCACAGTTGTACATCCTCGGTCTGCACGCCTTTGGCGTCCAGGTGCTGCTGGAAGTAGCCCTTGCGGTGCAGCAGCGTGAAGGCCACCAGCGGAACGCCCAGATCGGCGGCGGAACGCAACGTATCGCCGGCCAGAACGCCCAGGCCGCCGGAGTAGGTGGGCATGGACGGTTTGATCGCGATCTCCATCGAGTAGTACGCCACCAGGCCTTCGGTGGGGAATCTTTCATAGGAAAACGGTATTGATTTTTTTGCTTGCATTGTCTTTGTATTTCTCCACGGCGCTTCCAGACTGCAAAGCGACGATCCAGGAAGTAGGAATCAGCGTAAAATTACCAAACAAAAAAATCCAGCCCGGTCTTCATCGGGTCAAACATCATTCGATTTTAGCAAGGAACGCCTGAATCCCGTGCATTTGCGGTTTTGCCGCACTGCCCGGCGATTTCATTTTCCCGCCGGTGCAACCTTTACATTTTTCATATGTGCTTGAGTAAGATCGAGGTTTCGCCTTGCGCCGGCATAGGTTGGATCGATGCGTATCGCGTCATTGAACTGCTCGATCGCTTTTTCATCATCGCCAAGCTGGAACAGCGCCACGCCGAGGTCATCATGCGCATTGGGGCTTGCCGGATCGAGTCGCACCGCCTGGGTAAACTCCTCTGCAGCCGCGGGAAATTGATGCATGTCAGTAAGAATCACTCCGATTCTCGAATGGGGCGTCGCCTGATTGGGATTGATGGCGAGGGAAAGCTGGAATTCTTTTATCGCTTCCCGCTGCAAACTTTGCTTTTCAAAAATATAGCCTAAATTATTATGTGCATCGAAAATACGGGGGTCGGTTGCAAGCGCCTGGCGGAACTCCTGAGCAGCCTCATCGAGTTTGTTCTGCGCACGGAGAGAATCGGCAAGAAAAAGCTGTGCAGTTACAAAATTCGGCGCCACGGCAAGCGCTCTTCTGCTATATATCTCCGCATCCTCCGGCTTGTTCATCATGAGCGACCATCGCGCCATGTTAGTCAGCGCATCGCGGAAGTTGGGATCCAAACGCAATGCGGCTTCGAGGCGTTGACCTGCCAGCGGGAGATTGCTCCAATCGTGGGTTTGCGCCATAAGTTGCATCATGCAATAGGCGGAATAAGAATAAATCAGAGGCTTGGTGGAGTTATAATACAAGGCGCGATCGACATATTCCTGCGCCTCGGCAAGTCTTCCCGCGTTCTCATAGGCCATGCCCAGGCTGAAGTTGGGAAGCGCGCCGCGCGGATCGACCTGGAGCACGTGGCTGAACAGAGTTATGTTATCTTTCCACACCTTTACCTGCGCATAACTCCTGACTGCGCAAGCCGCGATGATCGCGACCGCAAGCAACTGAGTTACAACTCTTAATTTTGGCGATTTCGCAGCGGCTTCGCCTATCAACCATACCACGGCGATAAATATGCCGATCAGGGGAAGATAGGTATAGCGCTCGGCCATGAACTGCTCTCCAACCTGCACGAAGCCGATCACCGGGAAAAATGTTCCCAGGAACCACAGCCAACCGATGAGGCAATAAGTTTTATCTTTGCGGAAATGCCAGCAGGCGAAGGTGATGAGAACGAGCGCGACGATCGATAACAACGCAGCAGCAAACTGTACATGAACTACGTCGTAGTAGTAATAGGCTGTAAGGGGATTGGGCCAGAATGTGAGTAGCAGGTAGCGGCCGTAACCGATGGCCGCGTTGAGGGTTCTCTGCCACAAGGGAAGCTCTTGCAGTAGAGCAACCGAATGGCCGACACGCTGCGCATAATAAGTGATGATGCTGGATATAACCGACATCAGGATGAGCGGCCATTTCTCCAGGCATAACTTCCAGATGGATGAGAACCATTGCGCGCGGTTTGCCGGTACGAATGAAATTCTGCGCAGCGGCCAAATATCAAGCAGGAGCAGAATTAACGGAAGGGTAACTGCCATTGGCTTTGACATCAGTGCGCAGGCAAAGGCGATGATGACCAATAAGTAGCGTTTCCAGGAAGGCTTGCGCAGATTCCATGCATAGGCAAGCAACGTGGCTAAGAAGAAAAATGCGCACAAGACATCTTTGCGCTCGGCAAGCCAGGCAACGGATTCGACATGCGCCGGGTGCAGAGCGAAGAGGAACGCAACCATTGCGGAACGGCCTATAAGGCCGGTCATATAGATGAGCAAAAGAAACAGCAGGATTGCGTTGGCAGTGTGAAGGTAAAGATTGGTCAGATGATGGCCGGCTGGATTGTTGCCATACAGGCTCCAGTCCACCATGTGCGAGATCCAGGTGAGCGGGTGCCAGTTGGAGACGCGAAAGGTGGTGAATGCCCACTCGATGCTCTCGATGGTCACGCCATGGTGCACATCCAGGTTCTGGCCGACATAATCCATATCGTCGTAGGTAAGGAAACCGTTGTGGCGCACACCTTGAAATGTGAGGAGGGTAACTACAGCCAGGACCAGGCAGACGGCGGCGACTTGCCACGGCTTATAAGTCGCGGTAGCAAGGGAAGCGGTCTTGCCGGCCTGTGCTTCGGACGGACGCTTGAGTTGGGATTTGCGCTGTCGCGATTTTTTTGCCATGATTGTCGACCTCGGATCATTTTAAAGCAGTACTCATGAGGGCGTAGAGTGAGCGTGGACCGGGAGGTCCACGCTACAGCCGGCCAGGAGGACGGCGCTACTCATTCTTGCCGGGGTCGGGGTTAGAAGGCTTGCGGGCCGAAATTGTTAAGGACTATTCCAGCCGGTGAGCTCCTCCCGATGCGTGGCAGATGTGAATCTGCGGCACGATGCCGAATTGCGCGGTATATCGCTTACCGAGCGCCTCAGCAAATGCTGGGGCCTGGGATTGCTCCACTACGTTGACGGTGCAGCCGCCAAAGCCTCCGCCGGTGAGCCGCGCGCCAATCAGGCCGGGCAGATCCTGCGCCAGGGCAACCATTGCATCGGCCTCCACGCAACTGCCTTCAAAATCTTTGCTGTAGCTGGTGTGGGCCTCGGCCATCAGACGGCCCAGTTCGGCCAGATTGCCTTTCAGCAACGCATCGGCGGCGGCTACTGTGCGCAGGTTTTCGCTAATTACGTGGCGGGCGCGCAGGAGCGATTTGGGCGCCATCTCGGAGCCCCACTTATCAAGATCCTCGAGCGTGGCATCGCGCAGGAAGGGAACGTTGGGGCGGTGGCTGGCGATGACCGCGCAGGCGGCTTCGGATTCGCGGCGGCGGGTGGGATAGTCGCCGCCGGCAACCGAGTGCTTGACCATGGTGTTGGCAATGACCAGCGCCACATGGGGCGGAATCGGCGCCAGCTTGAAGCTCAGATCTCGGCAATCGAGCAAGAGAGCGTGATCCTTTTTGCCGTTGGCGGAGATGAACTGGTCCATGATGCCGCAACTGGCGCCTACATACTCGTTCTCAGCACGCTGGCAGAGACGGGCAAGCACGGGCCCTGGGTAACTGGCTCCGATGAGCGAGAGCACGGCCAGGGCGGTAACCACTTCGAGGGCAGCCGAGCTGGAGAGCCCGGAGCCGAGCGGAACGTCGCCCCACAGGCTCAGGCTGAAGCCCGGAATTTTATGGCCTTCGCCGGTGAGGATCGAAACTACTCCGATGGGATAGTCGGTCCAGTGCTGACTGGCTTTGGCGGGCAGCGCCGCCGCATCAAAGAAGCGCTCTTCCTGGTAGTTCTCAGAGTAGATCGCGATCTTGCCGTCGGTGCGCGGCGAGATGGCAGCCAGCGTGGCAAAGTCAATGGCCACGGGCATCACAAAGCCCTCGGCATAATCGGTGTGCTCGCCGATCAGGTTGACGCGGCCCGGGGCCACAAAGATGGCCGGCTCCGCCTTGAAGCGGGCAATGTGCATGGAACGCAAAACGGCAGGATCGTGCATGATGGTTCACTCCTCGAAAAATTTCAACAGGTCTCTGACCGGATAAATTCGTCCTTTGGCATTCGTGGTATCCCACCCTTTCGCCAGAAAAAAGGCGAAAGGATGGGGCACGGAGTTGGTACAAAATCAAGCGGACAGAGACCTGGCAACAACCTGAATTACTTTCCCAGAACCTCAGCGCAAGCCGCGGTCCATCTCTCCCATATTCTGTCCAGCCACGCCTCGTGCTCGGGCTTCATCAAAACCGAGCGCAGGCAGGTCACCAAGCCGGTGCCGTTTGAGTGTTCATCCGCACTCTGAAACCAGGCCACCGGCAATTGTACAAGGGCCAAGTGCAAATCGCGCGCAGCGCTGGCCACAAAGGTTTTTTGCGCCAGATCGGAGGACTGCTCGGTGGAGTTCGCGGTCAGCTTCCAGACCACAATATCCAGCTCCGGCGCTCCGGCGGCCAGCGGCTGGAAGCGCGCGTTCTCATCTCCCCGCAGCTTCCGGTCCAATTGCAAGGCCGCTGCACGGCCTTGAGCCAAGCCGTGTGCAAATGCGCCCCCCGGCGTGAGCGGCAAAAGCTTTTGCGTGGCCCACAAAGCAACGGCCGAGGCTCCGGCGCGCGAACACTCCAAGCTGATCTCGCCCAGATGCAACTGCTTCGAAGTGAAATAGGTATAGGGCGAATCGTGCCTGTAAAAGCGGCCCACTTCGGGCGAGCGGAAGAGCACGCATCCGCAGCCGTAGGGTTGCAAACCGTGCTTGTGCGGATCGATCACGATGGAGTCTGCCTCGCCGGCAGCCGCGTAAGCCAGCCGCGCGTGCTCGTCCAGCGCTTCGGGAATCAAACGGAAATAGCCGCCGTAGGCCGCGTCCACATGCACGCGGAATCCGTAGCGCTTGCGGAGTTCGAGAATTTGATGCAGCGGGTCCACCGAGCCCGTGGCCGTGGTGCCCAGCGTAACCACCACTGTTCCCACATCGCCCTTGCGCAGCTCGGTTTCCAGAGCCTCCATATTCATGCGCCCGCGGCTGTCGGCTGGAATCTCAGCGTAGTCGATCTTCAGCACGGCGGAGATGCGCCGGTGCGTATAGTGGGCCTGCTCGGAGCCTACAATCCGCTTTCCCGGCGCCAACTGCCCGGCCACCCACAGCGCTTCAAGGTTGGCCATTGTGCCGCTCGAAGTCAGGTGCCCCAGAAACTCCGTCCAGCCGAAGATGGCCGCGATCTCCTTGACCGCCTCGATCTCCATCTCCGAACTGGCCCGTCCACCGTCGCGGGCGTGATTGTTGGGGTTCAGGCTCATGGCCAGCGCATAGGCGGCGCGCGCCAAAGGATGCGGCGGCTTGAGCATTTGGCCTGCGTAAAGTGGGTGGAAATAGGGGTAATTGTCTGCCAGCCGATGCGCCGTTTCCTCGAGAACCTGGGCCATTGCGGCTGGGTCCTGGTTGGGCTGAAAGGGCGGCAATGCTCCGAATTCCGCCTCAAGCAGTTCTGTGGCGCGGGTGAGCAGGCTGGGTACTGGATCTTTGAGCATGGCGACCTATCACACTATCACAGCCATCCGGCCTATTGCGCGTGATCGTTGGAGCGAGTGGGGCGCACATGGGCGAATCAGAGTGGAGCTTTATTCCTCGATGCGGTAAGTGAATTCCTCAATCACCGGGTTGGTGAGCACCTCGCGGGCGATGCGCTCTACCAATGTACGCGCCGCGTCCGCGCTCAGCCCATCGGCGAGCGAAAGGGCGAAATACTTTCCCTGGCGCACATCGGTTACCTCGGCAAACCCGATCTTGCGCAGGGCGTTGTGGATAGTCTGGCCCTGCGGATCCAGGACCGAGGTCTTCAGCGTGATATAGACATGCGCCTTCATCATCCATAATTATAGTAGTTCCGGTTACTAGCCGGATTTTCCCCGAAGCGCCGCTCCGATTTCCCGGCGGATTCCCCCTCCCCAACCCCGAAGGAGAGTAAAAAGCAATGGTTAACTATCTTGAACTGCCGATCGGCGATCGCTCGCCCGAGATCTTTCGCGCAGTGATTGAAATCCCGCTGGACGGAACGCAAAAGTTCGAATATGACAAACAATTGCACGTCTTCAAGCTGGACCGCAACTTGCACTCCCCGGTCCATTATCCCGGTGATTACGGCTTTATTCCTTCCACATTGAGCGATGACGGAGACCCGCTGGACGTGCTGGTGCTGGTGCCGGGACCGAGCTTTCCCGGATGCGTGCAGGAGGTGCGCCCCATCGGCCTGCTGGAGATGATGGACCAGGGCATTCTGGACGAAAAGGTTCTGGCGGTGGGGAAAAACAATCCCCGCTATAACAATGTGTGGAACTATACGGATATTTATCCGCATATGCTCAAGGAGATTACGCACTTCTTTTCGATTTACAAGGATCTGGAGGGCAAGCGGGTGGAGATCAAGGGCTGGCGCGACGCTGCTTATGCGCGCGACCAGGTGGTGCACTCCGCTAAACAGTTTCAGGAGAATAAGGCGACACAGGCTGAGGGAAAATAGAAGTTGGATAGCGATGAATCCCAGGTCGTCCGCCGCGGCGGACGAGACCTTGGGCACCCACGCGTCAAACTCTAATCGGCAGGGCCAGCCTTCAGCCGCCGCCGCAACAGAGGAGCTGCTGTGAGCCAATAGAACAAAGGCCCCAACAGTCCTACCACGGATGCAAAGAACAGCGCCGAAGTCGAGCCGATGAGTTTTTCGTTGTGCGAGGCGTAGAGCGCGTAACCGATCAGCACTGCCGGACCCACGCCCAGCAGGCAGGCAAAGGCCAGGTTGCCGGCCTTGAAGGGACGATCGAGGTTGGGCTCGCGGATGCGCAGCACGACCAGAGCTACAAACTCCAGCAGCAGGACCGAACCGTAGAGAATCAGGTCGATGGAGATGAGGCGCTCAAAGGGTAGCTTGAGCGCCAGCGCCCATGCCAGTCCTAACAACAACACTGAAACCCACGGAACGCCGCGGCTGTTGCGGCGGCCCAGCACGCGGGGCAGCATGCCTCCTTCGGCCATGGCCATGGGCAGGCGGGTATAACTCATCACCAGAGCATTGAACATGCCGATGCCCGACAGAGCGCCACCGGCGACCACGGCAACTCCCAGAATCGGACCGCCGAGATAGGTCGCAGCGGTGGTCCAGTCGCCGGTGGAAAAGCTATCGGTGGAGAGGCCGGCCAGCGCCATCGCCGCCAGCGGCAAAATGTACGATGCGGCCGTCACAAAGGTTGCGGCGATCATGGCGCGCGGGTAGTTCCGCTGCGGATTTTCTACTTCGCCGGCTACGGTGGAGGCGTTATCCCAGCCCATGTAGTTCCACATGGCTACTAAAACCGCAGTTGAAAAAGCCGAGCCCGCGCCGAAGCCGGTGGATGGGCCGCCCCATTGGACCGCGGGATGCAAAGTGAACCCATGCCAGAAGCCAAGAACCACGAAGACCGCAAAGGGCGCCAGCAAAAGCGCGAACATTCCCACCGAGTCGTTGGCTACCACAGGCGCTCCGAGGAGGTTCCACAAGCAGCAAACCGCTACAACCGCCAACGCCCAGCCGTAGCCATACCATCCGCTGGTCAACGCGGGCAGCAACTTGCGCAGGTAAAGAACGAAGATGGCAGGATAGATGGCCATATCGAAGATGCTGGCCGAGAGCGAGAACCAGCTCACTTGATAGCCCCAGAAGGGACCGAGCGCCCGCCTCACCCAGACGTAAAAGCCGCCCTCGGCGGGAATGGCGCTGGCGAGTTCGCCGATCATCAGTGCGGTGGGCAGGCACCAAATCACTGGCAGGATCAGCAGGATGAGGATGGCCTTCAGAAATCCCGCGCCGCCGAGAATGTCCTCAATGCCGTATGGGCCGCCGGAGACCATGAAGTAAGTGGCGGCAACCAGCGGAATGAAAAGCATCTTCCGCCGGCCTGAATGAGGTCGAAAAGGCATCACACGAATGGTACAGCCCCCGGACCGGCGCATTCAGCGGAAAATGCCCCATACTGCTACGCCATGCGCCTCAGGTGCGGATTCCGGTATAATCCGATTTAAGACGCGGAGAGATGGCCGAGTGGCTGAAGGCGGCGGTTTGCTAAACCGTTGTACGGTCAAAAGCTGTACCGGGGGTTCGAATCCCCCTCTCTCCGCCAGCGAGTCAACTTGCTTATAATAAACAACTTATATAGCTAAAACCTCCCGGATTTCCGGGTTAATTCCGCATTAATCTTCCACCAGAGAACTTCTCTCCGAGTAGCT
>Ga0224555_1001220_pt1 | contig 36846 bp, 73 predicted proteins | sample 714S23034metaG_FD_180687 | JGI IMG/M metagenome (GOLD analysis project Ga0224555, IMG submission 180687) | Peat soil microbial communities from Stordalen Mire, Sweden - 717 S2 30-34 | ecosystem: Environmental > Terrestrial > Soil > Wetlands > Peat | place: Sweden: Norrbotten County, Stordalen... | reverse complement strand
GGATTGTTCGCGTCTGGGGGGATGGCCTCGAAGTTATTCTCCAGGTAGAGGTACGGCTGATCCCGTTTGATTGTTTCCAGCGCCCCTTTGACAACATGGATCTCCATGCCTTCGGTGTCGGCGATGATGAGGCCAACGTCTTTTTGCTTTAGATAATCTAGGGGTATGACTTGAACTGGGGTTGTGTTGTCCTGGCTTGTCCAGCCCAAGAGGGAAGCGCCTCCTACGTTCCCCGGCTGTTCCGGGTTGAGGACGGGGCAATACATATTTCCAATCTTCTCTCCAAGCGCTTTGCAGCACGGTAAGCATGAGCCGCAGTTCTGTATATTTTCCCATAGCAGTTCGTACTCAATCGGGTTTGGCTCAAACGCGCTAAGCTCCTTAGCAGCCTTCCCGACCGGCACCGCGATGGCCCCGATGTTCGCCCCGGCCAGTATCACATTTCGATCCTTCGCCAGCACCTTAAGAAGATCCACTTCGTCTGGCGAGTATTCTTCATACAGATCTAGCACGTCGCCGATGTAGAGGCTGGTGGTTCGGAAAGTCAGGTGGCCGTTGTACGTGTCTTTCGTTTTAAGCATATTTCCTCCTACGCCGATAGTACTACCGGCTTCGCCTTGTAAACGTCTTCGACCGACTCGTGCCGCCACTTGCCGCCCGTGCGAGTCTTATACTCACAGTTATTCAACACACCCGCGATTGCGCGATAGCTCGCCCCTTTTTCACGTTCACGCCTGATTAGCCTGATAAGGCTCTGCTCCCGCAGATTGGGGATCAACTGCTTCCCCTCGCCCAACTCAAACCCGAACGGGATGTTCCCCACCCGCTGCCCCTTCGATTTCTTATACGCCAGTGCCGCCTTCGTCCGCTCGGAGATCACTTCCCGCTCCCATTGGGCCACGGCACCCATGACGTTAATCACAAGACGGCCCGCTGCACTCTGTGTGTCAAGAGACTCAGCTAGGGATACGAGCGCCACTCCATGTTTATCGAATAGGGCCAGAAGGTGCGCCAGATCCCCCACGCTTCTGGTCAGCCGGTCCAACTTCGCGATGATGACGACATCGACTTCGTGGTCCTCCACCATCCGCTGAATCTGTTGGAAACCGGGACGGTTGAGATCCTTGCCGGATTCCTCGTCCGTTACCAGCGCTACAAGCTCGTCTCCTCGAACCACACACATAGCCTCGATCTTGGCCCTTTGGTCCTTCAGGGAGACGCCGTTTTCTGCCTGATCTTTAGTCGAAACCCTACAGTATGCCGCTGCTTTCATCATCACCTCCAGTCCGTATCAAGACTTATTGTGCCACGAAAACTAACAACTTAACCCACCAACCGAATTAAGTTATTTGTCTCGCGCGTCCAGGAGCCCACGCAGGCCCGCCAAACCGAGTTCTGGTCGGCCTGGAGTTGGGAGGGGGTCATAGAGCCCCCAATCGAATCAGCGCCTCTTCCATGAGCCAATCCGTCAATCCCTTCCACGCCCCGTCCTTGTCTGGTCCGTCGCTGTCCAGGTATACTTTCACTGCTTCCTGTTCGCGGACGCAGCGGGCGAGTTCATCCTCAATCTCCGCCATAGAGCGTTCCTTGGTCTCGCAATTTCAACGCGGCTTCAAGATTCCGGCAAGCTTGGTTGTAGTAAGATTCTTTCAATTCGGCCCCTACAAACCGACGTCGTTCCTCCAGTGCCACATAGCCCTCCGATCCGATCCCGGCAAACGGCGAAAATAAGATGTCTCCGGGGTTGCTCCATAGTTCAATCGCACGCCGGATCACTGTCAGTTGAAGCGGGCAGATGTGCCGGGAATCGTCGTCTTCGCGAGCGCTGGTGCGCTGTAGCGTGTCGCTCGGATTGATGTCGAACCAAACCGGCGAAGCGTAGCGCTGCCAGACATAGTGCGAATACTTGTTCACTGCCGAACCGATCTTTTTTTCGGCCTTGGGTTCGTCTTCGGGCCGTCCAATCCAGCGGTTGAAGCCCGAAGGGGCATGCGGTATTGGCTCGGGATTGTCGCCATCCTTGCGCATCACTACGAGATAATCGGGGCTTCCGACTCGGCAGATGGCCGAATCCTTCACAAGTTGTTTGTGCATCAACCCGAGCGCCTTGGTCCGCGTGGCCTCGATCAGTGGATCTTTCCAAATCACCACCTCGGAATGGTGGATGAAATCGTACTTCTCAAACGCCCGGATCAGATCGCCACGAAAGTCCTTCAGCCCAATGTATCCGTCGCGCTCCTTCATGGCTGGGATCTGCATGCAGTGGAATGCGACCAGCCGACCGGGCATCATAATCCGGTGAAGTTCGCGCACCATGAAATCGAATCCGGCAAAGAACTCCTTGTAGTCGCGGACATTGCTCATGTCCTGCTGCGCGTCCGTGTATGAGTACAAGGAACCAAACGGCGGGGAAAACACGCTCATATGAACACTGTCGTTGGGCATCCCGCGCATTACTTCAACGCAGTCGCCCTGGTAAATGGCGTACTCTTCCGTAATCACTTGGTTTATTACCTTCACGCCGTTTGCGATATCAGCCATTCCGGAATCTCCATTTCTGTTTCGTGGTCGTATCTCGTTGCCTTATGCCGCGCGGCAAGCTGCTCCTCGCGCATGGCGACATTCATCTCTTGCTGTAGTTCTTCGTACTGCGCTTCCTTGCGCCGGATGGTCGAGAGTACGCCGCCCTCTGTTTCGGCCACTATGATATGGGCGTTGACGGGATGCGCCTGCCCGAAGCGCCAACATCGGCGGATCGCTTGGAACATAGATTCAAACGAATACGAGAGGCCGACGAAAGCCATATTACAGCAGCACTGAAGGTTTAAGCCGTAGCCGAAGATTTCAGGCTTACTGAGCAGCCAGTGGATGTCTCCATCTAAGAATTGGACTACTCCGGACTCTTTCTTTTCCTGCGAATCAGACCCGCGCACTTCGACGACTTCAGGGAGCGCCGCCCGCATGGCGTCGGCTTCGTAGTTCGTGTTGCACCAGATGATCCACTGTTCGTCGGGCTTCTCTCGTACAAGTTCTGCAACCTTACGCGCCCGGTCGTCGCAAGTCAGACGCATCTCTTTGTGGAGGCCCGTCGCGCTCATGTCCGGGCATCTGAAAAGCATCCCATCCGTGCTGATGCTTTGGTCTACTTCCACGATGTGCTCTTGGAGGTGCAGGGGCGGTAGATTGAATCCTTCGTCGTCGTATCCAAGGTCGGATGGCTTGAGTAGGCAGACGGCCCACGAAGCTACGAACTTCCAGAACGGTCGGCGTCCATGCCCCTTGAGCGACCACTTGGCCGTCTCGCCGCCATCGTGCTCAAAGAACATCGCCAGCATGGCGGAGCGCCGCATCACGTCCAATAGTTCGGCGTGGGTTCCCAGTTCGGCGTGGTCGTTCGGGCTCGGGGTCGCCGTGGAGCAGAGCTTGAACGGCGTTTCGGCTAGTTGTTCTATCAGGTCTTTGGTTGTCTTTGAGGTCCAGTCCTTGATACAACTCGATTCGTCCATCGCCACGCCAGCGAATGAACGCAGATCGAACAGCCCCATGCGCTCGTAGTTTGTGACGTTGATCCCGGGCCGCACGTCGGACTGATCGCGACAAAGCGTCACCGCGATGTGGAACTTTGCGGCTTCCCGTTTGAACTGCTGCGATACTGCCAGTGGGGCCAGGATGAGTGTGTTGCCACCCGTGTGCAGACAGACGTGCCTGCACCACTCCAACTGGATCGGCCCCTTGCCAAGCCCCGTGTGCGCAAAGACGGCCCGCTTGCCGCCGCGTAGCGCCCATCGGCAGATATCCCGTTGAAACGGAAACAGCATCGGGTTAATATCTGATTCTGCTACCTCAAATCCGCACGGCTCAGACAAGATACGTTTCGATGCTAGGAACTCAGCGTAGTTCATCGTCCTCCCCCCCCACGCAGGCGCGGCGCACGGCATCCTGGTCAGACTGGAGCATTGCCTGCGTCATGAGCCGTCGCCGTAGCCGTAGCCGGAGCCGGAGCCGGAGCCTTCGCCGGAGCCGTCGCCGTCGCCGTAGCCGTCGCCGTAGCCGTAGCCGGAGCCTTCGCCGTAGCCGTAGCCGGAGCCGTCGCCGTAGCCGTAGCCGGAGCCGTCGCCGTAGCCGGAGCCTTCGCCGTAGCCGTCGCCGTAGCCGTCGCCGTAGCCGGAGCCGTCGCCGCGATGCCTAGCGACGATCTTCGATAAATCGCTCATACGTCGCCTCTGCCATCTTGGTCGTCGGGATGAACTCAATTACGTTCGTCAGGTAGACTTCGCCAGTCTTGTTCAGCCTGCCGCCAGAAATCCCGTTGTTTGCGACCGCCGACAGCGACAAGCCGCCACCTTCCCACTTCCACAGTCGAAGCGCATTCTCCAGCTTACATTCCATGCCATCGACGTACACCACATCGCCGATATGCACTCCGGCGCTGTAGGTCCGCACAAGGCAGCGTTTGCCGAGCATCGGATGCACTGGTTTGGGGTTGATCGTTGGGCTTGTCGCGAACATCGCAACCAGTTCGCGGGCCTGCTTGATGGTCAGATCGTCTATGTTCATTTCTGTCCTTTCATTTGTTTCGCATCCTGGTCAGAGAGCAGGGTCGCGTGGGTCATTTGCCAGCCACCTTTTTCCAGCACGCCAGTGAGTTGCGCCACGTCTCACGTTCGTAGGGTGTCTTTACGTGCCGCTCGGCCCATCGCAGGATTCGGCGTTGTGCCAAAGCGCGCTTCCGTTTCGCCACCTTGAAAGCCGAGAGTTGCGCTGCCTTGATAAGACAGTTCTCACACATCTCGTCGGTGTCCTTGTGGATGTCGCACGCGGGCGTTCCGTAGTCCCCGGTTTCTCTATCTCCGGAACTAAATTCCGTACAAGGCTTCACATTGCGCCGCATCTCTTGAAGTTTGGCGTGCTGGCGGTAGAGTTCCTCGACGGCTTCCAGCAGTCGGTATGTCGCGGCAGGATCTACTCTCATCTTCCCTCCTCCTCCCCCAACTACACATCATCAAGATCATCAAGGTCATCACAATGGCTCTCTGGGATGCAGTCCTCATCTGAGGCCGCACCACAGTAAGGGCAGCGCCCCTCGTCGTCGTAGGGAAACTCTGGCGCGTCCATCGAATCACGCATCCGTTTCTCGCTCATCGCTCATACCCAGGCCCGATACCAAATGTAGCGGCCCACGTCGTGAGCGCATTGACGCACGACAAGAACCTTGTCGCCGATATGCGTCCACTGATGTTTAGGTATGGGATTTGCTTTCGTCATCGCGTCCACCCCCACAGTTCCGCAACTCTCCGAGCGGTGCGGTATCGCCAGCCGAGCGACTTCGGATCGGCAATGATCTTCAGCGTAGCCCGCTTGCCTCTCGTCCAGGCCCAGTAATCACCATGTTTTGAGACGGGCTTCCCGTTGACTTCTGCGCCCGGTAGCTTTGCCGGTCCTTCGCGGACTGATTCAGTGGTCACATAAGCATAAATTCTCATACCCCGCCCTCCGCTTCCTTAATAGCAGCTTCGGCATTGTCGTACAACATCTTGGCGACTTCACGGGGAACCGAGTAGCAGGTATTCCCGCAAAATCCCATGTACTGCCTTAAAGCGTCCAGTAACGCTGGGGCAGCGGCAATTAGGCGAGCGTGTTCCTCACAGCGTACCTGAGCAACTTCTATACCTGATCGCGTTTCAACGAGAAAACGACCGCCCTTCATTGGGGCTTGCCCGAGCTTCGGGCCGGGGGTGATAACTTTCCAGTCGCTCATGCCGTCACCCCCACGTAGGCGCGGCGCACGGCGGACCGGTCAGAGAGCAGGGTCGCGTGGGTCATCTTCCCTCCGCAATCGCGTAGCCGCTGCCCGTGGTCTTTGGGGCTCTCTTTAATGGTGGCCTTGGGGAATCTTTCATCGGTTCTTGAATGCAGCGCCGATGCGCATAGCCCCCCAGCACAGGTACTCGCGGCCCCACCAACCCACAGAAAACGCAATGTCGCGACTTATGCCCCCACGGTAAACGCTTCATCTTCCCTCCCGTTCCTGCGTCGCGCTCGATTCCGGCGCTTCGTGGCCCACCACCGCTCTAACGATGCGCCCCGCTGCGTCAATCTCAATCTCAATGTCGTAGCCGTCACGATGGACTTCCAACTGGATACCGCCCGACGAGCATGGGACGACGGAGAATCCCGCCAGTGTCTCAAGCGCAGTGACAGCTATAGACACAGCGCCATATGAATCCCAGTCCTCCTCCAGTGCGAGAAGCGTCTGCCGCCAACCGCCGCCGAGTGTTGGTGCTGGCATTACTCGCCACTCGATTCCGGCGGAAGGATCTCGGCCCAGTGCGTCACGCCCTTTACGCCGATCCATACGTTGCCATTAAAAAAGTGGGCCGTGATTGCATAATTCGATTCAAGCCAAACCAGGTACCTGACGCCTGCCTCCGGCCACGTCGCCTTGTCCTGGGCGTCGAACTTGTGCCACGGGCCTGCGGCGTTACTTGGCATCGGGTGCCTCCGCAAGCGCATCTTCGGCGGTAGTCGCTATGGCCGTGAATGCGTAATAATCAGCGCTGTAATCTCGCGGTACAGTTAACCGCCGGGTAGCTCCTTCGTGTATGCGCTCCAACGCTACCCGCAGTAACTCCACACGTTTTGTCAGTTTAGCGTTCAGTCTCATGCACGCCTGAATTCCAGGGTTATCTTCCATCGCCGCGCTCCTTACACGCTTGACTTTTCATCTCTTGATTGTATTCATCTTCAGCATGAAATCGATCAACCACCCGAACATTATCCAATATGCCGCGCAAGCGCCGTATCTCATAGATCATCGATAGGATCTTGTCTGGTTCCCCATATACGAAGTTGCCGCCGATCTGAACTAAACGGCAGTTCTCCTCAAGCCCAGAGAATTCATCTGTCATTCGCTTACCTCCTCGCCCTCCTTGGCATCGGGCGCCTCCGGGAACTGTGCCCACTGCTGACCATCGAGTAGGGGCAGCGATACTTTGTGGCCATTCTCCAGCCGTTGCTTGTAGAAGAACGGCACGTCGGTGTCCACGCACTGATCGCGGATTGAGCGCACCCAGTTCTCATCCATCGGCCGCGCCCCCGGCCCGCTCTCGCAACCGACGATTATCAGCGAGATTCCAGATGCGCCCATGACTTCTTCGTTATGACCGCTGAAATTGTCCCCTGGTTCACGTGGAACATAGCAGCCATCTGCGACTGCGGTATCTTGCCCGCAAGCGCCCTGATTTGTAAGACATCGCTCACCCGCAATCGGGCCGCCGGATTGGTCTCGCCGGATGCGGACTTCCCTTTCCTCCCCAGCACCCGACAACCGTGAATCATGTTCTGTGAGTGGGTTACTGTTTCCAGGTTCGAGGGCGATGTGTTCTTCCGTATGCCGTCCTTGTGGTTGATTTCCAGGCCCGGCGCAATATCCGATCTGTTCGCTATCATCCAAACGATTCGGTGCGCCCACACCTTCTTTCGCTTCCCGTCCACTCCGTCGTTGAAGAAGATCGTGGGGTATCCGTTGCTCGTTGACTTTTCCGCCCGAACTCTCGCGATGTCCCTCCACGCTGGAGGTGTTCCGACGTGGCTCCCCCCCACTAGCCTGCGATGTCTCCATATCTGGCCGTCCGCCTCCATCGAAAAGACACCGATCTGCATCAGCGCTAAAAATGATCGCTCCGCTTCCTTCATACGGTTTGTAACCTCTGATATATTGTGACACATCGACAGGGGAAATCAAGGGTTCGCAACTCACAAACCGAACCGCCGCCGGTGTCTTCAGCAGCAGCGGAATCCGCTCGTCGGCTGTCGCCTGGTCCTCCACGGAGACGCCGAGCCAGACTGAATCCGCCAATGAGAGCGGTATCATGTTGAAGTTCTCGGGCCGCTTCGTCAGCAGCAACCAATCAAGCGAATGACGTGTGTCGAGAATCAATCGCCAGAGTCGATGACGGGGCGCGGAAAGGTCCGGTCGATCCTCGAACACATCCGCTAGCGAATTGCAGAATACGCGATGCCTCTCGCCAAACATGCTCGCAGCGGTTGCCCATTTATATGGCTCCTGCCAATAGGCGTCTGAGGTGACATGCCGCGTACCGGAATCACCCCAAATCGCCAATCCGGTGCGCTTTGCCAGCGATTCGGCATAACATCGGGTACAACCCGCGCTTACCTTGGAACAGCCAACCCAAGCGTTAAATGTGTGCCTCGTCCATTCAATCTTCGAGTTACTTCCCATTGCCGCGCTCCTTACACGCCTCACTCGACGGCTTGTCGCTCGGCGGTTGCTCTGGCGGCCCAGAAAGCAACTTCGCTCGTTGCTCCGGCGTGAACGTGCTAGCTAACGGGAAGTACTTTAGGTTGTCCAGTGTCCTCTCTCGGTCTACCGTGCCGTCGGGCTTGCGCCAAAATGGCAATATTACCCCATATTTCCCAGACGGGAATGCTGTGCTGATCGTCGCGATGAATGTTTCGTCGGTCATGCCCGGCTCCGCTCGCTCTTCCCCATCGCCCGCCCGCCGGTGAGCAGCGCGGTGTTGTCGCGCACGATCCGCACCGTGAGCGCCGTGGCGCGGTCGCAGGCTTCCCACGCTACTTCCAACTTCCAACACCTACTCACATCCAAGGGCTCCAATGGCCGATAACCCTTATCGAAACTTTCTCGCCTAGCGGCAGATTCACACAAGGTGAGGCTATGGTCTAGTTCCTTGACCCGCTTCTCCAGCGCGTCCACCCTAGCGCGGAGGACGTCGAGGTCGGGCTGTTGAGCGATTACGATAGGGGCTAGGACTTCCGAATAGCAAGGGGTTATCTGATATATGCCCGACTCGGGACAGAAGCGCCACCCGGTCGCTGGAGGCTGGGCCAGCAGGTAGGCAATCAGCAGGGATTCAATCATAGCTTCCCGATCCTTTCCTTGGTCGCGCGGAGTTCGGCGGCGATGGTGCGCTTGCGCGTATGCCGCTTGATACAGTAGTCCGCGCTGTGTGAATCTTGTCTGTCTAACATGTCGGCCGCTACCCGCAGATCGTTAGCCGCATGACGCTCTTTATACCCCGCCAGCACATCCAGGGCTTGCGCGGTTTCATCGCCAAGGGCTCTATCTAAGAGCTTCGGCAACCATGCTTTCAGCGCCTCACTCCGGCTTATGAACTTCCCATCCGGACCTTGGTCAAATAAGTTCATGGCTTCTCTCTCAGCAAGCGAACGACTTCGGCGACGACGTAGGCAATAATCGCAGCGGCAGACCAGAAGTAAACCCAGGGCGGAATCGGCTTAACGAAAATAGCCATTGTTAGAGCCACCACCGCCCAAGTAAAAGCGGCAATATGCAGTGAGTTCATGGCTTCCCTCCCGGCTCGGCGAGCGCCTGGACTGCGATACTGTTAATCCTATTCATCGACAGGGCGAGATTCAGTGCGCAGGTTGCCCAGGCTTTCGCCTCCACCATTTGCAGGGCTAAGTCGGTAGATTTTACGATCTCTGCCGTGATCTTGGTCAGCGCCTCCCGCAGTTTGGCGATCTCTGCGTCGCGCGGATCGGGGCTAGGCGCAAATATGTTTCCCGCTGGTACAAACTTCATGTTGGCTGGCATCCCAGACATCTCTTGTGATTTGCTGGTATTGCTCATCCCTTGATCTCCTTCCTTATTCTCTGCGCCGTCTCCTCAAGCGCCTGGGCTGCGCTGGCAGCGCGGAGCTTGGCAGCAAGGGCCACGTCGCCTATTACGATGCAAATGTGCTCCGCTCGCTCGTAATCAAGGTACTCGTCAAGTTGCACCGCCGCTTCCCCGCACAGCGCCCGCAGTTCGCCGATGGTGGCGTCACGCGGATCGTCAGCGGTGGCTATGGCGCGTTCCCTGATCTTCTCCAGGATTGGATACAGTCGATTCGCCGCTGCACAATCTCCGTCAAAGTGTTTTGCCTTAGGGCAGCACGCCGCGAATACGTCTGCGGCATCCCTGAATTCTCGATACTCGCTCATCCCTTAAGTTCCTTCCTCAACCTTTTTCGCCGTCTCCTCCAAGCGCTGGGTCTGTGCTGGCCGCGCGGAGTTCAAACGTAGCTCGGTGCATTGCTACCCGCAAGTCGTCATCCTGCACTACGTGGGACAGTGCCTCAATCCTCAGCGCCTCCCTCGCACACAGCGCCAGCAGCTCGCGGATGATCCTCTCATACTTAATGCAGTCTCGTTGCGTAAGCTGCCACAACGATTTCGCTAGCCCCCGTGGAAGCTCTTTGTCAAACCTGTCATTGACAGCCGCCACCATTTGTTCTGGGGTATCGAACCCGGATACTTGTTTCCAGTGATCCAGTTCGCGGAGGGTGGCATCGCGGGGATCTCCGGCCTTACGTCGCAATCGCTCCCCAAGAAGTGTTTGCTTATTCATGGTTTGATCTCCTTTCTCAGCCTCTTCGCCGTCTCGCGGATCGCGTCACGCAATGATCTGGAAGAACATCCATCCCAAAGACACAGCACCTTCGCCGCGTCCGCGAGGCCCCGCAGATAGATGGCGCGATCACGTAGCGCCGGGTCATAGCAATCTAATCCAACCCCCAGGCGGGCCGCCCAGATCGCCCGGTCCATCGTCGCCACTGTGATCCTCATAGCACCTTCTTCAGATCTTGCTGAATGGGCTTCACTGCATCACGGATGAACTTTGATGCCCCAGAACACATCCATCCCTCGTACTGGTTTTCGTGTAGCTTTGCACCCCACAGCGCCCCAGCTAAAAAGACAGCTTGGTCACGCGGGTTTACTCCATCTCGCCCAGCCAAAACAGACACCTTTTCAAGAGTCCTCTGGATCACCTTGTTCACTCCAGCAAGCGTAAGCTGTCTCATCCCAATTCCCCTTTCAACATTAACGCTTCCAACTCACCAACCTGATGCAGCCTCGTACCAATCTTCATAGCTTACCTCTGCGCCCCTCCGTTTCAGCGTGTCGAACGCAAGCTCCCACGCCCCTTGGTAGGACAGCAACGGCATGGCGAAGCGAAAGCGGCGATCCCACTCAGGACGCCAGCAATAGTAGAGTGCCGGCTTAGCCCAGTCGTAGTCGTAATGTTTGATGTGAATCCTCATGCACCCTCCCGGCTTGCGGGGTCAAGTAACTGGTTAGCGAACTCTATCCGCACCTTCTCTCGATAGGCTGCGAGGTCGGTGAGATTCCCCTTCAAGTTGTCTCTCTCCATGTGGCACGCCTTAACCTGAGCCTCAAGCTCGGCAATGCGGGCCTCCAGCGGCTCCGTGAGCGCCTTGTCGCGGGCGGCGAGAATGACGGCGGGATCGAGTTGGTTCAACAGCGAAATCCCAGCGCAAACCTTTTTGAACGCTTCCCACTGGCTACTCTGCATACTCCCGTCGTTCACAAGCTCATATGCTTTGTAGAGCAGAGCGACTGCCTTCTCCATCTTCGCCGCCAACTCCGCAATCTGTCGGTCCTTCTCGGCGATGATAGCTTGCGCGTGTGTTACCTCTGTGACAACCAGGCGCAGCGCATCCCGCTCGCTATCGTCGAACAGGTCGGCCCAATTTGATGCGTTCGCCATCACCATCACTAGGTGGGTGGCTGATACAAGTTCTCCCGTCATTTCGCGATCCTCCGTGCGATGGCGAGTGCCTCGGCGTGCTCGCTCATGATTTTGTCTTTTGATCCCCACGGGCAAATCGGCTCCAAGACTCCCCACGTTTTTATCAGAGCCTTCGCCATCTTCTCCCGCTCTCCCCGCAGCCGCTCGCGCTCGGCACCCATCGCGAGGATGGCTGGGAGATGCGTCGTTAGATAGTTCGTCAATTCGTGAACCGGCTTCGCGCCTTCGCCCAGAGAGTGCGGGCAGCCCATCGCCGCCGCGTGCAGCCGCTCTAACTCGGCGAGATCAAACTGCTCTGCCATTGGGCACCCCCTCCTTCACTTCTGCCGCTAGGCACTGCGGGCAGCGCTGGGGTGCTCCGCCAACACGTCTCAGTTGACGTGGGAGACGGAATGCTCGCGTAGTGAATGCTCGGCAATAGGCAGTATCCAGCCCCCAAATGATTTGATCGCACCTTCCGCACTCTCGCCGCCGCACCTCCCCACGATTTATCTCAATCACGATGCGCGTCATCGAGAGCCCCCTTCCTCGGCCTCGATGGGCACTCGCACGTAGCGCGTCATGGCTTCTCTCCCTCGATCCGCCGGCGGCAATCCGCCAGGCGCGATTCAAGTTCGGTCATGGTGTACCTTCCTTTGTCCGGGGCCTGTCTCCAGACCCCGGTTCTCATGCTTAATCCGAATCCTTCAACTTGTCTTGTGGCCTCGCCGTCCCTGCGGCGCCAGTTTTTAGCCGGTCAGCCCATGTTGGCACCTCCTCAAAATCGTAGGGGTTGGGGTCATTGTCCATGTCGTCCCGATCAGAAATACCAGAACCTTCGCAGTCTCGCTGCGAGCATCCCGGTGGCAGATTGTATTCGGAGGGCGGAAGCCCATCACGGTATCTCATAAAGCTCCTTTTAGGGATTACATACATAGCTACCCTAGCTAAAACAATGTGCTACGAGACGGCCAACGCTATTGGCTTTGCTTCTGAAGCAATGCCGCCAGTTCCGCCTTTTCCGCGTCAGTGCGCTGCGCTTCCGGTTTCTGCTGCAAAGCGACAATCCGGGCTTTCTCGGTCTGGTTTAGTTCCATTGTCCACCTCCTTTCCTTAAAAATTACGCTAGGGTAGCTATGTATGTAATCCCTTAAACTTACGCCCCGTCATCTCATCTCCCTTACCGTCTTCAACCCCGCCTCCCAACCACCGCACTTCCCGGCTCCCTAACTTCCTCACCCCAAGGTTCTCTATCCTTAAATTCTTCACGTCTCCATCCTTCAAAACTACCCTCTCGTCAACCTTTAACCTTCTCCCCAACCACCCTTGCGCCACTATTACCTTCACCGGCACGTACCCATTCTTCCGTGATCCATCTGCCTTCGGCGCGTACTCCATCAGGTTCCCGTGCCTATCCCACACCGGCTTCCGATCTTCCCATCTCTTCCGAACCTTCAACCCTTTACCTTCTCCCCTTTCCCCATCGTCCTCCCCAAACATCCTCGCAAGCCTCTCTTCTTCTACCTTCCCTTGCGACATATACCTTATACCTTCTCCTTCACTAGGGAGTGTGCCACTATACCTTCTCCCTGTCAAGCGAATTCACCCCACCTCGATACTTCGCAACCTTAAACCTCCGCAATCGCATGATTATAAATGCTTTATTTTTTGTGGTTTTTTATTTGTGGCCGGAATCGAGGACAGTTGAATTTCAGCCACCCCGGCGAGTACCACCCCCACCCCCTGCGCCGCGTCGGGAGATCCCTAATAGGATCAACAACATACAAGCCGCTGAAGTGTGGTGCATCCGCCCGGTACCGCCACAATGGGGCCACCATGCCACCTTTGAGGTGCTGCGGTTCGTGGCGGGGAGAGCGCGCGTTACTCTCTCTCCGACCTCCTATGTTGCCGCGCATCGCACTACCGAAGCGCCGAGCGGGGCGGGTCTGGAGGTGTCTGGAGGTGGCCGATGGGCCTGAGTGCCACGCTAGACCGCGCATATAGGGGTTTAACGCCCTACCAATGATAAGGTTAGGGCTAGCGGATGCCGTGGCGGGCTTGCTCTGCTTCCCTCTCTCTCCCCTCCTTATCTATCCCTGTTATCGGAGTACAGCCGATGCGCTGCTGCCGCCTTGCGGCGGGCCGGATGGGGCAGGGGCAATAATCTACGCGCTGTAGCAAGTTACCGCTTGACTCCCACATCCAAACGGGCATAAGGTATTGGGTAGGGGCCGACATATCGGCTCCGCATGGAGGCTAATCCGATGGCAAGCACCGCTGCTCACTTTCAATACTGCGCCTGTGGGGACTGCCGCCCCACTCCCCGCAACGCTACGAGTCGAACAACCTGCAATCAACTTCGCCCGGCAGTCGGCGCTTTGGTGGCCGTCCGCATGGAGGATATGGTTATCAACTGCCGCGTGACTGATGCGAAGTCCGCATGGGGACAAGTCCGTCTCCAGGTCGAACCGCTGGCGGGTTCCGGCTCTCAGTGGGTCGATATCTCCCGCATTACCGCCCGTCTCGATTCAGACTCTACTCTCTTAGAGGTGCGCTGATGGCACAAGAAGACCGTTTCTCCGTCGATACGTCCCGGCCTGCCCACACTGACAGGCTCCCGGCTCTACTGTTGGGCTATGGCGTGGCGCTGCTGCTGGCGGCGCTGGCCGGCTTGCTCTGGGGATGGTTCCGGCAGTAGTCCAGCTTCGGCCCGCGCTGGCGGGCCGTGGCGGGCCGATTGCCCGTGTCTGGATACAGACAGATCGTAATGGAGGCTAACAGAGTGCAGACGTTGAAACCCTCAGAGCTTGTCCCGGCGCTAGCCGAGTGCGCCAAAGCTAACACCCCCACCTGTATCTGGGGACATCCCGGAGTCGGCAAGTCCCAGATTGCCGCCCAGGTCGCCGCGTCTCTCGGTCGTAAGTTGTTCGACATTCGCGCGGCTAACTTGGATGCGGTAGACTTGCGCGGAATCCCCTACGTTGACGGCGGGCGCACCCGCTGGGCCACGCCCGGCTTCCTGCCCTATCCCGAGGACGGGCCTTCGCTTATCCTCTGGGATGAGGTGAACCGCGCTCCCGTGCTTGTGCAGAATGGCCTACTCCAACTGATTCAGGAGAGGCGATGCGGCGAATACACCATGCCCCCGGACGTGGTTCAGTTCGCGGCGGTCAACTACGAGACGGACGGCGGCGGGGTCCAGCGTATGACATCCGCTCTTGCTAACCGCTTCGTGCATTTGCACCTGGAACCGGATGCTAACGACTGGGTTAAATGGGCCGTGGCGGCGGGCGTGGCGTTCGAGTGTATCGCGTTTATTCAGTTCCGGCCCGAGTTGCTCAATCGCTTCGATCCTAAGGAAAAGGCTTACCCGTCTAGCCGCTCATGGGGCCAGTTTATGAGTGAGATGGTCAAGCGCCAAGCCCCGGCGAACATCGAACACGCCCTTTTTTCGGGATGCGTGGGAGAGTCTACCGCGCAGGAGTTCTCGGCCTTCGTGCGTGACTTCCGCCAGCTTCCCAACATTCAGGCCGTCTTTATGAACCCCCAAGCGGCCACCCTGCCCACGTCGCCTAGCGCCATGTATGCCATAGCGGCGGCGGTCGCCCGCACTATCACGCCTAGCAACTGCGGGCGCGGGATTCAGTACTTGGACCGGCTCCCGGCAGAGTACGGGGTATATTCGCTCCGGCTTGCTTGCGCGGTTTCCCCGTCGATTCAGTCCACGCCCGAGTTTATCGCGTGGGGTATCGCTCATTCTGACGTAGTTTTCTAGCGTGTCTGGATCAAGACACGCGCAACCTTTAACGCTCGAATCAATGGAGGCTTTACCTATGAATCTAAACACCCAAACACAGACCATCGCGGACCGCGCGATGCTCGTATCTGTCAATCTCTCACTCTTCAACGCCGTGCGGACGGACGCCAAAGTAACCCGCGAGGTCGCGGATGCTCACCAGACCACCATTGACGCGGGGCAGTACAAAAAGAACTTGCTCGCTAAAGAGGCTCTGGAACCGATCAAGAAGTTAGCGGGCGAGATTCGGACCGAACACTACAGGCGCACGCTCCCATGGGGTGACGACGGCTCCCGCATCCTGACGGGCGCGGGCTATTGGGAGTATGCGGACTGGATGCGTCAACGGGAGTCCGACTGGACGCCCTTAGTTGACGCCTTCCTGACCGCGTGGCCCAGTTATGTGGACGACGCCCGGCAACGCTTGAACGGGCTTTTCAATCCGGCAGACTATCCCAGCGCTTACGAGTTGCGGCGGCGCTTTTCCTTCCGCTGGACGGTTCGCCCGGTTCCCACTGCGGGCGACTTTCGCGTCGTGGAACTCGGAGCGGCAGAGGTTGACGCCATACGCCAGCAGATCGAAGACGACTCAAACGCGACCGTGCAGGCCGCGATGGCCGACGTTTGGGACCGGATCAAAACGGTAGTGTCTGCAATGGCCGAACGGCTCCGCGCTTACGATCCGGCGAAGCCCGGCGCTTCGCCCTTCCGTGATTCCCTTGTGGAGAACATCCAAAAGCTGCTGGATGTTCTCCCGTCCCTCAACCTGACGAACGATCCGAAAATAGCCCTGTTCGCGGATGAAATGCGCGAGCTTTGCGCCCACGACGCACAATCCCTCCGAGACAATATGTTTACCCGCGAGGACGTTGCGGCGAAGGCCGAAGCGATGCTCGATCAAATGCGCCAATTCGTCGCGTGAGGGGTTTCCCATGGACTCACCCTCAAACGTCCTGGAACGGGCCGAACGGGCTATGAGTGCCGCGCGCTCTGCCCTGATTCTCGATCAACCATGGTTCGGAGTGCTAGCGTCTCATCTCGCAATGGTGGCCGATCCGTCTATTGAGAAGTGTAACGTTGACGGTTCGACGCTATGCTATAACCCTCAATTCGTCCTGGAACAAGCCCGCCCGCATCTCATGGCGATAGTGGCGCATGAGACTATGCACTGCGCCCTAGGCCACTGCTGGCGGCGCGGCAATCGTGACGGGCAGGAGTGGAACATTTCCACCGATCTAGCTATCAACGGAGAGCTAGCCAAAGCGGGTTTTCAGCTTCCGCCCGATGTTCTGATTGATCCTCAGTATGAGGGGTTATCGGCTGAAGTGATCTATGCTAAGCGCGCGGCGGCGAAGCGCCAGCAGCCGCAGCAGCAGCAGCAGAGCGGGCAAGGCAAGCCCGACAAGGCTCCGAGTACTGGTACAGTGTCGGACGCCCCGCAGCCGCAAGGGAAGCCCGGCGAGGGATCGGGCAAGCCCGGCCCGGCCCGGCCCGGAATGACTGAGGAAGATTGGAAGATAGTGGGTGAGCAAGCCTCAAACGTATGCCGCAAAGCTGGGACCCTGCCGGCGGACGCGGCGCGGGCCGCTAAGGCGGCGCGGGAATCGCGGGAAGACTACCGCGCTATCATCCGCGAATACGTGCAGGCCACGAACCCGAGCGACTATACATGGAGTCGCCCGAACCGGCGTTTTATTGCCAGCGGGTTATACCTGCCCGGTATCGACAAGGAACCCCAAGGGATCATAGATTGGATCACAGACACAAGCGGGTCGATTGACGAACGCTTGCTCTCTATCGCGTGGGCAGAATTCGCGGGCCTTGTCCGCGAATGCAAGCCCGAACGGGTCCGCTATTGGGGATGCGACACGCGCGCCCACCTGATAGGGACGTATGACGCAGAAACGATACCCGACACGCCCCCGGCCCACATGGGCGGCGGCGGGACGCGGTTTCAGCCTGCCTTTGACGCTATCGCGGAAACCGGCGAGGACCCCGAACTCGGTATCTATTTCACGGACTTGGAATCAGCCGACACGCCCCGCGAACCGGCTTATCCTGTCCTATGGTTGACGGACCTGACCACGACGGCGCGCGCCCCGTGGGGCCGGACCGTACACGTTGACACCGGCGACTGATGCGGAGGGGATCGGGCCTTGCGGCCCGATCTAACGCGCATGGGGCTAGTCCCAAGTCTAGCCCACTCAAAGCGTTTGGAGGTCCGATGCTAAAATACCTGACCGAGATTGACATGGAAACGCGCTTAGTGAAAACCACCTTTCGCGGCGAGACGCGGACCTTTGTTTTCAATTACGGGACGTTCCCACTTGTCGAAGCCCTGAAGGTTTCCGCTGAGGACGCTCATAACCAGATCACTGCCGCAATTGCAACGGGGCTTCCCGAGTGCGGGCGGGCCGACTATGAAGCAGACGTGCGAAGACAACCCTACTATCACGACGGCGCACCCCGCAAAACGTGGGAACAGTTGAGCGAGATAGCGCGGCAATCGTGGGCCTATAGGTCGGAGGCGTCCAGTGCTTCATAACTCGAAGGCTTATGCTTACGTGGCCATTGCGGGCGCGGTGGCCGTTCTCTGGGCTTGCGCTGGCCGCCCTGACGGGCTACACGGCGCGATCCTGCTGGCGGGCGCGTTTGCCTTGCTCTGCGGCGCGTGTGGCTGGCTAGGCGAGTGGCAGAGGCGCGGGCGATAATGCGCGCCACGCTTCAGGAACTCGACGCGGCGGGCGTCGTGCAGAACGGCTATGATTACGCCGTGAAGATCTACGTTCGAGATGGGATCGTTCAGATGTGCGGGCATCCGGCCCGGCTCCGTCGTAACGGGCGCATATGCTGTAACGCGCTGAGATATGTCGGCTGGACGATTGAATCTGCCCGCGCGCATTTCTTCAGGGGTGTCGAGCGGCGGGCCTAGCCTCCATCCGCATACCGGCTCCCCGGCCCGCTCCGCTTCGGCGGGGCGGGCTTTTTTGTGCCCGCTTGAACCGGCGCGAACCGGCGCGAACCGGCGCTGTCTGCCCGCCCTCCCGCTCTCTGCTACCAGGGCGCAAAAGAAACCCCGGCTCCCTTTGCAGGGAACCGGGGCCGTTTGTTGCTACCAGGGCGTTCGGCTAGTTGTGCATAACTCCACCTCCTTTCACGTTCTCTCCTTTGTCTGTATCCAGACACGAAAAAGCCCCGATCAGTGACCGGGGCTTTCTGCGTGAACCGGCGCGGGCTTGGCTTAGGTTGTTTACAAGTAACGCGATTTGCGTTACTATTGAGATATGAAGAAGCCAACCGCATTCCGCCTGAGTGAGAACTGCCTGCGGCTCCTCGTGGTGCTTGGCGAGAAACTAGGCTTGAGCCAAGCCTCTGTGATTGAGATGGCCGTGCGGTTGCTGGCCGAACGCTACAACGTGAAGGCAGATGTACAAAGCGTACAAGTACCGCCTCTATCCTAACGTCAACCAGACGCGGGAGTTGGAGATCACGCTGGAGACACACAGGCGTCTCTATAACCAGTGCCTTGCACAGCGAAAAACGGCCTACGAAATCGAAAAGAAGTCGATCAAGTACCGCGATCAAGCCAAATGGTTCGCAAGGGAGAATAAAATCAATCCTTGGTTTGCGCGTCTCAACGCGCAAAGCGCTCAGGCCACGATGAACCGTCTGGATACCACCTTTGCTGCTTTTTTTAGGCGTTGTAAGGCCGGAGAAAAGCCCGGATACCCGAGGTTTAAGAGCAGAGACCGATTCGATAGCTTTACCTACCCCCAAGTGCCGCACGGTGTTAGGCTGATCGGGAATAAACTTCGCTTGCAGCACGTCGGGTTGGTCCGCGTGCGGCTGCACCGTCCCACTGAAGGAAAGCACAAGACGATCACGGTAAAGCGCGAAGCCGGGAAGTGGTATGTCGTGATTGTCTGCGATCTTGGCGAAGTGGCAGTTGAAAATAAAAATACTGCCGCCGTCGGGATTGACTTGGGAATCGAGAGCTTCCTGACAACTTCGGATGGAGAGCACATAGCGCCCCTCCAGCCGCTCAAGTGGAAGCTCCGCAAACTGCGAGTCCAGCAGAGGCGCATGGATCGAAGGAATAAGGGCGGTAGAGGACGACGCAACGCTCGGCGTGCTGTCATTGCCACACACGCCTCGGTTGCAAACTACAGGTGCGACCAGCATCATAAGATTGCTCGAAAGTTGGTAGACAAGTACGGGTTGATCGCGGTGGAGAGCTTGAACATCTCTGGGATGTCCAAGAATCACCGGCTTGCCCGCGCTGTTCTGGACGCTGGCTGGGGCAGCTTCCTGAATATCCTTAAATCCAAGGCAGAATGGGCCGGGGTTGAGGTAGTCGAAGTTAATGCGGCGTACACTTCTCAAACGTGTCCCTCTTGTGGGGCCGTAGCGAAAAAGATCCTAAGCCAGCGGCAGCACGTCTGCCCCTGCGGGTACACCGCGCATAGAGATCACGCTGCGGCGCAAGTCATCCTTGCCCGTGGACAGGTGGGGATGCCACCTGAAGGCCGTAATGTGGAGATTGCTCTGCATGGCCTTGGAAGTCGCTGAAGTCAAAGGCGATACATCACGCGTGCTGGTCGCTTGTCAGCGACGGGAAACGGATCATCGCTTGCCTCCTTTGCTCTTCTTCTCTGCGGCTTCGGCCCGCGCTAACAGTTTGAAACCCAGCGAGAGAATGGCGTCGTAGCCCACGCTCACCCTGTACCGCTTGCCCTTCTCTTTGAGGGTCAAAAAGCCAGGGTGAAGCTCCACCACCAACGCCCTACCCCGGTAGTGAACGTCGGTTTCCCGGCGTACCGGACTGGCTGAAGATATGCGCGTCACGCCGTCACCCCCACGCCCATGCCCGCCGCCGCCTTGTGCGCTTCCGCTTGCGCGTCGTCGTACACCCCTCGGTTGAATTCCTGATACTCCAGCGTGCCGGGAGTATATCCGTTGACGGTTTCGGACGTGTATCCCTTGCGGGTCAGATCCGCCATCAGCCGCCCCTCTTGGTAGGGCGTCAGTTCCTCTAACAGATGCAACACGGCTATTTGCCTCCATTTCTGCCTGTTCTTTGTGGCATAGACCCACGTTACACCTTGCATAGCGGCCTGTCAAGAGGAAAGTTTTGGGAAGCGTAGATTCCGGCCCGCCGCCAGCGCCGCCCGCTGAGCGTCAACCGGCGCGACCAGGGCGGGGCGACCGGGGCGCGTGGAACCGGGGCGATTTAGGTTGGCTGGCGAGGCAGGACTTGAACCTACATCTCTTGAGTCAAAGTCAAGCATCTTAACCAGTTGGACGACTCGCCAAGTAGACGGGACCAGGGCTGAACCAGTGGGTTAGTGGTGAGTAGGCTACCGGGGCGCTTGAACCGGCGCGTGGCGCATCAGTGGCGTGTCTTCCTTAGCTTCTGGAAAATGGCCGTAATGTCGCTTCTGATAGCAGAGACATCGCGCTGCAATAGGCGCATTTCGATCCGTAGGGATTCAATCCTTGCGTTCACGTCAGAGATGGCCTGCGGACGTTTCATGCGCTGTCTGACAGAGCGAACGGTCGCTGCTGTTGTGCCGACGATTACCCCTATTTCGAGCGGCCCCAACTCGCCCGCCAGAAGCAGTTGGCGGATGCGCTCAGACTTGTTAAGCATTGGCTTCAGCCGCTTCCTGCGACAGTTTCTCTTCCGCCTTCGCCTCTGCAATCTGCTTTGACATCCATTCGTCGATGGCTCGCAGGGCGCACACTTGGGAGCAGAAGTCCCCTGGTGCGCCCAGCACCTCTACGGCCCCCGGCTGTGCTGTCGATGGCCCCGCAGGTCTTATCACTAGCGCGTCGGGAATAACTGGCGAACCGTACACCTCCCACCAGTGATTCGCGCCCTTCTTTTCCTGCCCGCATCGGTCACATATCGTTTGCTGTTTTACCATGCAATCCTCCCTTACCGCCTGTTGGTGGCCTTCCAAGCCGCCCGCGTCCAAGACCCCATCCACCCGCCCGGTTTCAGATACTTACAGAATCTCCGGCCCAGTTTTGTGGCGTGGGCGTTCGTTTCTTCGTTGAAATGCTCCCAAATGTCGAAGTAGATGGCGTCGAAGCGTTGCCCCGCTTCCGGCAACCAGGAGTCTATGTCGCCCGAGACGATCCGCAGTTTCGGATCATCGAACGATGGGGCAACGAGGGCGATCACGTCGGGATTGATCTCCACTACCGTAACGCTCTCCCCATTCTTTAGGGCAGGCTTGAGGATCATGCCGATACCAAGACCGGCAATGAGAATATCCCCATGCGCCTTGCAGACAAATTCAAGGTTCGTGAGGCGCTCAAACTCGGCGTCGGTCATCATGACGCGCCCGTTAATCAGCAGCCGCGCATACTTCTCTCGGTCGAGGGGCTGGCCGTGGAGTGCTCCGCTTAACCGTTCAAAGCCGGATGGGGTGTCGATCCTGATCTCGGCAGATCCACGCTTGGCTGGTTTCAGGACAGAACAAACGTCGGTATAAGTGCCCATTAGAACCACCCCTTCCACAACCCACAGACCAGCCCCGCCAGCGCCAGGAACTCCATCAGCGACAGCGCCCAGCCCACCCGCGCCCACCGCTCCGCTTTGCGCCTGCGCTTCGCTTCGGCGGTCAGTAATGCCGCCATCGTCCTTCGAGCCGCCTCCTCCATTGCCTGGGTTTGCAGCCGCACTTGATAGGGAATCTGCCGACCTTCGGGTTCGTATTTCAATGGGCCAATACTCCCTGAATCATCGCCACCCAATCCTCTTTTGTTTCGGCCATACTTCCCCCTCAGCCTTCCGGCTCGTCCCCGATAGCCCAAACGGCCATCCCGTTGGTTTTCTCGATCTGATCGAAGGGCAACCGGATGTAGGCTTGGCCCCCGATCTTGCCGTCACTGCCTAAGCCCTGGACGTATCCCATAACACCCCACGACTTCAGTTCGGTGACGACAAGCAAGCAAGCCCCGAACATGGGGTTAATATCCATCTCTGGGTTGATCTGCACGATCTCCCCGACCGCCAACCGCTCGCCTTGTTCTTGCGTCATGGTTGACCCTCCGCCTTGCGCTGTTCCCATCGGGCAACCGCCTCGCGCACGAACTGGCCGGGCCTCACGCACCGTTTGCAGGTGTCCATAGATTAAGCGCAGGGGACCGTCGCCTTTAGGCGACGGAGGAATGCGCGCTCCTTTCTTGCTTGACTAGTAGCGCATAGAGGACTACGATTGAGGTGTGAAGAATCCAACGTCATTCCGCCTGAGCGAAGAGGCCCACCGCCTTCTGTCCCTGCTGTCCGAGAAGCTCGGCTTGAGCCAAGCGTCGGTGATTGAGATGGCCCTTCGGAGACTCGCTCTTTACTTCGGCTTGAAGTAATATGCTCAGTTCGTTCAAATATCGGGTTTATCCAACCAGAGTCCAAGTTGCGTTCTTTAACTGGCAACTGAACGAGGCGTGTGATCTCTACAATTGCGCCATTGAAGAGCGGCGCGGGGCCTGGAAGACGTGCCGGAAGTCGATCAACTACTACGACCAAGCCAACCAACTGAAGGCCATGCGGGCGGAGGGATTGGTTAAACTTGCCAACTTCTCTTGCTGCCAGGATGTCCTTCGCCGCGTGGACAAGGCATACCAAGCCTTCTTCCGTCGCCTGAGGGAAGGAAAGAAAACTGGCTTCCCCCGGTTCAAGCCGTTCCAGCGTTTTGACAGCATTACCTTCCCCTCCTACGGAGATGGTTGCAGGTTGATAGACGATGGGAAGCTCCGCATACAAGGGGCCGGACTCCTCAAGGTCAAACTGCATCGCCCGATTGAGGGACGCATTAAGACGGTGACGTTGAAGCGCCAATCCGGGAAGTGGTACGTCTGCTTCGCGGTCGAGTGTGATCCTTGCCCTATCCCCGATTCCTCTGAATCCGTTGGGATCGATGTCGGATTGACGACGTTTGCCGTCCTGTCGGACGGGACGGAGATTGAAAACCCGCGCTACTACAGGAAGTCTCAGGCAAAACTGAGACGGTCGCAACGGAAGGTTGCCAGACGTCGCAAGGGAAGCAACCGGCGCAGGAAGGCCGTGCAAGAGTTGCAGATCGTTCACACGCATATCTCCAACCAGAGGGCCGACTTCCTGCACAAAGAGTCTCGGAAGATTGTCAACAAGTTTGGTCTGATCGCAGTCGAAGATCTGAACGTGAAGGGGCTTTCTGGCGGTATGCTGGCGAAGTCCGTTCACGACGCCGGTTGGGGCATGTTTTACCAGTTCCTTTCGTACAAGGCTGCAAGTGCTGGGCGAGAGATGGTAGCTGTGAACCCGAGCGGTACGAGCCAAACATGCACATGCGGAGCGACTGTGCCAAAGCGGCTGAACAACCGCTGGCACTCGTGCCCCAAGTGCGGATTGTCTGGATCTCGGGATCTCGTTAGTTCTCAAGTCATCCTCCAAAGGGCAGGGACTCTGCCTTCGCGAGTCAACGTAGGGAGTTTGTACCCAAGCGTTTCGCGAGAAGCCGTCTGCTTTAGCTGACGGAGTGGTCACCCCCTCGAATGCGGCTTTGTTGTCGAACTCATCATAAGCCGCAAGCGCAGCCTGGGTGCGGGACAGATCGGGGAGAGCCTTCGTAATTGTGCTCACGACCGGCCCTCAGCCTTCCGAATCGCCGCTTCTGCCCGCTGAAGCGCCAGCGCGTTCACATACCCCGGCTGGCCCCCAAGACGACCACCCACACAATCCTTGAGGGCTTCGAGCAATTCTGGAGCGGCTGCGTTGAGCCGTGCTAGGTCGCGCCGTTGGCCGCGTCTCTCCTGAGCGGCCTTAATCTCGTGATCTGCGTGGATCTTCATGCTCACCTCCACTGCCCTATGCTACCACGTCCCGCTCGCATGTCAAGTGTTTTTGTGGGACATTTTACGTGTCTGTATCCAGACAATTGAAGGCCCTCGGGGCGAGGTGTCGAAACCCCGAGGGCCTTAGACGCTGGCGCTCAACGGCTGAGGAATGGGCCGGAGCGCCAACTAGCCAACACAGGCGTGGAGGCATCAGATCCGCGATGCGTCAGCTTCGATTCCACGGTACTGCTACCCTACTAGTCTGTCAAGGGTTATTTTGTCGCACTTTTGGCTTGTGTTTCCCTGTCGAGTGTGGCACGCTGCCAATGGGAGGTAGCATTGGAAAATACCCCAAGAGAGATTTACACGGCCAATCCAACCACTTACGATGTGGTCCACTGGGCCGTAGTCAAAAGCAACCGTTGTTTCAGCCCGCTCTGCGCCCCGGATGTTCTGTTCTGGGGGGATCAGGCTGTAGAGATTCCCGGCAAAGCGCCACGGTGTAAGACGTGTGCTCACATCGTGACCCAAAGGAAAAAGGAACATGGAACAGACAAACGAAGTAGTTGAGGTAAAGTGCCCCTACTGCCAGCATCCCATTGACAACAAGACGCTTGGCAAGATGTGGGGCCAGCGCATGAAACCTCTGATGGGGCACCGGAAGCTGTACAACCGCTTCGCCCTATTGACGCCGGAGGAGCGCAAGGCCGAGGCGATGAAGGCCAATCAAGCCCGCTGGAACAAATACCGGGCGGGGAAGACGGCCAAGGCGCAACAGGCTCAGAAGGAAATGGCTGCTGCGGATGCGCCCCCGGCTCCGCCAGCATCAACCCTGGCATCGTTCGATGTCATAGACTCTATTTTGAAAGGCGGTGAGTGATGGGTGGTTCTTCCGTATCTATCTACAAATCCCCAGATACAGCACTTGCTCGTAACGCGTCAACCGAACTGGGCCTGCCCTCGCAAGAGCAGATGGCCGCGCTCAAGGAATTCTGCGGTGCGATGGTAGGGACTCCGTTTCTCCCTAAGACGTTTACCGTCAACCGCTCCGTCGATCAGCAGGCCGGGACGCTTTTGGCTGTCGTCCTGACAGGTCGGGAGATGGGCTTGCTGCCGATGTTCTCCCTGCGGGCGTTCTGGCTCAGCCCAGAGGGACGCCTGGGGATGTACGCCGACTCCATGCTGGCAATCATGCGCTCCCACGGAGTCAAGTTCAAGTGGCTCCAGAATGACAATAAGGGGTGCAAGATCGAAGCGAACCGGGAAGGGGAAGAGTACGTCGCCCAGTTCAGCATCGAGGACGCGATTACCGCCAACCTCTCCCAGAAAGATGTCTGGCGGCGATACCCCAAGGCGATGTGCCGGGCAAGGGCTATCGGGGAAACCTTCCGATCCCTCTGCGCCGATATGGGCGGCACGTCCATGTACACACAGGAAGAGCTTCAAGACTTGGAACCCGAGAGCGGCTATGCGACTGTCTCCGAACAGCGCCATGCCGAAGCCGACGCTGCTGCGTTGGAAGATCCGTCGCTCAAGATCGTGGTGGCTGAAACGTCCGTCCCAGTTGACAAGGCCCCCGAGACGGCCCCGCCGCCGCCAGTTACTCAAGCGCCCACCCCGGTTGCTCAACCCGCCGCGTCCGAGCCGCCGCCCGAACCCGCTGGCCCTCCTACTGCTAAGGACATCTACACGCAGTTGTGCAACGAGATTCTGACGAAGCTGGTTGCAGGGTCCAAGCCCAAACACATTAAGGATTGGCTCCGAGGCTGGTTCGTCAAAGGCCCTGCTAAACCGACGCCCGAAGAGTACAACGAAGCCCTGGAACTTCTGGTGGATACTCTGCCCAAGTACGAAGCCGCCCGCAAGAAACTGCTCGAAGACGCTGCCTCGATGGGCTCTCAGATGCGGGAAATTAAGGACATGCCGGAAGCGGCTGAGCCTCCCGAGCCAGAGGCCGAAGCCGAAGAAGGGGGATTCTCCCTTAACCCGCCCGACAACCCCGTAGACGATCAGATTATGCAGGCAACCGGCTGGCAGTTGAATACCGCCATCCTGGCCCGCGAGACCCTAAAGGCACGCGCGATGATGTCCGAAGACAAGGTGCTGAATGGGCTCAAAGCCTTCGGGCTGGTCGGCATGAAGAATGATGACGCCTACGCCTACCTTGTCCTGTATCACCACTCAGCAGACGGACCTATGCTGTGCCGCGAGTTCGCGGATACGCCGCCCAGCCAACTCATCGAACTTGTCCAGAAAGAGGCAGGGCTGAAGTCTTTAACCCTAGATGCGCTTTCACAGGACGTTGAAGCGGGCATTGTTAAACTGCTTCGAGAAAGGGGCGAAAAGAAGTGAGTATCCCTGAAGGAATCAACATGCAAGTAGTAGACTCTTCCATGATCCTGGAAGTGGGCTACGACGCCGCAAACCTACATCTCTACGTCACCTTCAAAGGCTCTAAGAAAGGGCCTGAGAACTGGCGCTACGACGGAGTTCTGCCCCCAGTCCATACCGCGCTGATGGGCGCTGCCTCGGTCGGTAGGTTCTTCCTGACGAACATTAAGGGCCGCTATACAGCCCATAAACTATAAAGGAGGCATTATGCCAACAGGTTACACAGCAAAGCTCTGCGATGGGGAGCAGACATTCAAGGACTTCGCAATGCAATGCGCCCGCGCCTTTGGGCCGCTCGTTGAGATGCGCGAAGACCCAAGTGAATCCTGGCAGGCCACGTATTCGTGCCACCCGAATTCATGTCCATACATATCTTCAATAGACGCCCCTATCCCAGAAAAGACCAAACGCAGTTCCTACTACGATGAAGCTCTCTCCAAGACCGTCGCTGAGTACGATAGGCTGAAGACAATGCTCCCCGGAAAGGCGTTGGCCTACGGGAAGGCGTGCTTCAACGAGAGGATCAAGAGGCTTCAGGGCCGCTTAGAAAAAAGCCAATCAACCAGAGATCGGATTCTCAAGATGATCGCCCAAGTGGAAGCGTGGCCCGTCCCAACCGACGAGCACAAACCCCTGAAGGCGTTCATGCTGGAACAACTCACCACAACCCTGGAAAACGATGGTGACACTGACTATTACGAGAAAGAGATAGCCAAAGCTAAGACGCTGAATCCGCTTGATTATTACCAAGCGTTTCTTTCCTCCGCTGCCCGAGACATCGCCCGTTACAAGCAAGAAGCCCAGAAGGAAATGGAGCTAAACGCCAGCCGCAACGCATGGCTCAAGGCGCTTCGACAGTCACTAAACGGTCACAAGCTGTGACGAGGCCCTACTTCGACTTCGAGGAGGAGAGCCACATCTATTCCCTTGGGGGTGTGAGGCTCCCTTCTGTCACCCAGATTCTCAAGGATCTGAGTCTGTATCCTGATTTCCCGGCAGGCCCTTATCGCATAAGGGGCCGGGCTGTCCATAAGATCTGCGAGCTTTTCGACAGGGGGATAGCCTTAGACGAGTCCCAATGTGGAGAGGGCGTCTTAGGCTTCCTCCAAGCGTGGAAGGCCGTTTCTAAGGAGTACGGATGGGAATGGCTGGGGATCGAGGAGCGGATGTTCGATCCCCTCCTGCTGGTCGCTGGCACCCTCGACCGGCGCGGCACTTGGATGGGCAAGCGGCTCATTATGGACATCAAGAGCGGTAGCGCAGGCCGCGAAGTTGAGCTTCAGTTAGCGGCCTACGCGCAAATGGCGTTCCCCGAAGATGCGGCTACTGTGTTGCGGGCGAAGGTGGAAATTCATGGGGACGGGACGTATGCCCCACCTGTCTTTTATGAGGATTGGCAAGATTTCACAGCATGGCAGGGGGCTGTCAATTTGTGGAAATGGAAGCAGAAAAGGAGATCGTAAAGAATGCCAGACAATCAAGCAATCGTAATTCAGCAACCAGACACTACGCACTTGCCGGTCGTCCAGTTCCAGGCCATTATAGCGCTGGCCGTGACAGACGACGCGACATGTGCCCAAGCTGCCGAGTATGCCAAAGCAGCGAAGGGCTACCTCTCAGCCGTCGAAGCGGCCTTTGCCGACGCGGTGAGCGCAGCGAACAAGGCGCACAAGAGCCTGACGGCCCTCCGTAATCAGTTCACAGAACGCGCTGCTGCGGCAGAGGCGCACTGCCGCGCGCAGATTACCGCCTATCTCCAGCGCAAAGAGCGGGAGCGCCTTGAGCTTCAGGCCAAGCTCCAGCGGGAAGCCGACGAGAAGGCCCGCAAAGAGGCTGAGGAGCAGCGCAAGGCCGAGATGGAGGAGATCAAGCGGCGACAGGAAGAGGCCGCACGGCAACGCTTGAAGGAGATCGAAGACTTGCCGCCGTGGGAACAACCTGAAGCCCCCGCCGCCCAAGGCGAACAGTTACAGGCCCAATTAGAGGAGCTTGCCGCCGCTCCCCTCGTCGTCCAGGCCCCCCAAGTCGTCCTCTCCCCCGTCGCCCCCGCCGTCGAAGGGCTGGGCACACGCAAGGGTAAGCTCACATACGAAGTCGCTGACTTCAACGCGCTGGTGCAGGCCGCTGCCAAGAATCCAGCCCTCCTGGATTACCTCCAGGTCAACGATAAGATGGTCAAGGCCAAACTGGCAACAGTCGGGGAGAAGATCGGGGAGTTCGTCCCTGGTATCAAGCCCAAACGAGACGCCGGGATCGTCATAAGATAAAACTAGCCCCCGGTCAGCCAAGACGCCGGGGGCCAGTTCCACGAGGAGAATTGAGACGATCCGTTATGAGCCGACTCCAGTGTGCCCCTGAGAAATGCGCCTGTCAATAGGAAAACGCCCTCGGGGATCTCTCTCAGAGGGCGTTCTCGAAAACCGTTACGTCAACGGTCCGTGGGCGTTTCGCATCTTTATGATGCCCCATCTCCGTTATGGAGTCAAGAAAGTTCTTGACGGCATTTTAAGACAAGCGCATACTGAAACCGGCATTGAAGCAGTGGGGCGTTTCGCAACTCCCACCGCCAATGACTACAACGCTCAGTCTGTATCCAGACTGACGCAGGAGTACGTCCGTGGCCGCGAAATCAGAATCCGCCCAGAAGACCCCCTTCCCCAGCCAGTTGTGTGTCTGGGAGAGAACCGAAGACCCCCAATACTTAGAGATTCGTCAAGAAATCCTACAACTTTTCAACGGAGACGAGTACATGGCAAAAGTCATGGCCGTTTTCAAAATGTTTCAAAGGCGTAAGGTGCGCGACTTGTGGGATGCCGGAGGAAAGGGCGACCTGTGGATCACTACCACCGCAAGAAACATCCATTTCTGGACGCTGGAGACAGTCAGTGTAAGAAAGATTGTCGATTGCCTAAAAGCCCTTGAGGACCAAGGATACCTTCAGGTAAAGCGGGTGAGTGGGTGGAAAGACGCATCTTCTTACCTACTCAACGTCAAACTCCTTAATGATAGGCTCAAGGCTCTACCTGTCGTTCTTAACCTACCCCCTACCTCTCGTTATGCACAGATGCACAACGATGAGGTCCCCAGTTCTGCACAGACGACATCTCCGTTATGCACGGACGACACCCCGATATGCACCGATGCAGAACATATAAGTAATCTTTCAAGGGATCTTTCAGAACCATCTCCAAACAACCCCCTACCCCCTTCTGAAAAAACACAAGAGCAAAACACAAGCGCAGAGGAAGAACACTGGGCTGATGCTGCAACTGCGGCGTCGATGCTACTGAGCTATCTGCGGGTGGCTAAGGCTCCTGGTCTGATTAAGGCAAATTCAAATTCCGCGCGGGTTGCCATCATGGAAAACCTTGCAAGGCGATTGAAGGGGCATCAGGTGCTATCTGACCGGATTGGCCCGGTTGTGGACTTCTTTTGCAACTGGTATTTGAGCCGCCCTTCTGACGATAAGCCGCATTATGTCAGCATCGTAGGAGGTAAGTTTTTGGATATGCTAACCGGAGATGCGAGCCTGGACACAGACCCACCAGACCTTCCATCCACTCCCGTCAGCCTGCCGCCTATCGACCTCCAGCCCATATCCCCTAAATCTCCCCCAGATATTCCCCCAGCCTCCCCTCACAACGGCTTGCCTCCGCTGGCTTTACGCTGGAACGAGGTAGTTAAGTCTGGGACGCCGGTTGAGGTGTGGACGAAGGGAAGCAAGAGCGACCGTGTTCTGAGTGACTGGCTGAAGGAGCCCATCTTCACCCCAGAATCACAAGAAAAGGCGCTAGCGAAGATGGAGCAATTCTGTGCCGCCAAGCACTCGATGGGCGGCTTCTTGTCGTTCGACTGGTTCCTGAAGGACGGGCATTGGTGTGAGGTGCTGAACGGTAAGTACAACTGGCTGTTGGGCGACGGCCCAGCGCAGCAGCCCAAGAAGGGCATGGGGGCACTCATCGAGCAGTTCAAGGCAGAGTGCGAAGCGAAAAAGGGAGACAAAAACCTTGACTCCCACGTTGAATAGAGTAGACTAGAGCAGGAGGTGAATCCATGCAAACGGTAGTGATTTGGGATTCGGTTGACGCTGATGTCCTGTTTTTCGTGGTGGATCGCGACATTTCACACCTGGACAAGAAGTACGTCAACATGGTAGATACATCCAGAGAGGACGAGATCGAGATCTCGAACCTCATGTACGATCAAAAAACAGGCGATAAGATCATCGCCACCCAGACAACCTTCCCGGTAGATGCCGTGCTTGCCGGGGCCAAGGTGATCGTCTGCGGGTTTCTGCCGTAGAGGTGAACAAGTGACTGAGCGCCTTCAGAAGTGCATCGACGCTGGCGGGGTTGTGGAGCTATTCCCACTGCTCAAGGATTGGTCGGAGGATGAACTCAAGGCACTAGTAGAGGATTGCAATAAACTCCACGAAGAATTCATGGCAGAGGTGGGGCTAAAGTACAAAGAGGCTGTTTTTAAGCCTGAGAACTTCTTCAGCCAAACAAGAGCAAAAGCGTTGGATGATGCCAAGAAAGAAGCGTTTTTCACATCTCTGGGTATTTGCTCTGAGATCTCATCTGTGGCTCAGTTCTATTTAGAAAAAAAATGAAGCACCCTGATTCCATCTTCAAATTCAGCGACGAAGACATCGCCTGGGCTATGGCGCAGTTGCAGCGCTTTGAGGGGCTTCCAGGTGTGCCGCAGACTCTAGAGGGGCTGAAGTCTTTCGCCGGGGCGTTTCTGCGGATAGTTTGCGACCAAGCGGCCTTTGAGGTGGAGGAGTACGACACTACGGCGCGTACCCCAGTTAAGCGCAAGATCGAAGCCGTTTCCCGGCAAGAGGTAACGGACTGGCTAATCAACCAATTATGCTCGAACTGCGAGCGGTTCCCCATGCCTATCGCCATGCGGCGAGTCTACGAGACGAAATACATCTGCGCTGACCGGATGGCGAGCGGCGACTTGGAGGTTAGATAATGCCCGACGCAACCACAACCCGGCTCACCTTTGCCCAGATCGGCGACACCGGCAAAACCCGTCTGTGGACGGTAAACAACGGCGCAGTGCGCTTGGGAGAGATCCGCTGGTACGCCCCGTGGAGGCGCTACTGCTTCTTCCCCCAAAGCCAAACGCTATTCGATGCGGCTTGCATGTTGGAACTGATCTGGTTTATCAGGGACAGAATGGCGGAGAGAAAGCACACCTAATGCCAGTCGAAGCTAAAGAGAAACCGATCCTATTTTCTGGCCCCATGATCCGCGCGATCTTGGATGGTCGCAAGTGCCAAACCCGTCGCGTGGTGAAACCCAAACACCCTAATGGCGTAATCACCGGCCCATCGGCAGAGCCAAATGGAGCAATTGAGAGTTGGGGCGGCGGCGGATGGGGAGTAAAGGGAAGAACCCCGGTGGGTGTAGAAGTGCGGGATTGCCCATACGGCAAACCCGGCGATCATCTCTGGGTGCGAGAGACGGCAGAAGCATACCATATCCCTCATTTGCTGACGGGTGAGCCAACTGAGGCCGTGGGTGCCCGTTACGTTGCGGACGGAGAGCCCGTGCTGACACAGTACGGCAATTTAGACATCGCGTGGTGGTATAGCAGGCCCACTTGCCCAGCGATCCACATGTTCCATAATTACTCGCGCATCACACTGGAAGTGACCGATGTGCGCGTGCAGCGCCTCCAGGACATTAGCGAAGAGGATGCGCGGGCGGAGGGGATCTCCGCCGAAAGCGCCTCTCAATTCGTGGGACATGGGCATCCCATTGACGATACGGCCTGGATCATTGCATACGCAGATCTCTGGAACCACATCAACGGCAAGAAGTACCCGTGGAAGAGCAACGTGTGGGTTTGGGCGATTTCGTTCAAGCGAGTCAAGTAAGTAGTGTAAAGAAAGGAAGTAAATGGAAAAGACAAGCAAGAAACAAACAGAGAAGCCCGTCAAACCACAGGAGATCCCCTTGTGGGATGCGGTTCAAATTTTTGTCGCTGGCCTTGGGAACGAACCCGCAAAAGAGTGCATCTTGGTATGGGTCAACGAGAGCGATGTTAAGGCCGCTGCGTTTGAACATACTTCAATTGAGGTAAAGGTAGGGATGCTCGAAGTTGCCAAGTTCGCGTTTCTGCTGGATGGGGAAAAAAGGCCGTAGAGGAAGTACGGCTGATTTTGGATTTAGGTAAGAGGAACGAGGAGGAATATGAAACTATCGCTGACAATTGCAATGTTTTCGCTGGCGCTGCTTGCGGGTAATGCCGCAGCCGGTACAGTCACAGTCAACTTCACAACTCTGCCACCGAATACGGCCAATAGCAATTACGTGGGCAACACAGGGGTAAACGTGAATGGCGTCTACACACTTCTGATGTGCGACGATTTCACTACGGAAACGTATGTCCCATCGGGGCCGTTCCAGTACAACGTAACCACTTTGGGCAACCTGTCCACGGCGAAGTTCACGGGGCTGGCGAACTACGAGGCAGCGGCGGTGCTGTTGTGGGATTTTGAGACCAGCGGCGGGAGTGATCCGGGTGGTTATAACTTCGCCATTTGGAACATCTTTGATCCCGGCGCAGGCACGTATGGCGACTCAGCCACGCTGCTGGCAGGCGCACGGAGTACCGTGGCGGCTGGCGGTATTCCACAGGCCTACAGTGCGCTCCTGATCTACACAGCAATCCCCGTAGGCTCCAATCAGGAATTCCTCGCGCTGGACGCACCGGGTGGCGTTCCCGAGCCTGGGTCAATGCTGCTCCTGGGCAGCGGGCTGTTGCTGTTAGGGGCGAGTAGGTGGCTTAGAGGCCGGTAATTTATGGACATCGACACCCTCCGAATCCTTGTCGATTGGAAGTGCAACCTTTCCTGTTCCTATTGTTGCAACGAGCAACCGCAGATTCGTGAGCAAATTAAACCCGTCTCCATGAAGGAGATCAATTTCACTCGCTACAAGGTCGTGTGTATCACAGGGGGAGAGCCGCTGCTTTTCCCGCTGCGCGTTGTGGCTATATCCCAACTTGCCCGCTTCTCAAAAGCATTTGTTGTTCTCTACACGAACGGCACCTTTTTGAATGCGACAATGGCCGACATGCTCATGCGGGCCGGTGTCCAAGCGATCAACGTGGGGCTGCACGAGCCAAAGGCATTCGGCCAAATCATTAGGAAGGTAGTCCTGGCAACAATGGGGACTGGGATCTCTGTTCGGTTCCACGTTTGTAACAAGTACAAATCTTTGCACCTAGAAAGAGAATTCCCAAGCGCCGTCTTTAAGTATTGGGAAATGAACGCCTGTGATCGAGAAAATGAAGAGAGAGTGGTCTTGAAAGACTGGGAGGACAAGAACTACGCCCCCACCGGACTCTCTGTCATTACGAAAGAAAAAAGGTAAATAGCCGGAGGCCAGCCATGCCAGTTGAAAACCCCGTGATCTTCACCCACGCGCTCTCCCAAGCCGATCAGAATATGGTCGTCCGCGCCTGCGCGGGACACTGGCTACGCGAGCGGGCAATCTGCGAGGCAACCCACCTTGGAGTTGGCCGCGCACGTAGGGCGCTCAAACTGGCGCAATTGGCAGGACGTTTGGAAGAGCGCCCTGCTTGGTTAGCGTCTGGAAACTACCCGATAAGAGAGTGGAGGAAAACTTAGCCGTGTCCTACCAAGTCTTCGGACATTATCCTGTGCGCCTTTCAGCACGAGACACATGGGTCTCGATCCCATCCAAATTCAAGCGCCCGGTATCCCTTCAGGGTATGCGCTGGCCCGCAACCTGTGCGAATGGGCATGAGGTGACACTGCGAGCGCCGAATCAGCGATGCCCTGAATGTGGAGCCAAGTGCGACCGGCATAAGCCGTACTACAATCCTAAGAACCCAGACAACCCCTTCATAGAGAAAGGCGTGGGCCATGCCTGACGATGATTGGGACGACGGCCTGGACGACCTCATCCTGCATGAAGAGTGCGACGGCGAATCCCTGCCCTTTACCGAACTGGTAGATTCCCTAGCTAGCCCAGATTATATTCAAGTGGCGGAATTGGAAGTCTTAATGCCACCGGGTACGTACTGGAAGGTGATACACGAAGAACACTTCCAACCCCGGCGCTCTAATTGGAAGCAGGCGCGAAAAGCCGCTATAATCTTCATCGTCTGCGGGTTAGCCGGTAGCGCACTGGCCTTCGGGCTAGTATGGGTGATTCAGGAGATTTTCGGATAGAGTCTGTATCCAGACAAAACATGCCTGAAGAAGAGCGGGGACTCCCCTCAAACACTTACGCAGAGAAAATCTGCCTAGCAACCTGCTGGTGCTCTAAGCATAAGGGCGTCACCTTAGAGATTGCTACGAAGCTGTCTACAGATGATTTTGTCCTGGAAGCCAACCGCCACCTCTTCTCCGCAATCCAAGACCTAAGCCGCAAGGGTGTGGCCGTCGATGAAGTGACGCTCCACGACTATCTCCTGTCGCGAGGGAATCTAGAGCGGGTCGGTGGGCTGAGCTACATCGTCAGCCTAGCGGACGGGATGCCAGACATCCCCAACTATGCTTCCTATGTTGACATCCTAAAGAAACTGACGGCCCGCAGGCGCATCATCTTCTTAGCCAACGAGGCGATGCAGCGCAGTTTCTTAGGGCAGGAGGAGCCACAGAAGATTGTCGGCTCCCTGACGGCGAACCTGCGAGACGCGGTTGACGACACCGAGAGGGACGGCCCAGAGAGCGTAGCCCATTACATCGAGACGTACCCAGACGGGATTGACCACCTCCTCAACCCCCCCCTACATGAGCCTGGAATCCTGACGGGCTTCAAAGGCGTAGACGAGGCAACGGACGGGTTCCACAACGACGAGATCTGGGTCATAGGCGGAACGGCGCGGGCTGGCAAGACGGCGATGGCCCTTAACATCGCGCGGCACGTTGCCGGTGGCGGCGATCCTGTCGCCATATTCTCTCTGGAAATGAGCAAGCGGAGCCTTTTCTACCGGCTTATTTGCACAGAAGCGGGCGTGTCCTTTATGCGCTTCCGGCGCGGGCAGATTTCAGAGCTTGAAGAGAAGAAACTGGCGGAGGCAAGCTCTGTCATCTACGAGTTGCCCATCTATATGGATGCCCGTTCTGGGATCAGCCCGTCTGAGTATCACACCAGGATTGAGTCGATGATCGAGAAGTTCCACATCAAGCTGTCAATCCTGGACTATATCCAGATTATGAAGGCTAACAACACTAGGCTTTCCGGGGATGAGAGGTTAAGTTCTATCTGCCTCGATATTCAAGACATCACCAAAAGGGTCCATGTCCCGATAATCCTACTGAGCCAGTTGTCTCGCGATGCTCCCAAGACTAAGCGTAAGCCGGAGCTAAGTGATTTTCGGGGATCGGGAGCAATAGAACAGATTGCCGACGTTGGCGGTCTGATCTTTCGCGAAGAGCTTTACAACCGCGACAACGACGCCCTGCGAGGCAAGGCTGTGTTTATTCTCGACAAAATCAGGAACGGCGAAAGCGCGCACGTCCCGATGCGGTACATTGGCTGGCGGATGCAATTTGAGGATGCGACCGAAGAAGAAAAGTCTTGATCCAGACACATTAAGGGGTTGACAACAATGCGCGTCTGTGGCAGCGTGAACTGGTAATGTCTACCCTACCTGCAACGACTTCCAATCTCCCCATTTTCACCGAGGCAGAACAGGCGGTTTGGCAAGCGCTTATCACTTCGGAGCGCCCCTCAATCGAGGCGATCCCAGAGGATCTGAGTGCAGAGAACGTCTGGCTGTATCTCAATGTCGTCACCAAGGGGCTTTCCCGAGCGCAACAGGCTGTTTCCCGGCTGAAGCCCTTCTTAGGGCGTATCCTGATGCTGGTACGCCAGCATAAGCACCTGTACGAGCAGCAGGGCTACACCACCTTCAGCGAGTTCATCACGCGGGGTGTCCCAGAGCTTTTCAATATCAGCCGCCCCGAAGCCTGGAACTGTATCAAGGTGGCAGAGCAGTTGAATTTTCTGCCCGCCGACAAGATGGAGCAGATGGGGTTTTCCAAACTGAATCTGCTGGCAACCGCGCTCAAGCGGAGCACCCAAGAGGGCATGAGCGTGGACATGGTGCAGACGAAACGCGACTACTGGGTTGCGGCGGCAGAATCTTCGACGACGACCGTCAAGCAGCTTGCCGAGAAGATCGAAACCGAGACACAGGGCGACAAGGGAGAACTGAGCACCAAGGCCCTAATGATCTACGTGGCAGAGGATGTTTGGAATCGCTGGCA
>Ga0224555_1001219_pt1 | contig 36914 bp, 40 predicted proteins | sample 714S23034metaG_FD_180687 | JGI IMG/M metagenome (GOLD analysis project Ga0224555, IMG submission 180687) | Peat soil microbial communities from Stordalen Mire, Sweden - 717 S2 30-34 | ecosystem: Environmental > Terrestrial > Soil > Wetlands > Peat | place: Sweden: Norrbotten County, Stordalen... | reverse complement strand
TCGGGCCGAGAGCAGCGTTAGCGTGCAACTTCATCCGGTGTCCTCCTTGGGACTGAGGGGCTTCGACACCACTCAGCCTCCAAGGAGGCCCGGATGAACAACGTCCTCAGGAACTACACCTAGGGCGCGCTCAGCCGACTAGGTTCCGCCGGTCGCGCCCGATGATGGCGCAGCCGCGCCGCCGCCCGCTCCGAGCGCCGATGAGCCTCCGCCGCTCGTCGTGGTGCCGCCCCCGCCGGTGTTGGTCCCCGTCCCCGCCCCGGTCGTCCCGGTCGCCGTGCTCGTCGTGCTGGCGCTCACCCCGCCGCCTGCCGCGCTAGTCGTCGTCGAGCCGGTTGCGGGTGAGGTCCCGTTCGTGCTCGTCGAGCTCGCCGTCGAGCCCGTGCTCCCGCTCGTCGTGCCGCTCGCACCGGTGGTCGAAGGCGTCACGGCCGTCGCAACCTTTGGCTGCGCGGCGACGTTCGGGACGTTGTTCGGCACCTTCTCGGACTGGGTTGAGCCACCACAACCCGCAATCAGCACCGCGCCTGCGCAGGCAGCGGTAAGGGCGGTCGCTCGGCGCGAGCGCCGCCAGCGCGGCGGCGTGCGCATCGTCACTCGCCGATCGGCCCCATGCGGCGACCGCAGGTCGGGCAATCGTTCAAGTCCTTCTGCGCGAGCTGCTCGCACCACGGACAGAAGCGCAGGTTCTCCACCGACCACGGCAGGTGCGAAGGCGACGGCGCGAGCGGCAGCAGCTTGCCAACGACCTCGAGCTGCTCACCCGTGTCGCGATCTCGATAGACGCGATCCGGGGCGGCCTCGATGATCACCTCGCGCCCTGTCGAAGGCGCCCGCAGGCGGTAACGCTGACCGTTGCTCATACCGAGATGCTATCGGTCGTCCGGGCGGCTTGTCCCGGCGTGCGGCCCCTCGGACTACACTCACCCGCCGGCGAACCGACCCAAGGAGTTTCCATGAGCTCGAGGCCAAGGGCGTCGAGTTCGCCGGCGACACCCTCGATACGGGCGTCTGCCACATGGCCCTGTTCTCGGATCCGGACGGCAACGACCTCATGCTCCACCACCGCTACGCCCCCTACGGCTGACCGAAGCGCACGGGCGCCAGCACGCCCCCGCCCCACACGCCGGCGCACGCAAAGTCCCAGCGAGGATGACGGCCCACCCAGCAGCCGCCACACAACCCGGCCCCAAGGCCGTCACCGCAGCTAGTGATGCGGCGGTAGCCCGCCGATGTCCGTGATCGTCGAGCGGATCCAGAGCACGGTTACGGGGATCACGATGGCCAGGCCGATGACGACGAGGATGATGCTGATCGTGATACCGATGATCGCCAGGGTGATTCCCGCGGCGAGCAGGATCGGCAGGATCGACGAACCAGGGATGTGGATCTCTTCGCCGGCGGGCGCCACCGACTCGCTGCGCTCGTCGGGCTCGCGCTCGCTCATCAGCCGATCCAGATCTCGGCGGCGACGAAGCTCAGCCCGAGCATGAAGACCGAGAACGCGCCGATCAGGAGCGCCATGCGGATGTTGCGGGTCGCGAGCCGACGGTCCACGGGCGAATCCTACAACTGGGCGTCGGCGACCATCGCGGCAAACAGCAGCGCGAGATAGGCGAGCGAGAAGAGATACAGCTGCAACGCCGCCCGCCGCGTCGCATCGCGATAAAGGCGAAACGCGGCGTAGACGAAGGCGAGGCCGAGCGTCATCGAGGCGCCGAGGTACACGCCGCCGAGCTCGCCGGCGCAGAACGGCAGTTGCGTCACCGCGTAGAGCAGCACCGAGTAGATGAGGATCTGGCGGCGTGTCTCCGCCTCGCCGCGGACGACCGGCATCATCGGCACACCGACCTTCGCGTACTCGTCTTTCATCAGCAGGCTGAGGGCCCAGAAATGGGGCGGCGTCCAGTAGAAGACGATCGCGAACAGGAACACCGCGGTCCAGGCGAGATGGCCGGTCGCGGCGGCCCAGCCAACAAGCGGCGGAACGGCGCCGGCGGCCCCGCCGATCACGATGTTCTGTGGCGTACGCCGCTTCAGCCAGATCGTGTAGACGCCCACGTAGCCGGCGAAGCCGGCAAACGACAGGCCCGCGGCGAGCCAGTTGACGGTGCTTCCGAGCAGGAGCACGGACGCCACGACCAGGGCGATGCCGAACGACAGTGCGGCTTGTGGCGACACGCGTCCCGACGGGATCGGGCGGTCGCGCGTGCGCGCCATCTTGGCATCGATGTCGCGGTCGTAATAGTGGTTCACAGCGCCCGCGCCGCCGGCCGAGAGGTAGCCGCCGAGGCAGGTCAGCGCGACACGCAACGGCGACGGCGAGGCGGCCACGTACATCGTCGTGACCGTCGTCAAGAGCAGCAGTGACTGGACCTTCGGCTTGGTCAGCGTGACGTAGTCGGAGACCAGCTGCCATGCGGGGCTCAGCTCGCGCGTGAGCGCGCTCGAGACTGCCCTGACCTGAGTCGATGCCACTAGATCACCGGTGGGCGCATTAGACGGTCGTCTTGATCTCGGCTGGTGTCTGCGTCGCCCCTGTGCCATCGCGCGAGCGGCGCTCGATCTCGCGGCGGATGTCCTTCATCGGCTCGAGCGAGCGCACGCGAGGAATCTCGTCGAAGTTGTTGACGGGCGGCGGGGAGGTCGTGAACCACTCGAGCGTGTTCGCCTTCCACGGGTCGGGGCCGGCGATTGTCCCGTGATGCACCGAGCGCCAGACGTTGATGATCGTCAGCAGCACGCCGAACCCGAGGATCCACGAGCCGCCGGTCGAGATCTGGTTGTAGAGCTGGAGGTTGCCGACGTTCGAGTACTCGTACACGCGGCGGGGCATGCCGTCGAGGCCGAGCGAGTGCTGGATCATGAACGTCACGAGGATCCCGACGAACATCAGCCAGAACGACCACTTGCCGAGCCGCTCGCTCAGCATCCGGCCCGTGATCTTCGGGAACCAGTAGTAGATCGCGGCGAAGATCCCCATCGTCGAGCCGCCGACGAACACGAAGTGGATGTGGGCGACGACGAAGTAGGTGTCTGACAGCTGCCAGTCGACGGGGATCATTGCCAGGAAGATCCCCGACAGTCCGCCGATCGTGAACAGCGCCACCATCCCGACGGCGTACATCAGCGGTGTGCGGAACTCGATCGACCCCTGCCACAGGGTTCCGATCCAGTTGAAGATCTTGATCCCCGTCGGCACGGCGATCAGGAACGAGCTGATCATCGCGAAGACCAGGATCACGATCGGCGTCGGCGTCGTGAACATGTGGTGGACCCACACGAGCAGCCCGAGGAACGAGATCATGATCGTCGATGCCGCGATCGCCTTGTAGCCGAAGATCGGCTTGCGCGCGAAGACCGGCAGTACCTCGGAGATGACCCCGAACGCGGGCAGGATCAGGATGTAGACCTCGGGGTGGCCGAAGAACCAGAACAGGTTCTGCCATAAGAGCGCCGAGCCCCCGTGCGCGGTGTCGAAGAAGTGCGTGCCGAAGTGGCGGTCGAGCAGCAGCATCGTGACGGCGCCCGCGATCACCGGGATCGCGATGATCAACAGCAGCGAGTAGGCGAGGATCGACCAGACGAACAGCGGCAGGCGCGACCAGCTCATCCCCGGGGCGCGCATGTTCGCGACCGTCACGTAAAAGTTGATCGAGCCGAGCAGCGAGGAGAGGCCGGTGAGGTGGATCAGGTAGATCCAGGCGTCGACACCGCCGGATGGAAGGTAGGAGGAGCCGGCGAGCGGCACCGTCGAGATCCAGCCCGCCTCGGGTGGGCTCCAGAAGATCGACGAGTAGAGCACGATGCCGCCGGCGAGGAACAGCCAGTAGGAGAGCGCGTTCAGCCGCGGGAAGGCCATGTCGCGCGCGCCGATCATCAGCGGGACGAAGTAGTTGCCGAAGCCCGCCAGCATCGGCACGACGAACAGGAAGACCATCGTCGTCCCGTGCATCGTGAAGAGCTGGTTGTAGACCTCCGGGCTGACGAGCGTGTTGTTCGCCTCGCCAAGCTGCAGGCGGATCATCAGCGCCTCGGTGCCGCCGAGGACGAAGAACGCGAACGAGGTGACGAGGTAGAGGATCCCGATTCGCTTGTGGTCGGTGGTCGTGAGCCAGCTCATCAGGCCGCGCGGCTCGGCCTCGGCGCGGTGAGCGACCACTTGTGGAATCGGTCTTAGGGCTACGCTCGCCATTCCTGTCCTCCCTGACTCAGCAATTCTTCGCGAACTCGCCCGACTGCGAGCCCCCGCTCGAGTTCAGCTCCTGCCGACACGCCTCCGCGTGGACGTCCGCGCTGTGAAGTGCGCTCTCCTGCGAGTGCAGCCAGCCGATGAACTTTGCCGGCGGCACGGCCGTGACCTCGGCGATCATCCGCGCGTGCCCGCGACCGCAGAGGAACGAGCACTGACCGGCGTAGTTGCCGGGCTTGGAGATCTTGAACCAGGTGTAGTTCGTGTAGCCGGGCACCGCCTGAACCTTCGCGCCGAGCTTCGGAATCCACCACTCGTGGACGACGTCCTTCGAGGAGACGTGGAGGATGACCGTCGTGTTCGTTGGCACGACCATCTGGTAGTAGGAGTAGGGCGTTCCCAGGCCATCGGGGCTCGGCGAGTAGTTCTTGTAGACGTACTGCCAGATGAACTGCATGCCGATCACGTCGATCGTCAGCGCACGGCCGTTCGGCGGCTTGAGCGAGCCGGTCGTCACGTACTGTGAGCCGCTGAGGTCGAGGCCTCCGGGGCCCGAGTTGACGGGGTCGCGCACCTCGCGCAGGTCGAGGAACGTCACGACCGCGAGCGCCACGAGGACAAGCGCCGCGCCCACTGTCCAGCCGATCTCGAGCTGCGTGTTGCCGTGCAGCTGCTTGGCCTCGCGACCCTTGCGGGCACGGAAGCGGATGAGGCAATAGAGCAGCGTGCCCTCGACGCCGGCGAAGACCACCGTCGCGATGATCAACGTGATGAGGTAGAGGCTCCAGATGTGGTTGGCGGCGGGCGAGCCGCCCTTCTCGGGCGTCAGTGCGCTCGCCAGCGCGCTCGGCGCGAAGGCCAGACCGGGCACGGTTGCGAGCGCGAAGACGGCAAGCGTCCTCCGACCGCGCAGCGCTTGGGGCAGGTGTCCTCGCAACGTCGGCGCTGATTCTAGTCAGGCTCCGGCGCGAGGCGCCGGTTGGCCCGGCGCGTTGCGGCATCCCCGCACGAAGTGTTCGGGGGGCGCGGACGCTACGGTTTGGGCATGCGCGTTCCGCTGATCGGGGTTGCAGCCGCGGTAGAGCGCGCTACCTGGAGTGTGTGGGACCAGAGCGCGGTGCTCTTGCCGCAGAGCTATTTGCGGGCGATCCAACGCGCCGGCGCGGTCGCGGTCATGCTCCCGCCCGACCCGCTCGTCGCCCGTCAACCGGATCTCGTGCTCGACCTGCTCGATGCGCTGCTGCTCGCGGGCGGCGCCGATGTCGACCCGCTGCTCTACGGCGCGCAGCGCGCTGCCGAGACTCACCACGGAATCCGCGAGCGCGACGAGTTCGAGATCGCCCTCGCGCAGCGTGCGGTCGAGCGGGATCTTCCCTTCCTGGGAATCTGCCGCGGCATGCAGGTCCTCAACGTCGCGCGCGGCGGAACGCTGATCCAGCATCTGCCGACGCACGTTGGGCATGGCGAGCACCTGCGCGTCCCGGGCAGCTTCGAGGGCGCCGATCACCCCGTCCATCTCGCTCCGGGCTCGCTCGCCGCAGCGGCGGCGGGAGGGCAGCGGCAGGCCACCCTTTCGCACCACCACCAGGGGATCGACCGGCTGGGCGATGACCTCGTCGTCACCGGCTGGGCCGACGTCGACGAGTTGCCGGAGGCGATCGAGATCCCGTCCAAACGCTTTGCGCTTGGCGTCCAGTGGCATCCGGAGGCCGACGAGGCGAGCCGGATCATCGCGGCGCTCGTCGAGCGGGCGCGGGAATATGCGCTCGCGCGGGCGGCGTGACTAGTGGCGCCTGACAAGACGCTCGATCGCTCCCGCCCGATCCAGGATGTGTACGGCGTCGTCCTGCGTCGTGTCGCCGGGGCGCCGGCGCCCGGCGCCGGCCACGGGTCCTCGGCGCGTCGCGCGGCGCGCCTCGCCGGCTACGCGCTGATCGCCGGTGGCGTGGCGCTGCCGATCGTGCGTCGGCGACTGCGGTTGCATCCCGCGGCGGTGCTCGGCGGCGCGTCGCTGGCGCCGCTTGCTGCGGCGGTCGTCTGGCCGCGCGGTCGCAGGCGCGACGTGGCGGTCTGTGCGCTCCAGATGTACGCCTATCTGGCGTCCTACAAGATGCCCAACGACAACGCGGCGGCGCTCGCCGCGCGCGTGCGCGTCGACTACCCGATCGCGCTCGACAACGTCCTCGGCGCGGGCAAGCTGCCGACGACGCGCCTCCAGCGCGCGCTGCACAAGGACGGCCGCTTCAATGCCCTGGAGCAAGTGCTCGTCTGGGCCCATTGGGCCTGGTTTGCGACCCCGCACGTCTCGCTGCTCTATGTACGCGCGCGCAACCCGCGGCGCTTCCTCCGCGCCGCCACGATGAGCTACGCGGTCTTCGATCTCGGCGCCGCCATCTACTGGCTGCTCCCGACGGCGCCTCCCTGGTATGCGGCGGAGCAGGGGCGGCTCGGCGGATTGGACGACGAGACCGCGGTCCTCGTGCGCCGCCTGATGGTCGAGTACGGCGAGCACTTCTGGCGTGGGCGCTGGCCGCGGCTCTACAGCCTGTTCGGCGGGAACCCCCTCGCGGCGATGCCGTCGCTGCATTTCGCGACGTCGTCGATGGCGGCGGTGCTGCTCAGCGAGACGGGCGCGGCTCCCGGCGCGGTTGGCGTCGCGTACGCGGGACTGCTCGGCTTTGCGCTCGTCTACCTCGGCGAGCACTACGTCGTCGACTTGATCGGAGGCGCCGCGCTCTGCGCGGTTGTGCTCGCGGGCGAGCCGCTTGCGCGGGCCCAGCTGGGGCGGCTCGCGGGCCTGATCGAGCACGCCCGGCGCCTCGCGCTCGAGCCGCCTGCCGGCTGATGAGCTATACTACAAAAAGTAAAGTATTGAGTCAGGAGAGCAGATGCCGAGCCCCGAGAACGTGATCATCATTGGTAGCGGGCCAGCGGGTTACACGGCCGCGCTCTATGCGGCGCGCGCGGAGCTCGAGCCGCTCGTTTTCGAGGGGTTCGCGTGGGGCGGGCTGCTCCAGCAGACGACCGACGTCGAGAACTTCCCCGGCTATCCGGCCGGCGTCGGCGGCCCCGAGATGATGCAGCAGCTGCGCGAACAGTCAGAGCGCTTCGGCGCGCGGCTCGTGACCGAGAACGTGACGCGCGTCGAGTTCGCGGACGACCCCGGGGGGCTTCATCGTGTCTGGGTCGACGACGAGGAGCACCTCGCGCGCGCCGTGATCCTCGCGATGGGCGCGGAGCACAAGCGGCTCGGCGCCCCCGGAGAGCTCGAGCTCGCGGGCCGCGGCGTCAGCTACTGCGCGACCTGCGACGCAGCGTTCTTCAAGGACCACGACGCGATCGTCGTCGGCGGCGGCGATTCCGCGATGGAGGAAGCGATCTTCCTCGCCAAGTTCACGCGCAAGGTGACGATCGTGCACCGCCGCGAACAGTTCCGCGCCTCGGCGATCATGCTCGACCGGGCGCGGTCGGTGGCGAACATCGAGCTGCTCACGCCGTACGTAGTGGAGGAGCTCGTACCCTCGCCGAAAGGCGCACTCCAGCTGGCACGTCTTCGCAATACGCAGACCGCCGAGCAGCTCGAGATGGCGGTGACCGGAGCGTTCGTGGCGATCGGACACGTCCCGACCTCCGAGATCGTGCGCGGGGCTGTCGAGCTCGACGAGAACGGCTACGTCGTCACCGAGGGCCGCTCGACGCGAACCAACCGGCCCGGCGTCTTCGCGGCCGGCGATCTCGTCGATCACACCTATCGCCAGGCCGTCACTGCTGCGGGATCCGGCTGCCAGGCCGCCCTCGACGCGGAGTGGTACCTGCGCGACACGCCGGTGCGCGGCAAGGCCCTCGCAGCCTGAGCATCCCGGCCACGATGCTCGCGCGGCGTGGGCTCATCGCAGGTGCGTTGGCGGCCCTAGCCGCCGAGTACGTCCTGCTCGCGCTCTGGCAGCGCAACGGCTACTGGGACTTCTCTGACGGGGTCTACGCGCTCAGCGCGCGCGAGCTACTCCACGGCGGCGGCCTGTATTCCGCCTTCGCTGGGGCGCAGCCCCCACCCGTATACCTCGTCGGCGCCGGCCTCCTGGCGATCCACGACGGCCTCGCGTCCCTGCGCACTGGGATGGCCCTCGCCGAGCTCGCGACGGCGCTGCTCGTCGGCTTCGCAGCCCTGCGCCTGAGCAACCGGCGCGCACTCGCGCTCGCCGCCGCGCTGGCAAGCCCGCTGCTGCCGATCGAGCTGCACGAGCACGCGCAGCTCATCCCGGAGACGATCGCGGCGCCACTGCTGATGGCGGGCGCGCTGCTCGCTGCGCGCCCGGGGCGGTCGGCCTGGACCGGTGTGGCACTCGCGCTCGCCGTGGCGTGCAAGCTCGCGTTCGTCGTGCCCGCGCTCGCGATCGTCCTAGCCGGCGCTGATCGACGCCGCACGGGCGCCGCATTTCTGGCCTCTGGCGCGATCCTCGCCGGCGCGTCACTCGCGGGCTACGGCACCGCCCTCTGGACGGAGACCGTGCGCGCCCAACTCGAGGTTGGGACCGCGTCGCTGCACTACGTGGGCGGGTTGCTCGCCCAAGCCGCCTGGAACGAGCTGCCGCTCCTCGTCCTCGCGGCGCCGCTCGTCCTCGCCGCGCGCCGGCGCGCGGCGCTCAGCGCCGACCCTCAGCTCGAGCGCGTGCTGCTCGCGAGCGCCGCCGGCGGTCTGCTCCTCGGCCTCTCGCTGTTCAAGCGCGGCTCCTATCTCGACGTGCTCGTGGTCGCGGAAGCGCCGCTGCTCGCACTCGCCGTGGCCGGCGCCGCGGCGCTCTGGCGTAGTGGCGGGACACGACTACTCGCATCGCTCGCCATTCTGCTGCTCCTCGCGCAGTCGGCCTCGATCCTGCTCGATCCGGGCAACCCGCCGCTCGCGCGCCGCCCCGGCGCCCAGTCCGGGCTCGCCGAAGTGAGCTCACCCGCGGCGGTCAACGCTGCGGTCAGCGCCGCGCGCCGTTGCCCGCCCGCGCGCGCTTACTCGGGCCCGCCGTATCTCGCGTTTCTCGCGAACCGCCGGATGCCGGGCGAGCAGCCCGACACCTTCATGCTCGCCAACGCCCCGGCCGATGGGCCCTTCGCGCGCCGTGCCGCGGCCGACGCGCCGCGTTGCCCGTGAGCGATCAGCCGTGCTGCTGCTCGATCGCGAGCAGCGCGCGCTTGCGCTCCACGCCGCCGGTGTAGCCGCCGAGCCCGCCCCCGACGTGCCGCACGCGGTGGCACGGGATCACGATCGGCAGCGGGTTTGAGCCGAGCGCGTTACCCGCCGCTCGCGCCGCGCCCGGGCTGCCCGCCTTCGCCGCAACCTCCTTGTAGCTGAGCGCGGCGCCGTAAGGAATCCTCGCCGTGGCAAGCAGGACGCGGCGGCGGAACCCGCTCAGGCTGCTGAGGTCCAGCGGCGAGTCGAACGCCTCGCGCCGGCGCGCGAAGTACTCGTCGAGCTCGCGCCGCCACGGGTCGAGCCTCGCGGCCGACGCGACGATCCGCGGCGAGCGCGTCGCCGCGAGCTCGGCCAGCGGCGCCTCGATCCCGCGATCGGCGTAGTAGACGACGGTCAGTCCCCGCCGCGAGGCGACGAGCAGCAGCTCGCCGATCGGGCTCGCGAGTGTCGCGTAGGCGAGGTCGGTGCTCCAGCTCGCCGCGGCACGCTCCGCGAACCGTCGCGCCGCCGCGCCGGCGCGCGGATCGGGCTCCTTCAGCACTGCGCTCAACCGGTCGTCGTCTGTCATAGCTCCTCCCGCATTCGCTTCAGTCCCTCGTGCAGTGATCGCCGCGCTGCCTCTTCGGAGCAGCCGATCAGCTCCGCCACCTCGCGGTGGGCCAGATCGGCGCCGTAGCGCAGGACGACTGCCGCTCGCTGACGCGGCGGCAGCTGTGCCACCGCGCTCCAGATCTCCCGTTCGGGCGCCCTCGGGGCGGCCGGCTCGTGTTCTTCCTCGAGCGGTAGCTCGTGCCGGCGCCGGCGCGTATGGTCGATCGCCTTGCGGTGCGCGATCGTCAATAGCCAGGCGCGGACGTTCGAGCCCTCACGCAGTCGTGGATAGGCGCGAAGCGCGGCCAGAAAGGTCTCCTGGAAGCAGTCCTCCGCCGCCTGCGCGCCAACCATCCCGCGCAGGACGCGCCATACCTCGTCGCTGTGGCGGTCTAGCACGACCTGGAATGGCGGCAAACGCTCCATCACCTGAATAACGCGCCAACGCCGCAGGACGTGAGATCGCGCCGCCACGATAATCCCGCACGTGGCGCGAATCCTCTTCGTCGGTGGCGGTGCTCGTGCCCGCGGCCTGGCGACGGAGCTCCTCGCCGCCGGGCACGCGGTGCGGATGACGACGCGCGAGGAGTCGGGGCGCAGCGCGATCGAGGCAGCCGGCGCCGAGTGCTGGATCGGGACCCCCGATCGCATCGCTTCGCTTCGCTATGCACTCGAGAACGTCACGATCGCCTGCTGGCTACTCGGCACCGCCCGCGGTACGCGCGAGGAGCTCGCCGCCCTGCACGGCTCACGCCTGGCCTTCTTCGCCACCCAGACGATCGACACGACCGTGCGCGGCCTCCTCTACGAAGCTGCGGGGTGCGTCGAGGCGGACCTGCTCGAGAACGGCCGCGCGCTGATCGTGACGGCGGGCGCCTACAACGAGATACCGGTGCAGGTTCTCAAGGCCGATCCCGCCGACGAGCCCGCCTGGCGGGTCGCGGCTCGCGGCGCCCTCGACGGCCTGCTCGAAGGCCTCAGCTCAGCCCCATCCGGGTGAGCAGGTCGGCGAGGATGAACCCCGTGGCGCCCCAGATCACCCGCTCGCCGATCGTGAATGTCGGCGTCTCGTGCCGCCGCTCCGGTCCACCGATCACTGCTGAGCCGCGGTTTGCGGCCAGCGCGCTCAGGCTCAGCTCGAGGATCGCATCCACCTCACCCGCCGCTGGGCGCCAGCGCTCCGGGCGCACGATCGCGGCGACGACGGGGTAGACGGCAAAGTCCGAGCGCGGCACGTGGATCGGGCACAGCGCCCCGAGCACGGTGACCGCCGTCGCAGGAAGCCCGATCTCTTCGTCGGCTTCGCGCAGCGCCGTGGCGATCAGGTCCGCGTCGGCATCCTCGACGCGTCCGCCCGGGAAGGAGATCTGACCGGCGTGGCGCGGCAGGTCATCCGGTCGCTGCGTGAAGACGGCGAGCAGCTCGCCGTCGTGCTCGTGCAGCGGCACGAGCACGGCGGCTTGCGCGCTGCCCCCCGGATCCACGCTGAACGCCTCCGCAGGGTCGAGCAGGACCTCGCGCAGGCTTGTCGCCTGCGCCGGTCTCACGCGTACAGCGGGTTGAACAGGAGCCCTGTGAGGAGCTTCGGGAAGAAGTAGGTCGATTTCGGCGGCATGTTCTCGCCGCTCGCTGCCACCTCACGCACCTGTTCGACCGGCGTTGGGCGCAGCAGGAACGCTGCCTCGTAGGCGCCCTCGTCGATCAGCGCGAGGGCCTGATCGGCGTCGCGCGCGTAGCCGAAGTCGTTCAGGTGCGAGATGTCCGCCTCGGTCAGCCCGAGCGCGCCGGTGAGTAGCAGCGCCTCGAGCACGCCCGTGTCGAGCCTGCGGTACGCGGGCGTCGCGTCCGCGAGCGCCGCATCGGCGGTCGCTTGATCGCGCAGCACGAGTCGCTGCGGCTCGCGTGTGCGCGTGTCGATGTAGCCGATCTCGAGCGGTCCGTCCCCGGCCGCGGGTTCGATCCGCTCGCGCGACACCGGCCGCGCGGTGAAGTCGCGTGCGATCGCGGCGTCGAGCGCCCGCCAGCGCGCATCCGAGATCCCCCGCACGAGCCGGTGGGTCGGGAACACGGTGAGACCGGGATCCTCGAGCGCAACGAGGCACATCAGCACGTAGCGATGGGGCCCGTCGCCGCCGATCTCCTCGGCGTACACCCGCGCCGTCTCGTAGCGGTGATGCCCGTCGGCGATCAGCAGCTCGACGCCGCGCAACGCTTCCTGTGCCCGCGCGGTCGCAAGCGGCTCGCCGACGCGCCAGAGCCGGTGCGCGGTTCCGTCCGCGTCGGTCACCTCGCCCCACGGCCGCCCGCGCGTTGCCGGTGCGAGCGCGGTCCAGGCCGCGCCGGCGGGGTCGGAGTACAGCGAGAAGATGGGGGAGAGGTTTGCGCGCGTGGCGCGCGTCAGGCGCAGGCGGTCCTCCTTCGGCCCCGGGTGGGTGCGCTCGTGTGGGCGGATGCGGCCGGGCCCGTATTCCTCGATGCGAACGCGCGCGAAGAAGCCACGCCGTGTGCGCGAATGGCCATCGGGCCCGCGATAGCGCTGCGCGTAGGCCCACAGCGCCGGGTCGCCATCGCGCACGACGATCGCCTCGCGCTGCCAGTCGGCGAAGCGCGCGGCCGCCTGGGCGTACGGATCCTCTCCTAGCGGCAGGTCGACATGGACGACGTTGTAGGGGGAGCGGCCGGCCAGCTCGGATCGCTGCTCGCCGTCGAGCACGTCGTAGGGCGGCGCGACGAGGTTGCCGAGCGACCCCGCTTTCGCGAGGTCGTAGTGCAGGGCGCGCAGGGGCTCGATCTCCGCCATGTCCCGCGCCGGACGCTACCAGCGCCGGGCGCCGCCGCGCTGCGACGCGTAGTCTCTGGCTGAGCGGGGCGTGGCGCAGCCTGGTTAGCGCGCGTGCTTTGGGAGCACGAGGTCCCCGGTTCGAATCCGGGCGCCCCGATGGCCGTGGGGGTCAGGCGCCCGTAGGCCTGAGCACCGTGCCGTCGGCGATCTTCACCGGCTCGGAGACCGCGATCTCGACATCGCCGCGCACGATCACGCCGCTGCCGAAGGTCACATCGCCGCGCACGCTGAGCCGTTGCGCCTCGCGCAGCGAAGGCGGCCCGGCGGGAAAGCGCGCGTCGAAGGCGTCGAGCAGCTTGTAGTGCGCGGGGTCGAGCTCCACGAGCGGAAGGTCATCGGCTCGCTCGGGAACCGGCTCGACATGCATGTCCTTGGTCAGCGAGTAGACGTCCGAGCGCAGGAGCAGCAGGTCATCGGTCGTCTTCACGGGGGCGAATCGCGTGCGCGGGACGCGCAGGATCTGGGCGTCAGCGAAGCTCGAGATCGCCGCGCCCATCGCGCTTTCCAGCTGCAGCACCTCGGTCGAGCTCGAATCGCGCGGATCGACCGTCTTGTGGTTGACGATCAGCGGCAGCTCGAACACCCCCGCGTTGCGCTCGAGCGCGTCCGCGAGCGCCTCGAGGTTGATCCACAGGTTGTTCGTGTTGTAGTAGCGCCAACGCTTGTAGTCGCGGAAGGAGTCCTCGTCATCGGGCGGCGTCTGCGCCGTCTCACGCAGCACGAGCATGCCGTCTGCGCGCCGGCGAGCGATATGCCCGCCCTTGCGATCCGCTGCGGTGCCCTCGACGACCTCCATCAGGAACGGCGCGCCGGTGGCTGCGACGTGGGCGGCGATTCTGGGGTCAGGTGTCGCGCCGAGGTTGTCCACGTTGGAGATCATCGCGTAGCGCATGCCGCCCTCGAGCAGGCGCTCGAGCAGCCCGGTGCGCGCGAGTGCTCCGTAGACGTCGCCGTGTCCGGGCGGGCACCACTCGAGCGCGGGCTCCTTGGGCCAGCTCACGGGAGCCAGGCTGTCCGCGTCGAGCTTCGGGATCATGCTCTGGAGGAAGTCGGCGGGTAGGTCCGCGTTCAGCGGCTCGCCGGCTGCGAGTGCCGCGAGCGTGTCCTGCTGAGTTGCCTCGCTATCCATCAGCAGCAGCGGCAGGGCGATGCGAAGGCGCGAGCGCAGTGCACGCGTCTGGCCGCTGATGATCTCGAGGAACGAGCGGCCGTCGCGGGCCTCGACCAGCGACTTCGGATGACGCAGCCCCATCGTCGTCGCGAGGCCGCCGTTCAGCTTGATCACCGCTACCGGGCCGAGCGCGCGCGCCTCATCCTCGAGTGAAAGCTCCTCGAGCCCCGGCACGTCGCTGACGGGCTCGAGCTCGCTGCTCGCGATGAATGCCTGCGCGCCCGCCGCCAGCCGTCGGTAAGCGCTCGCGAAGCCCTTGATCGCACCCTCCGGCTCGCCGCGTTCGCGCATCCGCTGCTCGGCGAGCTCTAGCCCGGTCGCTTGCATGCACGCATCCTGACCGATGGCTCGGCGCGAGAAATGCGAGGATGAGGCTGATGGAGGAGCGGACGATCGAACGCCTCGGCGGACGGCGCGTGAGCGTAGTCGGGCTCGGGACATGGCAGCTCGGCGCTGACTGGGGGGAGGTCGCCCCGCAGGCCGCGCACGCAGTGCTCGAGGCGAGCCTCGATGCCGGCGTCACGCTGCTGGACACCGCCGACGTGTATGGCGATGGGCGCAGCGAGCGCTTCTGTGGCGAGATCGCAGCGCGCCGGAAAGATGTCCTCGTCGCAACGAAGATGGGTCGTCGCGTCGAGCAGCTGCCGGAGAACTACAACCGCGAGGCGTTTCGCGCCTGGAACGACCGCTCGCGCGAGAATCTCGCTGTCGAGACGATCGATCTTGTCCAGCTCCATTGCCCGCCGGACGCGGTGTACGAGTCCGACGCCGTCTTCGCGGCGCTCGATGACATGGTCTCCGAAGGGCGGATCGCCGCCTACGGCGTCTCGGTCGAGACGTGCGCGCAGGCGCTGCGCGCGATCGAGCGGCCCGGCGTTGCGACTGTCCAGATCATTCTCAACTGCCTGCGCTTGAAGCCGCTCCAAGAGGTCCTCCCGGCAGCTCGCGATGCGGGCGTCGGCGTCATCGCGCGCGTGCCGCTTGCTTCCGGCCTGCTCAGCGGACGCTACGACGAGCGGACCACGTTCCCGGCCAACGATCACCGCAACTACAACCGCCACGGCGAGCAGTTCGACGTCGGCGAGACCTTCTCGGGAGTGCCCTACGAGGTTGGGCTCGCCGCTGTGCGCGAGCTGAGCCGCCTGGCCGACCCCGGGACGACGCTCGCCCAGTTCGCCCTGCGCTGGGTGATCGACCAACCGGGGGTGAGCACGGTGATCCCGGGCGCGCGCAACATCGAGCAGGCGCGCGCGAACGCGGCGGCAGCCGACCTGCCGCGGCTGCGCGACGACCAGCTCGGAGGCGTGCGCGACGTGTATGACCGCTTGATCCGCGAGCACGTGCACGCCCACTGGTAGCCGCTATGGGGGCTCTGGTTGGACTGGACGTCGGTACCTCAGCCGTCAAGGGATTGGCGATCGACGCTGATGGGAGCGTGCTCGCGCGCGCCGAGGTCGGCTACCCGCTCTCGACGCCGCGACCCGGCTGGGCAGAGCAGGATCCCGCCGACTGGTGGTCGGCGACCGAAGCCGTCCTGGCGCGGCTGGACGAGGACGCGGGCGCCCCGGCGGCGATCGGCCTGTCGGGTCAGATGCACGGCCTCGTGGCGCTCGACGACCGTGACCGTGTGCTCCGCCCGGCGATCCTCTGGAACGACCAGCGCACCGGCGCGGAGTGTGCGGAGATCGAGGCGACGGTCGGGCTCGAGCGCCTGATCGAGCTCACCGGCAATCGCGCCCTCCCGGGTTTCACGGCGCCGAAGCTCCTGTGGTTGCGCCGTCACGAGCCCGACCTCTACGGGCAGATCGCGCGGATCGCCCTGCCGAAGGATTACGTGCGCCTGCGCCTGTGCGGCACGCACGCGATCGACGTCGCCGACGCGTCGGGCACGCTGCTGCTCGATGTCGCCGCCCGCCGCTGGAGCGACGAGGTCCTCGATGCGCTGGCGATCGATGCGGCGATGCTGCCACCGGTGCTCGAGTGCCCCGATATCTCGGGCGAGACGGCGGCAGGCGTGCCGGTCGCGGCCGGAGCCGGCGACCAGGCGGCTGGCGCGCTCGGTGTCGGCGTCGATCGGCCCGGTCCGCTCTCGGTCGTCCTCGGGACATCGGGCGTCGTATTTGCCGCGCTCGAGCACTACGCCTCGGACCCGCAGGCACGCCTACACGCCTTCTGCCATGCGGTACCGGACGCCTGGCATGTGATGGGCGTGATGCTCTCGGCAGCCGGCTCGCTGCGCTGGCTGCGCGACGCCGTGGCGGCGGGTGAGCGCTACGACGCGCTCACCGAGGAAGCGGCGCGCTGGCCGGCCGGTACGGACGGTCTTCTGTTCCTGCCCTACCTGGCCGGCGAGCGGACGCCTTACCCGGACCCGGACGCGCGCGGCGCCTTCATCGGGCTCGAGCTGCGCCACGATCGCGGCGCGCTCGTGCGTGCCGTGCTCGAGGGTGTCGCCTACGGGCTGCGCGACTCGCTTGACTTGATCTGCGAGCTGGGTGGCACGCCCGCGTTCGCCCGCGTCTCGGGCGGCGGCGCGGCGAGCCGGCTCTGGCTCCAGATCGTCGCCTCGGTGCTCGAGCTGCCGCTGGAGCGCGTCGCCGTCGACGAGGGGGCGGCGTTCGGTGCCGCGATCCTCGGCGGCGTTGCCGCGCAGATCTGGCCGGATGTCGGCACCGCGGTAGCGGCGACGGTGCGTCCGGGCGAGCGGATCGAGCCCGTCCCCGAGTGGGTCGAGGTCTATCGCGAGCGCCGCGCGCGCTACCAGGCGCTCTACCCGGCGCTGCGCGATCTGCCCGGCTGATCAGTCGAGCAGCCGGCCGCCCTCACCAGGGCGCACTTCGCGCGCGCCCTCGGGAGCGCGTGCTCCGGGCGGCATCAGCGCGAGCACGTGGCCGCCGAAGCCGCCGCCGACGATCCGCGCGCCCAGCGCGCCGGCCGCCTGCAGGCGCTCCACTGTTGCCTCTACCGCCGGTGTCGAGACCTCGTAGAGGTCCCGGAGGCTCGCGTGCGACGCGTCGAGGAGCTCGCCGACCGCAGCGAGGTCGCCCCGCGCGAGCGCTGCCACCGTCTCATCGACACGCGCGTTCTCGCTGACGACATGCACGGTGCGCCGATCGAGCGGCTCGGGCAAGCTCCGCGCCTGCTCGAGCGTCGCTTCGCTGAGCGTCGCGACGCCGAGCAGCTCGCAGGCCCGCGCGCACTCCTCACGGCGCTGGTTGTAGCCCGAGGTCGCGTGCGAATGGCGCTCCGCGGAGTCGAGCGTCACGAGCGCGTGGCCGTCGAGCTCGAGTGGCACCAGGCGTACGTCGAGCGAGCGGAAGTCGATTCGCAGCGCCCGAGCGCTCTCACCGAAGAGAGCGGCGAGCTGGTCGAGGAGCCCGGTGTTCGCTCCGACCCAGTCATTCTCGATCCGCGAGCAGAGCTTCGCGAGCTCGCGCCGCTCAGGCGGCTCGGCATCGGCGAGGCGGATCAGCGCAAGGACGAGGGCGACCTCGAGCGCGGCCGATGAGGACAGCCCGGCACCCTGCGGCACGTCGCCGCTGATCTCGAGCCGCGCACCGCGGAGCTTCACACCCGCTTCCGCGAGCTCGCCGACGGCGCCGCGGACGAACGCGCACCAGCCCTTCCGACCGGCGGGCTGCGAGATCTCAAAGCTGTCCTCTTCGCCCAGATCGAGCGCATGCGCCTCGATCCGCGGCTCCTCGAGCGCGTCGGCGAGGACCGTCACGCCGCTGGCGATCGCGAAGGGCAGCGCCAAGCCACCGTTGTAGTCGGTGTGCTCGCCGATCAGGTTGACGCGCCCCGGGCCGAACGCGCGAACTCGCTCCGCCATCGTCAGAGAAAGGTCTGCCGGCCGCGGCCGTGCTTGGCCGTCTCGATCGCGGGGGAGTGGGTGTCGAGGATCATCAGGATGTCACGAGATTCGCCTGCTGCTCTCCCGGGCGCGTGACCTCACGCGAGCAAGCCGGCGGGCTATGCCGCGCGCGAGTCATAACACGCGGAGCGGCTGTGTAGCCGGTCTGCGGCTCGCAGCGCCGCGCGCGCGCTGACCGGGATCCTCGCTTGAATGTGCGTGAGCCCCCGTAGCTCAGCTGGATAGAGCATCGGACTTCTAATCCGAGGGTCCCAGGTTCAAATCCTGGCGGGGGCACTCGAGAGGCCTGCAAAGACGCAGGACGCCATGGCGCACGACGGCTACTGCGGTGATATTCGGGATCAGGCCGATCATCGAAGTGGCTCGACCTCCTTTGGCTTCGCCAGACGGAACGCTTTTCGGGGGATGTCGCCCACGAGCGCCTTGGCGATCGCGCGTGCCTCCGTCTCGGAGAGCTGGTGGTCGATCACTAGCTCGGCGAGGTAGGCGGCGTCGAGCCGGCGGCTCATGTCGTGTCGTGAGGGGATCGAGCACAGTGCCCGCGTGTCATCGACGAAGCCGGAGGTCTTGTAGAACCCGGCCGTTTCGGTCACCGCGGCGCGAAACCGGCGCACAGCCGCCGGGGCGTCGAGGAACCACCAGGGTGCGCCCGCATAGACGCTCGGATAGAAGCCGGCGAGCGGCGCGATGTCACGAGAGAACGCGGTCTCGTCGACCGTGAACAGCACGATCTGGAAGCTGGCGCTCGTGCCAACGCGATTGAGCAGCTCGCGCAGCGGTTCTGCGAACGTGGTCAGGGCGGGCACGTCGTGCCCGGTGTCCGCACCGAAGCGTGCGAATGTGGCCGCGTGATGGTTGCGGATGACGCCGGGGTGAAGCTGCATGACCAAGCCGTCCTCGGCAGCCATCAGGCCGAACTGGAACAGCATGTTGCGCCGGTAGGCCCGCGCGCCATCGGCGCTGATCGAACCGTCGAGACCCTGCCGGTGCAGCGACTCGGCCTGGGTGTCAGTGAGCGGCGTGGCCCAGGCATCGGCGACGCCGGCGTCGGTCGCGGTCGCGCCGTGCTGCTTGAAGAACTCGCGCCTGATCCGGATCGCTTCGAGCAGTCCCTGGTAGGTGTCGCAGTCCTGCCCGCTGGTCGCCGTGAGCGCGTCCAGGCGTTGGCGCCAGCCGTCACTGCCGGGCGTCATGTACGCGTCAGCGCGCAGCGTCGGGATCACGTTCGCCAGCGACTCGCCGTTCTTGGCGAGCTGGCGATGGTGCTCGAGTGAGTCGGCGGGATCGTCGGTGGTCGCGAGCACTTCGACTCCGAAGCGGGCGAGTAGCTCGCGCGGCCGGTACCCGCGCTGCGAGAGCTTTTCGGCGATCCGATCGTAGAGCTCGTCCGCGGTGTCGGCGGACGGTCTCAGTGTTATGCCGAAGACGCGCTCGAGCGAGTCCTCGAGCCAATAGCGCACCGGCGTGCCGGCGAACAGTCCCCAGCTGGCACAGAGCGTCCTCCAGATCTCGCGTGGGGGCGTCGCCGAGCTACCCACCCCGAGCCTGCCGAGGTCGATGCCAGAGCTGTGCAGCAACCTCGTGACATAGTGGTCGGGGCTAACGAACAGGTCGGCCGGGTCGGCAAACGGTCTGTTGCTCGCGAGCATCTCCGCGCTCACGTGTCCATGGGGCGAGATGATCGGCGCGTCCGCGACGGCTTGGTAGAGCTCTCGTGCGAGCCGGCGCACCGTCGGGTCGATGCCGAGCAGCCGGTCAGCGTGTGGGCCGAGGTCGTTCATCGCGCGGGTGGCACGGTCGTCGAGGCTCGGACAACGAGGTGCGTCGGTAATGTCACCGTCTCTGGCGCACGCCGACGATCGGCGAGCAGCGCGAGGAGCAGCTGAACCGCCGTGCGCCCGACCCGTTGCAGATCGCCGGCGATCGTCGTCAGCGGCGGGCTGCAGAAGTCGGCGCCGAAGATGTCATCGCACCCCACGACGCTGATCGAGCCGGGGACGTTCACGCCGCGCTCGGCGAATCGCTGCATGGCGCCGATCGCGAGCAGATCGTTGAAGGCGATGCACGCAGTCGCGCCCGTGGTGAGGGTCGCGTCGGCAGCTGCCGCCCCAGCTGCAAGGGTTGGCGCGAACGGGCCCAGCTTGATCGCGCTGATGTCCGGGTTCGCGGCCTCCTGAAGTGCGCCCCACCTGACGTCGTCCGGCCAGGCGCCTGCCGGCCCTGAGAGATATGCGACCTGCCCGTGCCCTAGCGAGCGGAGGTGGTCGATCGCCTGCCGGACGCCCGCACCCGTGTCCAGGCATACCGAGCAGAAGCCGTCGACGACGCGGTTGATCAGCACCAGGGGCGTGGTTCGCGCTGCGCGGCGCAGCTGCTCGTTGGAGAGCCTGGTCGCGGCCAGCACGACACCTGCGGTCAGCTGGCCCACCTGGCGCAGCGCCAGCTCCTCGACCGCGGTTGATTCCTCGGTGTCCGCAAGCACCTGCGAGAGGCCGGCCGCCGCGAGTTGCAGCTGCGTCCCTCGGGTCAGCTGAGCGTAGTAGGGATTCCCGATGTCCGGTAGCAGAAGCGCGATCGCCTCTCGTTGCGGATCGAACCGCTCGCCTCGTCGCGAATTCGATCGGTAGTTGAGCTCGCGCGCCGCTTCCAGCACGCGCTCGCGCGTCGCGGGATGCACGCGATCCGGGTCAGACAGGGATCGCGACACGGTCGATGTCGCGACGGAGGCGCGCACTGCCACGTCCCGAATCGTCGCGCGTCGCTCAGCCAAGCTGGTGCGGCGTGTCGATTTGCCGGGCGTTCGCGAGCACGAACCGATAGCGTAAGACCCGTGGCAACTTTCGGCAACATTGCAGAAATTTGCACGAGGCCGTAGGGTCGCGCAAGACTGCCACGATGACTCCCGCCCGTCTCAGTCGCTCGACCTGGCCCGCGCCGGTCAGGCCCGCGCGGATCGTGCATGTGGGGATCGGGAACTTCAGTCGAGCCCACCAAGCCTGGTACACGATGCGCGCCGACGCCACGGCGGGCTGGGGCATCTGCGCGTTCACCGGCCGGCGGCCCGCCGTTGCCGAGGCTCTGGCACCACAGCAGGGGCTCTACACGCTCATCGAGCGTGGGCCTGTGGACGACCGTCTGACGGTCGTCGATGTCCTCTCCGACGTCCGACCCGGCGCCGACCTCGACAGCCTGATCGCTGCGGTCGCCCTGCCTCAGACCGCGGTCGTGACACTGACTGTCACCGAGGCGGGGTATGCACCCGTGGTGGCCGATCCGGCAGCGTCCGCGCTCGGACGGCTCGCACTCGCCCTCGGCGAGCGCCATCGTCGGGGCGCGCAGCCCGTGGCGATCGTCAGTTGCGACAACCTGCGCGCCAACGGTCTGGTGCTGCGGACGCGGATGCTCGAGCTGGCGGAAACCCTAGACGCGCGCCTCGCCGACTGGATCGCCAATGAAGTGGCATTCGTGAGCACGTCTGCTGACCGGATCACGCCGGCCACCACCGACGCGGATCGGGCCCTGGTTGCGCAAGAGCTTGGGCTCGTAGACGTAGCGCCCGTGGTCTGCGAACCGTTTAGCGATTGGGTTCTCTGCGGCGAGTTTCCCGCGGGCCGCCCCGACTGGGAGCGGGCGGGCGCGCGCTTCGTTGACCAAATCGAGCCTTGGGAGGAGCGCAAGCTCTGGCTGCTCAACGGCGGCCATTGCCTGCTCGCCTACCTCGGCCTTCCCCGCGGGCACGAAACGGTCGCCGAGGCGGTTGCGGATCCGCAGCTGAGCTCCGCTCTGGAGCGGTTTTTGGACCTGGCGCAGCGACATCTCCCTGCGGGCGATCTCGACCTCGCGACCTACCGCCGCGAGCTCCGGGAGCGCTTTGCGAACGCGCGTATCGGCTACCCGCTGAAGCAGATTGCCGCTGACGGACTGGAGAAGTTGCGCAACCGGGTCGTGCCGGTGATCGAAGCGGCGCTGGCCGGGGGCGACGAGGCGGAGCCCGCGCTGCGGATCGTTGAGGCCTGGGCGCGCTGGCTGATCGGCGATCCGGACCGCGCCCGGTCTGACCAGAGCGGCGAGCGGCTGCGAGCTGCACTGCGCGGTAGCGGTCGCGGCGAACAGGCAAGCGGCTTGCTCGAGCTTCTCGCCCCTGGACTCGCCGAAGCGGCGACAACCCAGCACCAAGGAGGGGACCTTGAACATCGCATCGGCTGAGGTATGCGTCACGAGCCCGAGCCGCAACTTCGTCACGCTCAAGCTGACGACGGACGACGGGATCACGGGGCTTGGCGACGCGACGCTGAACGGGCGCGAGCAGGCGGTGGCCGCGTACCTGCGCGAGCACGTCGCGTCGCTGCTCGTGGGGCAGGATGCTCATCGCATCGAGGACACCTGGCAGTACCTCTACCGCGGTGCGTACTGGCGGGGCGGCCCGGTGACGATGGCGGCGATTGCCGCTGTCGACATGGCGCTGTGGGACATCAAGGGGAAGGCCGCCGGCCTGCCGCTCTATCAGCTGCTCGGCGGGGCCTCACGCTCCGGTCTACTCGCCTACGGTCACGCGTCCGGCGGGTCGCCGCAGTCGTTGTCGGAGTCCATCCACGCGCACATCGAGCGCGGCTACCGGGCTGTTCGCGTGCAGACTGCAGTGCCCGGCATCCGCGCCCTCTACGGCGTCGCCGAGCAGCGGCAGGCCACGGGCGAGCGCTACGACTATGAGCCTGCCGGGCGCGGTGTGCCGCCGCCGGAGGAGGATTGGGACAGCGCCGCGTATCTGCGGCACGTACCGTCCGTGTTCGAGCGTGTCCGCGAGGAGTTCGGTGCGGAGCTGCCGCTGCTGCACGATGTGCACCATCGGCTGACGCCGATCGAGGCGGCGAAGCTTGCACAGCGCCTGGAGCCTTACGACCTGTTCTGGCTCGAGGACTGCACGCCGGCCGAGAATCCGCAAGGCCTGCGCATCGTTCGCCAGCACTCGACGACCCCGCTCGCGATCGGCGAGGTGTTCAACACGGTCTGGGACTTCCAGCAGCTGATCACCGAACAGCTGATCGACTACATCCGCGCCTCGGCGACCCACTTCGGCGGGGTGACGCCCCTGCGCAAGTTGATCGACTTCGCCGCCCTGCACCAGATCCGCTCAGGCTTTCACGGTCCGACGGACGTCTCACCGGTTGGCTTCGCCGCGCAGCTGCATGTCGGGCTCGCGATCCACAACTTCGGCATCCAGGAGTACATGGAGCACAGCGAGGCGACGAACTCCGTCTTCCGCCAGAGCATGACGTTCCGCGACGGCATGCTCCACCCCGGCGAGACGCCCGGCCTCGGGGTCGAGCTGGACGAGAAGGCCGCCGCAGCGTTCCCCTATCAGCCGGCCTACCTACCCGTGAGCCGGCTCAAAGACGGCACGATGCACGACTGGTGAGCCGGCCGCTACCGGAGCCTGCCGGCGAACGCACGACCCGGTGACTGCGGGGCGCGTCGGTCTGCGGCTCGCGCGGGGCGGTCCCGCGCTGCTCGTCTTACGCGCCGGCTTCTGATACGGCTTCGAGTTGGGCGCGGTAGCTCGAGACCATCAGTTCGGTCAGCTCCTCGAGCGAGGTTTCGTGGACCTGGCGCTCGACCGTGATGCGTCCGCCCTGCAACACGAGGAGGCGGTCGCAGAGCTCGAAGAGGTGCGCGAAGTTGTGGTCGATGACGATGATCGAGACGCGCCCGCTGGAGGCGAGGTCCTTCACCAGGTCGATGATCAGACGCGACTCCCGGGCCCCCATCGCCGCGAGCGGCTCGTCGAGCAGCAGAATCTTGGTCGCCACGCGCACCGCCCGCGCGACGGCGATCGCTTGACGCTGCCCGCCGGATAGCTGATCGCTGTCGGCATCCACGCTCGGCACGTTCACGTGGATGTCGTCGAGGTACTGACGCGACAGCTTGCGCATCTGCGCCTTGTCGAGGATGCGAAGTGGGCCGAACCTCGTCAGCTCGTGGCCGAGGAACAGGTTCTGGTAGACGGGAAGCTGTGGGATCAGCGCGAGATCCTGATAGACGGTCTCGATCCCATGCGCGCGTGCGGACCCGACTGAGCTGAGCCCTACGCGCTGCCCCTCGATGAGGAGGTCGCCGCCGTCCTGCGGATGGAAGCCGCTGAGGATCTTTACGAGCGTGCTCTTGCCGGCGCCGTTGTCGCCAACGAGCCCGAGCACCTCGCCCTGATGCAGCGAAAGGTCGATGCCGCGGAGGACCTCGAGCGCGCCAAAGCGCTTCGTCACGCCGCGCACCTCGAGCGCAAGTTTGCCGTTCGTGGCCGGCGTTGCCTGATCGGGCTGCAGTTCGTCGCTCATCGTCGCGCCTTCGAACGCGCAACCACTCGGTCGAACTGGACGTTCAGCGCCATGGCGAAGATGATCACGGCGCCAACGTAGATGTAGAAGTCGTTGGTGCTGATTCCGGCCACGGTCAGCCCGTCCTCGAGGAGGCCGAGCAGGAGCGCGCCGATGAAGGCGCCATACACCGTGCCGCGGCCGCCGGTGAGTGCGGTGCCGCCGATCACGCAGGCGCCGACTGCGTAGAGGATGTAGTCGATGCCGGTCTGCCCCGGATCGAGCGTCCCGTACTTGACCGCGTCCACGATACCCACGAGGCCGGCGACGGTGGAGGCGAGCACGAAGGCCCAGATCTTGACGCGCCGGATCGGCACGCCCGCCTCGGCAGCACCGACGATGTGGCCACCCGTTGCGATGATGCGAACGCCGAAGCGCGTCCGCGTGAGCAGCAGGCCGAGGATGATCGTGATCACCAGCACCCAGATGATCTCGGCCCAGTTCGAATTGCCCATGACGCTGCTGGCAAAGCCCGACTGCCCGCTCAGCGGGATTGGGCTAGCCGAGGCATCGTTCGAGCCGACGAGCACTACGCCGAAGAGGATGAAGTTCGTCGCCAGCGTGGTGACGAAGGACGGTACGTTCAGGAACACGGTGATCATCCCGTTGATTGCTCCGACCGAGGCGGCAACGACGAGCGCCAGCAGGATCGCCGGCACCACCGGAACGCCCCCAGTGTGCAGCCAGTACTCGACCCACGGCGTGAGCAGGAAGACCTGACCGGCGGATAGGTCGATCTCGGCGAGCACCAGCAGGAGTACCTGTGAGACGGCGATCGCGCCGATCGGCCCGGCGTAGCCCGCCGCCGCCGCAATGCTGAGCGTGCTGGTGAACGATGACCCGGAGTCGATCGCGAAGACCACGAACACCCCGATCAAAAGAACGAGCGGGGTGAGCTCGCGCTGGTAGAGGAAGGCGCGCGCGATCCGAGCCGCCAGCGACGGCCCGCCTACGCGGTCCTGCCCCGGCGGCGGAATGGCCGCCGGGGCAGGAGCAGGCGTTGGAGCGGCTGATTGCACGCTCGGGGAACTGCTATGCGATCGACGAAGGCGTCGTCAGCACCTTCTGCGCCGCGCTCGTGCCCTCGAAGCGGTTCGCCTTTAGGTACGGCGCGACGTTCTTCTTCGTGACGATGCCGACGCCGGTGTCGGTGTCGGTCGGCACCATCAGGCCGCCCGAGATGTTCCAGAGGAACAGCTGCATGATCGTGTCGAAGCCCTGCAGGTAGGCCTGCTGGTCCACCGTGGCGTCGACGGTGCCGGCGTTGATCGCCTGGCATACCGGCAGTCCAACGTCCCAGACCGAGGCGCCGACCTTGCCCTTCAGGTTCTGCTTGGTGATGAACTGGGCGACCGCGTCGCTGTCGCCGCTGTCAACGGACATCATGAACTTGACGGTCTTGTGCCCTGCGTACCACGCGGCGATCTTGTTGTACTCCGGAGCGCCCACGGTCGCCGAGGTGCCGACCTCGACGAAGTCGATACCGGCCTTGGCGAACACCGGCTTCGCGCCGTCAAGGCGCGGCTGGATGTTCCCCGTGCCCGGAGTGGCGATGATCCCGGCGACGAGGTCGCCCTTGCCGATGCCCAGCGCGAGGATGCCCTCTGCGACCGCAGCACCCGCCGTGAGGTTGTTCTGCCCCACGTAGGCCATGCGGCCGTTCTTGACGCCCGCGGACACGTCAGCGTTGTAAGCAATCACGGGAATACCGTGACTCAGCGCGCTGGCAGTCGGCCCGTTGAAGGCGGTGTTGTCGATCAGCGGGCAACCGATCCCGTTTGCGCCCGAAGCGATACCGGCGTTGAACGCCGAGACCATCGCGCTGACGACCGAGTTGGTCGAACCCACCCACTGGAACGAGGTACCGGTCAGGGCGCACGCGTCCTGACAGCCGTAGATCGTTGCCGTGAAGAACGGGTTCGTCGTCACATGGTTGTCCATCACGAACTTGTACTTCGGATGGCTGGCAAACGCCGCGACGTTGTCGTTGCGCCTGTAGGTCGCTGCGCTCGCCCCTTGCTCGGTCAGAATGTCGACGAGGCCGGCATAGGCGGGTATCGCTGCAGCCGTGATCCCCGCATTGCGCAGGAAACGGCGACGCGAGAACTCACGTTGTACCTCGCTGTATTCATCAGGTTTATCTGATGCCACCTCTCCTCCTTCCCTTCTCCTCGAACTTCTCTGGGCCGGGCCAGTACGCTGGCGCCGTAACGCCCTATCTCGGTCGGGCTCCCATCACATCAGTTGTTCAAGGGTGTCTATGACAGATATGGCCGTCACGCTCCCGCGTGCCGTCAGCGAGGGCTATAACCTCCGCGCGCGGAACACTAGCTGATTGGGGGGCAACGCGGTGCCATCCGCCGAGCGCTCGCGCGCCGCCGCCGGACGGACATGCGACGCCGTCGAGCTGCCGTTCTGGCGGCGAGCGTCACACTCATTCAGGCCCTGGTCTTGCCCGTGCCGGGCGGCTCGACCGGAGTGCTTCGTTACAGGTTCGTTACCCGTATGTAGGTCGGCACGGCACGCAATCTCCTCGGCCCCAGCGCTACCAGCTCAGCAGCATCAGGCCGATCGTCACGCCGGGGCCGACCGTGACGACGAGCGCCCGCTCGCCGGCGGCGGGCTGAGCGCTCGCGGTCATCTCGTCGAGGACGTAGAAGATCGAGGGGGTGCCGATGTTGCCGCGCTCGGCAAGTACCTTGCGCGCGGAGGCGACTTGACGGTCGGGCAGCTCGAGCGCCTCCTGCACGCAGTCGACGATGCGCCGGCCGCCGGGGTGAATCGCCCAGTGGTCGATCGCGAAGCGCGTCAGCCCCAATGGACGGAGGAAGCCCTCGATCAGGTCCCCGAGACCGGACGTGGCGATGTCGGGTAGCTCGCGCGCGAGGTGCAGGTAGTTCTCGTCGTCGGCGAGCGCCATGTGGACTACATCGAGCGTCCCCGGGATCTGGAAGACCGAGGACGCGACGATCCTTGGTCCGTCGGATCCATCGGCCGCGTCGATCACGGCGGCGGCGCAGCCGTCGCCGAAGATCGCCGAGCCGATCACCTTGGCACGCGGGTCGTCCTCGCCCGCCGCCGTCAGCATGCCGCTCATGCTCTCGACCGCAACGACGAGACCCTTGCGCGCGGGGTTCGCTTCGATCGCCTGGCTGATCAGGCGAAACAGCGGCACGGCGCTCGCGCAGCCGACGCCGGTGACGTGGTACTTGTCGGTCGTCGGCGCGAGCTCGTAGTGCTCGATCAGTCGGTGGGCAAGCGTCGGTGCGCCGACGGTGTAGATGCTCGAGGTGATCAAGGTGTCGATCTCGTGCAGGTCGATTGCGAGGCCGTCGATCGTCGCCACCGCCTGCTCGAAGAGGTCTTGCTCCGCGGCGTGAGTGCGGCCCTGCAGCGTCGACGCGCCACCTTGCTCGAGCATCGCCAGCGCGCGACGCTCCACGCCGCAGCGCTCGAAGATCCCTTCGGCGAAGGGGTCGCCCGCCATCCCGAGCGCGACGAGGACCTCGCGCTGGCTGAACGTGCGCGCCGCCGGCGCCACTCGAAGCGCGGCGATTCGCGGCGCGCGCGAGTAACGTCGCGTCGGCCGGCGCGACGCTCCGGGACGGCGCGCGAAGCGCGCGCGGAATGAGCGGCGGTCATTCAGGTGGGGGAACGCGAGGTCGGGCTCGGCGACTCCGAGGAACTCGCACAGTGGGCTCCAGCCCTGCTCGATCTCGTAGACAAGTAGCCGCTCGCCGGGGACGCTCGCCATCACCTCACTGTTGTGGCGCTCGAAACGCGCGAGCGCGCTCTCGCGCTCGGCGAGGCTGCCGTCGAGCAGCCCCTTCCAGACCGGTCCGTCGAGCAGCATCAGCCCGTCGACGATCGCGCTTTCGGCGGCCTCGAGCTGATCGCCTCCGGCGAGTGCGAGCTCGCGCGCGGCGCGGATGCAGCTCGCGTAGCTCGCGTACCACTCCTCGGGATCGCGCACGCTGAGCAGGACGAGCGACTCGGGCCACGCCTCGATCAGCTCGCGGTAATGGTGGGCGCCGACCCAGCCGAGGGCGCCTTGGCGGTCGCCGAGCGCCTCGCGCCAAGCATCCGGTCCGTCCTCGCCGCGCGCGCTCGCCGCGGCCGCATCGGCGGGTGCAATCAGAGGGTGCAGGCAGCGCTCGAAGCCGAGCGTCTCGAGCGCAGCCGTCAATGACAGCGTGCCAGTCCGCGTGTAGCCGGCGCCGACGACCTTCACTTACAAGAGTGTACGGGGCGCCTGGCCGGCAAAGTGCGTTCACAGCTCAGTAACAATTGGCACCGTGCCCCCGCGCTGCTAGAACCCTGGCCATGGCGGCGAGCGATATTCGCGTGATCGGAGCGGGCCTACCGCGCACGGGCACGCTGACGCAGAAGGTTGCGCTCGAGCTCCTCGGGCTCGGACCCTGTTACCACTGGGTCGATGTGATCGCGGATCTGCGCCGCGTCGAGCAGTGGCACCGAGCACTCGACGGCAACGGGCCTTGGGATGAGATCTTCGACGGCTTCGAGGGCACGGTCGACTGGCCGGGTGGCTTCTTCACGCTCGAGCTCGCCTCGATCTATCCCGACGCGAAGGTCGTGCTGAGCACGCGCGACCCGCAGCGCTGGGCTGAGAGCTTCCGCGAGACGATCTGGGACCTGTGCTTCGGTGACGTGCTGATCCGCTACCTCTCGCGCGCGCGAGAGAAAGTGGACCCCCAGTGGCAGCGCTACCTCGAGCTGATCGACAGGATGTTCTGGATCGAGAACGGCACGTTTGCCGCCGGCCACGAGACCGATGAGCAGCTGATCGCCGGCATGCGCGCACATGAGCAAGCGGTCCGCGAGGCAGTGCCGGCAGAGCGCCTGCTCGTATGGGAGGTGACGGAGGGCTGGGGGCCGCTCTGCGAGTTCCTCGACGTGCCGGTTCCTGACCAGCCACTCCCGCACGCCAACGACCGCGAGACCTTCCACGACCGTGTCACGGCGGGCGCGATCAACACGCTGGCGCGCTGGTACGAGAGCCGCACCCCGTAGCGGCGTCCTGAGATCGCCGTTCAGGGCTGCGGCTTTTCCCCGATAAGCGCCGCCCCTGCAGCGACCACGCTTGCCGGGTGGATTTCGACAAGCGGCCGATTCTCGTCTTCTGGGAGACGACGCGGGCCTGCGGGCTCGCCTGCCGTCACTGCCGCGCGTGCGCCGTGACGGAGGCGCCTCCCGGCGAGCTCACGGCAGATGAAGGCCAGCGCCTGCTCGAGCAACTGACCGGCTTTGGGATGCCGCGGCCCGTGCTCGTCGCCACCGGAGGGGACGTGCTGATGCGTGCCGACCTCGACTCCCTGGCCACGCGCGCGGCGCAGCTGCGCCTTCCGCTCGCGATCGCGCCGAGCGTCACGCCCTTGCTCACCGCGGAGCGAGTCGAGCAGCTCCACCGACTTGGCGTGCGCGTCGCGTCGATCAGCCTCGACGGCGCCTGCGCCGTCGTCCACGACGGCATCCGCGGCGTGACCGGCCACTTCGAGCACACGCTTGCCGCGATCGCGCTGCTGCGCAAGGCGGGGATCACCGTGCAGGTGAACACGGTTGTCACGAGTCAGACCCTCGACGAGCTCCCGACGATCCTGCGTCTAGCGCGCGAGGCGGGCGCGAAGATCTGGGAGCTCTTCTTCCTCGTCCGCACCGGGCGCGGCAGCGACCTCGCCGAGCTCGACGCAGGAGTCTGCGAGCAGGTCTGCCATTTCCTCGTCGACGCCTCCCGCTACGGCCTGATCGTCCGCACAGTCGAAGCTCCGTTCTTCCGCCGTGTGGTCGCGGAGCGCGAAGCCGGGAGCGCGCCTTCCGGCCCGATCTACGCGGCCCTCAGTGCAAAGCTGCTCGAAGAGCTCGGCCCGCCGTCGGGGGCCCCGCGCGCGCAAACGAAGGGGACGCGCGACGGTCGCGGCGTGATCTTCGTCGGCCACGATGGCTCGATCACCCCGTCCGGGTTCCTGCCGCTCGAACTCGGCAACGTGCGCGAGGACGACATCGTCTCGGTCTATCGCGACCATCCGCTGCTGCGCAAGATCCGTGCCGCCGAGTTCGAGGGACGCTGTGGCGCATGTTCCTGGCGCGATCTCTGCGGCGGCTCGCGCGCGCGGGCGTTCGCCGCTCACGGTGACCCGCTCGCTGAGGATCCGTGCTGCGCCTACCGCCCGCCGCGCGCACCGCGCGGTCGGGTGATTCGGGGCCGCGAGCCGGCCGGCGAGCATGCCGCTTGACGACGGCTACGCCTGGCGAAGACCGGGTCGCCCTCACGCCGGTCGACATAATCGCGCAGCGAGATCAAAACCCCAGCGTTTGCGAGACCATAAACCTCAGGTCGAGACTTAGGGATAGAGATATACCGCTCGCCACCAGAGCTCGGCGAGCACGCGCACCGATTCGTCCGCATCGCCGCCGCCGATCATCACCTCGCGCGCGATCTGGCCCTCGACCATCGCGAGCAGCGCGCGCGAGGAGGTCCCGGCAGGGATGTCGCTGGGGGCAAGGCCGCGTTGCTGGTCGCGGCGGATGCGCCGCGCGGCGGCGTTGCGCAGCCGCAGGATGTAGGGCTCCCATTCAGGTGGCAGGCGGTCCATCTGGCCGGACAGGCGCGCCGCGAGTAGCAGGACCGGGGAGTGCTCGCGGACGACCGCGACCGTCTGCGCGAGCGCGCGGTGGATATCGCGCCGTGGGTCGCCTTCGCCCTCGAAGTAGGGTTGCGCCGCGCCGTACATGTCGGAGAAGGCGAGCTGGATCAGGCGGTCGATCAGCGCGCGCTTGTTCGGAAAGTAGAAGTACACCGCGGTGCGCGAGACGAACGCGCGCTTCGCGATCCCGTCGATCGTGATCCGCTCGTAGGGCTCTTCGCGCAGCGCCTCGCGCGCCGCCGCGATGATCGACTCCTCGGTGGCGTTGCGCGAATGCGCCTGCGCGGCTACTACGTGTAGCGCGCGCGGCGCCAACCAATACCCCAGGGACAGACGAGCCGAGCCATGCTCGGCCTAGCGTAGCCGTCAGACCGCCGCGAACGCGATGCAGGCGTTCTGGCCGCCGAAGCCGAACGAGTTCGAGAGCGCGATGCTGGTCTCGGCCGGACGCGCACCCTCGGTCACGTAGTCGAGGTCGCAGTCGGGGTCGGGCGCTTCGTAGTTGATCGTCGGCGGCAGGATGTTGCGCCGCAGCGCCTCGATGCAGACGAGCGCCTCCGCGGCACCGGCCGCCCCGAGCAGGTGGCCGATCGCCGACTTCGTCGAGGAGACCGGCGGCGCGTCGGCGCCGAAGACCTCGCGGATCGCGAGCGTCTCGATGCGGTCGTTGAACGGCGTGCCCGTGCCGTGGGCGTTGATGTAGTCGACGTCCTTCGGGCTTAGGCCGGCGTCGGCGAGGGCGCCGTTCATCGCAAGCTGCGCGCCCGCGCCCTGCTCGTCGGGCTGGACCATGTCGAACGCGTCGTTCGAGGCGCCGTAGCCGATCACCCGCGCGTAGATCGTCGCGTTGCGCGCCCGCGCGTGATCCTCGCGCTCGAGCACGAGCACCCCGGCGCCCTCTCCCAGGACGAAGCCGTCGCGCCGCGCGTCGAACGGGCGCGAGACCCCCTCGGTCGAGAGCGCGCCCATGCGCCGGAAGGCAGCGATGCAGAGCGTCGTCAGCGCAGCCTCCGCGCCGCCGGCGAGGACGACGTCGGCGTCGCCGCGCTCGATCATGCGCATCCCCTCGCCGATCGCGTGCGAGCCAGTCGCGCAGGCCGAGGCGATCGAGAAACCCGGGCCGTGCAGGCCGAGGTGGATCGCCACCTGGCCGGCGGCGGCATTCGGCATCATCATCGGGACGAAGTTCGGCGAGACGCCGCGCTCGCCGCGCTCGAAGAAGGACGCGCACTGGTCCTGGAGCGTGCCGAGCCCGCCGATCCCCGTGCCAAGGAGGATCGCGACGCGCGCCGGATCGCACTGCGAGACGTTTGACTCCGCGGCGGCCTGGAGCGCTGCGACGAGACCGAAATGCGTGAAGCGGTCCATCCGCCGAGCGGCGCGCGGGTCGAGGTGTTGTTCGGGATCGAAGTCCCGCGCGGCCGACAGCCCGTCGACGATCCCCGAGCGGCCAGCAATCAGTGCGTCGAAGAACTCGTCGGCGCCCTCGCCGAGCGAGGTGACAACGCCGCGACCGGTGACCGCGACGCTCACGTGCCGGCCGGCGCGTTGGCGAGCTGAAGCGTCAGCCGCACCGCGTCGCCGACCCCCTGGATCGAGCGCAGCTCGCCATCGGCGATCTTCACCCCGAAGCGGTCCTCGAGCGACGTGACGAGCTCGACGAGCTCGAGCGAGTCGATGTCGAGATCGCGCCACTCCGTTTCCATCGTCGCCTCGTCCGCGCCAGGAACCTTCAGCTCGGCGAGCTCCGCGCGGACGCCCTCGAGTACCTCTTCCTCTGTGACTGCCATTACCTGCTCCTTGTTTCGACCTTGGCTTCGACGCGGCGCTGCCGCGACCCCGGACCATCCTTCCACGCGCTGACCGCCGCGCCCCAAACGAATCCGGCGCCGAACGCGACCATCGCCACGAGCGAGCCGGGCTCGATCAACCCGTCGCGCTGAGCTCGCGCGAGCGCGAGCGGGATCGATGCCGCGGACGTGTTGCCGGTCCACTCGACGTTGAACGAGACGCGCTCGTGCGGGACGCCGAGCGCGTCAGCGACCGCCGTGATGATCCGCGCGTTCGCCTGGTGCGGGACGAAGTAGTCGATGTCGGCGGGAGCGAGTCCCAGTCGCTCGAGCACTTTCGTGCTCGCCTCGGTCATCTGCGCTACCGCGTGGCGGTAGGTCTCCTGGCCGGCCATCCGCAGCTTGCGCTCGTCGCGCTCGGCGTAGAGCAGCGGCGCGAGCTGCGCGTCATAGCCGAACTCGAAGCCCGCGATGCCGATGCTGTCCTCGACCGGACCGACGACGACGGCGCCGGCGCCGTCGCCGAAGAGGACGGCCGTTGCGCGGTCCTCGTGGTCTGTTATGCGCGAGAGCGCTTCGGCGCCGACCACGAGCACGTTGCGCGCGCGAGCGGTCTCGACGAGCGCCGCGGCGTGCTGGAGGGAGTAGAGAAAGCCGGTGCAGGCAGCGTTGAGATCGACGACGCCGGCGTGCTCGGCGCCAACCCGTGCCGCCAGCGCGGGTGCGAGCCCGGGCGTCAGCTGATCGGGTGTGATCGTCGCTGCGATCACCTGGTCGACCTCGCTGGGCGCCACGCCGGCATCCGCCAGCGCGGCGCTCGCAGCGTCTGCCGCGAGCTCGGCGAGCGTCTCCTCACCCTGGAGGTGGCGGCGTTCGCGCATTCCCGTGCGCCGAACGATCCACTCATCGCTCGTCTCGACGCGCGCCTCGAGATCGCGGTTGGTGACCACGTGCGCGGGAAGGGCGTCGCCGATGCCGAGGATGCCGGCTTTCATGCGACCGGGATCGTTCGCTTGACGAGGCCGGTCAGGATCTGGCCCGGACCGAGCTCGATGTACTCCTCGACCCCGAGCTCGTGGAAGGCGAGCAGCGTCTCGCGCCAGCGCACGGGCCGCAGCAGGTTCTCGGCGAGCTCGCGCTGCGGGTCGCTGAACGGCCGAACGCTGCTGTTCGAGTACACCGGGATGCGCGGCTCGCGAAACGCGGTCCGCGTTAGCGCTGACCGCAGGCGCTCGGCGGCCGGTGCCATCAGCGGCGAATGGAAGGCGCCCGAGACGTCGAGGCGCTGCGCGCGAGCACCGGTCTGCGCCTTAGCGCGAGCCTCGAGCTGTTCGAGCGCCGGGATCGCCCCGGCGAGCACTACCTGGCCGGGAGAGTTGTCGTTCGCGACGATCAATCCGAGCTCGTCGGCGAGCGTGCGAATCGCCTCGGACTCGCCCTTCAGCATCACGGTCATCCCGCTCGGCGTGAGCGAGGCTGCGTCGGCCATTGCCGCCGCGCGCTCATCGACCAGCTCGAGCGCCGGCTCGAAGTCGACCGCGCCGGCGGCGACGAGCGCCGCGTATTCGCCAAGCGAATGGCCGGCGGCGACGATCCCCTCCGGCTGCTCGAGCTGCCAGCGCGCGACCGAGCAGAGAAACACCGCCGGCTGCTGATAGCGCGTGCCTTCGGCGAGCCGTTCGAACGGGTCGTAGTCGAGCAGCGCCAGGCCACGCTCGATCGCGGGCGCGCCGCGAACGTCGTCGGCCATGCCTTCGCGGTGGCTTCCCTGACCGGGGAAGATGAGTGCCGCGCTAGCCATCCACCCCCAGCAGACTCGATTTCGGGGTCGCGGTTTCAGAGGTTTGACGCGGCGGGGCGAAGTGTCGAGTGCCGTTCGGGCGCGAGCCTGCGTCTGGAGCGGCCCCGCTCGCTGCGGTAGCGGCTGTTGCTTCGCGAGCGCTGCTAGGCGCTTCGGAGGCAATCCGGGCGCGAAGCGGCGCCCCCTCAGGGCGGCGGCCTGCCGGGCAGCGCGAAGTACACCGCGTCCAGCCCGCATAGTGCGAGACTGATCGGCGCGCTCACGAACGCGCGACCGCAATCGCCGCGACGTAGACGCCGAGGCCGCGTATGTTGCGCCAGCGGTAATAGCGAACCTCGCCGGCGTCGACCCAGTCCGCGAAGAGGCCCGCGCGAGAAGCCCAGAAGTAGGTCGCGAAGAACGCGAGCCCCATCGCGAGCAGGCTGCACGAGTAGGTGATCGCGGCGACCTCCTCGTCTGATGGCGCCTGCAAATGGCTCGCGAGCAGGCTGGTCGGGAACGGGATCAGCGTCACGAACAGGAGCAGCAGCAGGTTCAACATCCTCAGCGTGTGGTCGGCACGCTCGATCCGCTCGAACTGGCGGTGGTGATTCGTCCAGATGATTCCGATCGTGAGGAAGCTCACGACGTAGGTCGCGTAATGCGGCCACTCGGCCAGCAGTGCGTGCGCGAGCTGGCCCGGAGGCGAGCGCACCGAGAGGTCGAGCACGAGCAGGGTGATCGCGACGGCGAAGACGCCGTCGCTGAACGTCTCGAGCCGATCCGTCGCATCCGCGCGTCTCGCCACGCGCCGCACGGTAGCGATCATGGCGGCTGCCGCGTAGGGTGTCCGGTGTGTACCACGTCGAGTTGCGCGAGTTCCCGCATAACACCCACGCGTTCAACCTCGATGAGGAGCGGCTACGGACCGAGGTCCTCGATCCGTTCGCCCGCGGCGAGATCTTCGAGCTCGGCGGCCGCGCATGGGTGCCCCAGCGCACGAAGCTGACGGTCCTCGAGGGCGCGGAGCTCCCGTTACACGCGCTGAGCATGGGCCGCGGCTGGAACAACGCGCGTCGCAAAGCCCAGGACGTGACATCTGCGGTGCTCGCGACGCTCGAGGCGGGTCCGCCCACGCCGGCGCCCTCGGCGGCGAGCGCGAGCAGCGAAGAGGTCGTCGTGCGTGACATCCTCGCGCGCTGCGCGATGGGTCCGCTCAGTCTCGCCGCGGTCTGGGACCGGGCCGAGATCGCGGCACCCGACGGATCGTCCGGCGACTGGCTCGTCCTCGCCCAAGGAGCGGTCAGCAAGCTCCTGGCCGACGAGCGCGTGACGCTTCGTCGCGGCGAGGAGCCCGACGCGCCTGCCATTGGCACCGATGAGCTCGCTGCCGTTCTCCGTACGCGCGAAGCGTGGGGCAGCGACCGAGCGGCCGCGCTGTTCCTACACCCTGCCTGACCAGACTCAACAAACCAGGCGCCCAGCGAGACCTTCTACACTCCGTTCCGCGCTTGGTGGGCGTAGCTCAGCTGGTAGAGCTCCGGGTTGTGGTCCCGGCGGTCGCGGGTTCGAATCCCGTCGCTCACCCTGGAAGTTCCTGCAAATCGGCTGGTTCGTCGTTTGGGGCGGAGCCAATCCCATGGACCAATTTTTGGCTGGGAGCGCTTAGGGCGCGCGGCCGGCGCGTCAAATCGCCAGTAATCCCGGGCCTCCTACCGCCGGGATCAATGGTGCGGGCGTTCCCGCTGTTGCCAGGTTGGTGAGGCACTCTCGACACAGGGCCAACGGCAAGGTAACTTGTGGTCGTGGGCGTGGACTTGGTCATCGCCGAGAGCGCCCGCAAGCATGGTGTTAGCGACGAGGACATCAGACACGCCTACGCAAATCCGATCAGGGTGTTCGAGCTCGACGAAGGGCTCACGATGATCATCGGTCCCAACCAGGCCGCGATCATCTATGAGGTCGGCGTCGTGGACGGGGTCCCGGCGCCCGTGGTCGTGCACGCGATGAAGGCGCGAGAGAAGTTCCTGAGGTGATGAACATGCCACGCACAGTCCAAGACATCCTCGATCACGCCGACGAGCTCACGAGCCGCTTCGAGAATTACGAGCCGACGCCGCAAGACGAGCGCGACCCCGAGGCATTCGTGGCCCTTCGCGATGCCGTGCTGTCCCGGTCCGATGCAGAGCGTTCGCTCAAAGCCGCGGTCGACAACGCCCGCGCACACGGCTACTCCTGGGCACTGATCGGCTCACTCCTCGGCACCTCTGGCGAAGCAGCCCGCCAGCGCTACGCCACCAGGCAACGCGCGTAGCAGTCCGCCGCACCACGCGCGCTTGCTGTTGGGCGAGGTTGTCGGGTTTAGCGGTTGCTGTCTGGCGGGTTTAAGAAGATTCCTGGATGAGCCAGAACTTCTTGTCGTGTGATCGTGGGCAGGTGTTGTTGATGCCGCCGTC
>Ga0224555_1001218_pt1 | contig 36952 bp, 23 predicted proteins | sample 714S23034metaG_FD_180687 | JGI IMG/M metagenome (GOLD analysis project Ga0224555, IMG submission 180687) | Peat soil microbial communities from Stordalen Mire, Sweden - 717 S2 30-34 | ecosystem: Environmental > Terrestrial > Soil > Wetlands > Peat | place: Sweden: Norrbotten County, Stordalen... | reverse complement strand
CGCCACACCGCCGCTCCGCGCCAAACAACCGACGAAACTCCTGCACCGTCATCATCTTGCCTCTTCGATTTTTCATGCGTCTAGACTATCGCTTTATCTTCGCCTGAGCAAGCTTGATAATCATCTTCTTCTATTCTCTGCCTGTTCTCGCGGCTCTTGCCGTTTTCGTTTCTTCACCTGCCCTATCCTCCGCGCAGGCCGGCCCCGCACTAGCGCAGGCTTCGGCACCTGCACCACACTTTTACGCAGACCTCGGCTTGCCGGCCAGTTCTTCCAGCAGTTCCAATGCGTTTCTGTACCGCGCAGCCGGGCAAACCTCCGCGCCGCCGCCCGCGGCCAGCGAAGGTGGGCCCTTCTCGGGTCTCGGGGTGGGCGTCAAGGTCGGCGTCGCCGGCATCGGCTTCGATGTCGCTACGCCCCTGGTTCCAACCCGCCTCAACCTGCGCGGCGGAGCCACCTTCTTCTCCTACAACCTCAACCTGACAACCGGGGACAACCTGGTCGCGAACGGCACTCTCACGCTCCGGAACTCCGGCATTATGGTGGATTGGTTCCCATGGCGCGGGTCATTCCGCCTCAGCGGCGGCGCGACCGTCTACAACAACAAAGGTTTCTCCGGCTCACTCGATGTGCCCGACGGCAACAGCTTCACGCTGGGCAACGATAAGTACTACGCCAGCGGCCCCCTCGTCGGCACCGGGGTCTTCAAACTCGGCGGCGATGCCGGAGGGCGGGTATCCTTCGGATGGGGCAATCTCGTGCCGAAGAAGGGCCACCGCTTCAGCTTCGACACAGAGTTGGGCATCGAGTTCGTCTCCAAGCCCACCGTGGCCATCGGCTTCACCGGCAATGTCTGCACTAGCACCCAGGGCAAAGGCTGCGAAGGCGCCGAAAACGCCGCGACAAACCCCGCGTTCCTGACCGACGTCACCGCGGAGCAGAGCAAGCTGCAGAACGATGTAAATTTCTTGAGCTTCTACCCCATCGTCTCTGTCGGCATCGGCTACAGAATCTTCTGATGTCTTGCCGCGCAGCCAGACGGCAGCCGGCCTTCACATCGTGACACTGTTCCGTTGGGTCTTCGCCCGCATCTCCCCCGGAGCTGCGGGCGTTGTTTTGGGTCCGCAACATTTTTCCCGATGCCGCAGCGGCCGCGCTTCCTACGGTGAACGAAGTAAGTAACAGTTCATACGTCTGTGATTGAAACGTAACGCTTGGTCTTGTAAGTTCTGGTCATTGCGCTACTGACGCCAGACGCGATTCGCACGCAAACTCGGGATCCATCGCTCCAGAACATTCGGGCCGATGGGTCCCGCAATTTTTCCCCTGGCCCGCAATGTCCGGTGTTCGCCCAGCCGCATTCCCAACCCGCACCGAAGATTTTCCCAACGCTGCATCTTCGGCGGCACTGGTTACGTCTTTATTTATATAGTGCGTATTTCAGGTTTGAATTTTTGGCGAAATTAGCAACACAACTAATCTCGCCGGCCTGTGTTACGGCTTAAGTTGAGTTGTTTTGGGGCGTTCTCCGTCTGAGCCGTTACGCCGCTTCGGTCCGGTCAAGCGGCCTTTCAACCAAAGAAAGGCTTTCCATGAAGCGAGTTATCTCCTTTTCGCTCGGCATCTTGATTTTCCTCTGCATGATGGTTGGCAGCGAACGCCGGGCATGGGGCTATGTGGACCCCGGTTCCGGCCTGATCGCGCTCCAGGGCATCGCTTCCGTTGCGGCGGCGTATGCCTACTACGTTCGCCGGCGCATCCGCGCTTTCTTCTCGCGCAAGAAAGAGGCCCCGACGGTGGTCCTTCCCGTCGCGACCAAAGCAGGTGAGTCCAGCGAAGTCGCATGAGTTCTGCATTGCCCGGCGCCACATTCCGCGATCCTGCCGGCTCACTCAGCTTTGAAAATGACCTGGTAATTCGGAGGGTGAACGCTTCGGCGCGCGTGGCCGTGCTGGAACTCCTCGATTCTCCCTTCTGCCGAGCCCTGCAGGAGCGCGGTGATCTTATCGGCGCTGAAGTCGACGACTCCGGCGGAAGCCTCAGCCTTCGCCATCCGAAGATTCGCATCCCTACCTACCCGTGGGAGTGGACGCCTTCGCAGTGGCTCGCCGCGGCCGAGTTGACGCTGAATCTCTGCGAGGAAGCGCTCGCCGACGGCTGGATACTGAAAGACGCAACCCCGCTCAACGTGCTCTTCACCGGGACCCGTCCTATCTTGGTCGACATCCTCTCCTTCGAGCGTCGCGATCCGCATTCCTCCATCTGGCTTGCTTACGGACAGTATGTGCGCACCTTCCTGCTGCCGCTGTTGATGAACCGAATGCTCAACTGGCCGCTCTCCCTCAGCCTGTTCAAACGCGACGGATACGAGCCTGCCGACTGTTACGCCGCGCTGGGATGGGGCCGCCGCTGGTCGCGCGATGCCCTCTGGCCCATCACTTTGCCCACGCTATGGGATAACCGTAAGCGCGCAGAGGCGCCTCAGAAGAAGCGCTCGACCCGCTTTCCGGACCCGGAGGTAACAGCGAACGTACTGAAGCGCACCCTGAGGGACCTGCGCCGGCGCACACGCAGAGCCATGCCGGAGAGTGTGACTTCGGATTGGAGCCAGTATCCGGACACGCTCACCCATTACACCCCCGAGCAGAGCCGGCAGAAGCTCGAATGGGTTCGTCGCGCGCTCGAAACTGCGCAGCCTGTTCGCGTGCTGGACATCGGCGCCAACACCGGCGAGTTTAGCGCCCTTGCCGCCGGGATGGGCGCGGAAGTCGTCGCCCTCGAGCGCGACCTGGCCTCGGCCGACCGCCTCTTTCGCATGGCCCGCCAGCGCAATCTCCCTATCCAGGCAATCCATACGGACATCGCGCGCCCCACTCCCGCGGTCGGCTGGGAGAACGCGGAGTCCGTCGCCCTGCTGCCTCGTCTCGAAGCCCAGTTCGACCTCGTGCTCATGCTTGCGGTCATCCATCATCTGCTGCTGATGGAACAGATCCCGCTGCCCGCGGTTCTCGACCTGTGCCATCGCCTTTCCCGGCGTCATCTCGTGATCGAATGGGTGCCGGTGGAGGACCCCATGTATCAGAGCCTGATGCGCGGCCGCGATTCCCTGTACGGCTCACTCTCGGAAGCCGACCTGCTGGCCGCCTGCGCCGGCCGCTTCCATATGATGGACAGACACGCGCTCGACAACGGACGCATCCTCTTCCTTTTCGAAAGATTGGGAGCAGCGGCTTCAAGATAGGCAAAGCGCTCTACGACAGGAGAGAATATCCGGATGTTGAAGAAGCTCTGCCAGTGCATTGGAATTGCGTCGCTCATCCTGGTCGTCAACTACGGCGACCTGCTCGGCGGCGGAGCCGACGTACGCATGCATACGCCGCTGCCGCTTGCCCGCATCTGCTACGCGCAGATCGCCGACATTCTGCTGGTCGCCCTGCTGCTCTTCGTCCTGTTCGCTCTGGCTGTGCGCACGCGGTTTTATCCGTGGCTGCGGCTGCTCGCGGCCATTGTCATCCCGCCGTATCTCATCCAGCGCACCCAGTCCTTCTTCCCCTTCGATCTCATTGATGGCCTGGTGCTCATCCTCCTGGTCGTCTGGGCCGCGGTGCTGCTGCTGTTGCTGCTGCGCTTTGCCAAGTGGTACCGGCGCCTGATGCGCGTGGGCAGCGCGGTTGCAGCGGCTCTCATCATCTTCGCGCTATGCAGTATCGCCCAACTGCTCTGGGTGGCCACCTGGAAGCCTGCGCCGAACCAGATCACCGCCGCGTGGGCTGCATCTCCCCAGCCCCCGCGCCAGCATCCTCTGCTGGTCTGGGTGGTCTTCGATGAACTCTCCTACGACCAGGTCTTCGAGCACCGCGCGCGCGACCTGAACCTGCCCAACTTCGACGCCCTCCGCGCCCAGAGCACGCTCTTTACCGACACCCAACCCGCCGGATACCACACGGTAAAGATCATTCCCTCGTTGCTTACCGGCAAGATCGTCGACGGCATCCGCTACAACTTCCACAACCGCCTGTGGGTGCACCACGAAGCTGACGACAAATGGGCGCCCATCAATGGCCAACAGACCGTCTTCGCCGACGCTGACCAGGCCGGTTGGCGCACCGCCGCCGTCGGCTGGTACAACCCCTACTGCGCCATCTACTCCGACGCCATCCAGAACTGCTTCTGGACCAACCGCGATATGTTCGACGGCCTGATGGCGCAGGACGCGTCGTTCTGGACCAACGTCTATACGCCGCTCGAGCAGGTCGTCCGCGAGCTCAAGTCCCCCGCACGCGCGGACCGCCATCTCTGCTCGTTCGATGTCCGCCACCGCTACCGCACCGAGACTGACTTGCAGCAGCACGCCTTCCAGCTTCTCCACACCGACCAGGCCGACTTCGTCTTCCTGCACCTCGCCATCCCCCACAGCCCCAATATCTGGAGCCGGATCAACGGCGACTACACCCAGACCTGCGACAGCTCCTATCTCGACAATCTCGCCCTGGTGGACCGCGTCCTTGGCCGCGTTGTCTCTACCCTCCAGGCCTCGCCGCGCTGGAACCAGACCACGCTGATCGTCCAGGGCGACCACGGGTGGCGCATCGACGCGTGGAACTGGCTGCCTGCGTGGACCGAAGAAGACGACGCGGCCTCACGCGGGGTCTTCGATCCGCGCCCGGCGCTGATCATCCACCAACCCGGTCAGAACGGGCCGCTGACCGTGGCGGCGGCATGGCCGATCATTCAGATCCACGGCGTCGTCGAGCAGGTCCTGCATGGCCAACCGTTGACCTTCTAGCCGGAGCGCCAGACGATCGTCCTATCTTCGCGCCTATCGAAGGAAATGCGAATATCATAGGGAGAATACTGTGTCATCTCCCATACAAATCTCGCCTGGGTCGGATGGGCCGGCGGACGCCGCTGGTCTGCGCGATGAAAGCGTGCTGGCCGCGGCACAGAAGCTGCCGAGCCTCTTTGAATTCTTTTCGCCGCACGGGCTTCTGTCGCGCTCGGGCCTCCAGTTCGAGCATCGCAAAGGCCAGCACGAGATGGCGCGGGCCATCGAGCAGGCCTTCGCCGACAAGCGCCATCTGATCGTCGAGGCGGGCACAGGCACCGGCAAGACGCTCGCGTATCTGCTGCCCGCGCTGCGCCTGGCCCGCGAACGCCAGCAGCGCGTCATTATCTCCACCGGCACCAAGAACCTGCAGGAGCAGCTCTTCTTCAAGGACGTGCCGTTCCTCGAGAGCATCCTCGGCCCGCTCAAGGTTTGTTACATGAAAGGCCGCGGCAACTACCTGTGCAAGCACAAGCTGTATGCGTTGCGCGACTCGCCGCTGCTCTCGGGCCTGGAAGAAATCTCGCAGTTCCACGCCATTGCCGCGTGGGAGAAGACGACCGCGGCGGGCGACCGCGCCGAGATCGACACGCTGCCCGAGAACTCCGCCCTGTGGCCCAAGCTGGACGCGCGCGGCGAGGCCTGCCTTGGCCAGAGCTGCCCCGACTGGGAAGGCTGCTTCATCACCGCAATGCGGCGCAAGGCGCTGGAGTCCGACATCATCATCGTCAACCACCACCTGTTCTTCGCGGACATGGCGATCAAGCTGCAAGCCGGAGCCTCAGCGGATGCGGGCGTTCTGCCGGCGGCGGGCGCGGTCATCTTTGACGAGGCGCACGAACTGGAAGAGACTGCGAGCAACTTCTTCGGCATCGGGCTGAGCACGCAGCGCTTCGACGAGCTCGCGCGCGATGTCGAGACCATGCTGCGCGCCAAACGGGCCTCAACCCCGGCCATCGAAAGCGCGACGGCGACGCTACGCGATCGCGCGCGGCTGTTTTTCGCGGCGCTGCCCGTCGCCGGCGAACTCAACGCCGGCCTCGGCCGCATGCCCTTCGAGCAGCGTGCGGAGTTTCTCGAGGAGAGCGGCGACACCTACACCGGCGCGCTCAACGCGCTCGCCCTGCTGGAGGGCGAACTGGAACGGCTGAAGGACGTCGACGAGGCACCCGGCCTGCGCAAACGCACCGCGGACATCGCAACCCACCTGAAGTTCCTGCTGGAGTCGAAGGACCCGAACACCGTGTTCTGGATTGAGCGGAGGGCGGCGGGCGGAGTCAGAAATCTCGCTCGCGGCGTGGGCCACACAAGCTACCACACCCACCTGCAGGCGACGCCCATCGATGTGTCGCAACTGCTCGCGAGCGCGCTCTTCGACGAGTACAGCTCGGTCGTGCTTACCTCCGCGACGCTGACCGTCGCCTCGGGCGCGACCGCATCCGGGAACGCCGTCTCGGGCTTTGAGCACATCTCCAGGCGGCTGGGCCTCACGCTGGCCCGTGAGCTGGTGGTCCCGTCGCACTTCAATTATCCGCGCCAGGCGCTGCTGTATCTGCCGCCGGGCATGCCCGATCCGCGCGAGCCGGACTTCTTGGTGCAGGCCGCGGAGCGCACGCGCCGCGTGCTCGAGATCACCCGCGGCCGCGCCTTCTGCCTGTTCACCAGCCATGCGCAGATGCGCGCGATGCACGAGCGGCTCGCCGCCGAGTTGCCCTATCCGCTGCTGCTGCAGGGCACCGCCCCGCGCAATGTGCTGCTGGAAGAGTTTCGCGACACGCCCGGCGCGGTGCTCTTCGGCACGTCGAGCTTCTGGCAGGGGGTGGACGTGCAGGGCGAGCAGCTAAGCTGCGTCATCATCGACCGGCTGCCGTTTGCCGTGCCGTCGGACCCCGTAGTGAAGGCCCGCATGGAGGTAATCGCCGCGACCGGCGGCAGCCCGTTCTTCGACTACCAGGTGCCCAGCGCGGTGATCACGCTGAAGCAGGGGTTCGGGAGGCTGGTGCGCTCGCTGAAGGACCGCGGCGTGCTGATGCTGCTGGACCCGCGCATCCAGCGCCAGCGCTACGGGCGCATCTTCCTCGATTCGCTGCCACCCTACCGGCTCACACAATCCATCGAAGACGTGGAAGCCTTCTTCGCGTCCTAGACATCCTTCTCTGAGCGAGACTAGCTTACCGGGATCGGCACGGCATTCGCAGGGGCGCCTTCGGGGTCGGAATCGACTTCGCGCAAGACTCCCGCTTCCGCGTGGTATGGACTGGCAACTGGGGGCACCTGCGTCCGCGAGACCTGCTCCACCATGCTGCGAATTGCTTCCAGCACCAGCTCCGGCTCATCCAGGTGAACCCAGTGGCCGCTCTTCTCGGCAATCACCTGGCGCACCTCGGGCCCGATGCGCCGCAAGCGGTCGCTGCTGAGCGGTTCGGCGGTACCCGGCGTCAACAGAACCACCGGCATCCCCCCAATTGCCTCGGCCCGCTGCATCTCGGTCACGGTCGCCGTCACCGCTTCCAGATGAGCGGCAAGGCCTTGGTAGTACTTGGGCGACGCCCAGTGCGCCGCCACGATGGGCCACACCGCACGCGGCATCTTGCCCACCTCGCAGGTAATGCGCTGCATCACGTGGATTCCGGCGTTGCCTGCCGCACGGCTAAACGCCCGCGACGCTTTGCCGGAGCGGCACAACAGCGAGGTAGTCGCCAGCCGCGCCAGGCCGAAGCGCGCGACCTGAGTTCCATACCCGGCCATACGAATCCCGCGCTCCAGAAGCGCCCTCTGCCTTTCGTTCACCGGCGGCCATTCCTCGGTACGCATGGGGTCCACCAGCACCACGCCTTCAACCTCATCCGGGTACATCGCCGCGTAGCGCCGCACCACCAGGCCCCCAAAGGAATGCCCCACGAGCACATAGGGGCCCGGGACCTCCGCCCGCTGCAGCAACTCGCGCAACTCTCGCGCAATGTTTGACGGCGTACGTTCGCACACGCATGCGCTGCTCCAACCCAGCCCGTCGCGATCGTAGCTGACGGCCCGCGTGAATCTGGCTACCGCTTCCTGCACGCGCAACCAGTTCTGGCTGGTCGCCGCGATGCCCGATTCGAAGATGACCGTCGGGCCCGACTCCATCTCCCGTCCCATGTCGGACACATAGATCCGCCGTCCATCCCCAACATCGACCAATCTACCCAGCCCGAGAAAACGTCTCCGGTCGTTCAATGCCCCCATCCATTGGTAGAGCATGCCTACCGCCGGAAGCGCAGGAATCAATAAGAACAACCACACCATTCGACCCATCTATTTATCCATCTCCGTGAGTTTTATCGACTCGCACGTGAATACGCACGAAATCCCCGCCGGCGCGACAGATGCACCGATCCCGATCCCAATAACATGCAAGGTAAGGCAGGTCCTCCGCCGCCTACGCCAGACGTTCTTCCATGCACAATTAGCCAGCGTCAATCTCGCGCTCATTCCTGATCTAAAGCACTTTCTGAAGGCATACATCTGCTCAGATAAGACTATCCAGCTTCGTTCGCTCTGTCTACATATGCGTTGCAGCCGCCACGCCCCAATTTGCAGCCCTTTGAGGGCAGAGCAAGCATATGGGCGCCAAGCCGGCTCCGAAGGGGGTTCCTTGGCGCGCGATTCCACGGATCCCGAGCACGAGCCAACCGCACACGGCACGCTCGCATAACGCGAGCGAAACTGGCAAACCTGACTCGAGGTCCATTTTCTCGACATCCCCGACCCGATGCTGGGACGGGATGGGACCCGCGGCATTGGCGAGACCGGTCTGGCCGGGTCGCTCCCGCGATCACCGCTGCCGTCTACCCGCCACCGGAGTCCGCGCATGCAGCCTGCCCGTGCGCATCGAGGACCCGCTCGCCTCGCGGGCCTGAAAGCCGCTTCGAGGCGTATCGCCGAGGGTGAGGTTCAACTCCCGCCCGGCAACTCACGCATTAAAGAAAAAGCCGGGCAAGACTTTCGAAGTCTTGCCCGGCCCGATGATTCGTACTGGTTAGTCGATATTGATCGGCACGACAAACGACCGCGTAGCCGCCGGCTCCGTGGCGTTACCTTGCCATGTGGCCGTGACCGTTACCGTTTGTGGTCCGGTGGGAACCGCGGTGTAGAAGTCCACCTGATTGCCGCCGCATCCGGTCATACCCGCACCGATTGCAGAGACGATCATCAGCATCCACAACGCCTTGCTCAGCCTGCGCCGACGGCGCACGCAGAATGCAAGAATGCCAAACGGCAGGAAAGCCAGCACCGTTCTGGTAGCGGAGGTCCGCAGCTCAGACAGCTTGAAGCCGAGCGGCAGAGTCGCCGGGGTCTCGATGGCAACGACTGTCGCTGCAGTCTTCGACGCGGCGGTAACCGAAACGGCCGGCGGCGTCATGAAGCAACTGACGTAGCTCGGATTCTGAGGTAAGCAGGAGAGGGTAACCTGACCGGCAAACCCCAAAACTCCGTTGACGAAGAGAACCGCGGTCTCCGGTGCGGCCGTGGATTGGTTTGGCGCCGGAAGCAGACCATTGCCGCTCGGGACAACGCCCGGAATGACAGTGACCGGCCCCGTGGTTGAGGTTAGAGTGAAGTCCGGATAATCGACCAGCAGACAATTGGGTGCGAGTGTCGACGCAGTGCAGGCAGGTGCGGTTAGACTCGGAACCACCGTAGACGTCTGGAAGTTGCTGTCTCCGCTATAGGCGAAGCTGTATTGGTGCAATCCCGGCGTCGTGACGGTTGGAGTATAGGTAGCCGCTCCTGCTGTCAGTGGCAACACCACCGTAGTCGTAGTCGTAGCTCCGAGCCCGGTCGTATTGATGAGGGTAAAGGCGTCCGTTAAGGTGACTGAACCCGTGGGCGTTCCAATGCCCGCAGGCACGGTAGTGCCGACCGAGATGCTCATAACGGCAGAGGACACGCCGGCCGCGGTGTTGGCGACCGAGGCTGGAGAGAGCGACACGCTGATGACCGTCCCCGCCTTCGAGACCGTAAGGGTCGAAGGCTTGGCCGTCACTATGTAGTCGCCGACGTTGGCCCCGAGCACCGTGGGAACCACAGAGTAGGGGCTCCCAGCAACATTCAGAACCGACGACTTCGCAGGTGTAAAGGTTGCGCCGAAGCCGTCTCCGTTCTCTGCTCCGGTGATCACCGCGTTTGCCCCGTAGCTGATGTTGGGAGCTCCGTACAGGGCGGTGAAGTTGGGGATCGTATACGTCAACACCGCCGCGTTCTCCTGCACCACGGCTGCCCCTCCACTCGAGAAGACGGAAGGCGGGAAGCCGTAGGCGCACGCACCGGCACCGCTAAAGGACACCACGACCGGATACGAGCCAATCGGGGTGGTAGCCTTGGCTGCGCTTCCGAATGTAGCAGTGACCCCAGTCGGCAGAGCTGGCGCCACCCCGCCAACCGGCACAGGGGCGGCTGATCCATAAGTAAAGGTGAGCTGGATCGCTGTGGAGGTCACCGTCGCCGTCTCCACTGTGGACGCCAGGACCGCAACCAGAATCGGAGCCGCCTGCGTCGCGGTGTTCTTCGTGTCGCCGGTGTAGTTCGCATTGACGGTGTATTGCACCCCTGCGGCCAGCGGCGAAGGCAGGTTGAAGGTTGCGATGCCTGAGCCGTTCAGCGCCACCGTCTGGGTGCCGCCCGTTCCGCAGTTATTGACGTTCGCGTTGGCAACGTCGATCGCATAGGTAAAGGTGACATTCCCGGTTGGCGTTACGCCGGTGAGGTGCGGCTGGGTTACCGTCGCGGTGATGACGTCCGTCCCTCCCGAAGCGGGCGTCATGCCCAGCGAGGAGCTCAGCACAATGTTGACCAGCGGCTGCTGCCCGTTAGCGCTGAACGCAAGTACCGAGGAGCTGCCAGTCAAGGCATTTGCAGTGACGTTTTCACTCTGCCCGCTGTCGGCCGTGGGAGTGAAGGTCGGCGAGATGGTGCAGGTAAGGCCCGCCGGAAGAGGACTGGCGCAGGTACTCGTGGTGCTGTACGCAGCATTTCCGCCGCTAATCGTCAGGAAGGGCGAGCCCAGGGTGACGGCCTGGCTGCCAATGTTCGTCACCGTCAACACGCACGGTGTGGTGTTTCCGGTGTTGAACCCATCGCTAAGAATGGTTCCCGAGCACAGAGGCTGTGCCCCGGCCGCGAGATTCTGCGGCACACTGCCGAATTGGACATTCGGACTCTGCCGGTTGTCGAACAGCACCTGGCTGTTGCCGGTGTCTGCGACATACAGGTTTCCACTCGGGTCCAGGGCAACTCCAGCGGGGGCCTTCATGCCCGGGAAATTGAGCGCGAATGGCGTCGAACCGGGGCCGCTCGCCGCGGGTATTTCCACGACCGCGTTGGCCGTGCTGTCGGAGACGTACAGGTTGCCGGCTCCATCCACCGCAACCCCGTTCGGCGTCTTCACGCCCGAACCAACCTGGCTCGGGAATTGGGTTCCGGGCACGGTCACCAGGTCGCCACCGCCGGGAGGCAGGACGATAATCTGCGAGCTGGGGTTCTTGGTGTCCGCAACGTAGATGTTCCCCATCGAGTCGACCGCGACCGCGACCGGGTTCTTGAACTGCGGAGCGCCGGGGTAGGACAGCAGCGGAACTGCTCCGCCCAACGCATTGTTCGAAGGAATTTCCACTACCGCCGAGTTGCCGGTGTCTGCAACGTAAACATTGTTCCAGACATCGACCGCGAGGCCTTGCGGCGCTTTGAAGGCGTATTGCGGAGGAGGTGTAGTTCCGGAGCCGATAGAGGTGCTGTCCCCCGAGACCCAGACGTAGTTGCCGAGCACGGTCTGCGTGCTATCCACCGGGTTCACTTTGAGGACCCGGTTGTTGCCGGTATCGGAGATATAGACATAGCCCGCGGTATCGACAGCAACGCCCATCGGGCCTTTCAGCCCCGTCCCAATCGTGCTCTGGACGTTGCATTGGCCGCCCGAACCGACGGTGCAACTCACAACCCGGTTATTGCTTGGATCCGCAATATAGGCGATGCCAGACGGGGTGACAGCGATCCCGGCAGGGGTGCCGAGACCGGTGGCCGGAACGGGACTCGCCGTTCCGCCATCGACCGCCAACTGGCCGCCGACTCCGACGCCGTAGAGCGGGAAGTTGTAGACCGATCCGTTGTTGGTGGTCACTTTCAACTGGGCCTGCCGGACTCCCGGCGCGCTTGGATTGAACGAGACGTAGACCAGACAGTCGTAGTCTTGAACGACCGTTGCGATCGGCGCAGCCCCCAACTGGGTGCACGAGGGAAGATTCGCCCACATCGCGAAGTTGGCTGTGGTGGCGTTGAACGCGTAGGCTTCTGTGCTGGCCTGGATCAGCGAGCCCATCGGGAACTCCGGATCGGTCGTGTCGATCGAGAAGTCCGGAGAGTTGATCGAGAAGGCCGTCGTCGAATTTCCCGTCAAGTTCGCGTCATTGACATTGCCGCCGATTTGGGGAGGATTGTTCTGGTTGAAATGGACCTGGATCGGCTGCACCACCGGGCTGGCCTGGACTCCGGCCGAGCCGCAGGGAGAGGTGAAGCAGGTCGTGGGCAGCGTCGACAGCGTACCTACTGCCGTTGCCGGGAACACAGTGCCGATCGGCATCTCGCGCACCAACTGCCCGCCGCCATCGCCAATGTAGATATTGCCCAGCCCGTCGGACACCGTGTAATGAACGCCGCCACTGTAATACGCGAGAACTGCGGGACAGCCGTCCGCCTGCGGATCATAGGTCTGGGGGCCCGAGGTCCAGGGATGTCCGGATGCCCCATAGACGCAATACCACGGGTTGGTGAACGTGGCCGGTGAAGTAAAGTTCGAGCCTATTCCGGACACCGACGCGGTCCCGCGCATGTGCTGCGATCCGAGGACTCCGGTGGCAAGCCCGGTGTACTGATCGATGCGTTCCAGCTCGGGATAGTGGTTGTCGTTATACCAGAAGGTGCCAAAGGCATCCGGCAGCAGCGAACTCGGCCGAATGTCCAGGTCTTCGTTGGTCACAGCGAGAACGTCCGGGAAGCTGCCCGGAAGGGAGCTGGCAATGGCCGGGTTGCCGAGAATGATATAGGAGTTGCCGTAGGTGAGCGGCAGCTCAGCCGGTGCGTTGGCAGGAGTTGCCCCCGGGCCAAAGGATGCGGCGAGCAAAGGCGCTTCCGCGGTAAGCAGATTGGTCAGCGGAGCTCCGCCGGCGTATGCCGCCGCCCCGTAAATTCCCGGAGGTCCGGTGCCGCTGCCGGTGCCGTTGAGCTGATAAAGGTTGCCCCATGCGTCTGCCTGGCCCTCCCTGTACTGGCTTTGGAAGACGATGCCGTTCAGGGGGCCGTTGATGCCGGTGTTGGCCGTCGAAGTTGTGGTCGCAGTGGGACACGCAACCGTCGATGCGTTGCAGTTGGCAATGATCTTCATATACCCGGGCTGCACCTGGTACTGGAAGAACGTCTGCGTGGTGGCCTGGGTGTTGATCACGCGGATGGTGTTGTTTGAGGTATCGGCCTCGTAGATATTTCCCGCGCTGTCGAGCGAAAGAAAGCTGTCGCCGTGAAGCGCAGCGGCTGGATAGCCTGTGCCGGTCGGAGGGCTGGCGCTGTTCTCATATGCGAACGAATTGTCGGCGCCCGGGCTGCCCAGCGTGCCCGTGCAGGAGGAGAGGTTGATCGTCCCGGCAACGTGGTAAACATATCCCGGCAGCACCGTGCCCCCGGAGTTCGTGACTCCGGCGGGATTCACCAGCTTGATGAAGTTCGCTACATGGGTCCCGCCCCGGTAGATCACGGAGATCGTAGCCTGGGTCGCATCGTCGAAGTAGACGTTGCCATACGCGTCCACGGCGATGCCCGCGAGATTGCCTCCAATGGGATTCCCGGCGGCGGGAACTCCGTCAGCGCAGCCGCTGGTGCGCACGGTACACGCTGAGCCGCTGCATCCCTTGGGAATAACGCCCGCAACCGTCGTGATCAGTCCGGTCTGGGCATTGACCTCGCGGATGATGTCATTGCCGGTGTCGGTAATGTAGACGTTCCCGGCCGAGTCGACCGCCTGCCCAAAGGGCGCATTCATGATCGCTGCACCCGACTGGCGGATGAGCGACGGTGTCGCAATCGCGCCCTCCCCGGCAAAGCCGACCGGCGCCGTCACCAGACCAGTCGGGAACAAGGGGCTCCCGGCAATGGTGTTGATGGTGTACGGAACCAGCAAGGGCGCGATGCCAACGTTAGCAGCAAGCGCAGCTCCCACTCCGCCTACAAAGAAGACCATGGCTACTGTCAGTTGGAGGAGCGCTTGCGTCGAGACGATGTGTTTGCGAAAGAGCATCGGGGTCACCTGATCCTTGATTAATGCATTTGCGGTCCGGCAGATTGAGCAGCAGCGCTCAATATCCGCCGGTTGATTTCCTGGCTGATTTCCCATCGGAAATGGTTTCCAAAAATAAGCGGCATAATACGTCTTGGCGCAAAAGACTTGCAAGAGAAATCTTCGCAGCCGCTTACCGCTTGAGAACGAGCGATTAAGGTCCATCTTTCCCCCCAGGCAGGCTGGCCGGCCTGGCCAGTTTCTTCGGCACGGTCAATGGGAGCTCCAGCGTGCCCACTTTGTCGGACACGCTGTCGAGAACGCCCACCCGGAGAAACGTCTCCCCGGGGGGCAGGTCGATCTGTTGAAAGGGTTGAAACGGCTTCTGCAGAAATCTCCGATACTGCTCCGCCGTCAAGGGCGACGAGGTGATCGTCTGGCTAAGCCCGGTGATCAGCTTGCCGTAAACATCGTACGCGGCAAGGTCGATTGCGAGAGAACACTTGCGGGTACCGCCCGGACCCTCGGCAAACGTGATCTGCCCGGAGGGAACAAGGTACTGAACGTCGTACCGGACCAGCGGCCTGCCCGCCAGCTTGGCATCCAGCGTCCCCAGCACCGCATCGGCGGGCTTGACCGGATCGGCGGTCGGCGCCACCCGAACATCAAACAGCACCTGGCTTGCGGTCGGCACGTCCCGAGCCATGGAGGCCTGCATGTTGTTTCCGTATGGCTCGGGAGCGGTTGTCGCCAGCGTCAGCAGGGGCGTGATCGCGTTGTGCAGAATGTCGTCCGCGTTGTACCCATTGCGGTACGACAGATGGACGCCCGGCTGGTCCACCTGCACATTAATCGTGTGGTACCGTCCGTTGTACTCGGGGTCCGGAGGAACGTAAGAAATGCTGTAGTAGTTGGACCCGTTCCCGATCGCCTTGGCCACCGCCGTCTTCAGATCGTTGGTGTTGTAGAACGCAGTCCCGCCAGTTGCCTCGGCTACCGCCTCCATCCCCAACAGCTCCCCACCCTTCTTCTGCCGGTACGCAAGCTGCTTGGCCGCAACTCTGGCTCCTGTGTTCTTGTTGATCGTCGCGAGCTGCTGGTCGGCGCCGCCGGCAGGATTGCTGAACAGCTTGCGCGCATCCACCGGGTACACCGCAACCTCGGCCGCGGTCAGCAGATCCGTCGTCTTGCGCAGGTCCTTGGCGTAATCGGTCATCCCCTCCAGGTCGTCGAGACCTCCTGTGGGGAAGATATTCAGCGGCATTCCCTCGGTAAACCAGATCAGGTTCTTTCGTCCCTTGATCCCGGCCACATAGGCTGCAATCTGGTTCAGCGCTTCCAGCGTCATCCGGTTGCGGATGTCCTGCTGGGTGGTGGTCAGGTCGTTCTCGAACTGCTGCACCATGGCCGCCGCGTCGTCGTTTCCGAGGTCCGTCTGCGCATCCGCCTGGTCGTCCAGGACGGAACTGCTGTCGTTGTCGGTAAACGGCGAAGGTAACGCCCGGTTCTTCTTGCTGTCGACGGCCGCGATCAGAATCGCTGGATCGGCGGTGAATCCCTGCAGGATGCGCAGGCTGCTGGACATGCCCAGGACCGCGACCCGCGTACCTCTGGGCATGCTCTTCAGGTACTTCATCGACTCCTGCTTCATGGCGACCTGGTCCACGGGAGCGGTGTTCAAGGCGTCCAGCAACAGGATGTTGACCGCGCTGGTGGTCGGCGAAGGCTGATCGTTGGTGTACACGTTGGGCGGCAGCTTGGGCGGCATGCGGGCCGGCGGCGGCAAGTCCTCGCGGACCTCGAGGAAGTTGCGCACCGGCTGCGGTTTGCCGTCTTCCTTAACCGTGAAGTCGGATTCCTTCAGGCCGCGGACCGGCTGGTCCTTGGCGTCCGTCACCGTCACATCCACCACGGTCAGCCGCGAAAACACCTGCAGCGTCGCGGTGCTCGATGCCTGGGAGGTCTCGGGCGCGGCGGCGGCCGATCCCGGCCCCTTGGGCCCACCCGCGGTTGCGGGATTCCCAGCCCCCTGGCCGGTTTGGCCCCATCCGGTCGGGTGCCAGACCAGTCCGGCCGCGGCCGCGATCAGTGGCAAAGCGGCAAAAACCGCCCTGCCCAGCCGCATGGCGGAGGGGTTGCCGGTGCGGGCCGTCGCGGAGGCACCTCCACCCCGTTCTTCTGCGGGGGGCGCGCCGAGGTGTGTTTTGGTATGGATCTTGAACTCCAGGAGTGCCGTCGGTCCGGTCCCACGATGGTCTTCAGCCGTCTTGAACAGGCCGAACCGGCGCCGCCACTTTCCAGTGGAAACAAATTCAGTGTTGAATCTGGGCAAAAACAAAGTAGCATGTTGCAGGAAGCTTTGAAAACTTAATTCTTCCCCGCACCGCTCCGCCCCAACTTGTCGAGGCAGCGCGTTGCAGGGCCGACTGAACATCGCATATCCGTTTCAACGGGAAAACATTTTCTTATTGACAATGACCCCCATAAACAAATACTTTTTTCGCGTTCAGGCTCATCAGTAATTTTATGTTTCTAGTCATCGGCGCAAGGTTTTTGGGGGATGCTTCAACCGGAAACAACGGGCATCCAGACCCAACACCTTCCAGCGCAAAAAATCAGATGGAGCAAAACTATGTATTGCAACTCGACAGTAGGGTCTTTGCCGCTCGGGCTTTCACGCCGTCTTCTCGCACAATGCTGCTCCCTCTTCGCCTGCGGGTTGGTCTTCGGAGGCCTGATGCTGTTCGGGGGCACGTCGCTTGAAGCTCAGGACACCGCCGGTGGCGGCATCCAGGGAACCATCACCGATGCCAACGGCGCCGGTGTGCCCAAGGCAGAGGTCACCGCCACCAATACGGATACCGGGGTCGCGACGACCAAGCTCACCAGCAACTCCGGGACCTATTTGGTCTCGCCGTTGCAGCCCGGCCCCTACAACGTAGAGGTCGTCGCCAGCGGCTTCCAGCGGCTGCTCCAGGAGAACGTCACCATCGATACCAATACGGTATTGGGGTTGAATCTGAAGCTCACGGTCGGCGCCAAGGACACCACCATCACCGTCACCGACGCTCCGCCGTTTATCAACACCACCGATGCCACCCTCGGCGGCACCATCGAAAATGAACTCTATTCGCAGCTTCCGCTCTCCATGAATGGCGGCGCGCGCGATCCCACCGCCTTCCAGTACCTGATGCCAGGCGTCCAGGAAAACCCGGCCAACGACAGCGGAACCGGCGCCAATAACGGTAACTCGGGCATCTACGGAGGCACCGGCCAAACCAACCTCAACGAAAACTACATCGAGGGCGTGCCCGTAGCCAATATCGCCCAGCAAGGCAGCAGCAATCCCGTCGCGAATGCGGTTTCGGTCGACGCGGTCGATCAGTTCTCCGTGCAGACCAGCAACGCCTCCACCTCGTTCGGCGGAGCCGGGTCCACCAACTACACCATCAAGGCCGGCGGCAACCAGTTCCACGGCAGCGCTGTCGACTTCATTCGCAACACCGACTTCGACACCTGGGGCTACTTCTCCAAGGTGCCCGCGGCCAGCGGCATTGCGGAAAAGCCGGGCGAGCACCAGAACCAATACGATATTTCCCTGGGCGGTCCCATCTTCAAGGACAAGCTCTTCTTCTTCGGCGACTACTCGGGCTTCCGTTACACCAAAATCAGCAACACGCCCCAGTACATCACCATTCCCACGGTTGCCGAGCGCACCGGCGACTTTACCGATGTGTTGGGCACCTCCACTGGCAACATTGTGGATCCCACACTCGGCTCATTCGGTTCGCGGCCGGCGTTCCAGGGATTGGGAGCGAACGGCGTTCCCACCTACAACGTCATCCCCACATCCGAGATCTCCAGCATCTCGACGTATCTGCAGCAGGCGCTTCCCCAGCCCACCAATCTTTCCACCTTCAACAACTACCTGGCATCCCTGCCCCAGGCGAATAACAACTACAGCGTGGACGCTCGTCTCGACTACACCCTGAACTCGCGCAACAAGTTCTCGCTGGTGGCAGTGGGCGGCAATGTCGGTTACGGCGGCGACCCCTTCTATAGCACCCAGACCCAGCTCCCAATCCCCTACGCAGCCGGCCAGTTCACCAATCAGAAGACCGCATCCGGCATCTTTTCCTACGTCTATATCCTCTCGCAGACCATCATCAACACCCTCAAGTACGGATATAGCCGCAATTGGGGCCAGGGATTCTCGATCACCCAGGGCAGCAAGTACAACAGCGCGGCGGCCGGCATCAACAATCTGCCTCCGGGCAACGCTGCGGCCAGCATGCCCGCGGTGACCTTCGGGGCGGGCAGCGGTCCGCAAGTTCCCACCCCTGAACCGAATTCCAGTAGCCCCGCTTGGAATTCCACCGCCAACACCGGTCCCCAGGCCACCAACTCCTTTGTCCTGCAGGACGCGCTGCAATGGATCAAGGGCCGCCACAACATCACCTTCGGTGTCCAGATTTCGTGGGATGAGACCAACGGCGGAGACTACGGCGGATTCAGCAATACGCTGGCCCTGACCTACAGCGCCTACTCGACTCAGCCCTGCACCGCAGGCAGCAACAGCGTGGCCTGCAACAGCGCCGCCGGCGTCGACGGCGACGCCTACGCCAGCTATCTGGTCGGGGCGGTCTATCAAGGCACCGTTCAGACCCAGAGCATCCAGGACGTCGGAGGACGCTACCGGCCGATCGAGCCTTACATCCAGGACAACTGGCAGGTCAGCCCCAAGCTGACCCTGAATCTGGGACTTCGCTATAGCTATCTCCAGCCCTATCACGAGGTCCATGATCGCCTCGCGTTCCTTAACTCCAGTATCATCAATCCCATCGTCGGCGTTCCCGGAGTGCTGGAATTTGCCGGCTTCCCCAACATCAATAACTTCCACGACATCGCGGCCAGTGGTTCGTCACCGGCTGAAACTGCTCAGCAGCAGTTCAACCAGTACGCGCCCTATACGTGCCACTGCACCACCCCGGTCAAACCCTATCGCAACAACTACCAGCCGCGTCTGGGCTTCTCCTACGCCTACACTCCGTACACCGTCTTCGCCGGCGGTTTTGCCATCAACCTCACCCACGCCGGCGGGGTAGGGGGCAACGCGGGAGCAACCAAGGGCACCGGAAACAATTCAGAATTTGGCATATCCACCGGCGCGGGGAATGGCACCAGCACATCCGATCCGGGCTTCTACCTGAATCCGGGGCTTCCCAGTCCGCCCAACGCCCAGATCAAGCCCCCAATCCAGGGCACCAATCCTGTAGCGGTCAATGGCGTCCTCGGGCCGGAAATCGCCTGCGTCGCGGCCGGCACCTGCAGCGCTCTTTCGGCCGTGTATCCCTGGAATTACCCGGGTAACGCCATCAACCCACTCTCAACCACGGGCGACTACAACTTTACCAGCTACTTCGCCGACCACCTGAACGATTACGCCTGCAGCACCGGAGACAATGTCTCCTGCAACCCCGGAAAAGTCAACTTTGCCGACCCCTACTATGGCGGGCGCGGTCCGCAGTACATCAGCTACAACTTCTCCATCCAGAAACAGATCAACAAGAAGGCGGTTATGAGCATCGCCTACTCCGGCTCGCAGACCCACTTTCTGCCCGGCGGCTCTGGCCGCGGTCCTGCGACCAACACCATCTCTCCAGACTATGCCGAGCGATACGGAGGCGCCCTGTCTAGCGGCTGCTCCACCGGGTGCGCCATTCCCTATCCCGGGTTCGCCGGCCAAGACGCGACTCTCTTCCAGGCTTTGAGACCCTTCCCGCAATTCTCAAGCTTTACCGATCTGTGGGGCGATACCGGAAATGCCGCTTACAACTCGCTCCAGATCCAGGTTACCCAACGGCCATGGCACAACCTCTCCGGCTTCGCCAACTACACCCGCTCCAAGGAGATTGACGACACCGGCAACCACAGGACCCAGTATCCCGTGGGTGCGCAGGACGGGAACTTCAGCAGAACCTACACCGCGAACCAGATCGACCGCGGTCTGGGCAGCAGCAACCAGACCAACGCATTCAACCTGACCTGGAGCTACACCTTCCCGTTCGGCCGCGGCCAGGCATTCCTCGCAACCAACCGGATCGGCGGCTTCATCGCCGGCGGCTGGCAGCTCTCGGGCATCTACCGGTATCGTGACGGCTATCCCATCCAGGTCTCACAGAGCGGGGGCTGCGTGATGAACGCCATCGCCGGCCAGGGGACCTGCATGCCCGACTACGTCCCCGGCTTCAACAAGAATCAGGCACGCATCAACGGCAGATGGGGCCGCGGCCCCGGCGCCAATGCCGGCAACCTCAACAGCATCTCCTATCTCAACTCCAACGCCTTTGAATGCCCCGACTCCTCCCCGCAGGCCACTACTTACACCTGCGGCGGGACGCCGGAACCGAACACCACCGATAAGATGGGCAACATCGCCCGTTCCGCTCCCGACGGCCTTACCGGGCCCGGATGGTGGGACATTCAGCTTGGTCTTCGCCGCACCTTCAATGTTCGTGAAACCGCCACCCTCCACCTCACCTTCCAGGTTGAGGCGGACGTGGACAACGCCACCAACTCCACCTTCTTCAATCTGTCCAGCGCCGCCTGGAACAGCTCGCCCTACGGCCTCGTCTCCGGCCAGAACAAGAGCATCCAGCCGCGCGACTGGCAGTTCGCCGGCCGCTTCCGCTTCTAGCTGGATCTGAACCTTACCCGATGGCGGCCATGCCCAGCATGGCCGCCATTCTCTTTGTGGCCATCCATTCCAACCGGTCGTGGTCGACAACCCCGGCAACAGCAAGGTCGCTGCACGGGAGCCCTGCCCTCTTATCCGGCTCTCGCCCGCTCGCCGGTACGCGAAACGCCACCAAGAAAGCCGTCAGGCCGGGCGCCATTCAGCCGCCGCGCAGCATCCCCAGCAGCAACACCGCCAGCACCGTCAGGCTGATCGCCACGTACAGCCGGTCCCGCTCCAAGGCAAACGCAATCACCGCAAAGATCACCCGGCAGATGGGCGTCGCCACCAGCAGCAGAATGCCGAGCTCGATAATTGCCGACGCGTCGCCACGTGCGATTCCCTGCAGCAGCGTCGTCGGGTGACGCAGCGCAACCGGCTTGGCGGCAAACACCCGGTAGTTCGCTGGTGCGCCGGCATGCGCAAACAGATACATCACGCCGCCCACCAGCACTACGGTCGCGGCCAGCAGCACTCCCACCTGCAACAACCGCCCCATGATGGCCTCCATGCGCGCGTCGTTGAAGGCGCCTGCGGGCGCATCCGGTTCGTCCCTGGCAGCCGGGCCGCCGGGGGCGGACAGCGGCGAATTCGGGTCCATCGTCATACCTTTCCCAGCCAGCCGCTCACGATCATCTCAATGCCCAACGCCATAATCACAAACGCGAACATCGTTCGCAGCAGCGACACCCGGCTGTGAACCAGGACTTTCGCGCCCAACAGCGAGCCCGCGAGAACGCCCAGCATAACCGGAAACGCGAGCCCCGGATTGACGTACCCGCGAGCGAGGTAGATGCCCGCACTGGCCGCCGCCGTCACCCCGATCATGAAGTTGCTCGTGGTCGTCGAAACCTTGAAAGGGATGCGCATGATCTTGTCCATCGCCAGCACCTTCACTGCGCCCGACCCGATGCCCAGCAGCCCCGACAGTACGCCCGCCCCGAACATGGTCGCGAACCCCGCAGGAATCCGGTCCACCTGGTACGAGCTTCTCTCTCCGTGCGCCCCGTCCGGATAGGCTGCCGACATCCTCAACCGGTCCGACCACGGGTTATCGAAGGTGTTCTCCTCATCGTGATCCATTTCGCTGCGCGAGAGCCAGGCCGAATAGATCAGGACCACGCCAAAGATCATCGCCAGCGCGCGCGTCGGCGCGCGCGTCGCCAAGAACGCGCCAAACACCGCGCCAAACGTGGTGGCAACCTCGAGAAACATTCCGATCCGCACGTTCGCGTAGCCCTCGCGAACATAGGCAGCAGCCGCGCCCGACGAAGTGGCAATCACTGAAATCAGCGACGCCCCGATCGCGTACCGCATGTCAACATGGAAGACCAGCGTCAGCAAAGGAATCAGCACCACGCCGCCGCCAAGACCGGTGAGCGCGCCCAGCAAGCCGGCAAGAAACGATCCAGCGAACACCAGAAGAGTGAAAGAGAGCAGCGGCATCCGGCCTCAGCACGATTATTCCACGGACCCGTCCGCCACGCCCAGGCGAGATTCACACCAGGGCCGGCATCCGTTCAAGGAGCACCCGCATCCCTGCCCGCAAATTTGGTTTGACGCCACCCGCGCCGGGCATTCGCTTGTCTGCAAATCACTTCGGCAGACGGACGATGCGCACGTCCTGTGCGACCTCCCGGGGCAGATCGAAGGCCTTCGCTGAGCGGCCGATCCGCACCGAATAGCCTTCCGACGACGTGCTCTTGCTCACCCGCAGCCGCGCCCCCGGCGTGATGCCGCAGGCCTCGATCAATCGCAGATTCTCAGCGTCCCGGTCCGACACGCTGTCGATCACAAACGTCCCGTCCCGCACCACGTCGGCCAGCAGCATCGACTCCCGCGCCGCCATCTCACCCTCGATGGTTGGAATCGAGTGCCCGTGAGGATCGATCCTGGGGTTCCCGAGTTTCGCCGCAATCCGTTCCTCGAAGCGTTCCGAGATGAAGTGTTCGAGCCGCTCCGCTTCGTCATGCACCTCTTCGATCGGGTAATCCAGCACTTCATATAGAAACGTCTCAATCAGGCGATGGTGGCGTACGATCTCCAGCGCGCGGCGCTTCCCCGCCGGCGAGAGCTGCACCCCGCCATGCCGCTCGTACTCCACCAGCGGCGCCGGCGCAGCAGCCAGCTTCTGCAGCATGTTCGTCACCGAAGCAGGGGCGACGCGCAGGCGTTCCGACAGCGACTTGATGGTCACCCGCTTCTCCTCGCGCCCTCCCAGCGTCAGGATGGCCTTCAGATAGTTGTCCACCGATTCGGTGTTGCCGTTCGCCTGTCGGCCTGCTGGCATGCCAGGTCTCCCGATCCCCGTTTTAGTTTGACTCATTTCTACTATTTAGGTATACCTAAATCATAGGCGAGCCTAATTTTGTGCCGCGCGCACCCCGGACCCCCGCCCCTCTGGTCGCCTCCGGCACCGCACAAACTGGCTCGACCTTGCGCAGGAGCGGGATGCCCAGTCTTCACCCAACGCGATCGGAATCTGCGGCCCCGGCCGCTGAAATTGAGACGGTCCCACCCCTGGCATCCCCAATCGAAGCAGCATCGTCCGCCCCTTCGGTTTCCCCGCAGCGCGGCTTCCTGCCCAACTTCCACCGCAACGAGATGTGGGCCTACTTCGGTCCGGCCTTCGTCGCCTCGGTCGCGTATATCGATCCCGGCAACTTCGCCACCAACATCCTGGGCGGCACGCAGTTTGGCTACCGCCTGCTCTGGGTCCTGCTCTGGTCCAACGCCATGGCCATGCTCATCCAGTATCTCTCCGCGAAACTGGGCATCGTCACCGGCCTCACCCTGCCGCAGAACTGCCGCAGGTATTTCTCGCGGCCCGCGACCATCGGTCTCTGGATCGCCGCGGAGATCGCCGCCATCGCCACCGACCTAGCCGAATTTCTCGGCGCGGCCATCGGCCTCGATCTGCTCTTCGGCCCGCTGCTTTACGCCCACGGTTTCACCGCAAAGGAATCGCTGCTGGTCGCCGCGCTCGTCTCCACCGTTCTCGTCTTCGCCATCCTCGCTCTCGACCTCGCCGGATTCCGCTGGCTGGAGCGCGCCATCATGGGTTTCGTCGCCATCATCGGCGTCTCCTACGCCTTTGAGGTCTTCCTCGTGCATCCCGACTGGAAGCTCGCCACCATCCACACCCTACTGCCCACGCTCGACCGCTCCTCCGCGCAAAACTTTCACCGCAGCATCTACGCCGCGGTTGCCATGCTCGGCGCCACGGTGATGCCTCATGTGGTCTATCTCCACTCCGCGCTGGTGCAGCCCCGGCTCAAGGAACTCACCGGCTCCGCGCTTCCGGCCAGCGAAACGCTCGAAGACCTGGCGGCCCGCAATCAGCCCACCCTGTTTCCGCGCCGCGCCATTCTCAGCCGCTTTCTCAAGTTCGAACTCATCGACGTCTTTGTCGCCATGAACGGCGCCTGGCTCATCAATTCAGCCATGATCCTGATGGCCGCCGTCGCCTTCGTTCACACCACCAATCTGCAGCCCACCATTCAGGAGGCGTACCACACCCTCGGCCCGCTCTTCGGAAGCCTCGCCGCCACCGTCTTCGCGGTCGCGCTTCTCTGCTCCGGCCTCTCGTCCTCCACCGTCGGCGTCATGGCCGGCCAGGTCATCATCGAGGGCTTCCTCGACATCAAGTTCCCTATCTTCCTGCGCCGCGCGATCACCGTCATCCCGGCCATCGCCATCATCGCCACCGGCCTCGATCCGCTCCGCATCCTCGTGCTCTCGCAGGTTGTCCTCAGCTTCGCGCTTCCCTTCGCGCTCATCCCCCTGCTGATGCTCACCAGCCGCGCCGACGTCATGCGCAGCTTCGCCAGCGCGCGTCGCACTCGCATCGCCGGCTGGCTCACGGTTGCCGTCATCATCGCTCTGAATGCCATCCTGCTCGGCCAACTCGCATTCAGCTCCTAAGCCTGTTCAGCAAAGCTGCAACCATCCAAAACCAACGGCAGGACAAGCCAACCTGGCCAGTCCTGCCATGAGTCCCCCCCATCACATTCACCGTACGGCTAGCTGTGAGGCTTGTCGTCTTTGTGTTGGTCGGCCTGCGGTTGCGGATGGGCCGCCGGAGCCGGTCGCGCCTGGGGTTGAGGCTGTGCCGGTCGAGCCTGCGGCTGCGGCTGCGCCTGCCGTTGCTGCGGCTGCGGCTGCGCCTGCCGTTGCTGAGGCTGGGGCTGTGCCTGCCGTTGCTGCGGCTGGGGCTGTGGCTGCCTTTGCTGAGGCTGGGGCTGTGCCTGCCGTTGCTGCGGCTGCGGTTGCGCCTGCCGTTGCTGCGGCTGCGGCTGTGCCTGCCTTTGCTGCGGCTGCGGCTGCGCCTGCCGTTGCTGGGGCTGGGGCTGTGCCTGCCTTTGCTGGGGCTGCGGTTGCGCCTGCCTTTGCTGGGGCTGCGGTTGCGCCTGCCTTTGCTGAGGCTGGGGCTGTGCCTGCCGTTGCTGCGGCTGCGGTTGCGCCTGCCGTTGCTGAGGCTGCGGCTGCGCCTGCCGTTGCTGAGGCTGGGGCTGCGCCTGTCTGGCCTGCGGTTGAGGCTGGGCTTGCTGTGGCTGACCCTGCCTCACCTGGGGCTGGACCTGGCCCGGCCTGGCTTCGCTGCGAGGCGCAGGTTGCGCTGCTGGTCCCGCAGCCCTGGGCAGCGCCGCCGGCGGCGTGCGATCCGCAGCCACCGGACGCGCATTCACTGCCACTGCCGGCCTTCCCTTGTTCGCGCTGTAGAACTGCGCCTTGTTCTGGGCCGCAGCACGCTCGACCTGCACCTGCGACGCCATGGGCGCATTGCGTTGCTCATGCAGCACCGAAACCTCTGCCGGTCTCGGCTGCGCCTGCACGCCGCCGCGTCCGCCGTTATAGCTCACCCCGCCGGAAAATCTGCCGCCGCCGCCGCTCCCGTGGACGTACACATTGCGGACGACATTCCTGTCCACCCGGTTGTAGGCCGTGTTGTAGTAGAAGCTGCCGCCGTTCCAGTAGCCGCCGTCGTATCCATAGCCGGTGTACCCAAAACCGTAATCGATGCCGCCATAGAACCCGATATGCAGCCCCCAGAACCCGTGGTGGAAGCGGTAGCGCCCACCGTAAAATCCCCAGTAGCCCGGAGTCCACAGCGCTCCCACATACGGCGCCGCCGCCCAGTAGCCGGGAACCCAGTAGTATCCATACGGCCCCCACGCCCAGTAGCCCGGAATCCACAGGTAATTCGGGTCGGGATCGGGCGGCTGTTCGTAATCCGGCAGTGGTGGAGGCGGCTCAGTCGCCTGTGCATCGGTCAGATCGCTTGCGTAGGGGTCGGCCTGCTGATCGCCGGGTTGGCCGTTGTCATAGCTCTGGTCGCCCGCGTAGGGCGCCTGCTGCTCAATCGGCGCCGCCTGCTGCTGGGGACCGTAGTCCTGCCCCTGCTGCGGGCCCTGATACTGCACATTCTGCGCCAACGCCTGAGCCGGCTGGGCGGGTGCGTATTCGCCGTTCCCGCTCACCGGCGCCATGTTCGCATCGGCCGGGTCGCCCGCATTCTGGTCAACCGCAGCATTCTGGGCGGGGGTACTATGGCAACCCGCAACACTCCACACCAACGCCAGGCCCAACCCGATACTAAGCAGGCTCCTGAACCGTTCCCTGGCACTTCGCTCGCCCTGACCCGCTTTCTCCGGAAAACTGCTCGTCCTTGTCTCAGTCTCAACCGGCCAAACTGTCCTCTGCCCCCAACTCCCGTGCTTCATCGTCGGTCTCCGATCCTATTCCGCGGCAAGCAACTGCCACGGCTAATCAATGAGATGCCGTTTGTCGGGCACAGAACGCCCGAGACCAAAATAACCTCAGCACAACCTCGTATGTTGTTCACGCGAAGCGTCGAGAACGGCACGAAGTGCCACGCGAAGCGTCCAAGACGGCACGAAGTGCCTACTTCGCCGGATACCCCACGGTTTCACCGGTTCGCCCGTTGGTCACCGCAAGACTGCCATCCATCCGCACCGTCAGCTTCAGATAATTCCCCGCATCCGGCCCCGGCAGGTTCGCAATGTGCGAGTCCGCGACGTTGTGCTTCGCGTCGCTGCCCTCGGCGGTATGCAACTGCCACAGGTCCTTCAGCCTGGATGTGCCCTCGATCGCGTCATAGCTTGAGGGAGCGCCGCCTTTGCGCGGGCCGTTGTCCATGATCGCCACGCGCGGGGCGATCGCATCCACCAGCGCCGGGCTTCCGCTGTTGATCAGCCCATGGTGCGAGACGATATACACATCGAATTTGCCAATCTTGTTGACCGGACACATCAGTCCCCGCTCCTTCGCCCACGTCAGATCGCCCAGGTCCAGAATCCGTGTTTTACCGAACGTAATCACCATCCCCAGCGAGCGGTCGTTTTCGGTGTTCTCCACATCCTTCAGCGGCGACGCCGCGCACGCTGCGTTCTGCTCGCCCCCCGCCGCCAGCGGCTTCGCGATTACCTCGCCGTCCCCGCTCACCACCTCAACCTTCATCGCCTTCACCGGCAGCACGTCGCCCGGCTTGGCCACCAGGTGCTCCGCATGGCTCTCCGCCAGCACCTTCTGGTACGCGTCGTATCCGGCAATCGTCGACTTGCCTCCCTGCACATCCGCGGTCTCGCGATTTACGCCATGATCGATAAATCGCCCCACCGGAATCATCCCCACCAGTTGCGGCAGCCCGCCCACGTGGTCGGAGTGGTAATGCGTCACCACCAGGTTGTCGATCTTCGTCACCCCCGCCAGCTTGCACATCGCCCAAATCCGCCCCGCGTCTCTGGGCGCCGTCGAGCTTCTGGGATCTGGCGATCCCGTGTCCACCAGCAGGCTCTCGCCCGTGGGCATCACAAACAGCGTCGACTGCCCGCCCTCCACATCCACGAAGTAAACCTGCAGTTCCTGGTTGCCGCCCTTCGCCGCAGCAGTCTTCGTCGCACCGCTCTGCGCCCACGCCGATCCACCCACCGCAAGCAACACCGCCAACCCCGCACTCCCCAGTTTTCCTATGCGCATTCTCGCCTCGCCTCTACGAAGATTGCCGCCCAACAGCCGGCGTTGGCATCATCGCATAAACCTCCCTCCTTTTTCTTCCTGCATCCCGCAATGGCCGTCGTATACTTCCGTGACTGCACGCCTTCGAATCTGTGAGCCGGAAACCATCCGTCATGATGCCCATCCATCTCCCGCAAAAACTCGGCCGCCATCTATGTTGCGGCGCCCTCATCCTCTTCTTCTCCGCCGCCATGGCCTGCGGCCAGCTTGCACACAAGGGCCCAGCCGCGGCCATCGCCCTCTCCGAAACCCTCCCCCGCTACGACGTCAGCTCCATCCGCCAGAACAACTCCAACGTGCAGTCCTGGGGCATGGGCCTGCACGACAACACCCTCTTCACCGCCACCAACGTCCCCCTCAAGTCCATCATCGCCTTCGCCTACGACACCAAGGAAGACCTCATCACCGGCCTCTCCGGCCCCGTCAGCTCCATCAGCTTCGATATCACCGCCAAGGTCCTTCCCCCCAGCGACGGCCCTCCACCCAAGCTCACCGACACCCAGCTCCAGGCGATGATCATCCCCCTGCTCGCCGACCGCTTCCATCTCAAAGCGCATCTTGAACCCAAGATCATGCCCGTCTACGACCTGATCGTCGCCCACGGAGGCCCCAAGCTCAAGCTCGACCCGTCAGCACAGACCGGAAGCGGATGGAACATCGACGGCTCCGACACCATGAAGATCCTCACCGGCAAAAGCGACAGCATCTCCGACCTGGCCGCCGCCCTCTCCGATGAGGTCCACCGCCAGGTCATCGACAAGACCGGCCTCACCGGCCACGCCGATATCACCCTCAAATGGTCCGACGATGTCGCCGCCCAGCAGGGCGGAAGCGATGTCATCTCCATCTTCACCGCGGTCGAAGAGCAGCTCGGCCTCAAACTGCAACCCTCCAAAGGCCCGGTCGACACCCTCGTTATCGACTACGCCGAAATGCCCTCGGAGAACTAAGGCGGCTCTCGACGGTCTGCACGAATATGATCCATACGACACTTCCTCCACTCAACTTAGCCTGGCTGCTGCCATTCGCCGCCGCGCTGCTTCTCTCTATCCCATCCGCGCACGCCCAACTCGAGCACAAAGGCCCCGCCGCTTCCATCGCTCTCGCCGCCACCCTGCCGCCCTACGACGTTGTCTCCGTCAAGCAAAACGTCTCCCAGAACATCTCCGGCGACGTTTGGTCCAGCACGGAAATCGGCATCGACCACTTCGCCGCAACCAATGTCCCGTTGAAGCAAATCCTTGAGTTTGCCTACGACGTCAGGGAAGACCAGATCTTCGGTCTCACCGGTCCCGTCAGCTCCGCGCGCTTCGATATCGTAGCCAAGGTCCTCGCGCCCGAAGGCGGCGCTCCACCCAAACTCAGCGATACGCAGCTAGCAGCCATGTTCATCCCGCTGCTCAACGACCGCTTCCACCTCACGGCGCACCTCGAAACCAAAACCCTGCCTGTCTATGAACTTGTCGTCGCGCGCGGCGGCCCAAAGTTCCAGCTCTCCCAGACCAAAGCGCCGGGCGGCGGGGGTGGGGGCGGGAAAGGCGCGAGCTTATCTCTCGACTTCAAGGGCATCTCCATGCCCGACCTCGCCTCCATGCTCTCCGATGCGGTCCATCGCAAGGTAATCGATAAAACGGGCCTCGCCGTCCGCGCGGACATTACCCTCAAGTGGACCGACGATGTCGCCACGCAGCAGGGCGGCCCCGATGTCATCTCGATCTTCACCGCCCTTGAAGAGCAGCTCGGCCTCAAGCTCCAGCCCTCCAAAGGCCCGGTCGACACCCTGGTCATCGACCACGCCGAAATGCCCTCCGAAAACTAGCGCCCCGCCTCTTTCCCGCGCCGCCGCTCACGGCGTAAAATTGCATCGATGGTTCAGATCCGCCCCAGGACGAAGCGCTTCCGTCACGGGCACCGCGATCGCGGGCGGTCCTGATTCCGGCTGGCGGCCGTGCCTAATCCAGGCGCTTCCGGTCGCAATCGCCGCACATCCCCATTTTTTGATACGCTTTTCATTCCCGCCGACTCGCGCCCCGCGCGCTCGCGGCCTAGACTTCGCGCCCGGTGCCCGCCCCCGGCCCCACGCTACTGGAGAAAACCGATGACCGACAAGAATCCTGATTCCTTCCGCAGCGCCGCAACCTTCACCTGCGGCGCGACCACCGTCAACATCTTCCGGCTGAACGCCCTCGCCGAATCCGCCAAAACCAATCTCTCCCGCCTTCCCTACTCCCTCCGTATTCTGCTCGAAAACCTGCTCCGCCACGAAGACGGCCACTCCGTGACCGCCGACGACATCCGCTTCCTCGCAAGCTGGGATCCAAAAGCGGAGCCATCAAGAGAGATCGCCTACATGCCCGCCCGCGTGCTTATGCAGGACTTCACCGGCGTTCCCGCCATCGTCGACCTCGCCGCCATGCGCGACGCCATGAAAACCCTCGGCGGCGACCCCGAAAAGATCAACCCGCTGCAGCCCGCCGAACTGGTCATCGACCACTCGGTCCAGGTCGACGAGTTCGGCACCGCCAACGCCTACGACCTCAACGCCGCACTCGAGTTCTCCCGCAACCGCGAGCGCTATGCCTTCCTCAAGTGGGGCCAGACCGCGTTTAACAACTTCTCCGCCGTCCCCCCGGGCATGGGCATCTGCCACCAGGTCAACCTCGAATACCTCGCCCGCGTCGTCTTCACCACCGCGCCCGGCCCCGACGGCAAAGTCACCGCCTACCCCGACACCCTGGTCGGCACCGACTCCCACACCACCATGGTCAACGGCCTCGGCGTCCTCGGCTGGGGCGTCGGCGGCATCGAGGCCGAAGCCGCCATGCTCGGCCAGCCCGTCTCCATGCTCCTCCCCCAGGTCGTCGGCTTCCGCCTCACCGGCAAGCTGAAGGAAGGCACCACCGCCACCGACCTCGTCCTCACCGTCACCGAGGCCCTGCGCAAGCACGGCGTCGTCGGCAAGTTCGTCGAGTTCTACGGCCCCGGCATCGCCGAACTCCCTCTCGCCGACCGCGCCACCATCGCCAACATGGCGCCCGAATACGGCGCCACCTGCGGCATCTTCCCCGTCGACAAGGAAACCCTCAAATACCTCCGCCTCACCGGCCGCACCGAAGAGCACATCGCCTTGGTGGAAGCCTACTTCCGCGAGCAAGGCATCTTCCACACGGCCAACGCTCCCGAAGCCGAGTACTCCTCCACCCTCTCGCTCGACCTCGCCACCGTAGAACCCTCCGTCGCCGGCCCCAAGCGCCCCCAGGACCGCGTCCTGCTCTCCGAGGCGGCTACCAGCTTCCAGAAGCAGCTCCCGTCCCTCCTGGGCCCCAATGGCAACCAGGACTCGGCCCGCCAGATGGTCCGCTGGGAAGGCGAGGGCGGCCACCACTCCGGCAACGGTAACGTCACCAGCAGCACGGGATCCCCCGCGCCCCACAACCCCGACTCACACTCCGCCGCGCCTGCCAGCGTCAAGGCCCGGTTCGGCGTCGATCCCGACCCCTACCTCGGCAATGGCTCCATCGTCATCGCCGCCATCACCTCCTGCACCAACACCTCCAACCCCTACGTCATGGTCGCCGCCGGCCTGCTCGCCAAGAAGGCCGTCGAAAAAGGCCTTAGCACGCCCCCGTGGGTCAAAACCTCCCTCGCTCCCGGCTCCCGCGTCGTCACCGACTACTACAACAAGGCCGGCCTTACCAAGTACCTCGACCAACTCCGCTTCCAGACCGTCGGCTACGGCTGCACCACCTGCATCGGCAACTCCGGCCCGCTGCCCACCGACGTTAGCAAAGCGATCGAAGACCATTCGCTCGTAGCCGTCTCCGTCCTCTCCGGCAATCGCAACTTCGAGGGCCGCATCTCCGCCGAGGTCCGCGCAAATTATCTAATGAGCCCCCCGCTGGTCGTTGCCTACGCGCTCGCCGGCCACATCAGCCACAACTTCGAAATCGATCCGCTCGGCCACGACAAGTCAGGCCAGCCCGTCTTCCTCAAGGACATCTGGCCCTCCCAGCAGGAGGTCGCCGAAACCGTCGCCTGCTGCATCGACTCGGAAATGTTCCGCAAGCAATACGCCACGGTCACCGACGGCGACGCCAACTGGCAGCACCTCAAGTTCCCCTCCGGCAACACCTACGGCTGGGAGCCCGACTCCACCTACATTCGCAAAGCCCCGTACTTCGACGGCATGACCGCGACCCCAGCACCCATCCGGGACATCCGCGCCGCTCGCGCTCTCGCCGTCCTCGGCGACTCCGTTACCACCGACCACATCTCCCCCGCCGGCTCCATCAAGAAGAACTCCCCCGCCGGCAAGTACCTCACCGACCACGGCGTCGCCCCGGCGGACTTCAACAGCTACGGCAGCCGCCGCGGCAACCACGAAGTCATGGTCCGCGGGACGTTCGCCAACGTGCGTCTGCGGAATAAGCTCGCTCCCGGAACCGAAGGCGGCGTCACCCGCCTGCTTCCCGAGGGCATCGAAATGCCCATCTACGACGCCAGCGTCCTCTATGCAGAGCGCGGCATTCCCCTCTGCATCCTTGCCGGCAAGGAGTACGGCTCAGGCTCATCGCGCGACTGGGCCGCCAAAGGCCCCAACCTGCTCGGCATCCGCTTCGTCATCGCCGAAAGCTACGAGCGTATCCACCGCTCCAACCTGGTCGGCATGGGCATCCTCCCGCTCGAGTACTTGCCCGGCCAGTCCACCGCATCGCTCGGCCTCAGCGGCGAAGAGATCTTCTCCGTCGGCGATCATCCCGGCCTGCTCAGGAAGATGCTCGACAGCAAACTCGCCGACGGCCGCATCCTCCCCATCCTCGCCGAAAACAATAACGGCAAAACCATCGCGTTCTCCGCCACCCTCCGCATCGACACCCCGCAGGAAATCCTCTACTACCAGCACGGCGGCATCCTCCCCTACGTCCTCCGCCAACTCGCCGCCAAGTCTTGAAGTTTGTTGATTTGTCGTTCCGCCTTTTTGTTTGTCATTCCGCCGCGCTTCTTGCTTGTCATTCCGCAGCGCAGCGGAGGAATCTGCTTCTCCTCCACCGCGCAACTAAACCGGGTGCCCCATGATCGGCGCAGCTTCACCGCGCCTATCGTGGGGTTTCTCTCTTGGCGCGGTCCCTTATAAACTTGTCATTCTGAGCGCAGCGAAAAACCCTCTAAATTGTTGCCTTTCGGAGTAGCATGGAGCTTCCATTGGGGGGGCACCCGATGGCGTTGGTTGAACATCAATTCGCAAGGCGCATTTCCCACCGCGCACTGGCTGCGGCAATCACTGCCGTGCTCCTGCTCTACGTGGCCAGTGCTACTGTTGTCGCTCAAAACTCCACAACGCTCTTGGTCCTGCGGCCAACGCCGACGGCCAATGGTCAATCCAGCGACCCGAATCCAACGCCGGCTGTACAGTCCGACGTCTCCGAAATCATAATCGGCGGAAACCCCGCGACCATCACGGCGTGGACCCCCCTGCTGAACGGACCAACGAACTTGCAACTCGTGGTCCTGCTTGATTACCACCAGCGCATCGACGTCAGCCCTCTGTCCAACCAAATCGAGATTCAGAAGCTGTTCGACCGCCTGCCTTCAAATGTCGAAATTGCCGTGGGCTATCTCGCTCACGGCAAAGCGAAGATTGCCCAGCCCTTCACCACCGACCACACACTCGCAGGCAAGGCACTGCGCATGCCAACGAAGAGAGAAGAGAGCGATACCGGAGGTCCGTACTACGGCCTCCATGACCTGGCAGTCCACTGGCCTAATCCCGACCCGGGGAAGGTGCGCGCGGTGTTGGTCCTTACGGACGGCGTCTACTACGACCCGCCTCCGTACGTCTATGACTTCGCGGCACAGAAAGCGGTGAGCCAGTCGATCGACATGGCGTCGCAGTCCCTGATGCGTGCCGGGATTGCGCCTTTTCCTTTGTACTCCCGCAGCTTCTGGGTCCCTGTCCCGCAACCCCCGGCGTGTACCAAATGCCTCGACCAACTGGCGGCAGAGACCGGCGGTCAGGCCATCTACACCCCTCAGACTGGTCAGCTTACACCTCTGCTTGACCGGTTCTACGAAATCTTGAAAAACGAGGCGGTTGTCACTGTCGCGGTAAAGGGCTCCGGACTCAAGCGGCTGGACATCAAATCCGGCTGCGTCGACCGCGGAGGAATAGTCGGGCCGCAAAGCGTGATGATCGGGAATCAGACTCCCAGGAAGTGAGCGTCGGGGCGCTCCTTCGACGTGCTCTACCCCGCCACAAGCGGCGGCGCCACATACCGCATGTCGTACTTGGCAAACACCGCCGCGTCCATCGCCGGCCCGTTCGGCACCGCAACCTCACGGAAGAACGCCTCCATCTTCCCCGCAGGCGTAAACGCGATCACCATATGCGCCGGCTTCTCGCCCACGCCCACAAAACCATGCGGAACCCCGCGCGGGCCCAACACCGACTCGCCCGCGCCCAGCCTCTTTCGCTCGCTGCCAAGCTGGAACAGCACCTCGCCCTCCATCACGTAGAACCACTCGTCCTGATGCAGATGAAAGTGCACCGGAGGCCCGCCGTGCCCCAGCCCCTTGTGCTCGATCACGAACAACCCGTCGCTCGTCTCCCGTGGCAGCACCTTGAACAGGATCGTGCTGAACCCGAGCGAATGCGTCTCGCCCAGCCGGTCCTGTCCCGCCTCCACCAGATGTACCTCGCCCGCCGCTGGAGCCGCACCCGCCTGCCCCAGCGCAAACGCACCAATCCCCGCGACCGGAAACGCAGCCGCCGCACCCTTCAAGAACGAACGACGCTTCATCGCAATCTCCTTTATCGATCACACTTCAAAACCGCCGCCAATGCAGCCCGCCCAGCAAATCCCTGAATCTCAAAAAAGAGGAACTACCGCAAACTTCAAATCCGTCCCGCCGCCCTTAGCGCCGCAATCTCCGCATCCGTAAACACCCGCGACCGGATCAGAAACCGCACGCCCTCGCTGTTGTCCAGCGAGAACATCCCGCCCCGGCCCGGCACCACGTCCAGGATCAACTGCGTGTGCTTCCAGTATTCGAACTGTGGCTTGCTCATGTAAAACGGCGCGCCCGGCGAATCGTCTGTAGCTCCAATCGTCGCCAGCAGCACATCGCTGTCGCCGGTCATAAACTCGCCCAGCGGGTAGCACATCGGCGACGAGCCGTCGCAGCACCCGCCCGACTGGTGAAACATCAGCGGGCCATACTTCGCCCGCAGCGTCTCCATCAGCGCCACCGCCGCCGGAGTCGTCAGGACCTGCTGCGGCGGATCCGAGATTTCCGCCGCAGCAGTCACATCAGCCCCAGCCGATTCAATCGCCATTAGAAGAATCCCATGGCGTTCGGGCTGAAGCTGACAAGCACGTTCTTGGTCTGCTGGTAGTGGTCGAGCATCATCTTGTGCGTCTCGCGACCCACGCCCGACTGCTTGTATCCGCCAAACGCCGCGCCCGCCGGATACAGGTGGTAGCAGTTCGTCCACACCCGTCCTGCCTGGATGCCGTGGCCGAACTTGTACGCGCGATTCATGTCCCGCGTCCAAACCCCCGCACCCAGCCCGTACAGCGTGTCGTTGGCAATCTCCAGCGCCTCGTCGTCGGTCTTGAACGTCGTCACCGAAACCACCGGCCCGAAGATCTCCTCCTGGAAGATGCGCATCTTGTTGTGGCCCTTGAAGACGGTCGGCTCGATGTAGAAGCCGGTCCGCAGGTCGCCTTCCATGGTCGCCTGCTTGCCGCCGGTCAGTACCTCCGCGCCCTCCTGCTTGCCAATGTCGAGGTACGAGAGGATCTTCTCCATCTGCTCGTTGGAGGCCTGCGCGCCCAGCATGGTCGACGCGTCCAGCGGGTTGCCCTGCTTGATCGCCTTCACCCGCTGCAGCGCCCGCTCCATGAACTTGTCGTAGATCGACTCCTGGATCAGCGCCCGCGACGGACACGTGCACACCTCGCCCTGGTTCAGCGCAAACAGCGTGAACCCCTCCAGCGCCTTGTCGAAGAACGCATCGTCCTCGCGCATCACGTCCTCGAAGAAGATGTTCGCCGACTTGCCGCCCAGCTCCAGCGTCACCGGGATGATGTTCTGCGAGGCGTACTGCATGATCAGCCGGCCCGTCGTCGTCTCGCCGGTGAACGCGACCTTGTTCACGCGCGGGCTCGACGCCAGCGGCTTGCCTGCCTCCAGGCCAAATCCGTTCACGACGTTCAGCACGCCCGGCGGCAGGATGTCCTCAATCAATTCCACCAGGCACATGATCGACATCGGTGTCTGCTCGGCCGGCTTCAGCACCACGCAGTTGCCCGCGGCCAGCGCCGGCGCCAGCTTCCACACCGCCATCAGGATCGGGAAATTCCACGGAATAATCAGGCCGACCACGCCCAGCGGCTCGTGGTAGTGGTACGCCACGGTCATCGAATCGATTTGGCCGATCGAACCTTCCTGCGCGCGGATCACGCCCGCGAAGTAGCGGAAGTGGTCCACCGCCAGCGGCAGGTCCGCCGCCATCGTCTCGCGGATGGGCTTGCCGTTGTCCCAGGTCTCGATCGTCGCCAGCATCTCCAGGTTGTCCTCGATCCGCTGTGCGATCCGCTCCAGCAGCCGGCCACGCTCGGCTCCGGAGGTGCTGCCCCACGCCGCCTTGGCCGCGTGGGCCGCATCCAGTGCCTTGTCGATGTCCGCGGCCTTCGACCGCGCAATCTGGCACATCACCTGCCCCGTCACCGGGGTTATGTTGTCGAAGTACTCGCCGGAAACCGGAGGCGACCACTTGCCCCCGATGTAGTTGTCGTAACGCTTCTTCAGGGTGACCGGGAACCCATAAGCACCCGGCTTCAGTGCCACCGCAGTAGTCGACATGGATGAATTCTCCTTTGAAGTTGGACATGGGCGGCGAGCACCCGCCCGCCGCCCAACCGTCTAACAGCCCGTGGCGCAAGTGGCTGAATTCCAGATTCGCCGACATTGTGGTCTTGAGGGAGCGGCGGGGAGAAAAGAGAACCGGAGTGGTGCGGGAGTCTACTGCGCCATTGGGCGATAGCGGCAG
>Ga0224555_1001217_pt1 | contig 36955 bp, 18 predicted proteins | sample 714S23034metaG_FD_180687 | JGI IMG/M metagenome (GOLD analysis project Ga0224555, IMG submission 180687) | Peat soil microbial communities from Stordalen Mire, Sweden - 717 S2 30-34 | ecosystem: Environmental > Terrestrial > Soil > Wetlands > Peat | place: Sweden: Norrbotten County, Stordalen... | reverse complement strand
CCAAAACCCTTTCGCTGGACCAAATCCGCCGATCAGATCCTGGCCTCCATCGCCCGCTTCGCAACCGCAACCCTGGCTTCTCAGGCATCCGCCACTAATACAAGAAATCAATGACTCAGGAGACTAGTCTCGCGGTTCGTTTTCCATCGCATACAATGGCCTTCCGGTCTGAAGCAAGCAGAGCAATCGATTATTACTTTATTTATGGGCCGAAACCGCAACGTGTAGTTTCAGAATACCGTGAACTGACTGGCGAAGCCCCCCTTCTGCCGCGGTGGGCATACGGCTTCTGGCAATGCCGGGAACGCTACTCAAGTCAGCAGCAGATTCTTGACGACGCGACAGAATTTAGCAAACGTAACATTCCGGTCGACGCTTTTGTGCAGGATTGGCAGTACTGGGGAAAGTACGGCTGGAACGCGATGCGGTTCGACGAGACAGCGTACCCTAATCCCGCTGAGATGATGTCTTCCCTGCACCAGCAGGACCTTCACATGGTTATATCCGTATGGGCCAAGTTTGGCGCCGAAACCGAGGTCGATCGCCAGATGGTTGCCGCTCATCTTGTACTCACCAGCGCGGCAAGCACCGGAGAGCCCGGGGAAGCAAAGGAAAGCGAAAATTGGGCCGACCTTTTCGATCCGAAAGCGCAAAAGTTCTTCTGGTCCGATATCGATCATAATTTGTTCCGCGATGGCCTGGACGGATGGTGGCTCGATGCCTCAGAACCCGAGGGCGACCCACTCAAAAACGACATGACCTTCCTGGGACCGGGTAAAATGGTGCGCAATGCCTTTCCGTTGTATGAAACCTCGGCCGTCTACAATGGCCAGAGAGCAACGGATGAGGCGAAACGCGTTGTTATTCTTTCCCGTTCCGCCTGGATCGGGCAGCAACGGAATGGCTCCATCTCCTGGTCCGGCGATATCACAGCCAATTGGGACACGCTCCGCCGCCAGATTCCTGCTGGTCTCAGCTTTTCCATGTCAGGACTTCCCTACTGGACCACCGACATCGGCGGCTTTTTCCGTCCGATGGACCAATACACATCGGAGAGTTATCACGAGCTTCTTGTCAGATGGTTTGAATTCGGCGCTTTTTGTCCTGTCTTTCGCATCCATGGCTTTCATTCCAAAACAGAGATGTGGAACTACGGTCCCGAGGTAGCGCGGATTCTCACCCAGTACGACGAACTGCGCTATCGCCTGCTGCCTTACATCTACTCGGATGCGTGGGAAGTTACCAGCCGCGGAGAAACGATAATGCAGGCTCTGCCATTCGTTTATCCCGGCGATAGCGCGGTACGTAATGTGGACGATGAATACCTCTTCGGCAATTCGCTGCTGGTGAGTCCAATAACACATGAAGGCGCAACGGCACGCAACGTGGTGCTGCCGGCGGGGGACGACTGGGTAGACTTCTGGACCGGTCAACAGTATCGGGGAGGTCGATCGATTTCCAGCGATGCTTCCCTTGACCGCCTGCCCATCCTGGTCAGGGCCGGAAGCATTGTTCCTTTAGGACCGGTAGTACAGCGAACGGCCGAAGTCCAGGATCCGCTCCTGATTCGTGTCTACAGCGGCAAAGATGCCGACTTCCGGCTTTACGAAGACAGTGGAGATGGTTATGCCTACGAGCACGGTGCCCGAGCGATCATTCCGATGCACTGGGATGATCTCCACGAAACGTTTGTTCTCGGGACCGTAGTGGGGGACTTCGACGGCATGTTGAGGCAACACACAATTCGAATCGTGCGCGTACGACCTGGCCATGGCGTAGGCATTCCACTCGAAATGGATTTCGGATAAGGTAGTGAAATACGACGGCCATCGAATCGCGGTGAGATTCGCCGTTTCCCGTAAGCCTTTGTAAGTAACTTGTCGCAAACTCTCCTATCGACACTGACCAGCCTCACAACGGAGTGCAAGTGCCTAAGACTTGTATCTCAGCCAACTACAGAAAGGCAGCAATCTAACGATGAATCGCAGGTCGTTCCTAACCGGCGGACTCTCCGCATTTGCTCTCGCTCGCATGACGCATGCGCTGGGAAGCCCGCAGTTTTTTCAGGGAGAAGTTCCGCAAGGCCCGTTTCTGCCGTTTTGGGAGTCACTCAAGTCCTATCGTTGCCCGGAGTGGTTTCAGGATGCCAAGGTCGGGATATGGGCGCACTGGGACCCGCAGTGTGTTCCCGAACAGGGTGATTGGCACGCGCGCAACATGTACATACAGGGTATGCCTCAGTACGACTATCATGTTAGTCATTACGGGCATCCGTCGCAGTTCGGTTATAAAGATATCTGCCACTTATGGAAAGCAGAGCGATGGGAGCCTGAGACGCTGATCAAACTGTACAAGCGGGCCGGTGCCGAATATTTCATCGCTCTGGCTACGCATCACGATAACTACGATTGCTGGAATTCAAAGCACCAGTTCTGGAACGCGGTGAACGTCGGGCCCAGGCGTGACGTTGTCGGAATCTGGGAAAGAGTGGCGCGCGCCAACGGAATGCGTTTTGGAGTCAGTTATCATGGAACTCCACATCGGGTGTGGGACGAGTTTCTCCCGGTTAGATACAAGACCGATACAACTGGACCTCTTGCTGGCGTGCCGTACGACGGCGTGCAGACGATTGCAGACGGCAAAGGTAAGTGGTGGGAGGGCATGGACCCGCAGATGCTCAACGGGAAACCCCACCTGAAGAACACTCCTTGTCCCGAATTCGTCCAGCAATTCCTGCTGCGGATACAGGATGTTATCGACAGCTACCACCCCGATGTTCTCACCTTCGACGACAACATTCAATTCGATTTCGACAAAGGGGGGAGCTTCGCCCCCGACCTCGGGGTGTGGTTGGGTATTCCGGACCTTGCTCCCCAAATCATTGCCTACTACTACAACAAGAATATGCAGGCGCATGGCGGCCACCTGGAGGGCGTACTCGATTTAAAAATGGTTCCTGAGCCGGTATGGGGGGCGCTTACCCGCGACTTCGAAATGGGGCTGGCGGACAGCATACAGCAAAAGCCATGGCAGACTGAGGCATACATCGGCCATTGGCATTATGATCGGGCAGTCTTTGAGAACCACACCTACCAGAAGGCCTCTTTAATCATCACCCTTCTTGTCGACATCGTGAGCAAGAACGGTAACCTGCTTTTGAACATACCGCTGCCTGGCCATGGAGAACCAGACAGCGATGAACTGGCGTTTCTGGATGAACTTTCCAATTGGCAGGAAATCAACAATGAAGCGCTAAACGGTACCAGACCGTGGAAAGTCTACGGAGAGGGTCCTTCGACTGAACTGAAAGGCGTTCCAGCGTACCAGCTGTCGAAATATAAATTTGACCACACAGATATACCTTTTACTACCAGGGGCGATATTCTTTATGCAATTGTTTTAGGTTGGCCTTCCGACGGAAGGATAACCGTCAGGTCCCTCTCCAGTGATTCCGCGAATTATCCCGTCCAGATTGGGAAAGTCGTACTCCTCGGATCGAAATCCGAAGTGAAGTGGGCTAGGGGAGTACAAGGCCTTGAGATTCGACTGCTCGATGGTCCGCCCTGTAAATATGCATTTGCGTTCAGGGTCCTTCCGGCGTGACCCGAATGCGAGTGCCGGATATACCGGATACAGTCGCCGCGCAGATGTGCGAAAGGTACAGGACCGTTGATGTTATGCCGCATACTTCAACAGAACGGCTTTTCAGCAGGCTGCCCGCATGTTCGGAACAGCTTCTGATCTGTTCTGCCAGGGAGAAACCATGAATCGCCGAGAATTTCTTGTGGCCGCAGGGTCTGCCTCTCTCAGTTCCTCCTTCCCGCTCCGCGGTTGGGCCCAGGGCGATGAGCCTCTGATCGAACATCGTCTCCCGACGACCGACGCCGACTACCAGCGCTCCAAATCGTATATCGAAGAAGTGCCGATTCATCAGTACCACTGGGCCTCGGATCGGGCGGTCGAAGCGTTCAAGGATATGAAGTTCGGACTGAGAATCCACTGGGGCCTCTACTCGATCTACGGCAGACCCGGGGAATCCTGGCCCTTTCTTAGCCTTCCCCTGGAAGAGCGCCAGCGGTATAACCTGGCCTACCGTTTATGGAATCCGCACGAGTTCGACGCCGACGCCTGGATGAACCTCTGCGAGGAGTCCGGGCTGAAGATGTTTGCCTTTACCAGCAAGCATCACGAAGGATTCTCGATGTTCGATACGAAGACTCGGGTACGCAACCGGGCCGACTGGACCGCGCCTGGCGGCCCTCGCATCGAGGACTGCGATCTGGCCTACAGCATCATGGAAACACGCTTTCGGCGCGACGTCGTTCGCGAACTGACCGATGCGGCCCATAAGCGCAGCATCAAAATAGATCTCTATTTCTCGCATTCCGACTGGTACGACGCCGACTTCCGCCCGTACGGCTGGCATCCGCTGCAGGTTCCGTCCTCACCGAAGCTCTGGGGCTGGCAGCCCTCCAATGGCACGACACAGGAATTCTGGGACTCGATGAAGAAGAGAATGGCCGGCAACCTTGTGACCGTGCCGGATCCCACACCGCAAGAAGTCCAACGCATGGTGGAGCGCCACCGCACGCAGCTGACTGAGTTGCTCACCCGCTACGGCACCATCGACATGCTATGCCTGGATATCTTCTGGGGTCCGGCCGTCTGGCCGCAGATGCGCGAAACCATACTGAAACTGCGAGAGCTTCAGCCGGACGTCATGCTGCGGGCGCGTGGCATCGGTAACTACGGCGATTACTACACCCCTGAAGGATTTGTACCCGCGTCCAGGGAATCCACCAAGATGCCATGGTTCGTGATTTATCCACTCGGACGGTCATTTTCGTACGACAACGACGCCTCGAAATACAAAGGCGCGCAGTGGATTATTCACAACCTGATTGATATCACCGCAAAGGGCGGCAACTTCATGGTGGGGGTGGGACCCAGCGGCCTGGGCAGCTTTCACCCCACAGCCGTCAGCCAGCTCAAGGAAGCGGGTCAGTGGCTGCGGGTGAATGGCGAAGGCATCTATGGCACGCGCCCACGACCGGGCACCGAGTGGGCTGAGGGCGACAACGTTCGCTTCACATGCAGCAAGGACAACCGCGTTCTGTATTGCTTCGTCACGGAATGGCCCGGCAAGACGCTCCAGATCGCATCGCTGGACTCGCGGCCGATCCAGTCGGTGGAAATGCTTGGTTACTCCGGCAAGTTGCAGTTCCGCGTTGACGCAACGCACAACTTCGTCATCTCGATTCCCGACGAACTGCAGGATCCCTCAAACCGTCCCGGCCAGCTTGCGTGGGCGTTCAAACTGAGCTACGCCACATAAGCAATAGTCCGTTCGTTGTTCACTGCCCTGAAGAGTGGAATTTGAAACTGCCGCACTACCAAAGGACGGAGGGGTCCCTGATAGCGCAGAAACAGGAATAGGACAGTACCGGAAGGATGGATTCAAATTGACTACCAGTCTCAGAATCGGATAGATTTATCGGTGACTCTATCGTTTATTCGAGCGCACATACCTTGCCCCGGGGCCTGTAAGGAGCCATTCAATTAATGGCAGCCCGTTTAAAGGACATCGCCAACGACTTGGGACTTTCTGTTGTCACCGTCTCGAAGGTCTTACGAAACCACCCCGACATCGGAGAAGAGACTCGCAAACGAGTCCTGAAGCGAATGCGGGAGCTGAATTACCAGCCCAACCTGGCGGCCCGTTCGCTGGTGACGGGCCGGACTTGGACTCTGGGGCTGGTTGTTCCTGATCTCCTCCATCCATTCTTTGCCGATATCGCCAAGGCGATATCCGTGGAAGCCCGTAAGCACGGATATAGCCTTCTCATCTCGTCTTCCGATGAAGATCCGGATCTTGAAATCCAGGAAATCCGGCAATTGCTGGCCCGGCGGGTGGATGTCATCCTCGTCGCCTCGGCACAGTCATCCGTTGACTGCTTTCACATGATTGAGGAGCAGAAAACGCCCTACATCCTGATAGACCGGCGGTTTGTTGGCCTCGACGCGAATTTCGTCGGCGTGGATGACGAAGCCGTCGGAATGCTGGCAACTTTCCACCTCCTCGAACAGCAATGCCGCCACATTGCTCACATCCGAGGCCCCAACGTCAGCACTGCAATCGGGCGCCTGGAAGGCTACAAGCGGGCTCTTGCGTCGGAGGGCCTGAGGCCTTTACCGGGACACGTTATTTCGCTCGGTACCTCAGGAGACCACCGGGGAGAAAAGGGCGGGTATGAAGCGGCAAGGCAACTTCTCGCGGCGGAGACGCGGCCCGATGGCCTTTTCTGCTTCAACGACCCCTCGGCGCTGGGCGCGATGCGAGCGATTCTGGAGGCAGGTTTACGTATTCCGGAAGACGTGGCTGTCGTGGGATGCGGCAACCTCTCTTATTCAGATTTCCTGCGCGTGTCCCTGTCATCGGTGGATCAGGGGAGCGAGAGCATTGGGAAACACGCAGCCGATCTGGCGCTCAGGATCGCCCGCAAGAAGACACACACCAAGCCAAAGGCCGAGTTCATTAGCCCGCGCTTGGTGGTTCGCGCTTCCAGCCGGCGCTTTCCGGACTCCGCCGAAGGCGATTCCTTATCACCGGTGCCGGCCGGGAATGAACTCTCAGGCCGGCGAACGCGGATGGACCACTAGCCTGGCACCTTTGCAAGGTCACGACGCACCCTCTTCCGGATCCATTTTAGCCAAGGCCAGGCCCTCTCCTTCGCCAGCATCGTCTTCGCGCAAAAGATGAGTGTGCCGCGATTCTCCAAAGTTAAACGATAACTGTATCGTTGACAACAGGCCGCCCGATTGCTACCATCGCCCCTTCGTTCAGGAAGTGCGATCAAGCGCTTCGGAACAGGAGCGAGTGTGCAACGACGTGATTTTTGCAGACTTCTTGCGATTGCTACCGCAGCCCGAGCCTTCCCAGCCACCGGTCAAACGGCGCCAGAGAACACGTCGGATTTGCCCGCCGGGTTCAACGAGTACATCCAGGACTACGCCCGCTTCTGCGCACTGCCGCCCAACAAGCGAACCTTCTACAAACTGAGCAATGGCAAAATCGTTCAGGAAAGGCTGGATGACTCGACCTGGAAAGCTACCGCGTGGGGCAGCCCCGAAGCCCTGCCCGTTCCTGGCGGCTCCTGGGATGGGGTGCCGATGGAATCCCCCATCGCCGACCTCGCTGGACGAGGCCCTTTCAAGCCAACGTGGGATTCCCTGCTCCAGTACGACGCCCCGGAGTGGTACCAGGACGCCAAGTTCGGCATTTGGGCCCATTGGAGCCCGCAGTGCGTCCCCGAGGATGGCGACTGGTACGCGCGCAACATGTACCTCGAAGGACAGCGGCAGTATAAATATCAGCTCGACCACTACGGCCCAACCTCCCGGTTCGGCTATAAAGACCTCTGCGCACAATGGACGCTGCTCAACTGGGATCCCGATGAACTGATCGCGCGCTACAAGAAGGCCGGCGCCAGAATCTTCATCTCGCTCGCCAATCATCACGACAGCTTCGACGCCTGGGACTCGAAGCACCAGCCGTGGAACTCGGCTGCAATCGGGCCGCATCGCGATGTGGTGGGCACCTGGGCTGCTGCGGCCCGCCGGCAGGGTCTCCGCTTCGGCGTCACCGTGCACCAGGCGCGCAACTGGTGGTGGTTCCAGCCATCGCACGGCGCCGACACATCCGGCTCGCTCAGCGGCGTCCCGTATGACGGCGACCTTACCAGCGGCGAAGGGAGGGACGAGTGGTGGCAGGGCCTCGATCCGCAGCAGCTTTACGGCGTCAAGCATCCGTTCGATGCGCTGCCCGACGTGTCCTATGTAAAGAACTTTTACGACCGCACCCGCGACCTCATCGATCAGCACAACCCCGATCTGCTCTACTTCGACAATTCCCTGCTGCCCCTCGGGTGGGGAGGCATGAACATCGGCGCCTACTTCTACAACCACAGCCTCATGACCAACAACTTCAGAATGCAAGCCGTCATGAACATCAAGGAAGTCCCGGAGCATCTGGTCAAATCCGTTGTTGCGGACTTCGAGCGCGGTTTGACCAGTGGCATCCAGAAATACCCGTGGCAGTCGGAAACCTGCATTGGTGAGTGGCATTACAACCGGGAGCTGTACGATAAACCCGGAGAATTCGGCGGCTATCTGCCCCCGCGCGATGCCATCCACTGGATGATCGACACCGTCAGCAAAAACGGAACGTTCATCCTTAACATTCCTGGCAAACCGGACGGCACTATCGACAGCAAAGAGATCGCGGTCCTCGACGGCATCACGGCATGGATGCAGGTCAACGGCGAAGCTATCTACGAAACCCGGCCGTGGAAGATCTACGGCGAAGGGCCTAACAGCGTAAAGGCCGGTTCGTTCCAGGGCAACAGCATCAGCAAGCTGGGCGAGAAGGACATCCGCTTCACACGCAACAAGGCCAACAATGTCGTTTACGCCATCGTGTTGGGCTGGCCAACGGAGCCCGTCGTCATGTCGTCTCTTGGCTTGTCCGCTTCAACGCAGCCGGAAAAGATCGCGCGGGTCGAGCTCATCGGAACCGGCGAACGCCTGAACTGGAAGCAGACCGGCGAGGCTCTGCGTGTCGAACTGCCGAGGCAGTACCGGCCGGCAGTCGATTACGCGGCGGCTCTCAAGGTGACGCTCGGCTGAGGGATTGTCCATTTGCGATGCGGGCTGTGTTCGTCGCGTCGCCCGTCCAGTTCGTAGCTGAATCGCCTGTCGCGATCAGTGCGTGGCGCGAGGGCCGAAAAGCCGAAGGGAAATTCCCGATCACGCTCGATCTTTGGTCACCTCGCCGATTCGAGGCAATCGGCCAGCGAGAATTCCATCATCGTTACAGTTAGCGTATACTTAAACGCGCGCTGATGCTGAATTCAGCCGGTCTTCGGAGGAAAGATGCTTCGATCGTCGACAACGGCCTGGGCCTCGAAGCGTGCCAGTCACATGCAGTATCGCGCACTTGGCAAAACGGACCTCGAAGTGTCAGTCGTGGCTTTTGGCGCTTCTCCACTGGGAGGCGTTTACGGTTTTACAGGTCCCGAAGAAGGAAAGCGCGCTGTTCATCTGGCGATCGACGAGGGAATCAACTTCTTCGATGTGTCTCCCTACTACGGCCACGGGTTGGCGGAATACCGCCTCGGTGCGGCGCTCCAGGGGCGGAGAAACAAAGTCATTCTTGCCACTAAGTGTGGACGTTACGGAGCGAACGAGTTCGATTTTTCAGCGCATCGAGTCTTCGCCAGCATGGATGAGTCTCTTGACCGACTGAATACCGACTACGTCGACCTCTTGTTTGCTCACGATGTTGAGTTTGGCGATCTAAGTCAGATTGTGGAAGAGACAATTCCGGCGATGCGCCGACTGCAGGAACTGGGGAAGACTCGGTATATCGGGGTGACAGGATTTCCTCTTAGGACTCTCATCGACATCGCCAGAAAAGTTCCGGTCGACGCGATTCTGAGTTATTGCCACTACAACCTGCTCGCGGACGATCTGGATGCTGTTCTGGCGCCTGTGGCAGAAAGCCGGGGGATCGGCCTGATCAATGCTTCGCCGCTGCACATGGGGATGCTGACGGAACAGGGCGCGCCGGACTGGCATCCGGCACCGAAGGAGATGCGTGAGGCTGCCAGAAGCGCTGTCGAGTTTTGCAAACATCGCGGTTGCGATATCTCCGATCTCGCATTGCGCTTTTGTTTTGACTACCCCAAAGTTGCCACTACGCTGGTCGGAATGGCAACGCGCGAGCAGGTCCTCAAGAGCCTTCGCGCATTCGAGGCCCTCGCGGATCCTCAGATGGTACGCAAAGTGCGCGCTATCATCGCTCCGGTATTCAATCGGTTCTGGTCGTCGGGGCGCGAAGAGAACCAATGACGACCGTATTTCCGTATAGTGATCTCGATTCCGCAGCCGGCTGCTTTTCGGCGGAGATCGATCTTCCGGCGCTCACGAAACGCTGAACTGAAAGGAGCTCGTCTGTGAAAGCAGTGGTAATGCATGCGCCAGGGGATGTTCGGGTGGAGAGCGTTCCCGACCCGACGCGAGGGTTCGCGGAGGCGTTGCTGCGCGTGCGGCGCGTGGGACTTTGCGGGAGCGATCTGAATTCGTACCGAGGAAGGAATCCGCTGGTATCGTTCCCGCGTGTGCCTGGACACGAGATTGCTGCGACGATCGTCGAGCTGGGTACGGAGCATCCTGCGCATCTGCAGGTTGGGATGGATGTCACGCTGTCTCCGTACAAGAACTGCGGGCAGTGCCCGGCGTGCCGCAACGGGCGACCGAATGCGTGCAGGGACAATCAGACGCTGGGCGTGCAGCGCGACGGCGCAATGGGGGAGTATCTTGCGGTTTCGATGGATAAGCTATTTGTCGCCGATCTGAGTCTCGATGAGCTATGTCTCGTCGAGCCGTTAACCGTGGGATGCCACGCAGTTGCGCGAGCCGAAGTGACACCAGAGGATGTCGTAGCGATTTTCGGATGTGGCGGTGTGGGACTGGGTGCGGTGGCAGCATCGGCCTTCCGCGGCGCGACGACGGTGGCCATGGACGTGGACGATGCCAAGCTGGAGATCGCGCGCAAGGCAGGGGCGGCGCATGTGATCAACACAAACAGGCAGGATGCCAGGGAGGCTTTGGCAGCGCTGACCGGCGGAGACGGACCCGACGTGGTGATCGAAGCCGTCGGGCTGGCCGAGACTTTCCGCGCCGCGGTCGAGCTGGTCGCTTTCACCGGGCGGGTCGTCTATATCGGGTACGCAAAGGAGCCAGTGAGTTACGAGACTCGCCTCTTTGTGCAGAAGGAACTGAACATTCTGGGGGCGCGCAATGCGCTGCCGGAAGATTTTCGTCAGGTAATTCAGATGCTGGAGCAGCATCGCTTCCCCGTCGAAGCCGCCATTAGTACGGTTGCACCATCGGATCGGACTCCGGACTTACTGCGGGCCTGGAGTGACGATCCCGCGCGCTTCACCAAGATCATGATCACGTTCGATCAGGAGGTGCCGGCCCGGTCCAACCGATGACACACTCTGCCTTACCCATCACAAACACGACGCAGCGGCCAGACAGCAATGTTCCCCTGTTGCCGCAGGGTTACAAAGTTGTCTTTGCCATGGTGACGGCGCTGTTTTTCCTCTGGGCCATTCCCAACAACCTGAATGACGTGCTGATCCGGCAATTCATGAAATCCTTCGTCATCACGCGGTTTCAGGCGGGGTTGGTGCAGTCAGCGTTCTACCTTGGCTACTTCGTGCTCGCCATGCCCGCGGCACTGGTAATGCGCCGGCTTGGCTATAAGTCAGGATTTGTCATCGGACTGTTTCTCTTCAGCCTGGGTTCGGTGCTGTTCTGGCCCGCGGCGGAGGTGGGCCGCTACTCCTTCTTTCTGGTCGCATTGTTCGTCATTGCCAGTGGACTGTCGTTCCTCGAGACCGCGTCTAACCCATTCATCGCGCAGCTGGGCGACCCGCGCACCGCGGCTCGGCGGCTGAACCTGGCCCAGGCTTTTAACCCGCTGGGGTCGATCACAGGCGTGCTGATCGGGACGATCTTCATATTTTCAGGCGTGGAGCTGAGTCCGCGGCAGGTGGCGGTGTTGCAGTCACGGCACGCGTATCAGGCGTATCTGCATTCCGAGACGCTGCGGGTGATTGCTCCTTACCTGGTGCTGGCCGCAGTCACGCTGACGATGATGGTGCTGATTGCCGTGACACGCTTCCCTGCTTCACTCGCGGCAGAAGAGGATCGCGGTCCGGGATCACACCGCGCCGCGGACTTATTACGACGCCCGCATTTCGTAATGGCAGTTGTGGCTCAGTTTGCATACGTCGGCGCGCAGGTCGGCACCTGGAGTTATCTGATTCCGTACATCCAGGCATACACGGGTGAGCCGGAGAAGTTCGCCGGCTATTGCCTCACCGGTAGCCTTGTGTTGTTCGGGGCGGGACGTTTTTTCTCCGCCTGGCTGATGCGTTTTGTACAGCCGAGCCGGCTGATGGCAGTCTACGCGGTGATCAATACTGTGCTGGCCATCGTTGGGGTTCTGTTTCCGGGCTGGACGGGCATGATCGCGCTGCTGCTGACGAGCTTCTTCATGTCGCTGATGTTCCCGACGATCTTCGCTCAAGGGATTCGCGGCCTGGGCGAGACGGCCAAGCTGGGCGGATCGCTGATCGTGATGGCGATCATAGGCGGTGCTGTTCTGACGCCGGTGATGGGTCTGCTTTCAATTCACTTTGGGGGCCTGGCGGTCGCTTACATCGTCCCAGCTCTGGCGTATGTGTTGATCGCGTTTTATTCCTTTGCTGACATGCGGCCGGTCAAATCCGACCCGTCTGCATCGATTGCAAGAGAGGCATAAGTATGGTCCGCACCGGAATCCTCAACCCGCAAATAAATTCCCTGCTCAGTCGTGTCCGCCACACGAACACGCTCCTGATAACTGACCGTGGATTTCCTTATTGGCCCACCATCGAAACCGTGGATCTTTCCCTGGTTGACGACATCCCTCGTGTCCTGGATGTGCTGCGAGCGATACGCCTGAACTTTACGATTGGGCGCATTGTCATGGCGGAGGAATTTTGTCCGCATAATTCGCCGTCTGTCGTGAGTGAGTTCGCTGAGGCAATGTCAGGAATCGAGGTTCAATTTGAACCTCACGTTGAGTTCAAGAAGCGCGTTCCTCTGGTGATTGGCCTCATCCGCACCGGAGACACGATTCAATATGCCAACATGGTGCTGGAGTCGAGCTGAAAAAGACAGGATGACTCGCCGAATCACCTGAGCTAAGAGCTTCTATGCGGTCTGCCAGCCGCCCCACGTCCATTGGGATCGCTGGTGATCGCCAGTTTTATACGCCGCACCGGCGGGCGCGGTCCAGTCCTGATCCTGCGAGTAATAAAAGCCGAGCTTGACGCCCTGCCTGCGGCACTCGGCCGCGAGTTCCTTCAGTGGATCGCGTTGGAAGGGGTAGCCTGGACGATATTGAGTTGGTCCACCACGATATCGGCGTGGGCATCGCTCACGGCGAAAACCACTGTTTTGCCGGGCAGATTCGGGTCGATGTGACGCGCCAACTCTTCCGCTACGACCTTGTTGAAGGCGAATGCGTCTTCTATCTCCAAGGCGAAGTCGAAATCTGAACGCGCCCCGGCCGGTATTCCCTAAGACTCGCTTATGCCTTTTTCAATTTGGATCAGTTTCGCTTCACCGATTGGAACGCAGAGCTCCAGGGCATCAGAAACGGCCACGCGGCCCGTGAAGCTTCCGTGTCGGACGAGATATCGACCCTTCTCCAATCCACGAATTGTTAACTGGACTTCTTTCACGATGCCGGTTGAGTCACTCAACCGAACCTGCAAATGTTCCGCGTCATTTGCCAGGACCACTTCGTCGAGCTCTCCCCGCGCAACTTCCATGTCGATCTTGTGCGGCATGATCAGGAGCCGCTTTCTCAGGCCATCCCTGGGATAGATGCAGATTTCGCTATCTGACGTCTCCACGCTGCAGCCGAAGCCGACCAGGCCAAAAGAGTCATCCGGCACAACGTAGGATTTCACGGCCTTCAGAAAACCAAACTGCGCGATCCCGCCGTCCAGGGTTCTTGGCGGAGTAAAGTCGAATACGCCCGGCGTGGAAAGGAAATGTGCATAGCACATTCCGTCGGGAAGCAGGTTGACTGCCACGCACATTACACCCGCGAATGCCTTGATTAAGGTATCCATGTCCCCGGTATCTTCATACACAGTCAGCAAAGCCCAGCCATTCGTCGATTCCGTGAACCAGCATGTCAGGTCGCCTTTGTTGTCGTTACCGTATTGGAACCACACCGGCTGATTGCCGCCTCGGAGGGCGCGCATTACCTGCACGGTCCTTTGGTTCTTCTCCAGGTCCCCGAAGTAACGGGTGAAGAAATAGACCTGTTCCTGAGTCGTCGTATCCACTGGATATTCAGACCAATAGGGATACGGGTTTTTCACGTAAACGTCATTACATTTCCTGATTTCCTCCAAAAGCGTAACGCGCTCTTCGTCCAGTCCCTCCTTGCCCAGATCCTCCATGATTTTCAGCATATTCGAGCCGCCCATCATCCCCCTATGACCCCAGGGCTCCGTTCGAAACATATAAACACTGGTGTAGTAAGCCATCTTCAGGTAGTCCAATCGGCCTTTTCGCTTCACCAGTCCATATTGCGTACCGATTCGATAAAGCGCATGATAGATGTTCGCCACATGGGCATAGTTAGGGGCCCGGTACGTCGCGTCGGCGCGTTGCTTGTTCCAATGGCTCCATGGACTGGACGGGTACCTCAGCCTCCAATAGAGAGAGCCACGGACTTCGTAAGTCATGGGGTCCTGAATGTATTTGAAAAGACAATCAGCGACGTAGGTCTCCAGAACCGCTACTTCCTTTGCAGATGGATAATAAATGTTCTTTTCAGCCAGGAAGAGGGGTTCCGAGAATCCAAACTCCAGGCTTCCACCTACCTCCGATGCCTCATCGGAATCACGAAAAGTGCTGCCGATTCGATGGTCGAAGGGCAGGAACATGTGATTGCGGTGATAAGGATCCTCTGGATTCTCGTAGAACTGTCTCTCCACGATGAAATCCGCGCGAGTCTTCAGCAAGCTGGCGATATCTTCGACGCAGTAGAAGTGCACGTTTGTCCAGCGGCTGCCGTAGTGAAGTTTCAGACTTTTCTGCCCTTTGCCTTGAAAGGACAACGTCAGCAGGGTCTTTTCCCCCACGCGCCGCCTTTGCTGGATGGTGATGTTGTCGGAGAGGAATTCGATCTTGTCTAAATCGGACCTGGTCTTCAGCTCCAGGTATGCAGGGGTGTTCTCCTGGACCACCATCGCAGGCAGAGCCCGAATGCCCAGGTTGCCCGCTCGATAGATCTCTTCTCGAACAGCCTCGTAGCCGTCAATCAGGGTAAAACGCAGCTGACACGACCATTTCTCCCCGGGTTGCAGGACCAGCGATGTGTGCCCGTTGATCCAGGGATTCTTGCTCCAGCCCCTCAGGTTCTTTGTAGCCCAGGAATGGACGGCAAGAATGTCAGGCCCATTCCACCACCACACTCTGTCTCCGAAGGAACTGTCGTCACGATAGACGCACTCGATGGGGGCGCCCTCGACGCTGTGGAGAAGAAGAAATGGTGCTTCCCCGGTGGGGCGCTGGATAAGCACATAAGAGCTGTGGCCGCCAGCGAAGGAATGGGACAGAACCTTGTTTTCGAAATACTGCCTGGCGATCCGCGGATATTGCTCCTTGACTACCTTAAAAGAGTCAGCGGGGTCGCGCAGCGGCGCCACCGTTTCGTCAGGGGGAAACGGCTTTCCAGTCTGAGGATCGACATAATACTGGCCTTGATCGTCATTCACCATAAGGGGAAAACCGAGCTCGCCGATCTCCAGCACGCGCTCCGTCGTGTTGCGCAGTTCGACATCCCACCGCAGCGAGCTCTCGTTGTCTGCGCTGTACTTCATGGCAAGACTAAAACTCCGGATTCCATCCTCGTTGTGAGAGGCTCCGTTGTAATCGACGGTGAACGTCCGCCCGTCGAAATTCACGCGGCGGATATCGGCGGAGGTCCCGGTCAGCTCCCGGCGCCACTTGCCTGCCAGAACAAAATTCGAGCGCGGCGTCCAATTCCGATGGGCCGGATTCGTATCTGTGACATCCCAAACGGATGTGACCAGATCGCCGGTCCAGCGCGAGTTCGATACGTTCACGCCGGGAGTATTGGACTCATTCCCAATAAAATTTGTCTTCGCTGGATCGCTCTTACGGGTGATGGAACGGATGGAGCCGTACCGTTTATCGAATGCCACTGCCATGTCCCCTGCAGTAAGCTCGGCAATGTCTTCCCGCCGGGGAGGCGCTCCAACGCCTGGCAGTTGTGGGGCGGACTCCTTACGAGGAGCCGATCGGGGCTCAGGATTCGGGGAAGGTTGCCCGCTTTGCCCGTCAACGCCTGGCTCTTCAGCAGACAAATGCTTCCCCGAGCTGACTGCCAGGAGAGCGGTTGCGCCTGCTGATCCTATGTTCTTCAGAAGCTTCCGGCGGCTGATTCGCTTGCTCATATTATCTCCGCATGTGTAGGGGTCCAATGCTCGTCCCCTTGAGCAAGGGCTACTTAGCGCAAACCCCGGCAAATTTCCGTCTCGACAGATTCATTCGTGGGACCCCTCGTTTCGAATTTTGTGAATGTCAAACCACCATGAAAGTGGCAATAGTTTTCGATTCAGTGAAGGCCAGACCTTCTGGCTACGGACTATCGTGCGTAAAGGGATGGCGTTCGACGATCCCGCGGCCTTCGCGGACCACGATCCATTGATTGGCATCCACACTCGGGATGGTTTCGACATTGCTCACAGGGCCGTCAGGCCAGCGGATCGTCAAGTCTGCTTTGGTGGCATGGCCCATGCCGAAGTGCACGCGGAAGTCTCCCTGGGAGATGTGGTATCCGCCGCTGCGGACTTCGTCGATCTCCTTCCGCCCGCCAACCGTCAGGGTCAACCGCGCACCGATGGCGTCGCGTCCGGAAGCAGTAACGGCGCGGACGAGCAGCGCGTTGCCTCTGGGCCCGAAGTTTTTCAGCAGGGAGGGCGGCTCGAATAAATTGACGACAACAATCTCCTGAGAGCCATCGTTGTCGAGGTCGCCGACGGCAATGCCGCGGGACGCGTGTTTTGCGGTAATGCCTGAGCCACCGGTGGAAGACATGTCGAAGAACTGGCCGTCGCCGCGATTCCAGAACAACTGGCGGGGCTGCTTGAACTCTTCTCCGAGGTTGTACTTCTCCACAAACGGATACACGTGGCCATCGGCGATGAACAGGTCCGGCCATCCGTCATTGTCGAAGTCGAGGAAGGCGGTGCCCCATTTCACATACTGGGTATGGACGGCGAGACCGGCTGCGCTGGTGACGTCATCGAAGTTGTTATTTCCGAGGTTTCTGTAGAGCGTATTGGTGTCGTTGGAGAAATTAGTCTTGAAAATATCCAGGCGTCCGTCGCCGTCGAAGTCGGCGGCGGTGGCGCCCATGCCGGCCTGCTCGCGGCCGTCCTCGTTCACGGCGAGTCCGCTGCTTAGACCCATCTCTTCAAACGTCCCGTCGTGCTTGTTGTGAAAGTACAGACTGGGAGTGGAGTCGCAGGTGATATAGATATCGGGCCAGCCGTCGTTGTCGTAATCGCCGGTCAGGACCGTGAATCCGTAATACTCAGGCGGGGTCTCGATGCCGGCCTGTTTGGTGACGTCGACGAAATGGCCATGCCCATCGTTGTGATAGAGGGTCATCGTCTCGCCTTTGAGGCCGCGGGGACCGCAGGGGACAGGCATGCCTTTCCAGTTGCAGCCGCTCTGGGTGCGGGGCGGGGGGGAATCCTGCGCTTTGAAGTTGACGTAGTTAGCGACCACCAGATCGAGATGACCATCGCGGTCGTAATCGATAAACGCGCATCCTGTGCTCCATCGGGATTCCGGCCGGTCAAGGCCACGCTCCTTCGTCTCATCGCGGAAAGTGCCGTTTCCGAGGTTGTGCAGGAAGACGTTATGTCCCCACTGGGTGAGGAAGAGATCGACGTAACCGTCGTTGTCCGCGTCACCGGCGCAGACTCCCTGCCCCCAGCCGAGGTGGCCGATGCCGGCTTTGGCGGTGACATCCTCGAAGCGAAGGCCGCCGAGGTTGTGATACAGGTGCGGCGTGAGCGGCGGGCCCGAGTTGTGCAGACGGTCCCCCTGGACCAGGAAAATATCCGGAAGGCCGTCGTTGTCGTAATCGAAGATGGCAACGCCGGTGCCGGTGTTTTCGACGATGTAGGTTTGATCCAGATCGCCGGAGATGACGGTGGCGGTGAGCCCGGCCTGCGCGGCGATGTCGCGGAAGTCGACAACAGGCGCCTTCATGCCGGGGGGAAGAGGGCGCACCGGCTGATCGGTGGCATTTCCGGAGACCATCTGGGAAAGCACCTTCACTCCGATCAGCAGCGGCCCGACCAGCGCGAGGACGACAGCAAGCGGAAGAAAACTGCGCATGGACCGCACTAATACACCTTCCCCGCGGCGGAGGCCGAGTGCTGGTTTCGCGCCTGGGTGATGAGTTCGAGGGCGCGCTGGATCTCCGGATCCGATGGCTTGCTGGTTTTGGCGGCCAGCAGTTCCTTTTCACCGTTGTTGAGGTCGCCAGCCTGGCAGTCGATCAGGCCGAGTTTCTTGTGCAGGTCGGCTTTGACTGCGCAGTTACCGCACTCCGCAATGGCCGCCTTCAACTGGCGGGTGGCTTCGGACCAATCATGGGCTGAAGCGGCGACGACACCGTCGTTTGCCAGGGTGCCGGCGTTGTCCAGGATGCGCCGCTGCTTCTGGATCTCCACGTAGCGCGCCATGAATTGATCGGACTCGGCGCGATCCGACGACCGCAACGCCCGGGCCACGCCGAAGAGTGCCTGGCTGAAGTTGGGATCAAGAGCGATGGCCTGCCGCCAAGCTGCGATTGCCTTCTCGGTCTCCGACTGCTGCTCAAGACACTGGCCCAGCAGATACCACGCCATCACGTTGCGGGGCTGCAGCTTGACGGTCTCTTCGAGCAGGCCGGCCGCAAGGGGGAGCTTGCCTTCCTGCTTGTCGATGAGGGCGAGGAAATAGCGTGGCTCGGGCATCTGTGGAACCAGGCGGTAAGCCGCTTCGAACTCGGGCTGTGCTTCGGTGGTGCGGCCCATGTCATACAGAACGCGGCCGCGATAAAAATGAGCGACGCCGGACTGCGGAGCAAGGCGGACTGCCTCGCCGGTTTCCGTCAGCGCGCCGGGCAGGTCGTAACTGTCAGCCAGCGCCAGCGCGAGGTCCAGATGAGCCGCAGCCAGATCGGGCCTTAACGCTACCACCTTGCGGAGGAGGGCGATCCCTTCGCTCATCTTGCCCATCTGCGCCCGGGCTTTTCCAACCGTGGAGAGGATGTTGGGATCCTGAGGGGCCAGCGCGACCGCTTCGTCGAGTTCCTGTTCGGCTCCAGGTATTTTGCCCTGTTGGGCAAGAATCAGCCCGAGGTTCAGGTGACCTTCTTTATATTGCGGATCGTCTTCGAGGGCCTGACGAAGAAGCTTCTCGGCGGTCGCAAGGTCGCCCTTTCTGGCGTAGATCATGGCCAGATTTCCGCGGGCGTCGACGAGTTGAGGCTCGAGGTCAAGCGCGGACTGGAGCCACTGTTGGGCGGATTCCATGTCGCCCTCCGCCAATTCTAACTGGCCCAGTTCTGCGCGAATTTTGGCCAGCTTCGGGTCGATGCCGATCGCCTTTTTGAGGGCGTCCTCTGCGCCCTTCGTGTCGTGCATGGCTTCCAGGGCCAATGCCAGGTTGTAAGCCGTCCACGCGCTGTCCGGTTTCTCTTCGAGCATGTGGCGATAAACCTGCGCTGCTTCCTCCGGCTTGCCCGCCTCCAGCAGATCATTCGCCTTGATGCCATCGGAAGTAAGCTGACTGTTGCGGAACTCGACGTCGGTAGTTTTCCGGAACTGCTCGACGATTTTGTCGGCCTCCTCCCTTTGGCCGAGCGCGCGCAACACTGCCGCGAGTTGGAACTGAGCCGACTTATCCCCGGGATTCAGCGCCACAGCTTTCCGCAACTGAGGCAAAGCCTGATCGGGTTTTCCGAGCTTAGCCAAAACGAACCCGAGTTGATAGCGCGCTTCAAAATCGTCGGGCGCTTTGGCGGCTCCAAGCTCAAGTTCCGGCTCTGCCTTCGCGTAATCGCCGAGGCCGCGATACACCATCCCGAGGAGGACGTGCCCCGAGGAATCGTCGGGTTTCTGACGCACGTATTCGCGGGCGGGTAAAAGCGCCTCTGTATAACCGGTTGCGTCGACGAGCGCCTTGACCTCGGCGACCAGGGCGACGGTATCGGTTGGATCCTGGCGGACCACCACCCGGTATTCATCGGCAGCTTCGCGAAAGCGCTGCTCGTTGGCATAGACGTTGCCGAGAGTGAAGTGGGCAGCCGTCATGCCCGGATGTTTGCTGAGCAACTCGGTGAAAAGGCCAATAGCATCGGCCGCTCCAGCGCCATCGACAGGCGGAAGCCCATCGGCCTGCCTGGCCTTCGCAGCCTTATAGGTTGCGGTGGCCAAAGCAAGCTGTAAATCCGGAGCATCGGGCTGAATCCGAACGGCCTGGCGCCAGTAATCCAGGGCGGCATCGTATCGTCCTCCGGTCAGCAGGACCTGGGCCAACCCGTCGAGGGCGCAGACCAGTTGCGGATTGACCTCGAGCGCCTTGCGAAACTCGGCTTCCGCTGCTGCGGGGTCGGGCAGTACCGAGCCGAGAGCGCAACGCGCCTGCACCAACGCCGGATCATATTGCAGAGCCAGCTGGAACTCCCGGATCGCGGCGGCGTTCTGCTTTTGATTTTGCCGGACCAGCCCGAGATCGAAATGGGCTTCGGCCGAGTGCGGATCGAGCCGGAGTGCCTGCTCGAAGGCTGCAACCGAACATTTGAAGTCGCCCTTCTGGGCGAACCAGACACCGACAGCGTCGTAGACGCTTGCGGGGGGCGTGCCCGCGGGCGGGTTGGCGGCCGACGCCGGGGGTTTGCAGGTTGGAGGCAGTTGCGCCTGCGCTTTCGCAGCGGTCAACAGCAGCAAAGCGCCACAGCAGACAAGCGACCGGCATGATGGAACTGCCCTCAATCGATTACAACCTCGTTTAGCCACATTGGCTAGCTTCCAGTGCCTGACTCAGTGATTACCATGAGGCGATCTGCGGTGACGTCGTGCAGCAACTGGCGCGTACCCGATGGCCAGCGAATCTCGATTTCCCGAATCACACGCGAGCCACCCAGGCCGAAGTGAACGCGCGGATCGCTCGATGCGGCATAGCCGGTGCTGGTCGTTGCCTCATTGTAGAGTCTCCTGCCATCGTCAGTGGTTACGCGAATCTGCGCGCCGAGGCCCATCCGGTTGCTTTTGGTTCCGACCAACTTGAGCAGGATCCAGTGATTGTGCGTTTGGGTGACATTGCGGAGTACGCTAACCGGGGCACCCAGAGCGGTGATCACGAGGTCCACGCGGCCGTCGTTGTCCAGGTCTCCGTAGGCAAGCCCCCGGTGCGGTGCAGGCCGGGTGAAATCGGCTCCAGCCGCGGCGCTCACATCTTCAAACTGCCCGTTACCCAGATTGCGAAAAACCGAGTTCGGTTCGGCGTAGCGAAAGTGCCGGGAGATTTGCTCGATATTGTCCATGACATTACTGCGGGCTACCACCAAGTCCTTCCAGCCGTCGTTGTCGAGATCGACGATGCCGTTGGACCAGCCGGACATGAGCCTGGTGAGATTCGCGAGCCGGCTCTGCTGGCCCGCATTGACGAAGGCTCCTTTGCCGTTGTTCAGGTACAGGGGAAACGTTTCGTTTTCGATCGCAGTGTGCCAGATGTCCGGCAGCCCATCGTTGTTGACATCGCGAAAATCGACGCCCATCCCGGCCAGGACGTTCCCGTCTTCGTTGTAGGCCACGCCCGCCTGAATGCCGACCTCTTCAAATCGCTTTCCACCGAGGTTATGAAACAGGAGGTTCGGGCTGTTGTCGTTGGCGACAAAGATATCGGGCCAGCCGTCGTTGTCATAGTCGGCGAAAGCGACTCCCATTCCCCTGCCCTCGACCTTCGAGATACCGGTTTCCGCCGAAACATCGGTGAACGTACCGTCGCCGTTGTTGCGGTACAGAGTGTTCGTCAGTGGAGGGAAGCTGTCGGGGTGGCAGTAACCGCGGCCGTTCAGGCCCATACAGGCTGGTTCGTAGCGCGGATCCCAATCGACGTAATTCACGACGAACAGGTCCAGCAGTCCATCGCGGTTGTAGTCGAACCACCCGGCCGCGATGGACCACATCTTGCGGCCGCTATGTGTGGCACCGCTCAAACCCGCTTTTGCGGTGACGTCGGTGAAGGTGCCGTCGCCATTATTGTGAAACAGCTGATTTCCGTTGACGTTGGCCACAAACAGGTCTGGCCAGCCGTCGTTGTCGTAATCGCCCACCGCAACGCCCATTCCGTAACCTGCTCCGGCGACTCCGGCGTGCTCAGTGACGTCGGTGAAGGTTCCATCGCCGTTGTTGTGAAAGAGGCGGTTGGAGTACTTAGGGTCGGTTTTCACCAGCGACGGCATTTCGGCGCCGTTGACCAGATAAATATCGAGCAGGCCATCCCCGTCGTAGTCGAACAACGCAACTCCGGCAGGCATGGTTTCCGGCTGATGTTTCTCCGGGGTGGGAGAGTTTTCGGTGACAAAGTGTACGCCTGCTCGGGCAGCGATATCCTCGAATCTGATCGGGGGCACCTCAGCGCCCTGAGCGAGCACAAACACACAGAGCACCGCGGCAAGCAGTATGATCAGGGCCGATCGCATTCCTCACTCGTAATCTTTAGCTTGCACTGACCGAAGCGTCGAAAACAACAAGCATCACTGCCGCAGCACGCGGCAGTGATGCCATTCGAGGTACAACGCAGAGGCGATCTAATAATTGAACTTCAGACCCATTTGCAACTGACGCGGCGAGTTCTGCTGGCTCGTAACCGCCCCGAAGTTCGTCCCCCCGAGAGCCGTATTCGGAATGGCGAACATAACTCTGTTAAAGAGGTTGAACGATTCGGCACGGAATTCAAAGTATCTCGATTCTCCAAGTCCCACATGGAACGTTCGGAACACGGACAGGTCGAGGTCTTTGGTCCCGTCCGAATTCAGCGTGTTCCTCTTCTCACTGCCATAGGTATAGGGTTGTTGTAACGCAAAGGCATTCACGTTGAACCATTGCGCGGGAGTGTGCAGACCGGTCCCCTTGTTCGGGTCGCCGACTTCGCCCGGTCGTTCCTCGCTGATGGTGCCAACGTTCTCCGGATCGGTGCTGTCGGTAACCGTGTAAGGCCACCCCGAACCGAGCTGACCAATGCCGTTGAGCGCCCATCCACCAGCCAGTATGGATACGGCCTTATTGGGAGATTTGGCGAACGGCGACTGCAGGACGAAGGCCGCCGAGAACGCGTTGGTCTCGTTCAGGTCCGAGGTGCCATAATCGCCGGCGCGGTTGTAAGGATTGGTGGAGTGACAGACCGCGTAGCCCAGACCGCAGCCATCGTCGTCCGAATGGGACAGCGTGTAGGCGACCAGGAAGGTAACGCCATGACTGGTGCGTTTGTTGAGGGTGACCTGCAGGGCATTGTAGCGGCTGTCGCCCACGCTCTGATCGAACCACTGCTGCAGCATATAGGGGTACGGCCGCCGGGATTGAATATCGCCAGCTCCCGGAGCCGGTGTGTTCATGATGGGACCCCAGTCCAGATGCCTGCCGACGGAGCCGACATAGTTGGCATCGAGAACGGCATTCGCGGGCAACTCCCGTTCGATGCCGACGTTCCACTGGTCCATGTACGGGGTCCTGAAGTTCGGATCCACCATCCACTGGCTGACCTGACTGAAGTCGTTGATTGGATAAACCGTTCCGCTGCTGCCCAATCCCAGAGGATCGTTGGCAAATGCCGTAGGAATGTTCGCGTTCAGACCGTTGTTGTCGATGGTGGCGACCGCCGGCCAGTTCCCGCCGAAATTCTGCGAGAGCTGGACCATGGTGGCCCACGCATCATAGAAGCGGGTGTAGCTGGAGCGGACGACCATCTTGTCCGTGATGCGGAAGTCCAGGCCGAGTCGGCCAGCCCAGTCGTGCAGCGAGTTCTGGAGCACGCGGTGATTGGAATTCGGGTCGACGTAGGCATGCGCGGGAAGCCCGCCCGGCGCAGGGGTGCTCGACGCAGTGTAGACGCCATTCGGAATACAGGGCGCGCCCTGCGTTGCCGAACAGTTCGGCGGAAGGGCGTTGAGCTCGTATTGGCCGGTAACAGGATCGGCGTTGCCGGTGTAGAAGTTGGTGCCGTTCCCCGTTCCGAAAATCGGTGTCCACACCATGTCGTTGCGGAACCCGACGTTGACGGTCAGACGGCTCGTGGCTTTGATCTGATCCTGAGCGAACACCCCATCGATCCAGCCGCCGTGATTCACCTCGAGGATGTTCCGGTAGTTGGCGGTATACGGAACACCGAGCAACATGGATGCCCACGAGTCTCCGCCCACACCCTGCTCCGCCCCGAGGCCCGCAGTCTGCGCCGGCCCAAACTCACCTTCAGAGTAGGCGATCGGCGAACGGAAGTTGTTGGTCTGGAAATCGCCGCCGGCTTTGATGGTGTGTCTGCCCAGGATTTTGGTAAATGCGCCGCCGAACTGCCAGTCATCCGCCAGCCCGGTTTCCTGCAGCTGTGAGCCGGTCAGCCCGATATATCCGTCCGGCCCCCACTGCGGTGCATACAGCTTGTTATCCAGAGTCATCCAGTACGTCGACATCCCGAGTGTCTGCAACTGACCAATAAACGCTGCATTTTCTCCCGGGAACCCTGTGCCGGTGAGGGCGTCTCCATAGTTTCTGCCGAAGTACACGTCCGAGAACGCCGTCGGGCTGAAGGTGTGAGTCCAGTGCCCGATGTAGTTGTGGCCGAAAACGTGGGTCGCGTTCAGCCCGACGATGTCCGCCGCGTTCGCCACCTCCTGGTCGAACTGGCTGTAACGAAACATGAGCTGATTATTGTTGCCGAAATTCTGGTCGGCACGAAGCGTTCCCGAATCCTGGTTGGTCTGCTCTGGTCCGGACGAGTAGATGTTGCTCCCGTTCACCAATGGGCCAGCGGTTGGGATCAGGGTCTGGTAGAGCGCCGAGATCGGATTGATCCGGCTGCTGGGGATACAGTTGACGTCACCGCCGCAATCGGCTGCATTGGGTTCGTTGTATTCCTGGGTAAAGGTTTCGCGCGAGTAGGTACCGGTTGCAGAATTGTAAGTCGTCGTGGTTGGATCGTAGATCGGTACGCCGAGGGCGCTGAAATCGCCGTTCCGCTCCGCATCGGTCGGTCCCAGGACTCCGGTCTCATTCGCGGAACTGAACCGGTAACCTTCCCACGCCGCGTAGAAGAAGGTCTTATTCTTGCCGTCATACAACTTGGGAATCGAGACCGGGCCGCCGACGGAAGCGCCATATTGATTTTGCCGCAGTGGCGCCAGGCTTGATTCGAAGTAACCACGGGAATCCATATCCGAGTTGCGCAGGAACTCCCAGAGAGCGCCATGGAACCGGTTAGTCCCGGACTTGGTGACCACGCTCACAATGCCGCCAGCAGCGGCGCCGTACTCGGCAAGGTCGTTGTGGCCCTGGGTTTTGAATTCCTGGATGGCATCCACGATCGGCGCGTAGTTGTACTTTGACTCCATGGTGTCCAGGTCGTTGGCCCCGTCCAGCATGAAATAATTACTGCGATTGCGAGCGCCGTTCACTGCCGGAAAGCTGAAACTTCCGAGCGAGTTACCAGCCCAATTGCCGCCTCCGCCCGAATTCTGGTCACGATTGATGGTCGAGACGCCCGCGGTGATCGTCAGCAACTGGGTAAAGTTGCGGCCGTTCAGGGGCAGGTCGGTGACTTCCTGGGTCGAAACGACGGTACCGAGTTCCGAGGTCGAGGTCTCCAGCGCTGCCCCTTCCGAGGCGTTCACGGTAACGTTCTGCTGCGTTGTACCGACGGTCAGTTGAAAATCGAGTGTGGCTGTCTGGCTCACTTCGAGGGTTGTCGGGGGTTGCGATACCGAAGCAAAGCCTGGTGCCGACGCCCGCATGGTGTAAACGCCGGGTACGACGCTGGGGAAGGCGTAGGCTCCGTCACTGTTGGTGGTCGTTGTCCTCACGACCGCGGTATTGACATTCGTAAGCTCAACGCGCGCATTGGGGATTGCGGCACCGCTCGGATCCTTGACGACGCCGTTGACGGTCGCGTTTGCCTGCGCCATGGCGACCGGAGACACCCAACCCGCAAGACTCAAAACCACCAAAGGCACAGCGAGAAACCAGAGCCGATTCCAACACTTTCTGAGTGAGCCTCCCATAATTGCCTCCTTGCGAAAAAGTGAGCGACAATTTGCTGGTTCTCGGACGCCGACCTGAATCGCGGCCTGCAACGGCGTTCCGACTGCTTGGTTCAACGAATACTTTAACGTTAACGCTCCACATATTACGCATGGACACCAGGAGTTGTCAAGCCTCATCCCCCGGATTTGTGACCAGCCAAAAGCCCTCAGTGATTTAACGTTTTAGCGATGATAGCGAAGTACGAAGAGAGGCTGGTTGCACGCGTTGACCGGCGAGCAGAATGCGAAACTGCTGGCGGCGCGTGCGTCGGACCAAACCCGACTTACACTCTTTCGATCCTGACGAGTTTTGCTTCGGAGATGGGAATGGAAAGAGTCAAAGAATCTGCAATCAGCACTCGATTCTGCACCACCCCGTATCGAACTGCATAGGAGCCTCCGGCCAGACCTTCGACCAGCAACTCGGCCGTTTTCACAACACCAGTCGAGTCGCTCATGTGCAACTCCAACGAATGACCGGAATCGCTTATGACCACCGTATCGAGTTCTCCCTGGGTTGCCTCGATATTGATCCTCTGCGGCACGAGCCTCACCCGTTTTCTTAGTCCATCTCGAGGATGGACAACGGTGCCTGCTGTTGAAGCTCCAACGTGACAGCCGCAACCGATCAAGCCGAAGGATGGGTCCTCTATGACCCAGGAGCTGGCAGCCTTCAGAAAACCGAACTGGGCGATCCCTCCATCCAGCGTTCTCGGGGGCGTAAAATCGAAGACCCCCGGGGTGGAAATGAAATGCGCAAAGCACATCCCGTCTGAAAGCAGGTCGACTTCGACACTCATTAGGCCGGAGTAACCTTTGACGAACGTATCCATGTCGCCGTTATCCTGAAATGCCTGCAGCAGTGCCCAGCCATTGGTCGATTCGGTGTACCAGCAGGTCAGATCGCCTTTATTGTCGTTGCCGCACTGGAACCACACGGGCTGATTTCCCCCGCGAAGTGCTTTGATTACCTGCACCGTCTTACGATTCTTCTCGACATTACCGAAATATCGCGTGAAAAAGTAGACCTGTTCCTGAGCGGTGGTATCGGCCGAGTATTCCGAAGCGTAAGGATATGGATCGTCAAGAAAGGCCTGGTTGCACTTTCGGATCTGATCGAGAAGCCTGCCGTGTTCTTCCTGCCAGCCTTCGCGAGCTATGTCATCGAGAACCAGCAGGGCGCCCGACCCACCCATCACGCCCACGTGGCCCCACGGCTCCGTCTGGAACATATAAAGAGCCGTGCGATAGGCCATCCTTAAGTAGTCTTGCGGAGTCCTGCGCGTCAGCAATCCATAGCGTTTTCCAACCCGGTACATCGCGTAATAGATATTCATGACGTGAGCGTAGTTGTACGCGCGATAGGTCGCTTCAGCTCGCTCCACAGTCCAGTGGCTCCATGGGCTCGACGGGTATCTCAGCTTCCAGTATAGGGATGCCCTGACCGCGTATGTCTCAGGGTTCTGGATGTACCGGAAAAGACAATCATTAATGTAGGTTTCGAGTGCCTCTATTTCTCTCTGCGCGGGATAGTAGACGTTCTTCTCAGCCAGGAACAGCGGCTCAGAGAAGCCGAATTCGGCGTCGCTTCCACCTACCTCCGATACCTCGTCCGAATCGAGAAATGTGCTGCCTGTACGGTGGTCGAACGGCAGGAACATGTGATTACGATGATATGGATCCTGCGGATTCTCGTAGAATTCTCTGTCCACGATAAATCGTCCCCGGATCTTCAAGAGATCCGCTATGTCCTCAATGCAGAAGAAGTGAATATTCGTCCAGCGCCCGTCATAGTGCAGCTTCAGGCTCTTTTGACCTCGCCCGCGAAACGACAACGTCAGCAGAGTCTTATCCTCAATGCGCTTCTTTTCTTTCAGCGTAATGTTGTCGGAAAGATAATCGATCTTGTCCACATCGGATCGTGTGTTCAGCTCGACATAGACATTATTGTTTTCCTGAACGACCATTGAGGGCAGAACTCTGATGCCGAGGTTGCCGGCCTTGTAGAGCTCTTCTCGAATTGCGTCATAGCTATCTGTGAAAACAAAACGCAACTGACAGGACCATTTCTCTCCCGGCTGTAGAACCAGGGATGTGTGTCCGTTGATCCAGGGGTTCTTATCCCATCCTCGCAGGTTCTTTGTCGCCCACGAATGGACGGCCAGGATGTTCGGCCCATCCCACCAGTACACTTGCTTCCCAAAGGAGCTGTCGTCACGATAGATGCACTCAAATGCCCCGCCCTGGGTGGCATGAAGAAGAAGGAAGGGTGCGTCGCCCAACGGCCGCTCAATCAAAACATACGAGCTGTGCCCGCCTATATAGTGATGAGCAATCACTTTTTTCTCGTGGTAGAGCTTCTGAATTCGCGGGTATTGTTCCCGGATAACAGCGAAGGAATCGGCCGGGTCTCGCAGAGGCGCCTCGGTCTCATCAGGCGGAAACGGCAGGCCGGTCTTCGGATCGACGTAGTATTCACCCTGGTCATCATTCACCATCAGGGGAAAGCCGAGTTCGCCCAGTTCGAGAATCTGATTCGTGGTGTTGGCAAGCTCACAATCCCACAGCAACGCCCCGCCATCTCCGGTGCGGTACTTCATGGCGAGACTGAAACTGCGGATTCCCTCGTCGTTCCGGGAGCTACCATCGTAGTCGACCGAGAATGTTGTGCCGTCGAAGTTGACCCGGCGGATATCTCCGGATCGTCCTGTGAGCTCCCTCTTCCACCGTCCTTTCAGGACAAAGTTTGAACGCGGCGTCCAATCGCGGTGCGCCGGGTTGGTATCTGTGACGTCCCAGACACATGTGACGACATCCCCGGTAAACCGAGAATTGGAGAGATCCACGCCGGGCGTGTTGAGCTGATTCCCCACGAAGTTCGTGGACAGCGCGTCGCCTTTTCTCGTAATCGAAAAAATTGAGCCGAATCTTCGATCGAACGTTACGACCATCTGCCCCGCAACCAGTTCCACCAGGTCACCTGCAGACGGGGCTCCGATAATGTGGCGGAGTTCTCCTGCTGGTTCGCCGCCTGGCGTTTGCTCCCGCAGGGGCGAAGGATGCGATGAGGGTTGGCCCGTCTGCGCCGGCGCAGGCAATGTTTCCGCAGAAAGGTGCGGCTTCCCTGGACCGGCTGTCAGAAGAGTACCTGCGCCCGCTGCCCCAATATCCCGCAGAAGTTGTCGGCGCGTCACTCGCTTGCTCACGTTATCTCCTTTTTAGTGCGTGGCTGACGGGGCAATATCCATTAGCGGCATTGCACGTTACCAACCAGCAGAATCAGCTGACTCGATCATTCGTGCAAATCCGCTAAGCCTTTCACTCGGCAACGCCTGGGCTACAGTCGTTGAGTGCCCTATCCCGATTGCCGACTTCGCGGTTGCCGATGGACTGAATCGCTTCTCTGCTAGCCTTTCTCCTCGGTTGACCAGTAAACCGCGTATTTTTCATCTGTAATGCGGCACAAGGGCTTAACCGCCAACGCATTGGTTCCGCGGGATCTGAAGCTGAGGTCTTTTGCCGACGCAACTTCCATCCACTCGCCCACTTCATTTCCCTGTACAACGGGGTTCGGTTCGGCCAGAGGCAAATGCGCTGCCTTCGCCCAGGGATCGTCATTGCCGATTCTGAGCGGCGCACCCTCCGGGCCGGGTCCCATATTCGCTGCCAGCACGAGCGGCCCGTACAGTGCCGCCCGAGTCGACGGGTCGCCCGCCAGCGGCTCCGAAGTTAACTGCATTGGCAGGGACACTTCAATCTTGTCTCCATCCCGCCACTCACGAGTCAGCAATAGGTAGCTGCCCGGCTCTGCGAACGCCTCCAGTTCGCGTCCGTTGATTTGCACCGATCCACCAGGCGCCGTCCAGCCGGGAACTCTCACACATAACGTGCGCCGTTGAGGCGTGCTCACTTTCACGATCAGGGTCGTTCCCTGCTGCTCGGGAAAGGATGTCTCCTGCCTCAATCCGAATTGCTTTTCCTTCCATTCCATTTCCGAAGGGACAAACTGATTCACCCAGACACTATCGGCATCGTGAAAGTAGATCGTGTCGTTAAATTTCGCGAACTCCTCGGCTCCGGTCCCAGTGCAACACCAGAACGACCCGTCGGCCGAGTTGTACTGTCGCCAGTAACCGGCAGCCAGCGGGAAGAAGTATTGCTTCAGACCGTCCGGATTCTGCGTACCCAATCTGCAGTTCCACAGCGCTCGCTCATAAGCATCCATGTACTTCGTATTCCCGGTCCAGGCAAACACATGCCGCTCCAGCTTCATGAGGTTGTAGGCGACGCAGCACTCCGCATCGTGATACTGCAACGTGCCTTTCAGATCGCCCGCCTGGCTGTTCCAATGTTCGTCTGCGCTGCAGTTGCCGATCGCGTAATTGCGCTCCGCCAGCACCTCGTCCAGAAAGTAGTTCGCAATATCGCGATAGCGGATCTCGCCGGTCAACTCGTACATTCGAGCCGCGCCGATGACCTTCGGCACATGGGTATTCGCATGGAGTCCGGTCAGCTCGTCACGGTGCGCTGCAAGCGGATCCAGGAACATCGGCTGCTCGAATAAGTGCGCCGTTGCGAGATACTGCTCGCGTCCGGTAAGCCCGGCCAGGTTGGCCAGCACTTCGTTCATCCCGCCGTATTCCGTACGCAGCATGTACATCCGGCGATCTTCACTGATGTCCTTGAAATAGCTGCGCACCCAGCGCGCCATGCCCTCGGCGATTTCCAGTGCCTGCTCGTTGCCGGTGTGCACATACATATCGAGCAAGCCGGCCATGATCTTGTGATACGTGTAAAAGGGTGCCCAGTATTGGCCTCCGGCGGCAAGCCGTTCGAATCCCGCCTCCGGAAAAGCGCTGAGATATCCGTTTCCGTTCGCCTTCTGGCACTTCGCCAGTTCGGCGACCATCAGATCCCCGTTCTTGCGGAGCGCGTCATTGCCAGCACTGGCATAGGCCAGGGCAACTGCAGAGAGGTAATGCCCGCCGTTGAAGTGCCCTCGCAGTTCACAGTCCGCCTTCTCCCATCCTCCATAGGATGTCGCGGTCGACGTGATGCCCGCCGTCAGCCGGAAGCTATGCAAGAGGCGGTTCGTGTCCAAAGAGGCCAGGTAGTTCTGGTTGAACTCGGCCTGTTGTGTGAAGGGTCCGTCAAGGAGCCGTACCTCAGTCATCCGGAAGGGCTCAATCGTTGAGCTCTTACCTGCGACAAAGTCGTCGGGTACGGCGGCAGGGTCGGCGATTGCTCCGAACGCGCTTCCCCGCGTCATGACCGCACCCACAGCCCCCGTGAAAAGCGCCAGCGCGCTCCTTCGGCTCATCCGATATGAATCATCCATGAGTTCCTCCTCCACGGCGAAATCCTTATGCATATCGGCAACCCAATACCTTCACGCTCTCCCGACTATGTTGCGTCGCTCGAGATGCCGTTGCTCGCAGTACACATCGCACCGCATAGTCATTGCTGAACCTTGATCTGGAGTTCTTTCCCGTCATAGGTAACCTCGCGATCTGCCTGAGGAGTGACTCCTTCTCCTGTTCCATGCTCTTTTCCGACGAGGACGACACGGAAGACCCGCTTCGGTGCCATCCCCGGAAAGCTACCCTGACGCACACCAAGCGTAAGCACGCCGGCCTTATCCTCCCAGCGAATCGGAATGACGACATGCTGGCCCTTTGTGTAGTCGTAGCTGTCGCCCGAATCTTCGTAAAGATCGAAGCCGGCGTCCGCTCCGCGATAGACGCGCAGTTCGATGGGGCCGTCTGGGTCCTGCTCGCCATACTGGATCTCCGGCCCCATGGGGATAATAGAACCCGCACGAACGTAGAGCGGTATGCGGTCGAGGGACGCATCCGCCTGGATGGTCTGTCCCCCAGGGACGCGATCACCCGTCCAGAAATCGAACCATTCCGTATGGCCGGGCTGATTCTCCGGCAGATAAAGACTGCGCGTTGTCACCTCTGGTTTCAGAACCGGGTTGACCAGAATCGCCTGTCCGAACATGAACTGGTCCGCAATATTCCAGGTATTCGCGTCGGTGCGAAAATCCATCACCAGCGGCCGCATGATCGTGTAGTCCTCGCTGGTCACCTTCCATGCCAGCGAGTAAATGAATGGCAGGAGCCGGTAGCGGAGCTTGTCATATTCGATCAGAATAGGCTCTACCTTTGGATAACTCCAGAATTCGTTATCAGGGCGGTGACCGTGACTCCGGAAAATCGGGCAAAACGCGCCATACTCGAACCAGCGGGCATAGAGCTCCTGATAATCCGGCTCCTCGACCAGGTCCGGAAGCGGCGGCCAGTACCCACCGATATCCGTAGTCCAGTAAGGATAGCCGGAAAGCGCAAAGTTAAGGCCCGCTGGAATCTGGTGTGCGAGGCCCCACCAGCTGCTGTAAACGTCGCCCGACCATACTGTCGCTCCTACGCGCTGCTGCCCCAGGAAGGCCGAGCGCGTAAGCAGGAAGACCCGTTTTTTATCCGTTGTGGCCTTCCAGTGGTCCTGCACGCCCAACGTATGCAGGAAAGGAAAAACATTCGTGTACTCGGCGCCGCTGCCGATGAACAGCGGTTTATCTTTGAGGATCGCATCGCCCATGTGCGGCCAGTATTCTTCCGGCTCGGCACTGTCGAGCCAGAAGGCATCCCAGCCCTGAGCCAAAAGCGGACCAACGAGGTTGTGCCAATAAAAATCGCGTGCGGCGGGATTGGTGGCGTCGTAAACATGAGCACCCGGAATATCCCAGTTGTGCTCCTTCATGATCTGGTAATTTCTCGATGAGGGATCCATCAGACCCCACACCGAGATCATAGCGTGCACGTGCTCGTCGTGCAGCTTTGTCAGGGCGCCGGGAACGTCGTGATAGTTCGCGTTGAACAAGGGATCGCCCTCGTGCGCCCACCAAAACCAGTCCTGCACCATGGTATCGAGCGAGATGTGCTCGGAGCGGTACCGGTCCGCAATGCCGCGGATCTGGTCAAGAGAGACGTAGCGGTCTTTCGACTGGAAATATCCGTAGGCCCACTTCGGCAGCATGGGCGTGTGGCCGGTCATCGTCCGATATTGATGCAGAATGCCGTCGAACTCCGGACCATAGATGACGTAGTAATCGATCGAGCGGCCGGCCAGCGAACGAAATGCCAGCAACGATGGAAAACGGTTGTCTACAAAGGTGAGCGATGCCGTGTTCCACAGGATCCCGTAGCCTTTTGTGGAGACCAGCAGAGGGATCGCCACGTCGGTGTTGTTTTGTCCCAGTTCCACAGTGGCGCCACGGTAGTTAAACAATCCGCTCTGGTGCTGACCCAGTCCGTACATCGCCTCCGTGGGATCTGGCGAGAAGCGATCCGTCACGTGATATAGGCTCTCTCCGTTGATAACTTCCGGCTCATATGTCCGCGGAACAGCGTCCCCCTCCCGCAGGATCGAGACACCGTCCGCCGCCTCGAAGCTCAAATTGCCTCGCTCAAGCGAGAACTCAATCCTCAGCTTCGCCGTCACGAGCGTGGCGTTCTTCTTGTCTTCCGTGTAGTGGAAATCCGTGCCCGGACAGGACTGCGCCGGCGGCATCATCCAGGGCTTCGGCGATCTATCCGGCACGCGATCCGGCGTCGCCACCACGTGGATCATCGAATCGGTACACACCGTGACATCCACGGATTCATGGCCGACCGTACCGTGCAGGCCGTAGGCGGACTGCGACGCCGTGACCGGGGGGAGCGCCGGAAGGGCCGCTCCGGGCATCTGCGAGTAACCCGCCCGCGACAGAAAGACAGCGGCGATCGCCAGAGCGCACAGCGTCGGGCAACGCACAAGCCGTATCGTTTCGTTCATATGCAGACTGACTCCGCGATGTTATTCCGGCAAATCGATCTGACCATCGATGCGGAATTGTCCAGTAACGTTGGGAGCTCCCGCATCGGGTTGTCCGCCGCCGATGCTGACGGTATATTCGCCGCCGGTGATGACAGGATCTCCGCCTTCGGTCACCATGCCCAGGTCTCGATTCTTCAAGTCGAATTGAAGCTGCTGGCTCTGGCCCGGATCGAGGTGGATGCGCCGAAATCCGCGCAGAGCGATGCGAGGCGCGCCCGCGACGGGCGGGAACTTCAGATACAACTGTACGACTTCATCGCCGGGTAGCTTGCCGGTATTGGTTACTGTCACGCCAGCGCTCACTGGCTCCCCGGCGTGTACCGCGGCCTCCGGCAAGTGCAGATCGCTGTAGCGGAAGGCGGTGTAACTCAGACCATAACCGAACGGGTAAAGTGGCTTTCCCGTGAAATATCGATAAGTCCGCCCGTCCATCGAGTAATCCGCGAAAGGTGGCAGCTGCTCGACGCCTTTGTAGAAGGTGACAGGCAACCGGCCCGCGGGGTTGTTCTTGCCGGAGAGAGTTTCGGCAACCGCATTGCCGCCCTCTTCACCGGGATACCAGGCATCGAGGATAGCGTTGACGTGGTCGCTAGCCCAGTTGACCGCGAGGACGCTGCCATTGGTCAGGACCAGAACTACCGGTTTGCCCATCGCCGTTAAGGCCTTCAGCAAATCTTCTTCCGGCTTCGGCAGGTCGAGGCTCGTGCGATCGCCCCCTTTGAACCCGGGCTCGCTCACCTGCATCTCTTCACCTTCCAGCTCGCTCGTGATGCCGAGCACTGCAATGACAACATCGGCATTCTTCGCCGCCTCGATTGCTTCAGGGCTGGGACTCAAATCGACTTTGGACCACTCCAGCACCGCATTGGGCTTACTGTTTTCGCGAGGCGAGTAGTCCACATGCAGAATCGCGGGTTTGCCCGCTTCAAGATGAACGCGACCAAGCCGAGCCACGCTGGGATCCGCGTCGAATGAGTTGGTAACGTTCTTCCCGTCGAGTTGAACCCGGAAGAAGCCACTGGCTTTCAGACCCAGGTTGTAGTCGCCCGTTTCCGGCGCCGTGATCGAGCCGTCATAGCGAATGACAAGAGGATGCACGGTCGCGGTCCCTGGCGGCAATTTAAGGCTCGAGGCATCGAGGGTTGCCGCCATTCCCGTCGCGACAGGTTTCATGAGCTCGGGGTTGTTGATGTTGCTCATGTCGAGCTTCGAGAAACTCACCCTGAGGCCGGGTTTGCCATCCACAGTCAGGGCCGAAGCTGAAACCGGATCAGCGTTATGGGCGAGGAATTGCGTGCCTGGCACGTACGCGACCGTATCGCCCGAAAACTCCCTGAGAATGCCGTCGAGAATAGATACGGTGTAGGTGGGGGAACCGTTGTAGTTGCCGAGAAGAACCTTTGTCTGATTGGCAAGGGGACCGACGACAGCAATCTTCATACCGCTGGTCCTGAGCGGCAGCGTGCCGTCATTCTTCAGCAGGACCGTGGATTCGTTTGCAATTCGGAGAGCAAGCTCGCGATGTGCCGCGCTGCTCAGTTCGCGTTCGTCGATGTTCGAGTAAGGGTCCAGTTGCGGAGGATCGAACATCCCGAGACGCATGCGAGCCGTGTAGAGGCGGACCAGAGCAGTATCGATGTCACTTTCTTTGAGGTATCCCTGTCTGGCGGCGTCGAGATAGGCTTTGTAGTCGCTGTTGTCTCTCACCAGGTAGGGGCCGTCGACGCATTCATTGTCCATACCGCGCTGCAGGCTGACAGCCGATGCCTCGGGCTGCTCGGGTTTGAAGTGATGGTTACGATAAATGTCGACGACTGCGCCGCAGTCCGAAACCACGTAACCCTTAAAACCCCACTTGCCGCGAAGCTGATCCACAAGCAGAAAGTCGTTGGCGCAGGCGGGCTCGCCGTTGATGTCGTTGTAAGCACACATGACGGAGCCGGCTTTGCCTTCGGTAACGGCAGCACGAAAGGCCGGCAGGTACGTATCGAGTTCGTCGTGTTTGCTGACGCTCACGTCCGCCGTGTGGCGAGTAAATTCAGGTCCACTATGTACCGCGAAATGTTTGGGCGTCGCAATGGCGCGATAGTATTTCGGATCATTGCCCTGCATGCCGGTGACAAAGGCAACCCCCATGGTCCCTGTCAGGAACGGGTCTTCGCCGTAAGTCTCCTGGCCGCGGCCCCAGCGGGGATCTCGAAAGATATTGATATTGGGGGCCCAGAAATCAAGTCCCTGAAAAAACATGCTGGCGCGTTTCTCACGGACTGCCTGTTCATGCTTGATACGTCCCTCGATGCCGATGACTTCGGCCATCTGGTGAATAACCGGTGCATCGAAGGTGGCTCCCAGGCCAATGGGCTCAGGAAACTCCGTGACTCCATCGTTGATGACGCCGTGCAGCGCCTCGCTCCACCAGTCGTAGGCGGGGATATTGAGCCTCGGGATGGCGCGGGCCTGGTTGACAAGCTGCGACGCTTTCTCTTCCAGCGTCATACGGTTCACCAGATCCCTCGCCCGCACTGCGGGCGGTAAAGCAGGGTTCAGGTAAGGCGGCGTGGAAGTCTCTTGCGCCTTTCCGCAGGGCATAAAGGCCACGCATGCGAACGCTGCTATGCAGGTGGCAAAGCTAGCCACAAAACGAACTGCACTTCTCTTCATTGCTCTCTCCAGGCAGGACCCTAGAATCGAAGGTGGCGGGAGGCTATTCCGGCAGCGTGACTGTTCTCTACCCGGCGGGTCGCTCCAGCATCAGTGAGCGATTCAGTTAACGATACCTAAATTGTCCAAAAGCTAAATTACGGGGCTAAGAATGTCAACGAGGGACCTGAAAAGGAGGGTTGTCTCGCTGTTGGGGACTCGTGCAGACGTCAGTTCAACTCTGCTTCCGGCTAGCGGACTCTGGAGTGCCCGGCAAATTTTGTACCAGGGAGGATGAGACAAACTGGTATAAGAGGAGCCTGGGATGGCACGAGGGAAGAAGCACAGTGCGGAGCAGATCGTGAGCCTGCTGCGGCAGATTGAAGTGGCGGTGGCCAACGGGAAGACAACGCCGGT